>Ga0307290_10000050_pt1 | contig 42485 bp, 44 predicted proteins | sample ER_DNA_144_FD_194472 | JGI IMG/M metagenome (GOLD analysis project Ga0307290, IMG submission 194472) | Bulk soil microbial communities from the East River watershed near Crested Butte, Colorado, United States - ER_DNA_144 | ecosystem: Environmental > Terrestrial > Soil > Floodplain | place... | reverse complement strand
CTACTCGTCGATCTTCATCGCGGCGCCGCTGCTTTGCATCCTCAAGGAGCGTGAGCCCGAGTACGCACGCCGCAAGGGCGAGACGATGACGAAGCGCGGGCTCGAGGAAGCGATGGAGGAGTCCGAGGAGGAGCTTGCGCAGGAGCCTGCTCCGGCGCTTGCACCGGTTGCGACGGTCGACGGGCCTGCAGCGTCTGCGGCGGCCGCGAAGCGCGAGCAGCGCCGGCAGCGCCGGCGCGCCCGCCCGCATGGACGAGCCCGTTAGGCGGCTCGCGCTCGCTCTGGTCGGCGCCGTCGCGCTGACTGCGGAGCGTGCGGACGAGCTGGCCGACTCGCTCGCCCAACGAGGTGGTATGAGCAAGGACGAGGTGCGAGGCTTCATCGACGAGGCCACGAACCGTTGGCGCGGCGAAGCAATGCGAGTTAGTGAGCGCGCAGGCGAGACGCTGCACGGCGTGTTGCGCGAGCTCGGCCTTGTCACGCGTGACGAGTGGGATGAGCTCGAGCTTCGCCTGGCGCAGATCGAGCACCGCATGAAGCTCGTGGAATCGCGCCCGCGCGCGGTTCCCCCTTCTTGAGGCACCGGGTAGCCGCCCTCCCAGGTACCCTCGGGAGCGTGCGGCTTCGCCGACTTCGCGGGGAGCTCGTGCTCGGTTGGGCCGCGGCGGCGGTCGGTGTCACGGGCATTGCCTCCGCTCTCACTCCTGAATTCGCCAACCGCTCGGACTTCGTACGCGGCGTGCTTCCGCCCGGCGTCCCCGGAGCGGCTCGCATCGCCGCACTGACGTTCGGGCTGACGCTCATCTGGCTTTCGCGCTCGCTCGCCCGTCGGCGGCGGCGTGCCTGGCAGCTCGGCATCGTCCTCGTCGTCGGTCTGACCGTGGCGCATCTCGCCAAGGGTCTCGACTTCGAGGAAGCGACGTTCGGCCTGCTCGTGCTGGCGGCGCTCTATCGGTTCAGGAAGCGGTTCGACGTGCCCGGCGATCCATTGTCCGCACGTCCGCTCGTCGTGACGGTGCTCGCGTGCACGACGACCGCAGCGCTCGTCGTCGTGCTCGACCTACGCGGGTTCCGTGGCGATCGGATCGAGGACCTGCTCGCCGCGGTGAGCCTCTTGCTCGGGTTCCGTGCACTTCACCTCTGGCTGCGGCCGCTGACCGAACGTGTCCGGCAATCCGCCGAAGAGCGCCGGCTCGTCCGCGGGCTCATACGCACGCACGGCGACGACAGCCTCGCGTTCTTCAGCCTGCGCCGGGACAAGAGCTACTTCTTCTCGCCGAGCCACAGAAGCTTCCTCGCCTACAAGGTCGTCGGCGGCTGCGCCCTCGTGAGCGGAGATCCTGTCGGCGAGCGCGCGGAGATTCCGGAGCTGCTCAGCGAGTTCCGTCGCGTGTGTCACTCGCGTGGCTGGCGGCTCGCGCTGCTGAGCGTCCGCAGCGAGTTCTTACCCGTCGCTGCCGCTCTCGGCCTGCGGGCGATCAAGATCGGGGACGAGGCGGTTGTCCGTCCTTCGGCGTTTTCGCTGGAGGGCCGGCCGATTCGCAAGGTGCGCCAGTCTGTGACCCGCCTCCAACGTGAGGGCTACCGGTTCCGAGTCGTCGCCGCAGGCGACGTCGACGCAATGCTGCGCGCCGAGCTCGAGCGAGTGTCTGCGGTCTGGCGCGGCATGAACGTCGAACGTGGCTTCTCGATGGCGATGGACGACCACTTCAGCGAGCCGGAGACATTCTTCGCACTCGCAGAATGTGACGGGTCCGTCGGCGGCTTTCTCCATCTCGTCCCGAGTGGGCAGGGCTACTCGCTCGGCGCGATGCGCCGCGACCCCGGCACCCCCAACGGTCTGATGGAATTCCTGATTGCGGAGCTCATGGACTGGGCGCGCGGCCGCGGCGCCGAGGAGATCTCGCTCAACTTCTGCGTCTTCTCCGACCTGCTCGTAGACACGCCGCGCAACCCGCTCGAGGCGCTCGCGCGCGCAGGACTGAAAGCAGGCGACCGGGTGTTCCAGCTGGAGCGGTTGCTCGTCTTCAGCCGGAAGTTCGCGCCCGAGTGGCGGCCGCGCTATCTCTGTGTCGAGCGGCTCGCGGACCTGCCGCTCGTCGGGATGGCGTATCTCCGTGTGGAGTCGCTCCTGACGCCGCCCGGCCCGTGGGCACGCCAGCGAGCCGCCGTCCCGCTCGCCCCGCGAGAGTAATCCGTCACACTGAAGCGATGGCCCAGCCGGCAACCCGCAACCTCGGCCGCCTCTCGGAGATCGCGCAGGTCGCGGTTCGCCACGGCTTCGGGTACTGGTTCGACACCCACCGCCTCACGGATCTGTTCCCGCGCCGATCGCGCCTCGAGGCCGACGATCAGCCGTCACAGCGTGGCCAGCACTTGCGCGAGATGCTCGACGAGCTCGGCCCGACGTTCGTCAAGTTCGGACAGCTCCTCTCGACGCGTCCCGACGTTCTCCCGCCCGACATCATCGCCGAGCTGCGCGGCCTCCAGGACGACGTGCGCCCCTTCCCGTTCGCCGACGTCGAGAAGGTGATCGAGGAAGACCTCGGCCTGTCGATCGACCAACTCTTCCTCGAGTTCGACGACAAGCCGATCGCTGCGGCGTCGATCGGCCAGGTGCACCGCGCGACCCTCCCGAACGGGAAACGCGTCGCGGTGAAGGTGCAGCGCCCGGGCGCGCCGCGTCAGATCGAAGCGGACGTCGCCTTGCTCTACCAGGCTGCGCGGATCGCAAAGGAGCGCGTCCGTGCGCTCGATTTCATCGACGCGCACCAGCTCGTCGACGAGTTCTCCCGGTCGATCCGGCAGGAGCTCGACTACCGCCTTGAGGCGCGTAACGCCGAGACGTTCCACCGCAACTTCGCAGGGCATCCGCACGTGCGCGTGCCGAAGGTCTTCTGGACCTACACGCGCAGCCGGGTGCTGACGCTCGAATGGATCGACGGCGTCCAGGTCGCCGACCTCGATCCAAACCAATGGTCGATCGAGGATCGTCGCGACCTCGCGTACCTGATGACGGAGACCTGGATGACGATGATCTTCCGGCACGGGTTCTTCCACGGCGATCCTCATCCCGCCAACATCCTCGTCCTCGGGCACGGCGAACAGATCGGATTGGTCGACTTCGGCGCGGTCGGCAAGCTGACCGACGACGACCTGTCGAAGCTGACGCGGATGTTCATCGACGCGGCCGCGGAGAATGTCGAGGCGTTGCCACGCAGGCTCTCTGAGCTCGGCGTGCGCTACCCAAAGGAGCGGGAGGAGGAGTTCCTCGCCGAGCTGCGCGAGATGTACTACCGCTACTACGGCGCGAGCCTGGCGGAGATCGATCCGCTGCAGGTGATCCGGGAGGCCTTCCAGCTGATCTACTCGATGAACCTCCAGCTGCCGACCCGATTCCTGCTGCTGGACAAGGCGATCGCGACGCTCGGCTCGGTCGGTGTCGACCTCTACCCGGACTTCAACGTCTTCGAGGTGGCCCGTCCGTACGCGCGTTCGTTGATGCTCGAGCGATTCACCCCGAAGCGAATGGTCGGTCAAGCGCGTAAGGAGTCGCTCAAGCTCGGTGCAATGGCGCTCGAGTTTCCGTACCAGATCCACGACATCCTGGAGGAGTTCCGGGACGGCCAGATCGAGATCGGCTTCGTCCACAAGGGCCTCGACGACCTGCTGAACCGGTTGGACGTCGTCTTCAACCGGCTCGTGATCGCGATGGTCGTCGCGGGCGGATTGATCGGGTCGAGCCTGATCGGCATCTTCGCCAAGGCCGGGCCGCACGTGCTCGGGATCAACCTCATCTCGGTGATCGGCTTCGCGCTCTCAGGACTGCTCGGCATCTGGCTCCTTTGGGGCGTTGTCCGAAGCGGTCGCCTGTAGACCTACGGTTGCCAGGCGGGCGGAGCATCGCCCAGAGGGGCGTTTTCTTCAGGTTCTCCGACGGCGAGGACCTTCGCCGGACCGCCACTGGCCGCCTGGAGATTCAACGTACCGCCGCGTGCAAAGACCAGCGTGCGACTGTCCGGTGACCAGCCCGCCAGCCCGGAGTCGTCGGCGAACCACCGTTGGAGTGTGGCCCCGAATCGCAGCAGGTACAGCGCCGAGACCTCACAGGCGACCCCCTCACATCCCCCAGGCCCCGGACGCGGACCGATCACGGCGATCGTCCTGCCGTTCGGCGCCAGCGTCCAGAAGGGCGCGCCGTTCGTCGCATCATAGGTCGGCCCGAAGTGGCGCTTCACCTTCCCGTTGCTCGCATTCACCTCGTAGAAGGACCCCTTCGACGAGATCACGATGGACTTGCCGCCGGGTAACCAGGACGGTCGCCCGGCCGGATGCGGAGCCAGCCGAAGGACGTGTTGACGGCGACCGTTCGCATTCATCACGAAGAGCTTGAAAGAGCCGCCCTTGGTCGGCGAGGACGCCGTCGGCCGAAGAAATGCGATCCTCGTGCCGTCCGGAGCCCAGACCGGAAAGTGGTCGTCGCCACCGTCGGTGAGGCGAGTGAGCCTCGTTCCGTTGGCGCGCATGACGAAGATCCCCGAGAAAGCCCGGGTGAACGCCACTCGCGTGCCGTCAGGCGAGAAGGCCGGCTCGGTTGCGGCTCGGACCCCGGTCGTGATCTGGTTCAGACCCTCGCCGGTTGTCGTGATTCGGAAGAGCTGCGAGGGCTGGGTGCCGTGTTGCGGCGAAGCCGCGAAGACGATCCATGCCGTCGACGAAGCGGTGCCATTCGAGCTTCCCGTGAGCAGTACCGCTTCGAGGACGATCGCTGCGATCCAAGCCTGTGCCTTCACGCAGGACACACATTGCCGCGCCCTTGTAAAGGAGCTCTTAACCCGCACGGCGACCACCGTCCGAAGCGGTCGGCTGTAGAAGTTTCGTCACGATTTCGCACGAAAGGACATCTGGTCGGGTCGCGAAGACGGCGCTACTTTCGTTCACATGTCGACCGCGTTGCTGCTTGCGGAATCCCAGCCCGACACGCGTGGCTTTCTCGAGCGCCATCTGCGGAACGACGGGTTCCAGGTCGTCGAGGGGGAGGCGCGACCCGACCTCGTCCTGCTCGGTGACTCCGGTGCGCTCGAGGAGTGCCGGGCCCGGCACGGCGACGTGCCCGTGATCGTCCTGGGCGGGCCCGAGTCGGACACGGTTGACCGGGTTCGCGCGCTCGACCGCGGTTGCGACGACTTCCTCGCGAAGCCGTTCGATTACGAGGAGCTGCTGGCGCGGATCCGTGCTGTCCTGCGGCGGACGTCGCCTACGGGGCACGAGACGTTGCGAGCCGGGCCGGTCGTGGCTGATCGTGCAACTCGGTGCGTCACCGTCGACGGCGTGCCGGTTGCGCTTGCAAGCAAGGAGTACGAGCTGCTGCTGAAGCTGATGACCGATCCCACGCGCGTTTTTACGAAAGAGCAGCTGTTGCGTGATGTCTGGGGATTCCGTTCCCTCGGGCGGACGCGCACGCTCGACTCGCATGCCTCTCGGCTGCGGCGCAAGCTATCGGCGGCGGCGCCTGGCGCGTTCGTCGTGAACGTGTGGGGGGTGGGGTACAGGTTGCTCGACGGGTAGGCTCGCTCCCGCATGAGTGCGTTGGGCGATCTCTCGTCGTTCGAGCTCCAGAAGATCTGGGACGGCGTGCACGCACGCGTCCTGCACGGTCAGCGCATCACGCTCGGCGTCGTCGAGCTCGATCCAGGGAGCCACGTACCGGAGCACCAGCACGAGAACGAACAGCTCGGGATCTGCTTGAGCGGCTCCCTCGTGTTCCGTGTGGGCGACGAGACTCGCGAGCTCGGGCCGGGAGGCACCTGGTCGATCCCGTCCAACGTTCCGCACGAGGTCCACGTCGGGCCGGAGGGCGCCGTCGTCCTGGACGTGTTCGTCCCGCCGCGAGACGACTGGCGTGCGGCCGAGCGCGTCGAACAGCGCGACCCGCGTTGGCCGTAGCCGGCCGTTACGTGCGCAGCGCGGCCAGGCAGGACATCATCCGGTTCGTCGACAGCTACGCCAGCCTCCTGGTGCTGCTGCTCGCAAACTTCTTCCTGCTCGAGCTCGTTGACGACCGCCGTTGGGGTGCGATCGGGAGCACCCTTCTGTCCGCGGCCGCGCTCGTCGTTGCGATCAGCGACCCGGCCTCCGGACACCGGGTGACACGACGACAGTGGATTCTCGTCGCTGCCTGCGTCGCGCTCGCTCCGATCGTGCTGATCGTCGACTCGGCCTCAGTCGTCGGGCTGACCTACCTGCTGCCGGTGGCGTTGCTCGTGACCGCGACGTTGCCGATCACGATCAACCGCGTCTTGCACCACCGGCAGGTCACGTCCGAGACGATCCTCGGAGCCCTCTGCGCCTACGTCCTCATCGGACTGCTGTTCGCGTTTCTCTTCCTGGCCGTGCACGACTTCAGGGACTCGTCCTTCTTCGCGCAGCCGGGGCCTCGCACGCAGGGCGAGTTCCTCTACTTCAGCTTCGTGGCACTGACGACGCTCGGCTTCGGCGATCTTTCCCCGGCGGTCGGGTTGCCTCAGGCGCTGACGGTGATCGAAGCCCTACTCGGCTCCGTCTTCCTCGTGACGCTGGTTGCGCGTTTGGTGACGCTCTGGGTCCGGCAGGACGACGAGCGCCAACGCGGTGGTGCCTAGCCGATGGCCAGGCTGATCTATTCGGCGCTCACGTCACTCGACGGCTACGTCGCGGATGAGGACGGCAACTTCGACTGGGCCGAACCGAGTGAGGAGGTGCACGTCTTCGTCAACGACCTGGAGCGTCCGTTCGGCACCCACCTCTACGGGCGCCGCATGTACGAGGTGATGGCGTACTGGGAGACCGCCGACACCGCTCCCGACCAGCCGCCGTTCTTCCGGGACTACGCGAAGATCTGGAAGGCGGCCGACAAGATCGTCTACTCGAGGACGCTGGCCGAGGTAGCCAGCGCCAGGACGCGCATCGAACGGGAATTCGACCTCGATGCGGTCCGGCAGCTAAAGGCGACCGCAGACCGTGACATCACCATCGGGGGTCCCGAGCTTGCTGCCCAGGCGATCAAGGCCGGCTTGGTCGACGAGCTCCACTTCTTCCTCGCTCCCGTGCTGGTCGGGGGAGGAAAACACTCCCTCCCCGAGGGTGTCCGCGTGGAGCTCGAGTTGCTCGACGAGCGCCGTTTTGCCAACGGCGTCGTTCACCTCCATTACCGCACCCAGCCATAAGGCGTTAATCGAGGATCTCTACGGTGTCACCGTCCGTGAGCTCGTGCCCGCGCCCGACCTGTTGACCCTCGAAGCGCGCTGAGGGTCCCCAGACCCGCGCTCCCGTGCAGCGTGCGCCGAGGTCGTGGTGGATCGAATCAGCGACGTCGAGGACGGTGGCCGGCGGCTGCAGCGCGATCGGATGCTGGTCGTCGCGTAGATAGACGCGCATCAGCCCGGTCAGCTGCCAGATGATCTCACGCAGCTGCTCGATGCTCGCATCGTCGAGCACGCTGACCTCGACGACCCGAAGCTCCGGGAATGCCGCTCGCAGCGCGGCGCCGTCGGCCTCGTCGCTCTTCGTCGCGGCGATCACGGCTGGGCGCTCGATCTCTGCCTCCGCCACCTCGGCCATGACAGCCCGCAGCTCTTCGACGGGCGCGCTTGCGTCGTGGCAGAAGAGAATCGCATCTGCGCCGCGCAGCACGCCGAGCAGCGGGCGTGCGCCGCCGCGGCCTTCGGACGCCCCTTCGATGAGCCCCGGAATCTCGACGAGCTGCACGAGTACGCCGCCGATCCGTGTGAGCGCGGGTACAGGGCGGGTCGTCGTGAAGGCATAGGCGCCCGTCTTGATCTGGATGTTGGAGAGCGCCTGCAGAAGCGACGACTTGCCGGCGTTCGGCGGCCCGACCAGTGCGATCTGTGCGGCGCCCTCTCGCCGGACCGCGATCGAGTCGCGATGCGTCACGCGTTTGCGCACTCTCGTCTGGTCGAGCTGCGCCTCGACCCACTTGCGGATGTCCGCATACGGGCCGTTCTTGTAACCGGGTAGTTCGCCGAGGATCGACCTCAGCTCACGCACGCGTTCCGAGCCATCCTTGCCGACGAGCCGGCGCTTGATCAGTCGCATCTGCGTGCGATGCGGCATTGGCATCGCGTCACCTTCCTCTCAGTCGTGCGGGAAGGTGCGCGAAACCGTGACGCGGGTCGGGTTCGCGCCCTGTCCCGCCGCTTCCACGGACGCTGTAGTCGGAAGCGGCGGGCTAGCCGTGCTGCGTGCAGCAGATGGCTCGCCAGCGATGCATGTGGCCGAGCCTACAGGATTGCGCCCTCGAGCCTGAGCAGCTTTTCCTTGCGGTCGAGCCCGCCGGCGTACCCGACGAGCTTGCCGTTCGCGCCGACCACGCGGTGGCATGGAAGGACGATCGGCAGTGGGTTTCTGTTCATCACCGTGCCGACGGCGCGCGCCGCGCGCGGCCGCGCCGAGCGTGCGGCCAGCTCGCCGTACGTGACGACCTCTCCGTACGGGACGCGCGCAAGCTCCCGAAGGACGCGGCGGTTGAAGTCCGCGAGCCGGGCGACGTCGATCGGAAGGTCAAAGGTGTGTCGCTTGCCCTCGAAGTACTCGTCGAGCTCGCGCCGCGCGGGATCGATCGGCTTCGCCGAGCGCAGCACGCGTACGCCGAAGTCGCGCGCGAGCTGTTCGAGCTCGCGCTCCGGGTCGGCGTCGTAGGAGATCCGGCAGAGCCCGCGCGCGCTCGTGGCGACGAGCAACGGGCCGACGGGCGAGTCGACGAAGTCGAAGGCGGCGTCGAGCAAGCCCTCCGCGGCCGCGGCATCGCGGAAGCGACGATCGAGTTCGGGGGAGACAGCGTTCACGAAAGCTCCTTCTGTCGTAGCCGGCGGATGCCGGCGGAGGCGGCCTGTCTGGCCGCCGTGGCGTTCGAGCCGAGGGCGGCTCCGATCTCCGCGTAGTCGAGGTCGTAGCCGTAGCGCAGTACGACCGCGGCGCGTTCCGTCGGAGGCAGCTGGTCGGCGAGGTGTTCGAGTTGCGCGAATGCGGGCCGTCCGTCGAGCGCTGCGAGCTCCGGCAGGTCCGCGTCCGCGCGCGGGCGGCGGTGCTCGTCGATCGCGATCCGGCTGGCAATCGTGTACGCCCACGCTCGCAGATGCTCGCCGTGCTGCAGCTTGGGATAGGCCCGCAGAGCGCGGAGAAACGTCTCCTGGAAGGCATCCTCGGCCCGCTCACTGCCGAGCCGGCGCATGAGGAATCCGAAGATCTCCTCGCGGTACTGCTCGTAGAACCTCTCGAAGGGCGGCAAGGTCATCCTCGACATCCTGAAACGCTAGTGGGGCCTCAGGTGTGAGGATCCCACCATGAAGGTCGCCGTGGTCGGGCACATCGAGTGGGTGGAGTTCGCCCGGGTGGCGACCGTGCCGCTCCCCGGGGAGATCAGCCACGCCCTCGAGACGTGGGAAGAGCCCGCGGGAGGCGGAGCGGTGGCGGCCGTCCAGCTCGCGAGGCTGGCCGGGTCGTGCGTGTTCTTCACCGCTCTCGGCTCCGACGAGCTCGGGCGCCGTTCCCGTGCGGAGCTGACCAAGCGTGGTGTCGACGTCAAGGCGATCCCCGATGCCGAGCCGACCCGCCGCGCGTTCACGTACGTCGACGACACAGGCGAGCGGACGATCACCGTACTGAGCCAGAAGCTGATCCCGCGCGGGGGCGACAGCAGGCTGCCGTGGCACGAGCTGCGGGAGATGGACGCCGTCTTCTTCGTCAGCGGCGACGCCGATGCGCTCCGGTACAGCCGCGCGGCCCGCGTTCTCGTCGCGACCTCCCGAGAGCTCGCGACTCTGAAGGAGGCGGGCGTCCAGCTCGATGCGGTGGTCGGAAGCGGGGAGGACGAGGCCGAGGTCTACCGGCCGGGCGACCTGGATCCGGCCCCGCACGTCGCGGTCACGACCGCGGGTGGGCTCGGCGGGTGGCTCCAGCCCGGCGGCCCATTCCGCTCGACGCCGCTCCCGGGCCCGGTCGTGGACACCTACGGAGCCGGCGATTGCTTCGCCTCCGGCCTGACCTTCGCCCTCGCCCGGGGGGACGCCGTCGAGGACGCGGTCCAGGTCGCCGCCCGGTGCGGCGCAGCGGTCATGACCGGCCGAGGGCCCTACCACGGCCAAATCGGGGCCGGGGACCTCTTGCCCTAGGAGCTCCGGAAATCCCCCTTCCGGGGTGGACAGGTGGGGGAGGGTGGTTTAAAGTGGGGCGAAGTGGTAATCTCCCCCAACCCCCGGCAATGCTCCTAGGCGCCTACGACCACACACTCGATGACAAGAACCGTCTCACTCTTCCGGCCAAGTTCCGAGAAGCCTTCATTGACGGTGTTGTCATCACGCGGGGGCTCGACGGCTGCCTGTACGCCTTCCGTCGTCAGGATTGGGATCGACTCGTCGACTCGCGACTGTCCACGCTGGATCCGCTCAGCCCGGAAGGCCGGCGGCTTCAGCGGCACTTCTTCTCCGGGGCGTCCGAGGCCGAGCTCGACAAACAGGGCCGCGTGATGATTCCTGCTCAGCTGATCGAGCACGCGAAGCTGAGCAAGGAGGTTGTCGTAGCGGGTGTCAACGACCGGCTCGAGGTCTGGGACCGCGCCGCCTGGCGCAAAGAGCTGGCAGAAGTCGAAGGGAGTGCGGAGGATGTTGCCGAACGTCTTGCAGACAAGCGCGACTGATCACGTCCCCGTTCTCGCCGGCGAGGTGCGCGAGCTCCTTGCGGTCCGCCCAGGCGAGACCGTCGTGGACGCCACCTTCGGCGCGGGAGGTCATGCGGCGCTGCTCGCGGCCGACCTTCAGGGAAAGGGCAAGTTGATCGCCATTGATCGCGATCCCGGCGCTCGTGCGTACTTCGATCGCGTGGCGAAGCAGGTGGCAGCACAGACTCGTTTCCTGCGCGGGGACTTCTCCGTCGTGCTGGAGCAGCTCGCGGACAACGGCGTCGAGGCGGACGCGATCCTCCTCGATCTCGGTGTCTCGTCGATGCAGATCGACCGGCCCGAACGCGGCTTCTCGTACATCGCGGACGCGCCGCTCGACATGCGGATGGATCCGTCCGCGGACGTGACCGCCGCCGGCATCGTCAACGAGGCGGCGGAGCGTGACCTCGCGACGATCTTCAAGCGTTACGGCGAAGAGCGCTATGCGCGCCAGATCGCGAAGGCGATCGTGCGCCGGCGGAAGGAGCAGCCCTTCGAGCGGACGAGTGATCTGGTCGAAGTGATCAAGGCTGCGATCCCTGCGCCCGCACGCTTCGGTGACGGGCATCCCGCCAAGCGGGTGTTCCAGGCGCTGCGCATCGCCGTGAACGACGAGCTCGGGGCGCTCGAGGCCGCCTTGCCCTCGGCCTTCGCGATGCTGCGACCCGGAGGCAGGCTGGCCGTGATCAGCTTCCACTCGCTCGAGGATCGGATCGTCAAACGCTTCATGCGGGACCGGGAGCGAGGCTGCGAATGCCCGCCCGACTTCCCTGTCTGCATCTGCGGCAAGACGCCCGAGCTGCGCTCGACCTCCAGGAAAGCGATTCGACCGAGTGCAGCAGAGACGGCTGCGAACCCGCGCTCTTCTTCGGCGCGACTACGGGTTGGAGTCAAGACTTAGCCATGGCGACCTGGGCCGCCGCCAGAGCCGAAGAAGCGGTTGTCGCCCCACCGCGTCCGAAGCCGCGCGCCGTCAAACGGGAGCGCCGCGTCACGGGCGGCGTGCTGTCGATCGCGATCGTCGGCGCGCTGCTGGCCGGCGTCGTCGCGACGAACGTCGCCGTGCTGCGGCTCAACATGAAGCTCGACCATCTGGGTAGCGAGCGGGCCGACCTCAAAGCCCAGAATGCGCAGCTCTCGTCGCAGCTGTCGAGTGCCGCATCGGCGCCGCGCATCCAGAAGCTTGCTGCCAAGCGACTGGGCTGGCAGCAGGCGACCTCCGACCAGACGACCTACTTCAAGCTCCCCAAGTAGGCGGTGTCGGTGAACCGCCACGTCAACAGGCGGATCAGGGTCTTTCTGGGGGTGCTCTTCTTCGCCTTCGCAGGACTTCTGTTGCGTGCGACCTGGCTTCAGTCTGTGCGCGCGGAATCGCTGTCGGCACTCGGAAGCACGCAACACCGCGAATCCGTGACGCTTCCTGCCGGTCGCGGCACGATCTATGACCGGGTCGGTCTCGAGCTCGCACTCGGCGAACGGGCGACGACGGTCTACGCCAACCCGATGCAGATCGTGGACCCGCGACGTGCGGCCCTTGCCGTCGAGCGCACACTCGGCGTCGACGCGAACCGTCTGTATCCGATCCTTGCCGACCGCACGAAGGGCTTCGTCTACGTCGCGCGCCAGGCGGACCCGGCTCAGGCGGCCGCGCTTCAGCGCCTGAAGCTGCCGGGCTTCGGCTTCTATCCGGAGGAACGCCGGAACTACCCGCAACGATCGGTGGCCGCACAGGTCCTCGGCTACGTCGGGACGGACGGTAACGGTCTCTCGGGTCTCGAGCTCCAGTTCGACAAGGAGCTCGCGGGCCGTGCCGGCAAGGAGACGGTCGTCAAGGATCCGGGCGGTCAGGTCATCGACGTCCAGAACGAACAGCCCGAGATTCCGGGCAAGAACGTCTACCTGACACTCGACCACAGCATCCAGGCGAACGCAGAGGAGGTGCTGCGCGAGACGGTTCACAAGTGGAGCGCGAAGAGCGCGAGTGCGATCGTGCTCGACCCGCGCACCGGCGCCATCCTCGCGATGGCCACCCAGCCCGGCTACGACGCGAACCGCTTCCCCTCCGTGCCGAGCGACCTGCAACGCAACCGTACGATCACCGACACGTACGAGCCGGGATCGACGTTCAAGCTGATGACCGTCGCAGGCGCGCTCTCGGAGCGGATCGTCTCGCCGACGACGCGCTTCACCCTGCCGTATCAGCTGCACGTCGCCGATCGCGTCATCCACGATGCCGAGGAGCGCGGAACGGTGAACTACTCCGTCGCGCAGATCCTTGCGCACTCGTCGAACATCGGTGCGATCACGCTTGCCGAGATGCTCGGGCGCACGCGGTTGTCGTCGTGGATCTCCAAGTTCGGCTTTGGCCGGACGACCGGCGTAGACTTCCCGGGTGAGAGCCCGGGCATCGTCTTGCCGCCGGACAAGTGGTCCGGCTCGACGATCGGGAACGTGCCGATCGGCCAGGGGATCGCCGTGACGCCGGTGCAGATGGCTGCCGCCTACGCGGCGATCGCAAACCGGGGCGTGTGGTCCCGTCCGCACCTCGTGGACCACGTCGCGGGCGGCGGACGGCCGTCTCTCAACCACCGACGCCTGGTCGCACCGCGGATCGCGAAGCAGCTGATGATGATGCTCAAGGACGTCGTCGCCGAGGGCACGGGTACGTACGCAGCGATGCCGGGCTACCAGGTCGCCGGGAAGACGGGCACGGCACAGAAGCCGGATGCGAGCGGTGGGTACGCCACCGGCCGGTACGTCGCCTCCTTCGTCGGCATCGTCCCCGCGTCGCGGCCTCGCTTCGTCATCCTGGTCACGGTCGACGAGCCGCGCGGCGCAATCTGGGGCGGTGTCGTCGCCGCTCCCGCCTTCCAGCAGATCGCGCGCTTCGACCTCCAGTACCTGGAGGTCCCGCCCGACGCCGCCCCCGCGCACTAGCCGCTTTCCGCGCGTGTACCTAATAGATCCTGCGCCGTAGGCTGCCCACACTAGACTTGACCGGCGATATGCAGCTGGAGCGGCTCATCGCAGCGCTGGCTCCGACCGACGTCGTTGGAGGCGGTGCTCCCGAGATCCGCGAGCTGGCGTACGACGCGCGGGAGGTGCCGCGTGACTCGCTGTTCTTTTGCATCCCGGGGGAGAAGGCCGACGGCCACGACTTCGCGGCGGCGGCGGTCGAGCAAGGGGCCGTCGCGCTCGCCGTCGAGCGCCCACTCGACCTCGAAGTCCCACAGCTGGTCGTGCCGAGCGTGCGGGCCGCGATGCCGCAGGCGGCTGTCGAGTTCTTCGGAGACCCGACGGCCGAGCTGCCGGTCGCGGCGGTCACGGGCACGAACGGGAAGACGACCACCGCGTATCTCCTGACGTCGATTCTCGCCGCGGCCGGCAAGCAGCCTGGCCTGCTGACCAACGTCGAGCGGCGCGTCGGTGACGATGTGCGCGAGGTCGGCCTCAACACACCGGAGTCGATCGACCTGCAGCGCCTCTTCCGTCAGATGCTCGCTGCGGGGAATCGCGTCTGCGTGATGGAGGCGACGTCGATGGCGTCGTCGAAGGGACGGCTGGAGGGGACGCGCTTCGCGGTCCTCGTTTTCACGAACCTGACCCAGGATCACCTCGACTTCCACGGGACGATGGAGGAGTACTTCGAGTCGAAGCGGCGACTGTTCGCCCAGGCGGCACGGGCCGTGATCAACGTCGGTGACGAGTACGGTGCGCGCCTCGCCCCTGAGCTTCCCGGCGCGATCACCTTCCGGCCGGACGACGGGCTCGGCGCGGTAAGGCTCAAGCTGCAGGGGCGCTTCAACGTGGAGAACGCTCTGGCCGCGGCGGCCGCGGCACGCGCGCTGGGGGTCGACGACGAGACGATCAGAGAAGGACTCGAGGCGCTCGACCGGGTTCCTGGACGCTTCGAGCGCGTCGACGAAGGTCAGCCGTTCACCGTCCTCGTCGACTATGCGCACACGCCTGGCGCGCTCGAGACAGCGCTGCGGTCTGCGCGCGAGCTCGACCGCGGCCGCGTGATCTGCGTCTTCGGCGCCGGCGGGGACCGAGACCGCTCCAAGCGTCCGCTGATGGGTCAGGTGGTTTCCGACCTCGCCGACGTCGCGCTCGTCACCTCCGACAATCCGCGCAGCGAGGATCCTGCCGCGATCGCGTCCGAGGTTGCCGGAGGCCTTGAGCTCGACATCGAGCTCGACCGGCGCCGCGCGATCGAGCGGGCGCTCGAGTCGGCACGAGCGGGCGACGTCGTAGTGATCGCGGGCAAGGGTCACGAGCAGGGCCAGGAGATCGCAGGCACCAAGCTCCCCTTCGACGACCGTGAGGTCGCACGCGACGCGCTGCGCGCGCTGAGGGCTCCAGCGTGATCGCGCTCGAAGCCACGTTGCTCGAGGGCCTGGGGCGTGTCGAGGTGCGCGCGGACCGCATCACCGGTGTGCAGGTCGATTCGCGGCGCATCGTTCCGGGAGACCTCTTCGTCGCCCTCGGCAAGGGCACGGACTTCCTCGATGACGCTTTGGCCAACGGCGCGGTTGCGACGCTCGTGCCCGACGACGCTTTCGCTGCGCTGGCACGCCTGGGTGGCGCCGTTCGCGAACTGAGCTCGGCACGCGTCGTCGCGATCACAGGGTCGATGGGGAAGACTTCGACGAAGGACATCCTGGCCGCCCTCTGCACGCCGCTAGCGAGGACGATCGCCGCCGAGGCCAGCTACAACAACGAGATCGGCGTGCCGCTCACGCTCTGCCGGCTCGAAGAAGACACTCAGGTCTGCATTCTCGAGCTCGCAATGCGGGGCTTCGGCCAGATCGCCGAGCTCGCCGCGATCGCTCGCCCGGAGATCGGGGCGGTGACGAACGTCGGGCCGGTGCATCTCGAGCTCGTCGACTCACTCGAAGGCGTTGCCCGGGCGAAGGGGGAGTTGATCGCAGCGCTTCCGCCGGGTGGGACGGCGATCGTTCCGACCGATTTCCCGGTCGCGCGAGACGACATCGACGTCGTGAGAATCGGCGAGCCTGCTGCGGAGCGCGTCGACGGTCGCACGGTCGTCGGTCGTGTCAGCTTCAACTTCACCGCTCGGCACCAGGTGCAGAACGCAGCGACGGCGCTTGCCGCTCTCGACACGCTGGACTTGCCGCGCCCGGAAACTGTCGAGGTCGACTTCGCACGCTGGCGTGGGGAAGAGGACGAGCTCCCGGGCGGTGGGCTGCTGATCAACGACGCGTACAACGCGAACCCCGTATCGATGCGCGCCGCCCTCTCGTATCTCGTGGAACGAGCCGGACCGCGGCGGCGGGTCGCAATCCTGGGCGACATGGCCGAGCTCGGGAGAACCGGGCCGCAGTACCACCGGGAAGTCGGCGAGGCTGCCGCCGAGCTGGGCGTGGACGAGCTCCTGGCCGTCGGCGAGCTCTCGCGCGGGTACCTTGACGGCGGCGTTTCCGGACGCTGGGTGGCGAACGTCCACGATGCGCTGCGCCAGGTGGACGAGCTCGTCCGTCCCGGCGACGCCGTCCTCGTGAAAGCATCCCGGGCCGTCGGTCTCGAAGCTGTGGCAGAAGCACTCACAAAGATCCCAACAGCGTGATCCGCGTCCTAGCCGCGGGCGTCGTCGCGATGATCGTCTCGATCCTCCTCGGCCCCAAGTTCATCGAGTTCCTGCGACGGAACGAGTTCGGCCAGCACATCCGCGAGGAGCTGCCGGAGGCGCACCGCGTCAAGCAGGGAACCCCGACGATGGGCGGCCTACTGATCCTCGTCGTCGCCACCGGCGCGTTTCTCGCGGTGTCGAAGTACAAGGTTCCTGCGCTAACTGTCCTCTTCGTCACGCTCGGCTGCGGCGCGATCGGGTTCCTCGACGACTTCATCAAGCTCACGCACCGCCGGTCGCTCGGGTTGCGCGGGCGCTGGAAGATGCTCGGCCTCGCGTTGATCACCGTCGGCGTCGGCTTCGCAGCGGAACACCAGCAGCTGCCGACGAGCGTGTTCATCCCCATCGCGCACTGGAACGTCCAGCTGTCGTGGGGCTGGTACGTCCTGTTGTTCCTCGTGATCGCCGGCACCACGAACGGGGTCAACCTCACGGACGGCCTCGACGGGCTCGCAGCCGGGACGGGGATCATCGCGATGCTCACGTTCACCGCGATCTCCGTGGTCACCTACATCCGCTCGGGCAACCCCGGCGGACGCTTCGACAGCAGACTCGATCTGGCGATCGTCGGCGCGGCGCTGATCGGGGCCACGATCGGCTTCCTCTGGTACAACGCCTTTCCTGCCGAGGTGATCATGGGCGACACCGGGGCGATGGCGATCGGAGGCGCCCTCGCCGCGATGGCGATCTTCACTCAGACGATCTTTTTGCTCCTGTTCATCGGCGGGATCTTCGCGATCGAGGCACTGTCTGTGATCGTGCAAGTCATCTCGTTCAAGTACTACGGCCGGCGTGTGTTCCTGATGGCGCCGATCCACTACCACTTCCAGATGAAGGCGTGGTCCGAGACAAAGATCATGGTGCGCTTCTGGATCGTGACTGCCATCCTCTGCGCCATCGGCTTCGCGCTCTTCTACCGTGACTTCACCTTCTTCCGACGCTGAGCGAGCCGGGCGACATCGTCGTCGTCATCGGCGCGGAGGCCGAGCTCATTGCCGTGCTTGCCGCCGAGGTTGCTCCTGACGGTGACGTTGTCGTCGTCGACCGGTCCGTCGACACGCTCGAGCGCCTCAGGCACGCGTCGGTGGAGCCGGATGTGACCTACCTCGTGGGGGAGTCGGAGGTGTTGCCGCTTCCGGACGAGAGCGTCGACGCCGTGCGGACGATGAGCCCACCGGACGCATCGTCGTCGTCGGAGTTCTTTCGTGTGCTTCGACCGGGCGGGCAGGTGTCGGTCGGAGGCTCCATCGAGTCGGCGTTGAACTTAAGCGGAGGCATGCTCACAGAAGCCGGATTTGTCGACGTGGCCGTCGTCTCCGACGACCACGGTCCCTCTCTCGACGCGCGTAAGCCGTGAAGCTTCCGCGCCGGGCGCTCGTGCTGGGGCTCGCCCGCTCCGGCCAGTCCGCCGCGCTCGCGCTGGCCCGGCGTGGCGTGCCGACAGTCGCCGCCGACCGGGCGGCCGACGTCGAGACCGGCAGGCTTGCCGAAGCCGGCGTCGAAGTCCACCCGGGGAATGAGGAGGAAGGTTTGCTGGAGGGCGTCGAGCTGCTGATCAAGAGCCCGGGCGTGCCCGGGGAGTCACCCCTGGCGGCGGCTGCACGGGCGCGTGGGATCCCGATCTGGAGCGAGGTCGAGCTCGGCTTTCGCCTGCTGCGGAACCCGTTCATCGGCGTCACCGGCACGAACGGCAAGACGACGACGAGCGAGTTGCTCGGCGCGATGTTCCGTGCCGCCGGTCGGCCGGTCGCGGTCGCGGGCAACGTCGGCCGTTCGCTGACGAGCTTCGACGGTGCACTCGACAGGGACGCCTGGATCGTGTGCGAGCTGTCGAGCTTCCAGCTCGAGGACATCCATCGGTTACGCCCGCGCGTCGGGGTGTTGCTCAACCTCGAGCCGGATCACCTCGACCGTCACGGCACGTTCGACGCCTACCGCGAAGCCAAGCTCCGCATCTTCGAGAACCAGACCGAAGCCGATGTGGCCGTCGTCCCGAGTGGCTTCGGCGCCGTTCCCGGACGCGGTGACCGTGTCGAGTTCTCCGCCGACGACGAGCTTCCGGCGGATCCCCTCATTCCGGGCAGGCACAACCGCGAGAACGCTGCCGCGGCGACCACGGCTGCTCGGGCGGCGGGCCTGGACGAGGACGCGATCGCGGAGGCCTTGCGGACGTTCCCCGGCGTCGAGCACCGCCTCGAGCTCGTCGGCGACATCGACGGCGTCCGGTTTGTGAACGACTCGAAGGCCACCAACACGGCTGCTGCGCGTCGCGGCATCGCGGCGTATGCAGGACAGCCGATCCGGCTGATCCTCGGTGGCTCGCTTAAGGGCGAGTCGTTCGACGAGCTCGCCGAGGGTTTGCCCCCGTCGCTTCGCTCGGTCGATCTGATCGGTGAGGCGACCGAAGAGCTGGCCACCGCGCTCGGGCGGGCCGGACGGCCGTACCGCCGGTCCGGCGATCTCGCGACCGCAGTCGGCGCGGCAGCAGGCGAGGCTGAGCCGGGCGATGTCGTCCTGCTCTCGCCGGCGTGCGCGAGCTTCGACCAGTTTCGCGATTACGAGGAACGCGGCGAGACATTCCGCCGACTCGTCGGAGAACTGTGGTGAAGGCCAAGACGCAGATCGAGTCGCACCTCCTCGTCCTCGTCACGCTCGGATTGGTCGCCTTCGGCCTCGTGATGGTGTACAGCGCAACGTCCGCTCCGGCTGCGCTAGAGCGCACCGACCCGATGTCGTACCTCAAGAAGCAGGGCGTGTACGCACTGATCGGAGTCGGCCTGATGATGGCTGCGTCGCGATTCGACTACCGGCGACTGCGGCTGCTCGCGCCTGCGCTCGTGCTCACGGCGCTCGGCGGCTGTCTCGCGGTGCTCGTGATCGGCACGCGCATCAACGGCGCCAGGCGCTGGATCGAATTCGGCCCTGCGACGTTCCAGCCGTCGGAGCTGGCGAAGCTCGCGCTCGCCGTCTGGGCCGCGGCGTATCTCTGCAAACGCCCCGCGCCGCGGTCGCTCCGCGAACTCTGGCGTCCGATCGGGCTTCTGCTCGGCGTCTTCTGCATCCTGATTCTCGCGGAGCCCGACCTGGGCACGGCGATCTCGCTCGTCATCGTCCTGCTGGCGGTGCTCCTGATCTCGGGGACGCCCACCGCGACGCTCGCGTCCGGCACGGGCATTGCCGTCGCGCTCGGTCTGATCGCGATCTGGTTCGAGCCCTATCGTCGAGCGCGCCTCTTCAGCTTCATCGATCCCTGGAAGGATCCTCAGGGCGCAGGCTTCCAGACGGTGCAGGCGCTGATCAGCATCGGCTCCGGCGGCTTCCTCGGCGCCGGGCTCGGCCACGGCGTCGCGAAGATCAACTACCTGCCCGAGGCGCACACCGACATGATCTTCGCCGTCATCGGCGAGGAGCTCGGCTTACTCGGCGTGACCGCCGTGATCGCCGCCTACGCCGCCTTTGCCTATGCGGGCTTGCGAGTGGCGCTGGCGTGCACCGATCCATTCGGCAAGCGCCTCGCCGCAGGGATCGTCGGGCTCGTCGGCGGGCAGGCAGTGATCAACCTCGCCGCAGTGCTCGGCCTGGCGCCTTTGACCGGAATCCCGCTGCCGTTCATCTCCTACGGTGGCTCCAGTCTCGTGGTCGCGCTCCTCGGGGTGGGCATCCTCCTTAACATCGCCGGCAGGAATGGCGCAGCGGCGAAGCGTGCACTGCCTGATCGCGGCCGGGGGGACGGCAGGACACGTCGCGCCGTCGCTGGCAGTCGCGGAGGCGCTGGAGCGGCGCGGCGCACGGGTGACGTTCGCCGGGTCGCCGGATCGCATCGAAGCGCGGCTCGTCCCTGAGGCGGGTTACGAGCTCGACACGTTCCGCATCTCCGGCCTCCCGCGGCGGCCCTCGCTCGAGCTGGTCCGCGCGGTGCTGCTGGCGGGGCGCGCGCCCCGGGCGTGTGCGCGCATCCTGGCCAAGCGCAAACCGGACGTCGTGCTCGGCGGCGGCGGCTACGTCGCCGGTCCGATGGTCTTCGCGGCCGCTCGCCGCAAGATTCCGACTGCGCTGATGGAAGCCGATGCGCACCTTGGTCTCGCGAACAGGCTCGCCGCTCCATTCGCGCGGCGCATCTTTCTCTCGTTCCCGATTCCGGGGCGTGACGGTGCCAAGTACCGGGTCACGGGCCGGCCGATTCCTGAGAGTTCCCGCTCTCTGCCGCAGCGCGAGGCGCGGGAGCTCTTCGGTCTGCCCGCATCGGGACCCGTGCTGCTCGTGTTCGGCGGTTCACTCGGCGCCCACCTGCTGAACGAACTGGCGATCGGCGTCTTCGGTGAAAGCGGTCCCGCGGTCCTGCATCTCTCCGGCACGCGCGACTACGACGAGCTGCGCGCCCGAGTGAGCCGGCCGGACTACCGCCTCTTCGCATTCACGGAGGAGTTCGGGGCCGCGCTCGGCGCCTCCGATCTTGCGCTCGCGCGTGCGGGCGGCTCGGTCTGGGAGCTTGCGGCAGCCGGGAAGCCGGCGGTGCTCGTTCCCGGGCTCTTCGCGACGGGCGATCATCAGACGAAGAACGCGCGTTACTTCGAGGCCGGCGGCGGCGCGGTCGTCGTGCCGGAAGATGAAGTCTCGCGCGCGCCCGAGGTGATCCGCTCGCTGCTCGACGACGGAGAACGGCTCGCGGAGATGTCCAGCGCGATGCTGAAGCTCGCGCGCCCCGATGCGGCTGACGAGATCGCCGAGGAGCTTCTTGCTCTCACCGCTTGAAGGTCGCCGCTTCTGGATCGCCGGAATCGGCGGGGCGGGCATGAGCGGCTACGCGCTCCTCGCACGCGCGTGGGGCGCCGAGGTGCGCGGCTGGGATCGCTTCAAGACGCCGTACCTCCAGCACCTCGAGGGGATCCAGGTCGAGATCTCGGACGAGCCACCCGTGCCGCCGCAAGGCTGGGAGCGGTACGTCTCGACGGCCTTTGCCGGGCGCGTTCCCGGCAAAACGCGCGCCGAGCTCCTGGCCGAGCTCATCTCGCTGCGCGAGTCGATCGTCGTTGCCGGGGCGCACGGCAAGACGACGACGAGTGGGATGATCGCATTCTGTCTCGAGCGTCTTGGCCGCGACCCGGCGTGGCTGATCGGAGCGGACATCCCGCAGCTCGGCGGCAACGCCGGGACCGGAACAGGCTGGCTCGTCGTGGAGGGCGACGAATCCGACCGCACCATCTCCGTACTGCGGCCTCGCATCGCGGTCGTGACGAACGTCGACCTCGACCATCACACGACCTTCGGCTCTCGAGCCGAGGTCGAGGAGCTCTTCGACGAATGGCTCGCGAACGTCTCCGAGGTCGTGCGCGGTGAGGATTTGTCGCCGTTCGAGGGGCCGCTCGCCGTGCCAGGGCTGCACAATCGCCGGAATGCTGCGACTGCTCTGGCAGCGCTCGAGCTCGCGGGAGTGCCGCGCGAGCAGGCTGCAGCCGAGCTCGCCGAGTTTCGCGGAGCCGCGCGTCGCCTCGAGCGCCGCGGGGAAGCGGGGAACATCGAGGTCTACGACGACTACGCGCATCATCCCGCGGAGATCGCCGCGACGCTCGAGGCGCTGCGTGACGGCGGGCGGCTGCTCGTGCTCTTCCAGCCACACCTCTACTCCCGCACGCGACATCTCGCACGCGAGCTCGCAGCCGCGCTTGCGCACGCGGACGTCGTCGCAGTGACCGACGTGTACGCGGCACGCGAGGAGCCCGTGGACGGCGTGAGCGGCAAGCTCGTCGTCGATGCGCTCGCGGAGCGACGACCGGGGATGGACGTTGCGTGGACACCGACGGTGGACCAGGGCGCCACGTACCTCGCAGGCGTGGCGAGGCCGGGCGACCGGGTGCTCACGATCGGCGCGGGCGACGTCGATCGGGCGGCAACGCTTCTCCTGGAGACGCTCGCGTGAAGATCGAGCAGGATGTTTCGTTGTCACGGTTCACGACGCTCGGTACGGGTGGGGAGGCCCGCGCCTTCGCCCGGCCGGAGACGTTCGAGGAGTTGCAGGAGGCGCTCGGCCACGCCCGGTCGCGCGACCTGCCCGTTGCGGTGATCGGCCTCGGTTCGAACCTGCTCGTCGCCGACGAGGGCTTCGACGGGCTGGCGCTGAAGCTTGTCGGTGAGCTTGCGCAGGCGGAGGTAGCCGGCGACCTGCTCGTCGCAGGGGGTGGGGCGCCGAACGCCGTCGCCCTCCATCGCGCTCGCTCCGCAGGGCTTGGTGGCTTCGAGTTCGCCTGCGCGATTCCGGGAACTGCGGGCGGCGGGGTCTGGATGAACGCCGGCGCGTACGGCAGCGACTGGGCGGCGATCCTGGACCGGGCTCTGGTCGTCGACGACGAGAACGCAGATTGGCGCACGCCCGCCGAGCTTGGTCTGAGCTACCGGCACTCCGAGCTCCGGCACGGTCAGGTCGTCGCGAAGGTCGAGTTTCGTCTGACGCCTCGGCCGCCGAAGGAAATCAAGGCGATCGTCGCTGACCTGCAGGCGCAGAGGAAGGCCGCCCAGCCGACGAACAAGCGCACCTTCGGAAGCGTCTTCAAGAACCCGGAGCACGAGCTCTCGGCCGGGCGGATGCTCGAAGCCTGCGGGCTGAAGGGCCATCGCATCGGCGGGGCCCAGATCTCGCCTCGGCACGCGAACTTCATCGAGAACGCCTCCGAGGCACGTTCGGCCGATGCGATCGCGCTGATGGCCGAGGCGCGGCGGCGTGCCTCCGAGCAGTTCGGCGTCGAGCTCCAGCACGAGGTCGAGTTCCTCGGCCTGCTCGAGCTCCCCCAGCTCACAAAGTAGGACCCGCGCCCGCAGCGGCGAAGTCACCCGCGTGAGCGAGAAGGTCCTGAGGCTCCCGCGCAAGCGGGGGCTCGACGTGCTGCGCTTTGCGCCCTCTGGTCGCTCGTTCGCGATCGGGATCGGCGTGGTACTGGCCGCCGCAGGCCTCTACGCGCTCGCGCGCGAGACCTCGATGTTCGCGGTTCGATCGATCCAGGTCGAGGGTGCCTCTCCGGCGCTCGCCGCCGAGATCCGGTCCGAGCTCAGGTCGCTCGACGGGCGAAGTCTCGTCGCACTCAACGCGGACGCGGTCGGCGAACGTGTCGACGGCCTCGCGGCCGTTCGCAGCGCGGTGGTCGACCGGGCGTTCCCGCACACGCTCCGGATCCACATCGTCCCCGAGCTTCCCGTCGCGGTCCTTCGGCGCGGTGCGGACTCGTGGCTCGTCTCCGCTCGAAGCCGGGTGATCGGCACGATCGAGCGCGGCGGACGATCGGACCTGCCGAGAATCTGGCTGCCGTCGCGCACCGGGCTTACCAAAGGCGCCTTCCTCACAGATCAGCCCGGTGCGCTCGCCGCTCGTTCGCTCGCGGCCTTCGTGGGCAGCGGCTTCCCCAGCCGCGTCGCATTCGTGCGCGCCCTCGACGGGCAGATCACGCTCGGCCTCCGCGGTGGTCTCGAGATCCTGCTCGGTGCACCCGTCGACCTGAGGCTGAAGATCGCGATCGCGCGCGGCATCCTTCCGACCCTCGCACTGCCTCGAGCGGGCGGCCCGGATTACCTCGACATCACAGTCCCCGAGCGGCCGGTCGCGGGGCGCAACCCTCAACCCTCAGGTTGAGCTTGATGGTTGCCTGCGTTGACACCCTGGACCGCGCGACGTACCCTGCTCCGCAGGAGACGTTCGACAGCCCCAACGCTTTAGTCCAGCTTGAGGTCGAGCCACCTTCAGTCTTATGAGCCAAACAGGGAACTATCTCGCGGTCATCAAGGTCGCCGGCGTCGGCGGCGGAGGAACGAATGCGGTCAACCGCATGGTCGATGCCGGCCTCGCCGGTGTCGAGTTCATCGCCGTGAACACCGACGCGCAGGCCCTGCTCATGACGGACGCGGACGTGAAGATCCAGATCGGGGCTGAGGCGACCCGCGGGCTCGGCGCAGGCGCTGATCCGGAGATCGGCCTCGCCGCCGCGCAGGAGAGCCGCGACGAGTTGAAGGAGGCGCTGAAGGGCGCCGACATGGTCTTCATCACCGCAGGCGAAGGAGGCGGCACCGGCACGGGCGGTGCGCCGATCGTCGCGGAGCTCGGCCAGGAGATCGGGGCGCTCACCGTTGGCGTGGTGACGAGACCGTTTGCGTTCGAAGGACGGAAGCGCGCCGAGCAGGCCGAGCGCGGCATCGACCAGCTGCGTGACCGCGTCGACACGCTGATCGTGATCGAGAACGACCGCCTGCTCCAGGTAGTCGAGCGGCAGACGTCCGTCGTCGACGCCTTCCGGATGGCCGACGACATCCTGCGCCAGGGCGTGCAGGGCATCACCGATCTGATCACCGAGCCCGGGCTCGTCAACCTCGACTTCGCCGACGTCCGCACGATCATGCGCGACGCAGGGTCGGCGCTCATGGGCATCGGGCGGGCGTCGGGGGAGAACCGCGCAGCCGAGGCAGCGCGGATCGCGGTCTCGTCGCCATTGCTGGAGGCCTCGATCGAAGGAGCGACGGGAATCCTCCTGAACGTCACCGGCGGATCGGACATCGGCCTCTTCGAGGTCAACGAGGCCGCGGAGGTCGTGACGGGTGCGGCCGACCAGAACGCCAACGTCATCTTCGGGGCCGTCATCGACGACTCGATCGGCGACGAGGTCCAGGTCACCGTGATCGCCACGGGCTTCGGCGGCCAGGGACGCCGGCGCCGGCGCCCGCGCGAGACGGAGCTGGACGCACCGTTGCCGGCCGCAGCCTCCGCCTCCGAGACCTTCGACTCCTCCCAGGAGCTCGACGTGCCCTCGTTTCTCCGCGACGAATAGCCGCGAAAACCGCGAAAAATGCTCCGCATTTTCGCGGGGGGCTTAGGACTTCGCCTTCGGCTTGTTGAAGGTCTAGAGCCGGTTAGGGCGCGGTATCTCACCGCTGCCCTCTTGGGGTTCTTCTTCCCCGGTCGACCCCCATGGCCCGGTCGGTCGCTCCGGTTGCGCCTCTCAGAGACACAGCCGGAGCGGCACCTTTCTGAGCCTCGTTAGCATCGGCTGTGGATGGCTCAGACGCTGCTCCGAACGCCGCTGCACGACCGGCACGTCGCCCTCGGCGCGCGCATGGTCCCGTTCGCGGGCTGGGAGATGCCCGTGCAGTACGCAGGGGTGATCCCGGAGCACAAAGCGGTGCGGGCCGACGCCGGTGTGTTCGACGTCTCGCACATGGGCGAGTTCGAGGTGGAAGGTCCGCGCGCGACGGAGCTACTCCAGGCGACGCTCACCAACGACCTCGAGAAGATTCTCCCCGGGCAGGCGCAGTACACGCTGTTGACGAACGATCGCGGCGGGATCATCGACGACCTGATCGCCTACCGGCTGGACGAGTTCCGGTACCTGCTGATCGTCAACGCTGCCAACCGCGAAGCCGACTTCGCCTGGCTCAAGGAGCGGGAGATCCCCGGCTCCGACGTGCGCGACGTCTCGGATGCCTACGGGCTGCTCGCCGTCCAGGGGCCGCGCGCACTCGAACGGCTCGGTCTGCCGGAGGCCAGGCAGTTCACGTTCGCCGAGGGCGAGATCGACGGCATCGAGTGCATGGTCAACCGCACCGGCTACACCGGTGAGGCCGGCTGCGAGCTGCTCGTGATGGCCGAGGACGCCGCGGCGCTCTGGGACAGGGTGCTCGAGCGCGGCGCAGTGCCGTGCGGGCTCGGCGCCCGTGACACGCTGCGGCTCGAGGCGTCGCTGCCACTCCACGGAAACGACATCACGCAAGACACCGACGCGATCTCCGCCGGTCTTGGCTGGTGCTGCGACCTCGACAAGGAGTTCTCGGGCGCCCAGGAGCTGCGCGAGCTGAAGGCGCGCGGACCGGAGCGAAAGCTCGTCTCCTTCGTGATGGAGGAGAAGGCGATCCCGCGGCAGGGAATGCCGATCGAGGGCGGCGGCGAGGTCACCTCCGGAACGCACTCGCCCATGCTCGACCGCGGGATCGGCATGGGTTACGTCCCCGTCGCTTCGGCGGCTCCCGCTACAGAGCTGGCGATCGACGTCCGCGGCAAGTCACGCCGCGCGCGTGTCGTCAAGAGACCGATCTACAAGCGAGAGGAGTAACTTCAGTTGGCCGCGAGCGAGAGCTATCCCGACGACCTGAAGTACCACAAGGAGCATGACTGGGCCCGCGTCGAAGGTGACGAGGCGGTGCTCGGAATTACCTGGTTCGCGCAAGACGCGCTCGGCGAGCTCGTGCACTACGAGCCGCCGAACGAGGGCGACACGATCTCCAGGGATGCCGCCTACGGCGAAGTGGAATCGGTGAAGGCCGTCTCCGACGTGGTCGCACCGCTCTCGGGCGAAGTGCTCGAGGTGAATGCCAAGGTCGTTGACGAGCCCGAGACGGTCAACGAAGACCCGTACGGCGACGGCTGGTTGATCCGGATTCGCCTCGGCGATCCGTCCGAGGCCGATGCTCTGCTCGACGTCGCGGCCTACAAGCAGGTCGTCGCAGAATCCTGAGTTGAGCTATCTGTCACTGACCGAGCGGGACCGCGAGGAGATGCTCGCGGCGATCGGAGTCTCCTCCGTCGAGGAGCTCTTCCGCGACATCCCCGAAGGCGTCCGGTTCGGGCGCGAGCTCGACATCGGGCCGGCGCTCTCGGAACAGGAGCTCTCGCGCCACCTCGAGGAGCTCGCCGCCCGTAACGTCGATAGCGGCAAAGAGCTGTCGTTCCTCGGCGCCGGAATCTACGACCACTACGTCCCCGCCGTCGTCGACACGGTTCTGCAGCGCGGCGAGCTCCTGACCGCGTACACGCCCTACCAGCCGGAGATGAGCCAGGGCGTGCTCCAGGCGATCTTCGAGTACCAGACGGTGATCTGCGAGCTGACCGGAATGGACGTCTCGAATGCATCGGGCTACGACGGCACCACCGTGGCCGCGGACGCCTGCTACGTGGCGAAGCACGCGACCGGGCGCACCAAGGTGGTGGTCACCGAGGCGACGAACCCGCAGGTGCGGCAGGTCGTGAAGACCTACGCCCCCGGGTTCGGGCTCGAGGTCGTCGAGGTGCCGCACCGCGCGGGCGCGACCGACCCGGGCGAGTTGCGCGAGGCGGCGACCGACGCAGCTTGCGTCATCTTCCAGCAGCCGAACTTCTTCGGAGTCCTCGAGCCCGCTCCGGATCTGGCCGCCGCCGCCAACGAAGCGGGTGCAATCGCCGTCGCGCATGTCGACCCGATCTCGCTCGGCGTGCTCGAGGCACCGGGTGTCTACGGGTGCGGCATCGCGATCGGCGAGGGCCAGAGCGCGGGCAATTACCAGTCCTTCGCCGGTCCCCACTACGGTTTCCTGGCGGCGAAGCACGACTTCATCCGCCGCATGCCGGGTCGCATCGTCGGCGAGACGCTCGACGCCGCAGGTGAGCGCGGCTATGTGTTGACCCTGCAGACCCGCGAGCAGCACATCCGCCGCGAGAAGGCGACGTCGAACATCACGACGAACCAGACGCTGCTCGCTCTCGGAGGTCTCGTGCACCTCTCGTGGCTCGGACCGCAGGGCTTGCGCGAGGTGGGAGAGACCTGCATGAGCCTCGCCCAGTACGCAAAGGCGCGTCTTGCCGAAGCGGGCTTCGAGCCGGTGTTTCCAGAACAGACAACGTTCAAGGAGTTTGCCATCAGGGCCGGACGGAATGCGCAGGAGGCGATTCGAACGACGCGCGAGCGCGGGGTTCATCCCGGCTACGCGCTCGGCCGCGACTACGAGGGCCTCGACGACGCGTTGCTCGTCGCGGTCACCGAGCGCCGTACTCCGGCAGACATCGACCGGCTCGTCGAGGCGTTGTCCAGATGAAGCTGATCTTCGAGAAGTCGCAAGCAGGACGCCGTGGCGGCGACCTGCCGAACTACGACCTTCCGCCTGCCAAGGTGCCCGACGCTCTGCGCCGGGAGACGCCGCCGCGCCTACCCGAGCTCGCCGAGCCGGAGATCGTCCGCCACTTCACCGAGCTCTCGACGCGCAACTTCGGCATCGACACCGGTTTCTATCCACTCGGCTCGTGCACAATGAAGTACAACCCGCGCGTCAACGAACGGCTCGCGATGCTGCCCGGCTTTCGCGACCTGCATCCGTACCAGGACGAGGGCGCGATCCAGGGGGCGCTCGAGCTGATGTGGCGGTTGCAGGAGGCGCTGATCGAAGTGTCCGGCCTGCACGCCTGCTCGCTCCAGCCGGCCGCCGGCTCGCAGGGCGAGCTGACCGGCCTGATGCTCATGCGGGCCTACTTCGCCGACCGCGGCGAAGGCGACACGCGGGACACGATCATCACAGCCGACACCGCACACGGAACGAACCCCGCCAGCGTGACGATGGCCGGCTATAAGCTCGCGAAGGTCGAGACCGACGCTCGCGGCAACGTCGACGTGGAGCACCTTCGCGAGATGGTCGACGAGCACACCGCGGGGTTGATGCTCACGAACCCGTCCACGCTCGGGCTCTTCGACGAGCACATCGAGGAGATCGCGGGGATCTTCCACAAGGCGGGAGCCCTCCTCTACTACGACGGGGCGAACCTGAATGCCGTGTGCGGGATCTCCCGGCCAGGCGACATGGGCTTCGACATCGTCCACATCAACCTCCACAAGACGTTCTCGCAACCGCACGGCGGCGGCGGTCCCGGGGGCGGACCGATCGTCGTGCGCGACAAGCTCGAGCCGTTCCTGCCCGTCCCGGCAGTCGTGCAGGACGGCGACCGCTTCACCCTCGACTTCGACCGGCCGAAGTCGATCGGCAAGGTCCGGGGCTTCACCGGCCCGTTCGGCGTCTTCGTTCGCTCGTACGCCTACATCCGTTCCTACGGTCCGCGCCTGCGCGAGATGTCTGAGGTCGCGGTGCTGAACGCCAACTACCTGCTCGCCCGTCTGAGGGAGGCCTACGACCTTCCCTACGACCGGCTCGCAATGCACGAGTTCGTCCTCAGCGCGCGCAGCCTGAAGCGCGAGCACGGTGTCTCTGCCCTCGACGTAGCGAAGCGCCTGATGGATTACGGGTTCCATCCGCCGACGATCTACTTCCCGCTCGTCGTTCCGGAGGCGCTGATGATCGAGCCGACGGAGACTGAGGCGAAGGAGACGCTCGACGAGTTCGCCGACGCGATGCTGGCAATCGCGCGCGAGGCCGAGGAGAACCCGGAGCTTCTCAACGAGGCGCCCCACGGGCGGCCGGTGAAGCGGCTCGACGAGGTGCTCGCGGCGAAGCGCGCCATCGTGAAGTACGGCTTCGAGGACCATCCGGACCTCGGTGCAAGTCCGCATCAGCCGCGCCAGCTGGAAGCCCAGAAGGGCGCGTAGCCGCTAGGCGGCGAGCGGCAGGCTCAGCTGCCTGAGGCCGAGCCGCTCGAACACGAGCTCGACTTCGATCGCAACCGCTGCGAACTGTTGCGGTTGCCACACATGCGCATCGTCCTCGGACTGCAGCTTCTCGAGCCGTCGCATCAGCCCAGGGTCTTCTGATCGCAGCATCACGGTCTGCGCGTAGGAGCGTGCCCACACCTCGTGCACCGACTGGAAGTACCGCTGGCGCGAGTAGCCACCGGGCAGTACACGCTTGTCGAGCAATGCCGCTGCTTGCCGCCAAGGCTTGAACGCGGAGTGGACCGCCGAAGCCCACGAGCGTGTCTTGCGGTCGTAGAAGATCTGGTGGTCGAGCAGATGCCCGAGCTCATGCAAGAAGCCGAGCGCAGAACGACCGCCGACGCGCGAGACACGCAGGTCGATCGGGTCCCTCAGGCGAAAGCGGTATGCGCCGGCCTCAGTGATCGTCGCCGTCGCACGCACCGGTACGGGCGAGAGATCCGATCGCAATCCATGTAGGCGGGACGCAGCTGCAAGTGCACCCTGCAGCTCGGCAGCGAGCGGGCTTCGTCGCGGTAGGGCGACGACTTCTTCGAGCGAACGCAAGCGCGGCTTTCCCTCGCGGGTGACACACTCTGGATAGCGGCGTTGTCCCATCGGTAAATCTTCGGTTGTCCGTCGGACGGACTTGAGCTGCGTGTCATGCTGTGTGTCGTGCAACTGCGTCGTACGCTTCTCGCTTGCATCGCTATTTCCTTTGCCACGATCGATCTCGTGCACAAGTCGGTTGCGACGGCAGAGTTCCATCACGCGCGCACGCCGTTCGTCGCATTGATGATGTTCGCGCTGATCGCAGCGCTCGTCGTGTTCGTGCCACGCGTGCCGTCGAACGCAGCAGCGATCGGTGCGGGCGTCGCATGCGGTGGTGCGCTCGGGAACCTGATCTCGCTCTTCGCGTGGGCGCAGGGTGTGCCGGATCCGCTGATCGTCACGAACGGTGTGCACGCTCTCGCGTTCAATCTCGCGGACCTGTTCGCGCTCTCAGGCGACGCGCTGCTGCTCAGCGCGATCGCCGTGTATGGGTTGCGTAACCGCGGCCGGCTCGCCGAGCCGGTCTAGCGGGTCTCTCTAGTACAGATCTTCGAGATCGTCGACGATGATCGTCTCGTCCTCGCGCCGGCGTCTCACGACTTCCGAGACGGCGAGCAGGAGTGGCAGTGTGACAAGGGCTGCCACGCTGGTCCACGCAAGTGCGAACCAGGCGACGACGAGAGCGGCCACGCCGAAGCGTTGCCCTAGCGGGTCGTGCCGCAGAAACCGCATAAGCACGACGGCTTCCTTCATCTTTGGCTCCTCCCTTCAAAGCCAGGAATCGGCCGCTCCGGGGCGGGCCTCCATCCCTCGGATGCGTAACGAATGCACCAGCAGCAAGACTGTAGGGAGGAACCCAAATGAGGGAGAACTGATGACGAAAGTCCAAAAGACCGAGGCGGAGTGGCGCGCAGAGCTGAATCCCGAGCAGTACCGCGTGCTGCGGGAGAAGGGCACCGAGGCGCCGTTCACCGGGGAGTACGACCACACGTTCGAGCCCGGCACCTACCGGTGCGCCGGCTGTGGCGCCGAGCTCTTTAGCTCGGAGGCGAAGTACGACTCCGGCTGTGGCTGGCCCGCGTTCTACGCGCCGGCCGACGGTGAGGCCATCGACGAGGAGACAGACAGCTCTCACGGGATGGTTCGGACCGAGGTCATGTGCTCGAACTGCGGTGGCCACCTCGGCCACCTGTTCCCGGACGGGCCTGCCCCGACCGGCATCCGTTACTGCATCAACTCGGCAGCACTCGAACTGGAGGAGGAATAGTGGAGAAGAAGGCAACATTCGGCGCCGGCTGCTTCTGGGGCGTCGAGGCGGCGTTCCGTCAGCTCGACGGAGTGACCGCGACGCGCGTCGGATACTCCGGCGGCCAGATGGAAAACCCGACCTACGAGGACGTCTGTTCGCACACGACCGGTCACGCGGAGGTCGTCGAGGTCAGCTACGACCCCGACCGGATCTCGTACGACCAGTTGCTCGACGTCTTCTGGGCGAAGCACGACCCGACGCAGCTCAACCGTCAGGGCTGGGACATCGGTGACAACTACCGTTCGGCGATCTTCTTCCACGACGCCGAGCAGCAGGAGGCCGCTGTGAAGTCGAAGGCCGGAGAGCAGCGAAACTGGGGCGCACCGATCGTGACGCAGATCGAGCCCGCGGAGACGTTCTACGAGGCTGAGGACTACCACCAGCAGTACCTCGAGAAGCGCGGCCGCTCGAGTTGCACACCTGCGCTGCAGAAGGCTGCGAGCTAGCCGGCAGCGAGTTGGCCGCAGGCCGCGGCAATGTCGCGGCCTCGCGTCAGCCGCACCGTGGCCGGCAGTCGCGCGCGGTCGAGTACGTGCTTGAAGGCAGCGATCGCCTTGCGCGACGAACCTTCGTACATCCCTGTGGGGTTGTACGGGATGAGATTCACCTTGAAAACCTTCGGGTCGAGTAGGTCCGCGAGTGAGCGCGCCTGCTCGACCCGGTCGTTCACACCGCTGAGCATCACGTACTCGACGAACACCTTGCGCCGGCGCAACTTGAAGTAGCGCTCGCACTCTGCCAGCACCTCCGCCAGCGGGTAACGCTCGTTCACGGGCATCAGCTCGCTGCGCAACTCGTCGGTCGCCGCATGCAGTGAGAGCGCGAGCCGGATCGGCTCCTCGACCTCGTCGACGAAGCGTGTGAGCCCGGGCAGCCAGCCGACCGTCGAGATCGTCGTGCGCCGCCACGTGATGCCGACGTCCGGCAGCGAACGCGCTGCCTCGAGCACGGAGTCGAGATTCAGCATCGGCTCACCCATGCCCATGAAGACGGCGTGGTCGACAGGCTCGATGCGACGGAAGTGGAGAGCCTGGTCGAGGATCTCCGACGGAGTCAGGTTGCGGCCGAAGCGCATCTGCCCGGTGGCGCAGAAGGTGCACGTGAGCGGACAGCCCGACTGCGACGACAAACAGAGCGAGCGTCTTCCGTCGCGGTAGCGCATCAACACCGCCTCGACGGGATGACCCTCGCGCGTTCGGAACAGTGCCTTCACCGTCCCGTCGCTTGCTTTCGCCTCCCGCTCGAGCTCGAGCGTCGAGAACGGGACCTCCTGCTCGAGCTCGCTACGGAGCTCGCCGGGGAGGTTCGTCATCTCCGAGTAGCCGCCGACGCCGCGAGCCGCCCAGTCCCACACCTGGCCGGCACGGTATGCAGGCTGACCGCGCTCGCTCAACCGCCGCTGCAGAAGCGCACGATCCACGCAGGCAGGGTAGCGCTGTGGTTACGTCGTGCCGTCAGCGCGTGAAGCGCCAGGCGTCCTGGATGGCAGTGCGTTCGCCGACCACGAGCTCCACGCCCCGGCCGAGCATTCGTTCGAGCCCTTCCAGGTCGACGTCGGCCGGGTCGCCCACTGCCACCTCGATCCGACCGTCTTCCAGAAAGCGAACCGGAACGACGAACATTCGGCGCACGACCTCGAGCGGCAGCATCGCCGCGGCCTTGGGGTCGAGCGGGTGCCGTACGAGGTCCACGTAGCGAAGGCCGGCCTGTTCGGCCAGAGCGGCCGCCAATTCAGGCTCGAAGAGCCAGCCGCGCCTCAGCAGCGTTTCGCCGAGACGCATCCCCGTGACCTTGACCTCCTCGAGCGCCGAGTCGAGTCGCTCGTGCGTGATCCACCCCTTCTGGAGGAGGATCGCGCCGAGCATCGGTCGGACCTCTTTCTCGAAAAACGAATGGTCGAGACGCAAGGGCGCGGCAGAGCCCGAAGCGAGCCGTAGGCCGCCGCCGAGGTAAGGCTTGTTGTCAGAGTGAGGCATCTCCACACCTTCCGCCACAATCATCGGCCGGGAAAGGGTCCTGGACGATCACCCGCGTAGGGGAGGGGTTCAAAACTGCAAAATAGGCCCGTGATCGACCTCCGCTCGGACACCCTGACCCAGCCGACCCGCGCGATGCGTGACGCGATCGCGAACGCCGCCGTCGGCGACGAGCAGAAGCGAGAGGACCCGACCGTCAACGAGCTCGAGCGGCGTGGTGCCGAATTTCTCGGGCACGAGGAGGCGGTCTTCCTGCCGACCGCGACGATGGCGAATCAGATCGCACTGAACATCCTCGGCCGCCCGGGCGACGCGTTGCTCGTCGAGCAGCACGCGCACATCATGTTGTCGGAGCTCGGTGGGCCCGCCGCACATTCGGGCCTTCTGACGATCGGGCTCCAGGGAACGAAGGGCCGGTTCTCTCCGGATCAGGTCGTCGCCGAGATCCGTGACCGGACGAGCGTCCACGTTGCGCCCACCCGCGTAGTCACGATCGAGAACACGCACAACAGCGCCGGCGGGCGCGTCTGGCCGCTGGAGGAAGTCGACGCGATCGTCGCCACGTGCCGGGAGCACGACCTCGCCGTCCATCTCGACGGTGCGCGGCTCGTCAACGCTGCGATTGCAACAGGCGTCGACTCCGCGCGGATCGGCCGCGGCTTCGACACGGTCACCCTCTGTTTTTCGAAGGCCCTCGGCTGCCCGCTCGGTGCGCTGATCGCCGGCTCCACGGGGCTGATGACGGAGGCGCGCCGAGGCAAACACTTCTTCGGCGGCGCAATGCGCCAGGCCGGAATCGTCGCGGCGGCCGCCCTCTATGCACTCGACCACCACGTCGACCGCATTGCAGACGACCATGCACGCGCTCGCCGCCTCGCCGAGGGGCTCGCCGCTGCTGGAGTTCCGGTCGATCTCGAGCAGGTCGAGACGAACTTCGTACAGATCGACGTCGGGCCGGACCGGGCCGGTGCGATCGAGCGCCTGAAGGATGGCGGCGTCCTCGTCTCGACGACCGTGCACCCGTCCGTCGTGCGGGCCGTCGCTCACCTCGACATCTCCGACGACGACATCGACACCGCGATCGAGGTCATTCCCGCGGCGTTGAAGACGCTTGCCGCAGCCTGAGCCGCCCGTCGCCGAGCTGTCCCGCCTCGTCCGGGAGGCCCAGGCAGGCGAACGGATCCCGTCAGTCAGTGCTGCCGCCATCGGGAACGGCGAGCTCGTGTGGCAGGAGGCGATCGGTCTCGCGGACGTCGACGAAGAGCAGGAGGCGACGACCGACACGCAGTATCGCGTCGGCTCGATCACGAAGACGTTCACGGCGGCTGCGATCATGCAGCTGCGCGATGCGGGTGAGCTCGAGCTCGACGATCGGCTCGAGCAGCACATCCAGGAAGCGCATCACGGCAGCCCGACGCTTCGCCGGCTGCTCGCCCACGTGTCGGGTCTTCAGCGCGAAGTGCCCGGCTACGTCTGGGAGACGCTCGAGTTTCCCGATCGCGCCGGGCTGATCTCGGGGCTCGCGGACGCGGAACAGGTACTGCCGGCAGGTGCTCGCTGGCACTACTCGAACCTCGCCTTCGCGCTCCTCGGCGAGGTTGTGGCTCGTCGCTCGGGGCTCGAGTACGAGCAGTACATCCACGAGCGCCTCCTCGATCCGCTGGGGCTCGAGCGCACGACGTTCGAGCAGCTGCAGCCGTCGGCGAACGGCTACCTCGTCGAGCCTTATTCGGACCGCGTCCGGCTGGAGCAGGACCTCAGCAAGGGCGCGTTCGCGGCAGCCGGGTCGCTCTGGTCGACGACGGCCGACCTCGTGCGCTGGGCCGTCTTCCTCGTCGACGGCGCGGACGGTGTACTGACCAGGGAGACGGTCGAGGAGATGCGCCGGTTCCAGTCGCTGGCCGACCTCGAAGCGTGGAAGCTGGGCTGGGGACTCGGGCTGATGCTCATGCGCGAAGGGGACCGGATCTTCGTCGGGCATGGCGGCGCGATGCCGGGCTTCCTCACAGGCCTTGCGATCTCGCCGAAGGAGCGGGCCGGCGCCGTCGTGCTCGTGAACTCCGGCGCGGGGGTGAAGATCGAGGAGTTGCTGCGAAAGCTCGCCGTCAAGGTCGTCGAGGCTTATCCCCCGGAGCCGGAGCAATGGAGGCCCGCCGCCGACGTTCCTGAGCCGGTCGGGCCGCTGCTCGGCCGCTGGTGGACCGAAGGGGAGGAGGTCGTGATCAGTTACCGAGAAGGCAAGCTCGAAGCACGGTCTGCAACCGCACCGCCGAGCCTCCCGCCGTCGGTGTTCGAACCGGCGGGTGACGATCGCTTCCGCGGCGTTTCCGGGCCGGAGGAGGGCGAGTTGCTCGAGGTCGTTCGCGCGGCCGACGGATCGGTCGAGAAGCTCTACTGGGCGACGTATCCGCTCAAGCGCGCGCCTGGCGCTTTCGGCGAGTAGTCGGCCCTACTCGTACTGCAGCGCTTTGAGCACGTTCAGCCGGGCCGCGCGGCGCGCAGGGAAGATCGCAGCGAGGATCCCGACGAAGATCGCCGCGACGCCGAAAATGATGAGCTGGCCGACCGGGATCGACAGAACGATGAAGTCGACCCGCGCGATCAGCAACGCGGCGAGAACGATGCCGAGCGCAATCCCGATCACCGCGCCGATGAGCGCGGTGATCACGCTCTCGTGGCGCACCATCCGGCGTATCTGTCGGCGCGTCATCCCGATCGCGCGGAGCATCCCGATCTCGCGCGTGCGCTCGAAGACCGTGAGGACGAGGGTGTTCACGATTCCGAAGAGGCTGACGACGACCGACAGCGCGAGCAGGACGTAGAGGATGTTGAGCACTGACTTCAGCCCCGAGATCTGGTTGTCGATGAACTTCTGGCGGGTTGCGACTTTTGCGTTCGGGAAGGACTTCAAGGTGCTGTCGAGCGCAGCGGCGTTCGCACTCGTCTGGCCGCCCTTCATCAAGACGAATGAGTAGAGGTTTTCCGGTCGATCGATGTGCCGGTCGAACGATGCGGCCGAGATCGTCACCGATCCGAACGGAGAGCCTCCTGTCGGCGGATCGAAGATGCCCTTGACGTAGAACAACTCGCGGGACCCGTCCGGAAATGTCAACGGCACGGGCGAACCGACTCCGAGGCCGTGACTCTTTGCGTAGCCCTTGTCGACGAAGGCGCCGTCCTCGCCGAGCGTGGCGAGCACGGCTCCGGACCCCACCTTCCAGTCGAGGCTGAACATCCGGCTCGTAGCCGGGTTGACGGCGGTCGTGTTGATCGTCTTGCCGAAGGCTTCCGTCTCTCCTGCGCGAACGTCTCCGACCGCGATGACGCCGGGTGTCTTCGCGACCGCATTCGCTGCCGCGACGGGAATCGGCGAGAAGTTGTTCTGCGCAGTGATCGCGTAGTCGGCGTTCTTCCAGATCTTGTCGACGGAGCCCCTGAAGCTGGTGATGATCCCGGCTGCCAGGATCGACACGAGCGTGACCAACGCGAGGCCAATCATCAGCGCGGAGGCCGTCGACGCTGTCCGCTGCGGATTTCGCTGCGCGTTCTCGCGCGCAAGAGCGCCGGCACTGCCGCCGATCTTGGTCGCCGGCCATCCCAGTGCTCCGGCGAGGGGAGGTACCAATCGCACCGACAGCAACGCGATGCCGAAGAAGACAAGGAGCGCACCCCCGAGCATGAACAAGAGCACTCCTGCCGTCCCGAGGTCGGGTGCGAACAGCCCCCACAGGAGCGCCCCGAACCCGAGTGCCGCGAGTAGCACGGATGCAGCAGAGCGGTACCGGGCGAACCGGGACTCGGGAAGAGTCGCGCCTTCGCGGACCGCGGCGATGGGCGGGACGCGGGTGGCGCGCATGGCGGGCCGGAGGCTCGCGAGCAAGGTGACGATGATTCCGACCGCCAGAGAAACCACGACGGTGCGTGTCTCGAAGGTCAGGCCGTTGTTCGGGAGCGTGAAGCCGACGACGTCGAACAGCTTGAACAGACCCTTCGCGAGGGCAAGTCCGGCGAAGAGCCCGACGGTCGCGGCGAAGATCCCCGTGACGAGGGCCTCGAGGATGATCGAGCGAAGGACCTGCCTACGCGAGGCGCCGAGTGTCCGCAACGTCGCGAGCTCGCGCGTGCGCTGCGCGATTGTGATCGAGAGCGAGTTCGCGATCACGAAGCTCCCGACGAAGAGGGCCACCCCCGCAAAGCCGAGCAGGAATTTCTGCAGGAACGAAATGAACTCGTTCGTGTCCTTGCTGTCTTCGTGCGCCTGTGCCTGGCCGGTGCGCACCTCGGTGTCCTTGGGCAGGATTCCTCGGATCTCGGTCAAGAGCTGCGCGGTCGGCACGCTCGACTTGGACGCCACCGCGATCTCGTCGAGCTTGCCGGGCTTCCCGAACAGGTTCTGTGCGGTCGGAAGGTCGAACCCGGCCAACGTGGCGCCTCCGATCGTCCCGACCGACCCGAACTTGACGATGCCGGAGAGCCTGAGCTGCTGGACCGGCCCGACGGCCTGCACCCTGATGCTCTGGCCAATCGTGAAGTGCTCCTTGCTCGCGGTCGACTTGTCGACCACGACCTCGTTGCTTTTCGGCCAGCTCCCCGCGACCAGGCTCAGCGGATTGAAGGGCGAGGCGCCGCGCGCGATGCTGAAGCCGAGGTTGGGCGCGCCGCCGTACACGATCGCCTTCCCGTCCTTGCCGATCAGCTGCGCCTCTCCGTTGACGCTGCCGTCAGCTACGGCGACAGCGGGAAGCGCCCGCACTTTTTCGAGGAGCCCCTGGTCGAACGTCGGCGCGGTGACACCGGTTCCGTCTCCGAGTTTGAAGGCGGACTTGCCGCTGATGACGGCGTCCGACCCCTTGCGGCTCTCCGTGAAGATCGAGCCGAACGCCTTGTCGATCGAGTCGGTGAGGACGTAGGTGCCGCTGACCGTCGCGACGCCCAGCACGATCGCGAATGCCGTCAGTGCCGTGCGGAGCTTGCGGCCGAGCAGTGCTTTCAGCGCAAACTTGGTCACGAACCGCCGAGCTCGTCCATCGCCGCCACGATGTCCTGGGCAGAGATGTCTTTCGACTCGCGGACGATCACGCCGTCGGCGAGGAACAGAACGCGATCGGCGATCGCCGCGGCGCGCGACTCGTGCGTCACCATCACGATCGTCTGCTCGAGCTCCTGAACGGAGCGCTCGAGAAGCTCGAGGATCTCGCCGCTGGTCTTCGAGTCCAGGTTGCCGGTCGGTTCGTCCGCGAAGACGATGCTCGGCCTGCTCACGAGCGCACGGCCGATCGCGACGCGCTGCTGCTGCCCGCCGCTGAGCTCGGACGGGCGGTGTTTGCGCCGGTCCGTGAGCCCGATCTTCTCGATCAGCTCGTCCACCCACTCCTTGTCGGGCTTCTCCCCCGCGATGGAGAGGGGCAGGACGACGTTCTCCTCGGCCGTCAGCATCGGCAGCAGGTTGAAGAACTGAAAGATGAACCCGATGTGCTCGCGCCGGAGCTTCGTCAGGTCCGAGTCGTTCAGCTTCGAGATCGCGGTGCCGGCGATCGTGACCTCCCCCGAGGTGGGCTTGTCGAGGCCGGCCAGGATGTGCATCAACGTGGACTTGCCGGAGCCGGACGGTCCCATGACGGCGGTTAGTTGGCCCTTGGGGACGTCGAGCGAAATCCCGCGCAAGGCGTCGACGGCGGTGTCACCCTCGCCGTAGCGGCGGGTGAGGTCTCGCGCAGAGACGACCGCGCCTGCAGCGGGCATCGCTTCGGTGGCGGGTGTTGCTGCGACTGTCTCGCTCATCTGTCCTCCATCTCGTTGGAGCCAGTTTTCCACGGTACACAGAGCACCTCAAGGCGGTGCACCGGCAACCTCGAGGTGCGGTTAACCGCACATCCCGTCAGCGGTCCCCGGCGAAGTAGAACGCAACGACGAGCCCGCCGTAGACGGCGATGAGGAGCGCGCCCTCCCAGCGGCGGCTCCTGCCGTCGCGGATTACAAAGGCGACGAACGCCGCCGCGCCGCCCATGGCTATGAGCTCGATCGGACGGAAGGCCAACGACAGCGGATGCTTGAACGCGAAGGACACCAAGGTGACTACCGGGATCACGAGGAGCGCGACCTGCGCGCTCGAGGAGATTGCGATCTCCGTGGCGAGCTTCATCTTGCCCCGCCGCGCGATCACGATCGCGCCACCGTGCTCCGCGGCGTTGCCGACAATCGCCACGATCACGATCGCGATGAAGAACTCCGACAGGTGCGCGGCCTTTGCGAAGGCTTCGAGGGAGTGGACGAGGATCTCGCTGATCAGCGCAGTCACCACCGTGGTCACCCCGAGGACGACGAGCGACAGACGCAGGCTCCAACCTGTGGCATTCGTGACCTCGTGAGCGGGGCGGCGCCTGAGGTCGGCAATCGTCACGACGAGATAGACCCCGAGGAGAACGACGGCCGGCCCGATGCTGAGGAGCGTGAGCGAGTGCCGGTTTGGATCACCGTGCCAGCCGGCGACGGAGGGGATCGTCAACAGGAGCACCGCGAGGATCACGAGGCCGAGTTGTCCGAGCAGGGAGCGGCGATCGAGCTCGGCGCGGTCCACCCCGACGAGCAGCGCGAGCCCGAGGACGAGCAGGACGTTCGAAACGACGCTTCCCGCCATCGAGCCGCGCACGACGCCAGGAAGGTTGTCGTTGACGGCGATCACGGCGATGATCACCTCCGGCGCGTTGCCGAAGCTGGCATTCAGGAGGCCGCCGATCCGCGGGCCCGTGTGCTCTCCTGCATGCTCCGTGGCTTCTCCGATCAGCCACGCCAGCGGCACGAGTGAGGCGGCCGCAAGGACGAACAGGACCGTCTTGTCCGGGTGGACGAGAACGTCGACGAGAATCGTGACCGGCGCGAGGGCGAGCGAGGCCCAGAGGAGTCGTCGCGCCACTCGGGCCAGACTAACCGCCTAGCTGATCCGCTGGGCGGATGTCAAGTCTTGCGGCGGAGGCTTTTGGGCAGGAGAATTCCGTCATGCAACAACCGGCCCAGCGGCTCGCGGCCCAGAGCGTCACGGAGATACCTCTCCGGCCGCAGGATGAGCTGGAGTGCCGCCGGTGCGAGGTGCACTGCGAGAAGGTCGTCTACCCGTCGGCCTGTGTCGAGCGGGCCTGTCCGTTCCTCTACGCCTTCGAGGAGTTCGGCCACACCTACATCGGCTGCATGCAGCGTGTGTACGGCGTCGAGATCAACCTCGAGCTGCTGCGCGACGCCGAGGCGCGGCAGGAAGGGTTCGGCGGGATGCGGGCGACGCGGGCGGCGCTCCCGATGTGCCGTGTCGAGGTGGAGGAGTGCTACGGCCTGGACCGCTCCGGCGACCTCGGCTGCGTGAACCCGGAGTTCCACGAGCTGCCCGTCGGCAAGCCGACGTTCAAGGTCTTCGCTCGGCTAACGGACTGAGCAGCGCGTAGCCGGCGAGCGGGCTGAGCGCCGCGAGCACGAAGGCAAGCCGCCACGACGCGTTGTGGACGACCGTCGCGAACGCGATCGGCGCGACGATCGCGCCGGCGGACAGGAACGTTTGCTGGAGCCCGATCGCCGCGCCGCTGCGTGCGCGTCCGGCAGCCTCGGCCGCCGCGGTGAACGACAGGCCGTTCCACGACAGCGCGAAGGTTCCGGCAACCACGAGTGCGGGAATCACGATCCAGACGGAGAGGTCGAGTAGCGCCGCCAGCACTCCGACCGTGAGCGAGAGCCCGAGCGCGATCCGGCGCAACAGAACGATGCGCAGATGCAGCTTGTCGGAGAGGCGGCCGACGGCGATGCGCGCGATCCCGCCGAAGACTTGCGTGGCCGCGAGGCCGGCTGCCGCGACACTGGTCGAGACACCCCGGTGGTCGTGGAGGAAGAGGACGAAGAACCCCAGCAAGCTGAGCTGCGTCGTGACGTAGAAGGTGCTGGCGATGCAGATCCGCCAGACGCGCGGGTCGCGGAGCGGGCGCGCCAGCACCGAGTGGTCCTCTTCCTGACCGGGCTCGGAGCGCAGGAAGACCGCACCGACGAGCGCGGCCGCGAGGCACGCCACCGCAAGGCCGTCGAACGCGGCATGCAGGCTGATGTGACTGTTGAGCGCAGGCAGAGCGAGTGCCGCCACGGCGCCGCCGAGCGGAACGGCCATCTGCCGGATGCCGAGGGCGAGGCCGCGCTCGTCTTCGCCGAACCACGCCATGACAGCGCGGCCGCTGGCGGCGTTGACCCCTGCGCCCACTCCACCGGCCACCGTTAGTGCGGCGATGAGCTCTGGATACGACGATGCGTAGGCAGCCCAGAAGAGCGCGGCTGCGGCCCCGCTCTGGCCGACTGCGATCACCGCACGTTCGCCGATCCGGTCGGCGACGATGCCCCATAAGAGGAGCGTTGCAACCGACCCGAAGCTGAGCGCCGCGAGCACGACACCGACCTGGGTGAGCGTAAGGTCGAACTCTTTTCGGATTGCCGGCGCAATCGCGGGCAACCCGAGGAGGATCGCCGAGTTGGCCGCCTGCGCGAACACGCCGGCGGCGAGGATCGTCCAGCGATACCTACGAAGTGGCGCGGGCGTGGAGCTCACGAAGCTTGCGGATCTCCTCGGCGTTCGGGCCCTTGCCGTCCTTGCCGGGAACCTCGAGCACGACCGGCAGTCCTTGCAGCTTCGGATGTGCGAGGAAGACACCCAGCCCTTCCCCGATCAGCCCTTCGCCGATGTTGTCGTGCCGATCGCGGTTCGAGCCGAGCGGCGCCTTCGCGTCGTTGGCGTGCAGCGCGCGCAGGCGGTCCAGGCCGATCCGGTCGTCGAGGTCGACGAGCAGCGCATCGAGGATGCCGGGATCTGTGACGTCGACGCCCGACACGAAGAGGTGACAGGAATCGAGGCAGACACCGAGCCGCTCGTGGCGCCCGAGTGCGTCCACGATCAGCACGAGCTCGT
>Ga0307290_10000049_pt1 | contig 42624 bp, 38 predicted proteins | sample ER_DNA_144_FD_194472 | JGI IMG/M metagenome (GOLD analysis project Ga0307290, IMG submission 194472) | Bulk soil microbial communities from the East River watershed near Crested Butte, Colorado, United States - ER_DNA_144 | ecosystem: Environmental > Terrestrial > Soil > Floodplain | place... | reverse complement strand
TGGAATACAGTGGTAGGGGAATGGCCAGGCGGTCGTGAAGGTGTGAGAGAAACGATTGCCGGGATTCAAGTCCGTGGAGCTCCAGATACCGGTGGTGTCGGACGTCGTGGTGTGGGGCTCTTGGCCGACATCCTCACAGTTGACCCAGGTGACCGTGGCGCCGACCGGCACCGTGAGCGTATCGGGATGGAAGCCGAAATCCCGGATCGCGACGAGGTAGTGCATCGAGTCGATCACCGTGACCGGCACACGGCACTCGGCGGCGCCGGCGACTGGTCCCGAGCTCCGGTCGGAGAAGCAGGCGACGGCGATGGCGCACCCCACGGCGCCCAAAACCACCATGAGCCGTTTCATGGCTGCCTCACGACGACAACCGACTTCATGAAGGGATGGGGCGTGCAATGGAAGGCGTACTCGCCCGGCTGCGTGAACGTGTGGCTCCACGACTTCCCGGGCTCGATGGGCCCAGAATCCCACGAGCCGTCATCGGCAGTGATCGTGTGAACCAGCTGGTCGTTGTTGCTCCAGGTGACGGTGGTGCCAGGTGCGATCTCGAGGCGTTTGGGATTGAACGTCATCGTCCGCATTTCAGCCTTTGCCGCCCCTTCGCCGCCCCCCGCCGCCGTCTCATTTGCCGCCGGTTTATTCGCCGTTTTACCTCGCCGCCCGAAGTAGCGATTCAGCGTGAACGGAATCGTGAACTCGAATCCGCCGCGCATCCGGTCGAGGCCGCGCGACACGCCCTGGAGCGTGGCGGTATTGGTGTTGGTGACTTGGAGAGACAGCGTGTGCGGCGAGTAGGGAATCGCGATCTGCAGTCCGGCGCCCCAGGCCATCTTCTCACCGGGGCGCTTGTCGAGCAGCGACGTGGCGTCGCCCGCCAGCGCGAACCAGCGGTTCAGCCGCAGCGTCGCGCCGCCGCCCACGGCGTAGCGCGCCGTGTCGCTGTGATAGCCGTTCGACAGCAATCTGCCGACAGCCATCAGCCGTAAACGTCCCAACGTTCGCGCCCCGGTCAATTCAGCGTCGAGGCTTCCGGCGGACTGGTTGTAGCCCGCCTGCAACGCCACGCCCGAACGCGCGTAGCGCCCAAACACTTCCCACTCATTGGGAAACGCGGCAGCGACGTCCGAAGACGTCGCATAGTTGAAACCGATGAGGAGAGGAACGGGAAGCTGATAGGCGAGAAGGAACGTCGGCGAATTCGTGACTTTGCGGAGTGGGGCGTCACCCACTCCGAATCGGTGCACGAAGTTGAACTGCAGCGTGCCGCGCGCGCCCAGCCAGCCACCCGACAGGTTGGGTGGCCGCTCGAGGACGGATTGGCACGAGACTACATCAACAACTCCAAGCGATGGGAATAGGGCGCAGGCGACGAACACTGCGATCGGACCAGGCAAACGCAAACGGGCCTCCTCATGTGAGAGACGCAGCCTCGAGACGGCGCAGTGCCGCCTCTTTGCCGACGACCGACAGCAGCTCGTTCACAGGTTCCGACACCGTTCCTCCGGTCAGCGCGATGCGAATCGGCTGAAAGATTTTCCCCGCAGCCACATTGCGCTGCTCCGCGAGATTGCGCAATGCATGCTCGATCTGCTCAGCAGTCCACGCGACGTGCTTCAGGGCTGTCACGCTCGCGGCGAGCGCAGCCTGATAGCCGGGCTTGTCTTTCGCGATTTCCTTCTGCGCCTTCTCATCGAGCGTCACGAATTTCCCGTCGAGCCGCACCGCCACCTGCCGCGCGACATCGAGCGTCGTGCGCGAGCGGGTTTTCACGGCGGTAATCGCGTTCCGCACCCCGTCGCTACTGCCATTGAGACCCAGCTTTGCCAGCTCTGGTTCCACCAGCGGCAGCAACTCGTCGGCGGACTTTGCCGTCAGGTACTGCCCATTCATCCACTCGAGCTTCGTCGTGTCAAATACGGACGGCTTTTTGAGAATCCCGTCGAGCGAAAAGAGGTTTCGCAGCTCCTCTATGCTCATGATCTCCCGATCGCCGCCCGGACTCCATCCAAGCAACGCGAGAAAGTTGCGCATCGCCTCTGGGAGAATACCTAGGTGTTGGTAGTCTCCGACAGCGGTCGCGCCGTGCCGTTTGGAAAGCTTTTTCCCGTCGGGTCCGTGAATCATCGGCACGTGGCCGAAGATCGGGGTCACCGAGCCGAGCGCGCGATAAACGGCCAGTTGCTTGGGCGTATTGGAGATATGATCGTCGCCGCGGAGCACGTGCGTGATCTGCATGTCGATGTCGTCGACGACCACGGCGAAGTTATAGAGCGGCGAGCGATCCGACCGCAGAATCACAAAATCGCGAATATCCTCCCCTTTGAAACTGATGCGGCCGTGCACCGCATCCTCCCACGACAGCTCGCCGGGGGGGACGCGCAGCCGGATCGCGTCCTCCTCCATGTAGGCTTTCCCCTCTTTGAGCAGCTGATCGGCCATCTGCTGGTGGCGGGCGAGTCGAGCGCCCTGGAAGATCGGCTGCTCGTCCCAGTCGAGGCCGAGCCAGGTGAGACCGTCGAGAATGACCTGGGTGTGTTCATCGGTGGAACGGGCTTTGTCGGTGTCTTCGATGCGGAGCAGAAACTTCCCGCCCTCGCGGCGAGCGAACAGCCAGTTGAAAAGCGCTGTCCTTGCGCCTCCAACGTGCAGGTAACCGGTGGGAGATGGGGCGAATCTGACGCGAATAGTCATGGACCGAATGATCAATGATCAATGTCCAATGATCAATGATCATTGATCATTCTACATTGGACATTCGCGCGAGCCGCGCTCGCGCGCACGGAGGAGGGGGGATTCGAACCCCCGATAGGGTTTTAAGGCCCTATAACGGTTTAGCAAACCGCCGCCTTCAGCCACTCGGCCACCCCTCCAAACATTCTCTACGTTGCAGCGCCTGAACTTAGCGACTCGCTCGCGGCCGTGGAAGGCGCTCTGCTTGCCGTAGGCTTGCCGTAGCGTTTCGCCACCGCCGCCGACAGATCGACGTCGCTCACGATGTTGTAGCGATCGAACATCGCGCGCGTCCGCCAGCCGCACAGCGCCATGATCGTGCCCTCGTCGACGCCGGCGGACCGGAAGTCTCGCGCGGCCGTGCGCCGCAGGTCGTGCATCAGCCGGCCTTCGCAATCGGCGCGCTTCGTCGCCGACTGCCAGTCGTGAAGCAGCGTGTTGTACGAGACACCGTGCGCGCGCTTCGGCCCCTGGAACACGAATAGGCCGTCGCGCGCGGACCAGGCGGCCTCGAGGACTGCCTTGAGATCCGGCGCCAGGCCGAACGGGAAGAGCCGCGCGCGCTTGCCTTTCGTCTGGCGCGCGGAGAGCTGCAGCCCGTGGCGCTCCCAGTCAACGCGATCCCACGTCAGGCCGATCGCTTCCGACACACGCCAGCCCGTGACGCGCAAGAATCGAATCACCGGCTGCGCGTAGGCCGGCAGCTCGAGCAGCACCGCGGCGAAATCATCCTCCTCGAAGAAGCCTTCCCGCACGTTCTCGACCTTGGCGAGCTTGATCTTCGGCGCCGTGGCCAGGATGCCTTTCTCCATGGCGAGCGAGAACCCACGGCGCAGCGCCGACAGCTCGTTGTTCACCGTCTGGCGCGCGGTCCCTAAAGCTTCGCCAACTTGGCGAACCTTTCCGCCTTTCTTCTCGGCGAGCCGCGCCTTGGCGTACTCGTCCAGGCGCGTCGGGTTCACGTCGAGCACGCGCGTCTCGGCGCCGAGCAGCCGCTCGAGATGGTTCCAGCATTGCTGAATCCGTTCCTTGGAGCGCAGCCCGTCGAGATCGTATTGCGTCTCGTGCAGCGTGCGCAGCTCGCGCAGCGTCACACGATCGGGCCGGCCGATGATCTTCCCGTCCTTGCGATCGCCGATCTGCATGCGCAGCTGGTCCTGGGCCTCGCCCTTCACGGTCGTGCGACTGGAGACCCGATGGCGCGCGCCGTTCACGGTGTAGTCGAGCCACCACACATCGGACTTGTGCCCGTCGCCGGCGACGGGACGAAAGAGCCGGCCGGCGCCGCGGCTCATGGGGCCACCTTCGGCAACGCCCGCCGCGACTGGGGCTCGGGACGATTCAGGCGCCGCGCTTTTTGGCGCGGGCTTTCCCATCCGGTAAACCAGTCTTTGGGAAAAGGACTTGCTCCAACGTTGGAGGAAGTCGGAAGCATTGGCCGATTATCACTTGGTAACCGAAACAGTTCATCGACGCGGCCAGTCAGATAGCCGAGCCAGCGGTAGCGAGCAATCCGCCGCCAGCCGCCCATCCGCTCGAGCCTTTCCCCGAACAGCGCAACACAGTCGTCGCGCATGGCGTCGAGTAGTTCGCGATCTTCGCGCGCCAGTGCGTCTACCACCGGTGTTACGATCGCGCGGCCGAGGATCTCGTCGGCGCTCACGTTCAGCGCGTCGGCGACACGGACCAGCCTGCCCCACAGCGGCGGCGGTGTGCGCTCCCATCGGGATATCAGCACGTCACCCACGCCCGCGGCCTTGGCTACGTCTATCTGTTTGAGCCCGTGCGCCAATCGCACGGCGCGAAGCCCGGTCACCCGTTGAAGCGCATTGCCCATGACTACCCCCTGGGTTGGGGCCACGTCACCGCCCGCTGGAAACTGGCCGAGTTCTCGGCCCGTTTGCCTGGCGCTCGAGCTGGTCCGCGAGCTGCTGCAGCTTCCCGCCCCGCTTTCGCAGCACCCGCACGAGCCGCTGAATCACGGCCCGCGGCGGTGTGCGGATTCCCTTGCGGTAGGAGCGGATCGCTTCATACGAGATCCCGGCATCCCGGGCCACCTCACGCAGCGTTGGGGCAACAGCATCGAGCACATGGGCGAGCATGGTGCGTAGCCTAGTGTCTACTGGTGTCCCCAACTTGGTGACAGCGCGCCGCTTCCGCAAGGTCCGCTCCTAGGTTGGCGTCAGGGGGCGAAGATACCGCCCGCTGGGCTAGACTGCCTTGCTCGCCAGCCGGTCCCGTTGGTCGACGGTGCGAATGGCATCCGCCAGCTCGCGTGCAGCGTTATCCAGGTGCCGCGCTAACGCGCCGTTGGTCTGTGGGATCTGGTCACTCGCGGGGACTGCCGTCGATGCCAGCTGCGCCGTGCGACTGGCGTCGAAATCCGCCTGCGCATCGCGGCGAGCCGCGAGGATGGTTTCCAACGCGTCGAGGAGGACAGCGCGACCGATCATGGCTAAATCCCCTTGTCGTAGGAGGGCATGGTGTATTCCAACTCCAGCCAACTGAGGCTGGCATCGCCAGCCGCCGCGCCTTGGAGCTTCAGCCAGGCGAGATAGGTATTGTCGCCCACCGGCCCCTCCGTCAGACTCGCCTCCACCGTCTGATTTCCGGTCGTGGAATGCGTGAGCGTCGCGAGAAGTGTTGTGGTGGATCCGGTGGCAGCGTTGCGCCGGAACTCCACTTCGGCCTTGTCGCCGACGGCATTGCGGAACATATGCGCCTTGATCTTCGTAATCGTGACGCCCTTCGGCACCAGGATGGACGCGATCGCTTTTTGATCGACGGCGCCGCCGCCATTGTAGAAGATGCGCCCGAAATCGAAGACGAGGTTCTGCGCGGTGCTAGTCAGTACGAATTCGCCGTGCGGGATCCGCAGCAGCTTGGTGATGGCGCTCGGGCTCGCGACGGTGCCCACCTTGACGGTCTTGGTGTTCGAGATAAAGAGGTCGTCGTTCGTTTCCTTTCCGGCGGTGTCCGATGACTTGAGCGCATAGAGTCCGTCATCCCACACGAACCCGCGCTTGCGCGTCCCCATCTTGATCGTCGCCGTCGCCGCCGGCGACTCGAGGCCAGCCCCCGCGACCGTCTCATAGGCGAACACCTTCACATAGGCCACGTCACCGGGCACGGTGGTGAGCAGCACACCCGTCGTCAGTATCCCGCTCGCATCGAGCGTCTGGAGCGCGGCCGCGCGCACGGTCGCGTCGCTGGGCATCCCGCTGGTGGAGGCCGCCACCCGTACTGAGGTCGCCGCATTTGTGGTGATGACGGCGAGCGCCTCGCCCGATTCAGAGATGTAGAGCTGGACCGCCAAGATCCGGGGCGTCGCCGTGCCGAGGCCGTGCCGGTCCCCGCCGGCCGCCTGGACGAGCTCCTCCTGCAGTGTTTTCAGCATCCCACCTCCACGGCTCGTGTCGGCGCGATGTGCTCCTGGACAACCCGATCGCCTTCGAGGCGGAGGACCCCTACCTCCATGTCATCGCTCACCGAACCATCCGGCCCGCAAAGCTCGCGCACGTCGACGTACAGCTCGCTGAGTAACGCTAGCAAACGGTAGGCCGGGGCCTCGAACAGTATCGGGCGAGCCGCCCCCACCCGATCGTAGATGGCCGGTCGAATGTCGGGATCCGCGATCGGTACGCTCGCGTCCATTCCCCAACGCACAGCCCGCTCGAGCCTGCCCTGCATGAAGTCGGCCACGTACAGCACAAGCCCGTCCGGATCGCGGCGAACCAGGAAGGCGGCCGCCGTGGATTGCGGGACGCCGTAATGCTTCCATTCCCCAACTCGCCCACGGACCGCAGGAGCGAGATCGCGCAGCCGTGCCCTCATGTCCTCACACGAGAGCGTACCGTCACCGAAGACGGATAGCTCGCGGGGTTGAATGCTTCCCGCGCTCCAGGCCTCGGTGTAATGACGCAGCTTCGACGCCCCGTCCTGGTGTCCTTGCAGGCCAGAGCGGCCGTAGAGCTGGACTCGCGTATCGCTGGCGATCAGCGCGCAATCGGCTCGCACCAGCGCGACGATGAGGGTCATGCGTCGTCGCCGTCGATGATCGGCTCACCCTTGATTGGGTCCCACAGGCCATTAAAACCGGGAGGCGGCCCGTTGTAAAACCGTGGCGCGCGGATTGTCACGGGTCCCCGGGGTCTCGGGCGCGCGGCCTTCACTCCCTTGCCGAGAATCCCGATGTGTCCGAAGTCCCATTCAGTGCGCGGGCTTATCTCGTTGATGGCCGCGATGAGCCTCGATCCGAAGTCAACAGGGACACCGAAAACATCCTCCAGGAGTGCGGCGCCGGGGCTGAAGCCCAGACCCTTTACCTGTACCTCAGCAACGAGGGTGTTGAAGTGGCTGCACGCGAGCAGCAACCGCGGCACCAGGTCGCCCAGCTCGTCCAGGCTCTCGTTCACCCGCCCGCGCAATTCCTCTGCTTGATCCGTGACCCGCGCGCGATACTCTTTGTCCGCGCGCTGTTGCCGTGCCAACGCGGTCGCCTGGACCGCGAGCCGGAGTCCTTCGCGTTCCTCCATCAGCGCGAGCGTATCGCCCTCGCCGGCGGCAATGCCCGCGTCCACTGCCGCGAGCCGCGCCTGCAGCGCGCTCTCGGTCCGTTCCGCTGTCGCCATCATCCTGCCGCCTCGTGTGAAAAGTTTTGTGATGTTCATCGCGTGGCGTCCGCAATCGCCTTCGCCACCCGCGCCTCTCGTTCATCGTGCTCCCGAGCCTGGCGCATGCTCTCTGCACTCGCGGGGGCGGACTCCCGGTCGAGCGCCACGCGATATTCGGCCACGAGCTCTTCATGCTCTTTCGTCAGCTCGCGGCAGCCGGGAACAGGAAACCCGCGCCCAGCGGCCAGCGCCGCGTCGACTTCCCCCAAGCGCTTATTGATCTCGGCCGCGGTGCGCGGCGGTGCTTTCGTGGTGCTCATCGGCCCGCCTTTTCAAGAGATTTGTGCATGAGCTTCCAGTCAGGTGAGTTGCCAGGGCGCCCGGTCGTGCTCGCTGCTTGGGCGAACCAGAGCTGACCGTTGTGCGTCACCATCGTGCCGGCGCCGTAGGTCGCTTGCTCCCAGACGCCGGCGTAGTCCGTGACGGCGATCCCATGTCGGTGCTCGGCGGAGCGCGCGTCGACGGCCGGACCATTCCGAACCTGCCGAGCGTCTAGGGCGCGCGTCACCGCGGCCTCTACCAGCTCATCGAGCTTCGGCGGTGCAGGGCTGGGCGCCGGCGCGTTCGCTTGTCGCTTCACGATGTCGGCCGCAATCGCCTCGGCATATTTTCGCAGCGCACGCGCGGTCTCAAGTGTGAGATCGCGATCGACCTCCAGATCTCTTACCGGATTGGGAGCGAGGGGGAGCCCAAGTGCAGCAGCCGCGGCGTAGCGCACGATGTGCTCGACAGCCAGCCGATACTTCTCGTCGCCCGCATTCGGGAATGCGAGTGCACCCAGCCTCGAAACTTCACTGACAGAGACCAACGATTGCCAGCGCGCGGCCGCAGCTATTTCATGCTCTAGAAGCGCGCGAACGTAGTCGCGCCAGGCGTCGAGGTTCGGGCTTGGCGCTGGCGCCGGCGCGCGGAGCCGTGCTGCACGCGCCTCAAGTTGCTTGGTGTATCGATCAAACATGGCCGCGAACCGTTGGTTGAGCGTGGAGCGCCAAGCAGGATCTCTTGACGGACGCACGCCCGCGCGCCGGCACTCCGCCAAGATCTTCTCGGCGCAAAGGTCGGCTTCAACGGCGGCATAACCATCGATCTTGTAGTTGGGCAGCGGAGGGGCATCGTCGCCACCAAAGAGTTGGCGCACGAGTGCCCGCGCTCGGTCGTGAATGCGGTTTGCGCCGTTCTCTCCGAAGTGATCGCGGAGCGCTGTCCAGCGTCGGGCTATGGTTTCCACTCCAAGCGACGGCTCACGCTCGGCGATGAGGTCGCGAACCACGGTAATGTGATCGCGGAGAAATATTTCAATCGGATTTTTCATTACCGCTGCTGCTCCAGCTCCAGTGCCCGCAGCTGCTCTTTGAGTTTTGCGGTCGCGCGATCGAACGACTCGACGAGCTCGGAAGTGATTTTCCGGTGCACTTCTTCCTCGAGCAGCTGCACAAGGAGCCAGATGTCGCCGGGCTCTTCGGGATCAAACTCAGAGCCATAGGCGTCCACGAATCGATCGAGCGCTGCTTTCCAAGCTGGCGGGTGTTCGTTGTCGGTGTTCGTCATGCCTTGTACGCTACTGCGTGTTTCTGGGAGTTGACGGACTTTTCGTCCGATAGCGGCGAGTCCGTGCGACGCCACCGGCGCGCGACACTGTCGCCGTCCAGTCCGAACCGACCACACACGATTGCCAAAGCGCGGGTATGGGTTCGCGCCCTGCCCTGCGTAATCGCCAGATCGCAAGCGCGGCCGACTGCCAAGTCCTGCCAACACAACGTGGCGCTGTGCTGAGGCCAGGAGTCGAGCGCCACGCCGCGGCGCCGGCACCATTCCGAAATGCTCGCGAGTTCGCCGCCGTGCAGGAACGCTTCGAGGCGTCCGCGATCCAGGTCAGACCGACGCATCACCGGCCTGCACCCGTGCCGTCATGGGCGTCGCACCGTCATGGGAGCCCTCGCAGCGGACGATTGAGCCACGCCTGGCGGCGGTCACGGAGTTCAATCCGCGCCTGGATGTCCACCGCGCGCGCGCGTCCCCACGTCGCCACCGTCTCTTCGCGCGGGTGACAGTCCGCCGCGATCGCCTCCAGAGCCGATGTGCGCAGCTCCGCGGGGGCCTCGTAGTCCCAGAACGCCGCCGGTCGTGCGTGCGTCTGCACCCGCGCGAGCAGTAGCAACCGATGCCGCATCCATGCCTCACGACGCGCAGCGTCCGACGCGAACGCGCCCCGCTCGCCTTGCATCAGGTCCATCCGCTCCTCGTGGGTGAGCCGGTCCCGCTGTCTCAGCATCCTGCGTCGCACCGTCATCATTGCCTCCCGTCGCGCCGTGGTGGACGTGCGTCAGGGTTCGCCACATCGAAGCCCAACTCGCGCACGAGCCGCGCAAACGCCAGCCGCGAATCCCGCTCGATCGCTACCTCCGGCCGCACGCACGGCTGCCCAAAACGATCTTTGTACGTGACGCCGCGTTTCGCCAACGCCTGCCGCGCTCCCTCGCCGCGATCCCACGCCTGCGCCGCCAGCGTCAACAGCTTCAGGTGATGCGTGTCTAATTCGAAGTTCGCGAACACGCTTGACCACCACTCGCGCGCTTCTCGCGACAAATGCTTCGGAGGTCTCGTGATTTCAGGACTTTTCGTCACGTCTCATCCCGTCGCCAGCTGGAAAAGTTTTTGGGAAAATCCGGTTTGAACCGGGGGCGCGGGCAACAAATTCCGGGCAGCGCGGTCTTCCTGCCGCCTGGAGATTTATTTTTTCAAGTACGCCCCCCGTGGGTACGATGACGGGTCGCGCGCTCACGCTGGCCGTCCCTTGCGCACGTCGTACAGCGTGGCGGCGAGCTGCTCCAGCCGGTCAGCGCGCGCGTATAGGTCCGCACCGAGTAACCGAAAGCCGCGCCAGTCCGCGCGCTTTGCATCGACGCGCGAGCCCACCGCTTCCGCGCGAATCGCGCTCACGGCGTCGTCGATGACGCCCGAGAGTGGGTTTTTGGCAGTCACACGGCGCCCCAAGCGGCTCATGGCCGCGACTCCCACGCATCGCCGCGTCCTTCCTTTCCTAGGTCCCCGTCCCCATCCGGTAGAAGCGGTAGAGTGCGCTGTCCATCTGGTGTTTCCACGGTTTGGCCATCCGGTAGGTCTGACCCTTCATACCGGATCGTAGAATCCGACATCGTGGCGTCATTGCTCGACTCTACCGTTCCTACCGGATGGGAAGGGAGGTATCTAGCGAACACATCCCCGAATGCTTGGAGCTCGTACCCGCGCACCTTGGCCCCGCTGACCCACAGCTGCGTGGGGTGGACCCGGAACCGCCCGAGCAACCGGGCGAGTTGGCGCACTGTGAGCGGGCGGCCGCCCTTCCATTCCGGCCACGGCCGGTCCTCGCGTTGCACGAGGGCCGCCACCACGTCGGTCGATGCCAGCCGATCCACGCCCCGCTCGAGGAACAATGCCTGCAGGTCCGCGAGCAGCATCACGGCGGGCGCCTGTTCGGTCTCCCCAACCGTCGCGAGCTGCTGCAATGCAGCTCGGCCCAACGTGGGCCACGCTCCGCCGGCGATGTCCGCGATCGCGAGGAGTGGGCGCCAGTTGTCGGCGGCCCGACCACGCAGGCCCGCGGGGAGCACGGGGTCTGCCGCCCGGAGGGCATCACCAACATCCTGGGCCCAGCGCCAGGCCTGCCGCCGCAGTGGTTCAAGCTGTCCCAACCGATCGAGGCGAAGGATCTCAATCCGCGTTTCCTCGGCGGCCGTGCAGCGGCGCATCTGAATGGCGATGCTCCGGCTGGTCAACGTGTCGGGCAGCTCGCCGATCAGCGCGATCGCTTTCGGGCACCACGTCGAGAAGGTGCGGGGTTCGAAGTCGTCGCCCACGTTCCGGACGATGTGCGCGCCGGCACGGAAGTGGCCGCTGTTCAGGATGCCGCGCAGCTCCTCATTGTCCCGCAGGAACGTGTCCGCCTCATCGACCAGCAGCGTGGGGCGGTATTTGTCCACGGTCCGAAACACGCCGGCCGTGCTGATGTTCGAGGCCAGCAATGCGCGGCGGGTGAGCGCCAGCAGCAACGTCAGGACGGTCGTCTTGCCGCATTCTTTTTCGGGTGAGTGGATGCCGAGAATAGGCGAGACCTGCACCGCATCGAACGCATGCGCATGGACCGTCCACAACGCCAGCACGACGTCGGCGCCCGCGCCGAGCGCAGTGAACCGACGGAATGTTCCAGCCAGTGCGTCCAAAAGCGCGGCGCCGTCGACGTGCTCGGGCCACGGGTCCGGATCGCCCAGCGTCACGCCCTGGCCCTGTAACCCATCGGTGCCCGCCGGCGCGCTGCCCGGCATCGACGCGTCGACGAGGCCTGCCGCGTCGGCGATGCGGAGCTCCTTCAGCGCCGCGATCGCGCGATTGCGAATGACGCGCCGCTCGAGCGCATCGGCCGGCAGGCGCGCAACGAGAACACGCAGACAGCGCGCGACGTCGATCAAGTCGGCGCCAGCGACGAGCTCGAGAAGGCCCGACGTCTTCACCGGATCACTGCCGTCGGTCGTGATCGGTTGCGCGGCCAGGACGGCGTCGTAGTCCGTCATGCCGACCCCCGCTGCTGCTCGCGCGCTGCCGCCGCGATGATCTTTCGGGCGTCTCGCAAACACGCCTCGGCGAGTTGTGGGATGCTTTGGAATCCGAGCGCGTCGGCTTCTCGGCACGCGGCCCGGAAGAGTGGGTCGAAGTCGTACGGGGTGCGCTGGCCAGCGGCCAACTCGGCGCGCCAGGTGTCGAGGGCGGGGGTTCTCATGCCGCGCCCCGCAGCTCTCGCCGGTGCAGCTCGAGCGCGTCCGTTGCGACGAACCACCGGCGGCCAGCCACAAGCCTCGCGGGCAGACGTCTTGCGCGAATGCGCTTCAGCACCACGGTCTGAGGAAGCCTGAGCCGACGCGCGGCCGCGGGCAGCGACAGCCACCGCGGCGCCGTCACGCGACCGCCTTCCGATTCCGGTAAGCGCGCTGGCGGCAGGCGTTCGAGCACGTGACTGCATCACGCCGAATCGGGGCGAAGGACTCGCCGCAGGCTGCACACTTCGGGGCTGGGCGTTCTGGTTGGCGATCGCGGCGCCGCGCGCGATGTACGCCCTGCTCGCAGCGCTCACAGCAGAACGTCCGCACGTGGCTGGGCAGCTCGCAGCCGTACTTGAACCACCATTCCTGTAGATGCCGACGCCAGACCGTGCGACCACATCCCTCGCACGGTCGCTTGAACCACAGGTTTCCCGTCTTCTCGGGCGCGCAGCCCTCGCAAGAGTGAACATGTCGACGGCCGCGCCAGCCCGGCCGCCAGCGAGAGACGAGCCAAACGGGCTCGGCGGGCGTAAGCGAGCGACCGCATTCCCCGCAGACTGCCGCCGTTAGTTCGGCTTCACGCGCGAGTGACGCAGCCTTTCGGCTCGCCTTGATGGCTTCGCCTTGCCGATGCTGCCAGTCGGCATACTCGGGATCTTGCGCCATGAGTTCGCCGGCACGGTCGATCACCGCCTCGAGCTCAAGCACTCGGGCGTTACGGTTCTCGAAAGTCTTTCCGGGTAGACTTTCTGTAGCCGTAACGGGGGCACTCACGCGTCGCACTCCGCTGGCGGCACGTCGACGTCGACAATCCCCGGGCCGCTCGCGATCGAGGCCAAGGGTGGCGCCTGAACGAGATACCTCGTGACCGCGTCGACGTGTCGGCACGGCCGACGAAAGACGCCGGCGGGGCAATCACACGCGACGACGTCGGGCGCGATCGTCACGATGTGCCCGTCGCCGCCCCCGCAGGTTCCGCCGCACGGGACACGGTAGCGGCCGGCGCCGAGGCGCTCGACGCTTGGCGCGCTCACGCGGCCGCCGTCCTGTTGTGTACGCGCGCCGCAATCCAGCGTCGGAGCTCGCCCACCGGATGTCTCTTCACACGACGCGAAACACGGACGTAGGGTAGCGAGCGGATTCGACCGACTTGGCGCACGCTGACGCCTAACACGCGGGCCACGACATCAGCGCCCACGAGCGCGTCGTCGGGGTAGCTCGCGAGCGAGAGCGGCAGCTGCTGATTGCGGGCCACGGCTCAGCTATCGCGATTTTCTGCCTGTGAGCTTCTCGGCCGCAGCGAGCTTCTCGACGTCGCTCTCGATAACAAACCAGCGGCCGTTCTCTCGTTGCTTCGCGCGGACCTGGCCTTCCAAGGCAAACCGCCAAGCGCGAGCCCAGGGCACGCGGAGCCGAGCGGCCATCGCGGCGAGTGTGATCCAGGCCACCTGCGGAGTTGTCGTTGGCATCGCCTTCAGCCCCCTTTGAGGTAACAAGGTCTAGAAAACAAAAAGGCCCCGATCCGCGAGCATCTCGCGAACCGGGGGCCAGTGTGTGGGTGTCCCCAGTGCTCAGGACAACTTTATAAATCTCTCTCTATAACGCAAGTCCCAATCTCAGTACTGAATAATTCGGCGGGACCTGCTTGCCGTAACGCTTGCCGTAGAAATCTCGGCATCGGTGTTTTTAGCGGACATACGCGGCAGGACTGAAGCTAAAACGGGCGGCCCGCATGGAGCCGCCCGACTTAGCAAACCGCCGCCTTCAGCCACTCGGCCACCCCTCCAACTCCTGCAGCGCCGGAAATTAGCGGCTCGAGAGCGGGTTCGGTACCCTACCAGCGATTTTCTTGACTTGACCGGTCCCGTTCATAACTATGGGGCCGCTATGCAAGACCCCGACGCGTTCTCCCCTCGTCCTAAAGTCCCGTGGGCCCTCGTCCTGCTGATGGTCTGGTGCGCGGTCGAGGCGACGATCTTCACGGTTACGCTGCGCCCCACGATGAGCGAGGTGTTGGCGGCCCTCACCGGCTTCACCGTCAACCCGATCGCGCTCGTCGTCCTGCTATGGATTTTCCTGACGATCATCATCGCCGGCAGCTTCGCGTGCATTCACGTGCTGAATGAGGCGATCGCGGCGAGACAGATCGGCAATATCGTGCAGATGGTGTTGGTGCAAATCGCAGTCGCGATGTTCCAGGTGCTCTTCCTCTACCGCGAATTGGTCGACGGAATCACGCCTTGGCTGGCGCAAGGAGGCATCACGCTCAGCGCGGGGAGCACGCTCGGCCTCGGCTTCTTCGCATGGGTCGGCGTGCGCGGCATGACGTGGTACCTGTTCGGCCGCACTGGTGCGCCCGCGTTGCTCGCGCTGCTCAACCGTCCAGCTGGCATCACTTCGTCAACACTTCGATGACGCCGCCCTCGTGCCCCACGCCGTAACGCGCGTGGGCCTGCGCGGCGGGGAGGAAACGCAGCTCCTTGACGTCGCTGACGCGAATCTCGCGCAGCTGGTTGACATCTCCCGCCGAGACGCCGTTCAGGTAGACGCGGAGCTGACCGGCACTCTGATCGCGGATGCTGGTCACGCCGCGCGAGTGTAACCAGGTGGGCCGGAATTCCTGCACCAACGCCATCAGATCGATCGCGGTCGATCCCTCGAACTCCTCCGCCTTGAGCACATTCGAATTGCCGGCTCGCGAGCGGCGCGTCTCGCGGGCGCGCGTCGAGTCGAATGGCGCGGGAGCTGGAGGAGGCGCCGGTGGCGGCGACGGCTCCGCGGCGATGGGCTCGCCTCCCGTCGGCGCGACGGCGCCCGTGAACACCTCGATCACACCGCCAGCGTGGCCAACTCCGTACCGCATCTGCGCGTCGGCGGCGCCGAGAAAGCGCAGCTCGCGGATTTCGCCGCGCTGAATCTCGCGCAACTTGCTCACATCGCCGAACTGGTTGCCGTTGAGGTAGACCTGTAGGACGCCGGCGTCCGGATCGCGGATGCTGATGATGCCGCGCGAGTGGAGCCATGTGGGCCGGGCTTCCTGAACCAACGCGTACGCATCGATCGTTGTCGACGCCTCGATCTCCGCCCCCTCGATCACGTTGGAGTTGCGGTTACGCGCGCGACTAACCGCACGCGCGGGCGTGGCATCAGGAGCGGGAACCGTGGCGGCCGGGGCGAAAGCAGGCGCCGAGGCGGGGGCGGGGGCCAAAGAAATGGTCGCGGGAGCCGGTAAGGGTCCACTTGCCGGCGTGGCCGCGAGGGCTGCCGAGGCCGACTCGGAGCGATAGACGATGATCCCGCTCCGCGTCTTGATCTCCAGCACGTTGCCGCCGGTTTCCTGGAATTCTACGACTGCCAACTCTGTGCCCATCGCCATCGGCCGTTGCTTCGTCTGCGCCACGGGCATCCGGATTACCCAATCGCGCACAATCCAGGCGCCGGACGGCACCCGCATGAATTCGATGCGACCACCGGCGCGAGGAGCGACCAATTCCTGAGGCAGCCGCACGTACGTGAAGTCGAGGTGATGCAGCATCGCCGTCCCCCGGTCGATCCAGAGCGTGCCGGTGATGTCCGGGAGCGTGCGGTCGCGGGCCGGTGTAAACGCGAGGCCGATGAGCCCCTCTGTTTCTCCGCGACCGGGTTTTGTTTCGAAGCAATGCGTGCGCAGGAACGCGTCGCTGATCAATTCGTCCGCGTCGGGTCCGTGATACGTCCAGCCCTCCTGGTCGACAACGACGAAACCTTCCCGCTCGAGCTGCTGGGGAGGCACGCTCTTGATCGGGATCGGGCGGTAGCCATCGTCGCGCCACGTGGAGTCCGGCCCGCGGGGGCGTCCTCCCGGGCTCGTCTCACGCGCGAAGCGGGTGATGGCGTACCAGTAGGCCGGGTCTCGCGACGTCCACGACACGGCTGCCAGCGCTTCGTGGACCTCCTCCCACACCGCGGCGACGGAGGCCCCCGCTTCCACATCACATTGCCGCTCCCCCTGCACGACGATCTGGGCTAACGCGACAGGGATCGGGTCGATCGCCGCACTGTAGGAGATGGTTCCCCCGGCCGTCAGCGTGAGCGGCGTGGAGACGTACGGCCGAAACCCGATGCGCTTGGAGCGCAGCCGGTATGCGCCGGCCGCGGGCGCGGTCAAGAGGAATTCACCTGCATTGTTCGTGATCGACCGGGCCTTCTCGACGCCGCGCTCATCCACGAGGGTGAGGAACGCACCGGCGAGCGGTGACTTGGTGATGCTGTCGGTCAATTGCCCGCGGACGCTTTGGGCCGGGAGTGCGGTCGGAACCGCCAACGCTGCGACGACGAGAACGGGAGAGATGCGCATGTTACGGCCTTTCTTCCCACCACCTGAATCGTTGAGGCTCGAGCTTTGCGAGCCGGTACAGGTTCCGGGCGAATCGCCCGACGAATAGGGCCACCATCCCGGTCAGCAGGACCGCCAACGTCCAGTTGGCGACGACGCCGACGGGAAAGGGGCCTTTGATCTGCCACAGCGCCGCGAGGGCGAGCATGGTGTTCAGCATCACGAGCAGCAAGCGGACTTCGGTCGGCCCGATGCGACCGTAGGAGATCTTGAAGACGCCGAACACGGTCGACTCGAGATACACGTTGATCGAGAGCGCGAGATACACGACCACGAGTCCGAGCGCCAGGCCGAGGTTCACGTATGGCGACAACCCGATCCCGAGACCGATGACGGCGGTCGAGAACGCGTCCACTACGTGATCGACATAGTAGCCGTACTTGGGACGCTGGGTGCCGCGCACGCGCGCGAGCGTGCCGTCGAGGCTGTCGCCGACCCAGTTTACGCCGAGCATCAGGCTCGCCACCCAGAGCCAGGCGGGGTCGTATGTCGTGAGCGCGTAGGCGGTCCCGGCACCCACCGCGCCGAGCGTGCCGAGCACGGTCAGGTGGTTGGATCGGAGCACGCGCGGCACGCGCTCGGCGAGAAACCGCAGCGCCCGCCGCTCGACGCCGGCCAGCAGAAACGTCATCTCGCGCGGTGCGTCCGTCATGCCTACCAGCCCTCGGTTTTCACGACGGCGAGTACTGATTCGAAGGGACTCAGTTCCATCGCTGTCGCCTCGGCAGGCAGCGTGATGGCCTGCTCCGTGACCGGTCCTCTGACCAGCAGGCGTACCAGCGCTTCCCCTTCCGCGAACTTGATCCGCAGCGGCACGAACATGGCGAATCCGTCCGGCACGTCGGTCTGCTTGACGCGGAGGTGGGCCGTGTACTTCCCACCCTCCGGCGGGTCGACTTTCCAGGCGAAGGTGTAGGTCGGCACGGCGGTGCCGTAGACCCATTCATCGAAGAACCAGTCCATCGGACGGCCCACGTGCTGCTCGACGACGCGCTGGAAATCGAGGGTCGTGGCTCGCTTGCCGCGATACGTCTCGTAGAAGTTGCGCATCATCGCCTTGAACCGGTCCTCGCTCATGGTGCGTGTGTCGAGCATCATGTTCCGCAGCATGTGCAGCACCCAGGCGCCCTTCTGATACGTTGTGAGGGCGTAGTTGCCGCGCCAGCTCTCCATCGCGCGATAGCCGAGACCGATCGGGACCGCCTTGGCCCGCTCGCGGCGGATCTCGTCGCGCGATCGGCGCAGCATCTTGAAGTACTTGTCGTTGTCGTTGAGGATGAGCTGCATATACCACATCCCGGCAAATTCTGCGAAGCCTTCCGACAGCCACGCATCGCGATAGCTCGCGGGCTCGACGCCGATGCCCCACCACTGGTGCGCCATCTCATGCGCGCGGAAGCTCTCGTCTTCGCCTTCTGCGGCGATGCCCAGGAACGTTGCGAACGACAGGTGAATCATTCCGGGGAATGCCTGCCCGTGGAAGTACGGGATTTCCGTCGCGTAGTAGTGCTGGAACAGCGGTGCTCCGAAGGCGCTCGTGAAGAAGGCGAGACTGTTCGCCACGTCCGCCCCTACGTCGGCGGGAGCGCTGCGCCGTGTGGGGATGTAACGGCGGATCAAGCCGTGGGCTTCGGTATTGAGCTGGATGGTGACCGGCGGAATGCGCCGATCGTTGATCGCGACCTCGTCGAAGCTCCCGATGTTGAACGACACCTGGTTTGTGGGCAGTTCGCTCACCCACTTCGAGACCACGGTGTTGCCCTGCGTATCCGCTTGCACCAGGCGCCCGATGCTCGAGAAGCGCAAATCCTTCGGCGTGTGGAACGTGAGGTTGACGTCGAAGACTTCGTCGCCGCGATAGCGCGGGTACCACGTCTCCGTATCCTTGATGAACGCCCAGGCGTCGAGCGCGCTCCGGTAGTTACCCATCGACTCATCGTACATCGCTGGCAGGGCGGATCCGAAACCGATCAGGCCGCCATGGTAGACGACCCGGATCGCCTGCGTCTTGCCCGCGGCGATCGGTTCGGCCAGGCGGATCCAGAGCCCGCCAAAATGATCCTTGCGGAAGTACGTCAGCGGCGTGCCGCTCTCGGTGAGGACGGAATCGACGTCGAGCTCGTCGTAGAGATAGAGGGGCACCCACAGCTGCGGCTCGAAGCGACCCACGAGCTTGATCGTCGTGCGGGCGGAGAATTTGTAACTGCTGGTGATCGTCGCATCGATGTTGTAGCCCGCGACCGCCAGCGGCTCGGGCTGCTCATTCGCGATCGAAACGCCGCTCATCAGGTCTTGGGCCCGCTCGAATTGACAGACGGTCTCGGTGCGCTGGCCCACCATCTTCCCGCGGCGGTAGAGGACGACCTCTTCGGTGGCCATGGGATCGACCTGGATCATGACGCTCTCGCCGCGTTTCCGCTGAACGTACGCGGCGAAGAATCCAGTCGTCGTGCGATTGAGCAGTGCGGTCATCAGGCTCCCGTCCGCACTGCGGCTGCGACCGTCCACGATGTAGTCGAGCGCCGACCCGATCGCGCCCGAAGGATCGGTGCCGGCGGCTTCCGGGGGCGGGAAGCCGAACTTCAGCGACCGCGCGAGCTCGGTCTCGGTCGAGTCCGCGAAGAAGAGCACGACCGCGGTGATCGGTCCGTTGATCGTCGAGTCCCCGAGGACGCGCTTGAGATTGAACTGCTCGATGAGCAGCGGGGGAACGAACGACAGCGATCCCGATCCGACCCATGCGATGGCGGTGGTGCGGCCCGCGACGGGCGTCAGCCGGTATGCCACGCCGTCGTCGAGCCGCAGCTCCATGACATCGCGACGGAGGATTAATCCGTGGACGGGCGCGACTGCGTTCGGCAGCGGCGCGAGGCCTTTTAATTGATCGAATACCGTGTCGTAGGGCGTTTGGACCGAGGCACTAAAAGCAAATACGATCGCGACGACGACATGCATACGACCTCCCCCAGGCGAGTCGACGGAGGGCACAGGATTCGAACCTGTAAGGGCTTGCGCCCGCCGGTTTTCAAGACCGGTGCCTTAGCCATTCGGCCAGCCCTCCCAGTCGCTTTAACCTACCGCGTCCGCCGCGCGTACCACAGTGAGACTATGACGTTTCGGGCGGCCCTTGCGGGGTTTTTGAACTTCGGTATATCTTCGGTCCCGAGTTCGAACAAGAACAGGACCGGCCGATGTCGATTTCCCGAGTTCTCTTTCGACGTACTAGCAGCAGCACCGTGGAACCAGCACGTGACAGGTCCCGTTACGTTCAGGACTGTCCGGCCCGCTCACTTTCCTGGGAAAACTGTCGCGTATGAAACTCTCGGAAACCGCCATACGACGCCCGGTCCTCGCCAGCATGCTGTCGGTGGCGCTCGTGCTCTTCGGAATCATCGGTTACACGCGGCTCTCGGTGCGCGAGCTGCCCGACATCGATCCTCCGGTCATCTCGGTCACGACCGTGCTCCCCGGCGCCAACGCGCAAGTGGTGGAGACGGCAGTCACCGACGTGCTGGAGGAAGAGCTCTCCACGATTCAGGGCATCCGCACGCTGAGCAGTTCGTCGGCGGAGCAGACGAGCAACATCACGCTCGAGTTCACCCTCGACCGGCCGGTCGACGTCGCGGCGCAGGACGTGCGCGACAAGGTGTCGCGCGTGCGCGGGCGCCTGCCGGTGGACGTGCTCGAGCCCGTGATCGCGAAGCAGTCGGCCGATGCGCAGCCATTCTTCTGGCTGGCGCTCTCGAGCGACAACTACGATCTGATGCAGCTCTCCGACGTGGCCGACCGGCTGGTGAAGGCACGGCTCCAGAGCCTGCCGGGCGTCGGCAGCGCCCAGATCTTCGGTGAGCGCCGCTACTCGATGCGCGTGTGGGTGGAGCCGCAGGCGTTGTCGGCGCGCGGCCTGACGGTGCAGGACGTCGAAAACGCGATTGTCTCGCGCAGCGTCGAAATTCCGGCCGGCCGGATCGAATCCACCCGGCGCGAGTTCTCCGTGCGCTCGCTCGGCGAGCTGAAAACGCCGCAGGAATTCGGCGAAATGGTCGTGGCGAGCCAGGGTACCCAGCTCATCAAGCTCAAGGACGTCGCGCGCGTGGAGCTCGGTCCCGAGGACGATCGCTCGATCTTCCGGTGGAGGGGCACGCCCTCGGTCGCTATCGGCGTGGTGCGCCAGTCCAAGGCCAACCTGCTCAATGTCGCGCGCAGCATTCGCGCAGAGCTCCCCGCGATCCAGCAGACGCTGCCGCTCGGGGTCAAACTCGAGAGTGCGTTCGACGGGTCGGTGTTCGTCACGCACTCGATCGACGACGCGCGGCTCACGCTGCTCATCGCCGCCATCCTGGTCGTGCTGATCATCTTCGTATTCCTGCGCAACGTGCGCGCGACGATCATCCCGGGACTCGCGATCCCCGCGTCGATCATCGCGACATTCGCCATCATGTATTTTCTCGGCTTCTCGATCAACAACTTTACGCTGCTCGCGCTGACGATCGCGATCGGCATCGTGGTGGACGACGCGATCATCGTGCTCGAGAACGCCTTCCGGCATCAGGAGGAGCTGCACGAACAGCCGGAGGAAGCGGCGGTGCGCGGGACGAACGAAATCGGGTTCGCGGTCATCGCGACCACGATCGCGCTGGTGGCGGTGTTTTCGCCGCTCGCGTTCCTGACGGGCACCGCGGGCCGGTTGCTGAGCGAGTTCGGCATCGCCGTCGCGGGTGCGGTGGTGATCTCGGGCTTCGTCGCGCTGACGCTCACCCCGATGCTCTGCGCCAAGATCCTCCAGATGCAGGACCAGCACGGCACGGCCTTTCAGCTGTTCGAGCGCGGCTTCAATGCGCTGGCCGAGCGGTATGCGCAGCTGCTGCGGCGCGCCGTCGATAACCGCGGTGCCGTTCTGGTCGGTACGATAGCCGTCGTCGCCGTCTCAGTCTTTGCGTTCTTGATTTTCCCGCCCACGCGACTGCAGAACGAGCTGATCCCGGAAGACGATCGCGGCTTCTTCCTGGTCGTGGTTCGCGGACCGGAAGGCGCGTCGCTGCCGTACACCGACGGCTACGTCCGACAGGTGGAACAGATCGTCGGCCACACGCCCGGCGTGCGAGGGTACTTCACAATCGTCGGGGGATTCGCAGGTGGCGTGAACAGCGCGTTCATCGGCGTCATCATGGAGGATTGGGGCAAGCGCGCGAGCGTGAAGCAGACGATCGGCGGGCTGTTTCCGCAGCTCATGGGGATCTCGGGAGTCCTGGCATTTCCGTACGCACCCGGGGCGATCGGCTTCGCGCAGCCGATTCAGTACGTCGTACAGAGTCCCGATTTCGCGAAACTCACCGACATCATGGGGCCGTTCGTCGGTCGCGTCTCACAGATCAAGGGACTCGCGAACGTCCAGACCGACCTGTTCGTGAACAAGCCGGAGCTGCGGGTGACATTCGACCGGGACCGGGCCGAGGATTTGGGCGTCTCCGTCCGCGACGTCGCGAGCGCCCTGCAGACGTTCCTCGGCGGCCGCCGCGTCAGCACGTTCACGCGGAACGACAAACTGTACTACGTGATGGCGCAGCTCGATCCCAAGGATCGCGCCACGCCGAGCGACATGCGCGGGATTTATCTGCGGGGCAAGGGCGGGCAGCTGGTCCAGCTCGATGCGTTGGCGAACGTGCAGGAAGGGGTTGGCGCGCGGCAGATCAACCACTTCAACCGCATCCCGTCGTTTACGCTGTCGGCGTCGCTGATGCCGGGGCTCGCCCAAGGCGAGGCGCTCGATTCGATCGATGCGGTCGCGCGGCAAGTCCTGCCGCCCGGGACCACCACGGCGCTCGCCGGAGAATCGCGCGAGTACAAGGAGAGCGGCAGCGCCATCTACTTTGCGTTTGTGATCGCGCTGATCGTGGTGTTCATGGTGCTCGCCTCACAGTTCGAATCGCTGGTACACCCCTTGACAGTGCTCCTGGCGGTGCCGCTCGCCGTCACGGGTGCGCTCGCGACGCTCAAGGTGGTGGCCGTGCTCACGCCCACCTTTATCGGGCGGCTCCTGAACTTCTCAGGTGCGACGATGAACCTGTACAGTCAGATCGGGATGATTCTGCTGATCGGACTGGTCAGCAAAAACTCGATTCTGCTGGTCGAGTACACAAACCAGCTGCGCGAGAAGGGCCTCGATACGGTTGCCGCCGTTCTCGAGGCCGGGCGCATCCGGTTCCGGCCGATTCTGATGACGTCGGTCGCGACGATCATGGGTGCGTTGCCGGTCGCGATCGGAGTGGGCGCGGGATCCGATTCCCGTAAGCCGCTGGGCTACGCGATCGTCGGCGGCGTGTTCTTCTCTACGGCACTCACGTTGTTCGTGGTGCCCGTCGCGTACGTCGTGCTCGCCTCGTTGCTCGAGCGCGCGCGAACGCGCCGTGAGGTCGTGGTTCCACTGCCCAAAGCCGCGGAGGGCGACTGATGCTGGCGTTGCTACTCGCCCTGCAGGGCGCGGTGTCGCCGCAAGCGACGGATTCACTGCCGCAGGTCACGCTCGTCGAAGCGTTGCAGCGCGCCGCGCGGCTCGACCCGAATTACGTCGCGGCGCTCGGCCAGGTGGATAACGCGGTGTGGGCGCGCCGCAATGCGTTTGCCGTGTTCGTGTTGCCGGCAGTGACCCTGGGCCTGCAAGCTACGCGTGCGAATGGACTCAGCTTTGTCTTTGCCGGTGACACCTTCTTCTTGGCGAAGACACCGTGGACCGGGACACTGAGCGCACGGTACGACTTGTTTACCGGCGGCCAGAAGCTGGCCGAGCTGTCCCGGTCCGGTGCCGAGCTGGCAGGGGCGCACGCGAATGAGCTGCGGCAGCGGTTCGCGACGGCGCTCCTCACCGAATCGGACTACTACGCCGTCCTCGCGAACAGCGAGCTCAATCGTGTGACGCGCGATCGACTCCGCCGCGCTCGCGAGCAGCTCGCTGTTGCCCGGGCCCGCGTCGTCTCTGGCGCTGCGGTTTCGACCGATTCGCTGAACCTTCGGCTCGAGCTCAACCGCGCGCAGGTAGGACAACTCCAGCAGGAATCGGCTCTGCGCGTGGCGCGTCTCGAGCTGGGTCGCCGCGTCGGGGCCGACGGACCAATCGACGCGGCTCCACTCGACACGGCTGCCGCTCCCGAGCTCCCACTCAGCCTGGCCGACGCAATTTCCGGCGCCGCCAGCCAGGGACCTGAGTATCGCGTGGCGGCGGCGAACGAGCGCGCTGCCAGCGCCTCCTATCGGTCCGAGTTAGGCAACTATCTGCCGCACGCGTCGCTGAGTTTTAACGCGTTCACGTACGACACGACGTTCTTCCCCAAGCTGTTCAAACCGACGAGTTTCACGCTCGCGATTTCGCTCCCCCTGTGGAACAATGGGCAACGGGAGCTGGCGCTTTCACGCGCACGGGTGAACAAGGATGTGGCCCGCGCGCGGCGGGAGGATCTGGATCACGCCATACAGCACGACGTGAGCGCGGCGTACGACGCCTACGTGACGGCGAGGGCCACCGGCGGGCTCGCCAAGGAAGCGGTGGCCGTCGCGCGCGAAAGCTTCCGCGTGCAACAAACGCGCTACTCGAGCGGCGCGACGACGATCCTCGATCTGCTCGATGCCGAAGTGAACCTGTCGCAGGCCGAAGCGGATCTCGTGCAGGCCCGCTACGGCACGCGGCTCGCGCTCGCCGGCCTCGAAAGCATCCTCGGCAAACGACTCTTTACCGATAAGGGAACCCCGTGATGTCGTACCGCGCTCTTGCTGTTCTGCTCCTGCTCGCGGCCCCAGCCGCGTGCAAAAAGGCCAACTCCGCAGCAGGTGGCGGACCGGGTGGCGGTGGTTTCGCCATGCCCGTGGAGGTCGCTGCGGCCATCCGCGACACCGTCGTCGACGCGATCGCGGCCACCGGCCAGATCGAAGCCATCCAGTCGATCGAGCTGCGGCCCGAGGTCTCGGGACGCATCACCGACATCCTGGTGCGGGAAGGCCAGCAGGTCGGCGACGGGACGGCCCTCTTCAAGGTGGATGACGCCGAGCTGAAGGCGCAGGTCGCCCAGGCCGAGGCGGAGCGGCAGCTCGCGCGCCAGGCGCTGGAGCGCACCAAGCAGCTGATCGCGCAAAATGCGTCCTCGACGTCAGATCTCGAGCAGTCCGAAGCCAAGTCGCGCGGCGCCGACGCCAACTACGACCTTCTGAAGACCCGACTCGACCGCACCGTCGTGCGCGCGCCGTTCGGCGGCGCCATCGGCCGGCGGCTCGTGAGCATCGGGACGTACGTGTCGCCGCAGACGCCGCTGATCACGCTGCAATCGGTCAATCCGCAGTACGCGTCCTTCGACGTACCGGAGCGGTACGCCGAACGGCTGCACCGGGGGCAGCTCGTGAGTTTCCAGGTCGCCGCGCTGCCGGGGAAAAACTTCTCGGGCGAGGTCGTATTCGTAGACCCCGTGGTCTCGCTGCCGGGCCGCACGATTCTCATCAAGGCGCGCGTGCCGAACAGCGAGCACCAGCTGCAGGCGGGGATGTTCATCGAGGCGCGGCTCGCGACCAATATTCGGCCCAACGCCGTCGTCGTGCCCGAGGACGCGCTGCTCCCGATGCAGGGCGCGACCTTCGTGTGGGTGGTGAAGGACGCCAAAGCCACGCAGCGGCAGGTGACGGTCGGTGTCCGCACGGCGGGATGGGCGGAAGTCCAGAGTGGCGTCGAAGCCGGCGATCAGGTCGTCGTCGGCGGTCTGGAGCGGCTGTTCCCCAACGCGCCGGTTATGGCTCGCGTAGTGGAGCGCCATCGTGGTGCGCCGACCGGGCAGGAGTCCACGGCGGCAACGAATCGGCCGGCGCAGGGCGGAGCAGCGTCGCCCGCCTCACCGGCCAAGGATTCGACCAAGCACTAGGTGCTCTAGCGGACGGGGCGCTCCGGCAGCGGCTGGAGCGTCATCCGGGTGTTGCGGAACACTTTCTGCGCGATTTCCTGCGCGCGCGCCGCAAGTGCCGCGTCCTTCTTCTGGATCACTTCGGCCATCGTGTAGAACGTCAGGCCGTACAGATCGAGGATTCCCTTCGACGGCTCGTCCACCCAGCCGCGCGGCCGCTCCCGCGCGGCGGCGTCGATGTGATACACGTCGAACAAGAGCTGCGTGGTGCGCGGCACGTTGACGTAGCCCAGCGACTGCACGCCCTGGATGCTGTCCGACTGCACCAGCTCTTTCGGGCGCAGCACCCGCGCGAATCCATGGCCCTCGAGATGCGACGTAAACCCGAACTGATCGGCGTACAGCCCCACCGTGCGTGAGAAATAGATCGGCCGCTTGCCGAGCTGATCCCGGATGACCTGCAGCACGATGACGTCGGCGCGCTCGAGATAGGGACGGCCGAGCATCTGCGGATCGATGGTGACGCGGATCGTGTCGGCGCCCGAGCCAAGGCGCGCGGTGCGCTTGTCCTCGAGGATGTAGAACTGCTCCAGCGCGGCGAGCTGCGCGTCGGTGAGCGTCATCAGCCGGTTGGTCGGCATCGGCCACTGTTTGCCGCGATAGAGCGCCGGCGCGTTCAGCGAGTCGAACGGCGTGACCGGCCGCGCCTGCAGCTGCCGGATGTACCAGTCGGTGTTCGCCAGCGAGAGGTTGAGAACCGTGACGTCCTGGCGGATGCCTTCGACCTCCTGGGCGTACCACAGCGGGAAGGTGTCGTTGTCGCCCGCGGTGACGAGCACGCCGTAGGGCTCCACCGATTGCAGCACGTCGGAGGCAAAGTCGCGCGCCAGCGACTCGCCCTTGCGGGAGGCGGTGAGCCGGTTGCCGACGAGGGGAATCAGGGCCAACGCCAGGAGCGGAGTGCCGTACAGCCAGCGGCGCGTCGCGTCCGGCTGGCGCTCCCGGAACCAGTCTCCCACTCCTTCCAACATGGCGGCGAGTCCCATCGCCACCCAGATGCCCCAAATCGCGAACGAGACCATGAAGAAGTAGTCGCGCTGGCGCACCTCGTGCGCGGCGAGCGGCTGCTCGGAATGCCGCGAGAAGCCGTACTTGAAGTTCAGATAGAAGACGAGCGCGAGCGTGAACGTGAACACGAGCACCGTCATGGCGAGGGCGGTGCGTTTGTCGGCGCGCCAGTGGCGCATCGCGCCGATCCCGCCGACGAACGCGAACACGACCGCGATGACGCGCTGCACCCGATCCGACCAGTCATGCGCGAACTGCCAGCCGAAATACTGCGCGTAGTTGACGATCTGCGCCCAATACAGGGCAGCCGTGTGACCCGTGTTTCCGCTGCCGGGCGGCTGCGTGGGATTGTCGAAGATCGACGGCTTGCCGTACTGCACGCGGAAAATGACGTCCCACATCGCGCGCCAGGTGGTCGGCTCCCCTTCGTTGATCGGCGGATGGAAGCCGGCGCGAATCGGGAGATAGGTGTAGACCGACAGCCCCACGACCGCGACGAGCAGCGCCGCGACCGCGAACGAGGCGTTGCCGGCCGAGATCGCGTACACCAGCGCGGCGAGGAACAACACGCCCGCGACGGCGATCGGCTCCCAGCTTTCGAGCCCGAGCGTCAGGAGCAGCACCCACACGCTGGTGACCACCAGGAACTGCGACCACTCGAGGCTGCGCTCGGCATCGGACGCGGGCCGCTGCTTCTTGAGCGGCGGATAGAGCAGGATGAGCACCACCGGCCCGACGAGCACGCCCATCATGTGGTTCGTCGCGGTCAGGGCGAGCAGATAGACGATCAGCAGCAGGTGGTGATCGTGCGCCTCGCCGGCCGGCTGGTCGTCCCAGCGCACGATGAGCCACAGGATCAGCGCGATGGAGAGCAGGCTGAGCGTGTAGACCTTTTCGTTGACGACGGACTGATTCCACACCGTGAAGGCAGTGGCGGAGACGATGGCGCCGGCCAGCGCCGTGATGCGCCGCGGCCACAGCACCGGCACGAACGAGCGGAGCCAGCGCTCGGCGATGAGGAACCAGCAACCCGCCGAGATCGCGCTGGTGACGGCGGCGAACAGATTGATCCGCTCCGCGTAGGCGCGGGCAAGCGGCAGCAAGCCGAACACGTGCGCCATGAGGACGAACAGCGGATTGCCCGGCGGGTGCGGGATGCCCAGCGTGTACGCCGCCGTGATGTATTCCGACGTATCCCAGAACTGCGTCGTCGGTGCGAGCGTGAGGACGTAGAGAATCAGCGCGCCGAGCGAGACGCAAGCCGCCATCAGATATGGAGGCGTGACGGCGTGTAAAGGCGTGCTAACTGCGTGTTGAGGCGTGCGGCCAGTCGGAGTCGCGCGAGGCGGATAGGTCGTCGTCATAGGCCCAATAATCTAGTGTCGGAACTGCCGCATACCGGTCAGGATCATGGCCAGATCGTGTTGATCCGCCGCCGCAATGACCTCGGCGTCTTTGACCGATCCGCCCGGCTGAATGATGGCGCTCACCCCAGCCGCCGCCGCTTCCTCCACACCGTCCGGGAAGGGGAAGAAGGCGTCGCTGGCGAGCACGGCCTCGCGGGGGTCGTGACCCTGCTGCCGCGCCTTGTGAACGGCCAGGAATGACGAATCCACCCGGCTCATCTGGCCGGCACCGATCCCGATCGCCGCTTCGTCCTTTACCAGAATGATGGCGTTCGATTTGATAGACCCCACCGCCACCCAGGCGAATCGCAAGTCGTTCCATTGCGCATCGGTAGGTCGCTGAATCGTGGCGACCCGCCACTTGGATTCGTCCACCACGGCGCTGCAGCGGAACCGGTCCTGCACCAGGAATCCGCCGCGGACGCGCTTGTAGTCGAGCGTCGGCTCGTCGGTCGCCATCGGCAGCTCGACGACGCGCAGGTTTTTCTTTTCCTTGAACACCGCAAGCGCCGCGGCGTCCACGCGGGGCGCAACCACGACCTCGACGAACAGCTCGCGCATCGCCTCGGCGGCGGCCTGGTCCACGACGGTGTTGAAAGCGACCGCCGACCCGAAGGCCGACGTCCGGTCGGTCGCCAGCGCGCGGGTGAAGGCGTCGGCAGCATTGCGGCCGAGCGCGATGCCGCAGGGCGTCGTGTGCTTGATGATGACGCAGGCCGCGCGGGAGTCTCGGCCGTGCCACGGGGCTACGGCCATGACGGCGGCGTCGACGTCGAGCAGGTTGTTGAACGACAGCTCCTTGCCATGCAGCTGATGCATGTCGCGCAGCCCGGGCTCATCGGTTACGTAGAGCGCGGCGCGCTGATGCGGATTCTCTCCGTAGCGCAGCGCCTGCTGCCGCTGCAGACCCACGCTCAGCCTGGGCGGCAACGACTCCTCAGAGCGCGACAGGTAGCCCAGGATCGCGGCGTCGTACGCCGCGGTGTGGGCGAAAACCTTGGTGGCGAGCATCCGTTTGAGGTCCGCGCTCCCCGGGCTTCCGCCCGGGGTCAGACTGCCGTCCTTCAACGCCGAAATGACGATGGGATAATCGTCAGGATCGACGACTACAATCACTGATTGATGGTTTTTGGCCGCCGAGCGGAGCATCGACGGACCGCCGATGTCGATCTGCTCGATCGCTTGCGCAAAGGTGGTCTCGCGCTTCGCCACGGTCTCGCGGAAGGGATAGAGGTTCACCGCGACGAGATCGATCGGCGTGATGCCGTGCTGCTGCATCGCCGCCATGTCGTGCTGATTGTCCCGCCTCCCCAGTAACGCGCCGTGCACCTTGGGGTGCAGCGTCTTCACGCGACCGTCCATCATCTCCGGGAAGCCCGTAACGTCCTCAATGCCAGTTACCGGGACCTGTTCACGCCTTAGAGCCTCCGCCGTGCCGCCGGTGGAGACGATTTCCCACTTGAGGGCTACCAACTCTCTGGCGAACTGGACAATGCCGCGTTTGTCGGAGACTGATAGCAGTGCCCTCATAGGGCGGTCAAACTACAACTGCGGCGGTCAAAAAACGACCGCCCGGTATCGGGCTCACCAATCCTCTGCCACTGCACGTACCAAGTCAGCCAAGCTGATCAGGTCTTTCAGATCGACCACCTCCGCGGGCGAGTGCGAGTATCGAAGCGGCCACCCCAGTGGGACATCTACGACCCCATATGGCACAAACGTCGAGCCGTCGTTGCCGCCGTTGGTCGTGCCGATCTGCAGGGCGACACCGCGGGCGCGCGCGAGCTCGGCGAGCGAGTCCACGTAGGCGGGCGGCGTGATGGACGAATTGTCGAGCGCCCGGGCCACGGCGCCGGCGCCGATCTTCGCCACGGCGAAATTCTGCAGCTCGAGCGGCGAATCGGCCGAGACGAAGGTGTCGATGGCGTGCACGCGCCGCGTCGTCGTGCCGAGCTGGCGCGCGGCGACCTCGGCGCCCTCGAGCCCGATTTCTTCGCGCGTGCTGAAGAGGAAGATCACGGGGTGCTTGAGCTTCGTCCGGTCGAGCCGGCGCAGCGCCAGAATCAGCGAGGCGCAGCCCATGCGGTCGTCGAACGAGCGGCCGGTCGCGCGCGTGCCCGCCAGGCGCACGTACTGCTTCGGCATCGTGATCGTCTGGCCCAGCTTCACGCCGAGTGACTCGGCGCCGGCGCGGGACGTGGCGCCGACGCTCACCCGGAGGGGCGGAGGCGTGCGGCGCGTGAGCCCCGAGTCGCGGGGCAGGAAGATGCCGGAGATGTCGCCGCCCCCCGTGTGAATCAGGGCGGGCTTCGCCTCGAAGAGCGAGAGGATGAAGCCACCGCGGTTCCGCAGGCCGAGCGTCCCGTCGGCGTTGATCGTGTCGATGCGGAAGCCGATCTCATCCAGGTGCGCGACGATCACCACCGGACCATCGCCCTGACCGGTCCGAACCCAGAGGTTGCCCGCCGTGTCGGTTTCGGTTCGTGCCCAATTCGGCAGGAGGCGTTTCACCACTTCGCGCACCGGTGCTTCTGATCCGGATACGCCGTAGGATTCGACGAGCTGACTGAGGACGCTCTGCGCTTCCGAGACTCGGCTCGTATCCTGAGCGGTTAAGCGGTTTGGCGGTTCGGCGGTTAGAAACACCGCAACGAGCGCCGCTTTTCCAACCGCTAAACCGCCAAACCGCCTAACCGCTTTCATTGCCCACCGCCAATCCAGCGCACGACGTCGGCCACGAGCGCATCCACATCCTTCAACGCCACCGTTTCCACCGTGGTCTCACCGAACCTGGACGGCACCGACACCATCCGGGCGTCGGCAAATGGTCCCTGCAGGTTCACGACTGTCTTCAGACCCGCCGTATCCGCGTAGAGGCTCTGCACCGTGAACGCCACGACGACAGTGCCGCTGACGCGCGGGCGCGAGAGCGCGGCGGAGGCGAGCGCGGCGCAGGCGGCACGCCTGCCCGCGTTGGGAGCGGCGAGCAATCCGGCGCGACCGCCGTAGCGATGTGGCCGCTTGGTGATGGACAGCGGGGTGAGGAGCGAGATGCCCAGTCCGAGCACCTCCTCGCGCGAGGCGGCGCCGACGTCGACGTACGCGTTGTCCACGGTAAACGGGGGCTCCTCTCGCGAGGGTCGACCACGCGTGAGATGCGTCGAGCGGACTGCCACGACTCCGGGTACCGAACCCCGTCTACCGAACAGCGTGACGCGGTGGCCTTCGATCTGCTGATCGAACAGGGGATACAGCCGAGCGCCGCCCCCGACGCGACGCAGCTGGATGTAGCCGTCGTCGGTGATGTTGCCGACCGCGTAGCCGATTTCGTCCAGGGTGCAGTAGACCAGTCGCCTGGGCGAGCCGCGGCCGAGCGTGAGGGTGACGTTGCCGGTGCGGTCGCGGGTGCTGCCGGGCAGAAGGGCGAGCAGCGAGTCTGTCACCGACTGTTCGTATCCGGTGATGGCGGTGAATCCGGCAAAGCGGACGCTGAGACTTTCGGGGTTTTGGAGTGCGAGTACGAGCAACAGCAGATTCACACAATCCTCCGGGCAAGTTCTAGGACCACTCTCGGCAGCAACCGATGTTCCGCTTCCAGGACGCGTGCCGCAAGTGTGTCGGGAGTGTCTCCTGATTCGATCCGCACCTTCTCTTGCGCGATGATTGCGCCGCGATCGAATTCTTCATCCACGAAGTGTACCGTCGCGCCCGATTCTTTGGCACCGCTCGCGAGCACCGCCTCATGCACCCGGCGCCCGTACATTCCCGCGCCCCCGAAGTCGGGCAGGAGGGCGGGGTGGATGTTGATGATCCGGCCGCGAAAGCGCGCGACGACCGAAGCGTGCACGAGTTTGAGGTAGCCCGCCAGCACCACCAATTGCGCGCCGGCCAGGGCGGACAGCACCTCGGCGGGGTCGCCGGCGTCGCGCAGCACCGTGGTGGGCACGCCGGCCCGGCGCGCCCGTTCCAGCGCGCCGGCGTCGGGACGGCTCGAGATCACGCGTGCAATGCGGGCGATGGGAGAATCGTGCAGGGCGTCGAGGAGGGCCTGCAGGTTCGTGCCGCCGCCCGACACGAGCACGGCGACACGAACCGGTTCCTTCCGTTCAGTCACTGATTACGACGGCACGCCGCTACTGACTTGGGCTTGGATCCGCTCGTGACGCTCAGGCTGAACGCGCCGGTCACGTAGTGCTCGCCCCCCGCCGTGTTCACGACGATCTCGTACTCGCCGGCCTGGGGGAACGTCGCCGTGAGCCGGGCGTGGCAGTTGCCGCCCGAATCGTCATCCTGGAAGTCGCGGCCGGAGCTGATGCCGGGGCCGCGCAGGAACAGGTACGAGTCGAACGTGTCCGACTCGAGATCGATCGTGATCGTCTGGCCCGCGCGACCCTGCATCGTCCACGCTTGGGCGTAGGTTGTGTCGCTGTCCAGCACGATGTCGCTGCGACTGAGGCGGCCCTGTTGCGTCTGGCCCACGTCGATGGCGTGCGTCGCGGCGCTCGAGGTGCTGCTGCTGGCGGTGTTGGCGCTCTGGCAATCGGCTGTGGCGGTGCTGCCGTCCTGCACCGGCTTCGTGCCCTCGGTAATCGACAGTGAGAAGTGACCCGTCTGCCGCTCGGGCGTGTTCGTCGTGTTCACGAGTACGCGGTAGGGTCCGGTGCTCGGGAATGTGCGCGACACTCGCGAGTAACAGCCGGGCCCGCCGTCGTCATTGATGATCGAGGAGCTGAGGTCCGGGCCGCGCACGATCAGCACCGGATCGAACTCGTCCGACGACAGATCGATCGTTACCGAGCGTCCCGCGGGGGCCGTGAACTGGTAGTACTTGAAGTAGCTGTTGTCGGGGTAGAGCGAGTCGCTGCTCGACAGCGCGCCGTTGATCGTTTCGCCCACGCGGACCGTCGTCGCGGGCGACCGCGCCCCGGCGACCTGCGAGCCCCCCGCCGAGCAGTCGTTCTCGCTGCGGTCCTGCACGTGCTGGCTGCCCTCGCTGATCGCGAGCGTGAAGCGCCCCGTCTGCCGGTGCGGCGAGGCGGTGGTGTTCACGAGAATGCGATAAGGGCCCCGCGCCAAAAACGCCTGCGACACGCGCGCGGCGCAGCCCGGACCACCGTCGTCATTGACGATCGACTGCGCCAGGCCTTCGCCGCGCACGATCACCACCGGATCGAAATCGCTCGAGGAGAGATCGATCGTAATCTCGCGGCCCGGGGTGGTCGTGAACTGATACATCTTGTAGTAGGTCGTGTCGGGATACAGCGAATCCGTTCCAGACAGGCTCGCCGTGAGCGTCTGTCCGACGCTGATCTGCGGCAGGCTCACCGGACTGCCCAGCGACGCTCGCCCCGAGCTGCCGGCCGTATTGACGATGTTCTTCGACGAGAGCAGCGCCTGGCCCTCGGCCACCGCCACCTGATCGTTGTTGAGGTTACGGATCGCGTCCGTGGCGGTCGCGAAATTCAGCGACTGGCCGGCTTCGATCGTGCTGCGGACGATGCCGATCACCTGCCCGCGCGCGTTCAAGACGGGCGCGCCGCTCGAGCCGTGCGAAATCGCCGCCGAGATCTGGAGCAGCTTGGTGCCGTTGACCACGCGTGACGCAGAGATGATCCCGCGCGAGACGGTGCCGGGCAGCTGGCCCAGCGGGTTCGAGATCACCGTCACATCATCCCCGTCCTTCATGCTCTCGCTCGTCCCCCACCGCAGCGTCACCGCCGGACGGCCCGATACCATCAGCATCGCGACGTCCTTCGCAGTATCCGCCGCCGCCACCGAGCAGCGCTGCTGCTGGCCGTCGCTCATTTCGATGCGGCAGCCGGCGGCATCCTCGAGCACATGCGCCGCGGTGATGACGTACCCCTCGCTCACGAAGAACCCCGTCCCGCTCGCCATGAGCTGGCCGTTCGCGTCGAGCGCCTGGATCGTCACGACGGCTTTCCGCGCCACCGGGATGTCGATTCCCGCAGCCGCGGGGGCGGTGCGCGCGGTCGGCTTCTGGGAGATGAGGGGTGTAGCAAGAACGGCGAGGGCGGCGAGAGACGTCAGGATGCGTCCGCGCATGCGCGACTCCTTCAGTAGGGCGGGGTGCGGGCTATTATGTGGAATCAGGACTTCGAACACAAATCGCAGGCTTTAGCCTGTCTTAAGAAGGTGTTGAACCGCTTCCCCCAAGTCAGCGACGACCATCACACCGAGCGCCCGCGCCTGCCCCTGATGCAAATTGCCATCCCCCGTCGCGACCAGAATGGCGTTGCCGCCCAGTAGATGCGCCGGCTGCACGTCCGACAGGCGGTCGCCGATCCACCAGGACCGCGTAAAGTCGATGTCGAACGCCGCCTGCGCTTCCCGGAAGAGCTTGAGGCCGGGTTTGCGGCACTCGCAGGAGGCTCCGCCGGGACCGGGGAATTGCGGGTGGTGCGGGCAGAAGTAGGCGGCGTCGATGCGCGCACGCTGCGCGGCGAGCAATTCGCCGAGCCGCTGTTGCACCGCTTCGTAGTCGGCGACCGTATAGAGGCCGCGCGCGATACCCGATTGATTACTGACAACGACGACGCGGTAGCCGGCGTCATTCAGCCGCCGAATCCCCTCGGCCGCGCCCGGCAGCAGCTTGACCTTCTCGGGCTCGTGCAGAAATCCCGGATCGTCGACGATGGTGCCGTCGCGGTCGAGGAAGACGGCGCTAACCACGCACGGCCGCGATCACCGTCTCGACTTGCTCGGGAAAGATCGTGCGAGCATCCAGCAACACCCTACTTCCTGCAACGCGCGCGATAACCGGAGGATCGAAGGAGCGCAGCTGCGCGAGATAGGTGTCAGGTGTCGGGTGTCTGATCCCGACGAGCCAGGTCTTCATCTTGGCGCCTGGGAATGATCCTCCACCGACCTCGGAGTCGCCTTCGATGAGCTCGGCACTCGTTCCCACGCCTTGCAGTAACGCATTCGCACGCCGTTTCACGCCTTCAGGGTCTTCCGTGAGCATCCGGAGCACCGGGATTTCTTTGCGCGCCGTCTCGTGGTCGCGGTAAAGAGCCAGCGTTGCTTCCAGTCCAGCGAGGGTCAGCTTGTCGGCGCGCACCGTGCGTGCGATGGGATCGGCGCGACACGCGGCAATCGCGGCTTCGCTGCCGACGAGAATGCCGGCCTGGGGTCCGCCGAGCAGCTTGTCGCCGCTGAAGACGGCGAGATCGGCGCCGCTCGCCACGGCCTCGGGAACCGTGGGCTCGCCGCTCAAGCCCCACCTTGAAAGATTCATCAGCAGCCCGCTACCCAAATCGTACACGCAGGCGATGCCGCGACCGTGCGCCATCTCGGCCAGCTCGACGACGGCCACATCGGCGGTGAAGCCGGTGACCTGGAAGTTCGAGCGATGGACCTTGAGTAGTACTCTGCTGTCTGTTGTCAGTGCTCTGTCGTAATCGTTTGGATGGGTTCGATTCGTTGTCCCAACTTCAACGACTCTCGCGCCCGAGCGTGCCATGATGTCGGGAATCCGGAACGAGCCGCCGATCTCGACCAGCTCGCCGCGCGACACGATCGCCTCGCCGCCGCGGGCGAGCGCGCTGAGCGCAAGGAGTAGCGCGCCGGCGGCGTTGTTCACCACCATCGCGTCCGCCGCGCCGGTCAACTCGACCAGCAGATCGCGGCAGATCGCGTGACGTGAGCCGCGCGTGCCGCTGCCGAGGTCGTATTCGAGCGCGGAGTAGCCCTGGGCGATGCGCGTAATCGCCGCGATGGCCGCGGCGGCGAGCGGCGCGCGGCCGAGGTTGGTGTGGAGCACGACCCCCGTCGCATTGATCACCGGGGCGAGCGAGGGCACGGCGAGCCGCACCACGGCGGCGCGAACCGCCGCGTCCCAGCCCTCGGCGGGCGCCGTGCCGCCGTTCACCCGCGCCTCATCGACTGCCGCGCGCGCCGCTTTCACGACGAGGGCGCGCGGATGCGCCGCAAGCAGCAGTGCAACGGCCGGTGCCGCCAAGAGCGTGTCGATCGATGGCAATTGCCGGCGAGGGTCTGTGGTCATGGCGGTGTGCGTGGTGGGTGGTACGTCGTGTCCCCGCGAGCGCGTTGCGTGGTGTCACGGGCGACAGGTTTCGGCACGGTGAAGCCGATGTCGCCGGCGCCCTTTTTCCCGATCAGGTTCGTCGCGCCGCTGATCCGCACGACGTAGCGGGTCTCGGGCTTCAGAGGCTGCCCCAGCCTGATCACGATCTTATCAGACGGAATCGGCCGCTGCGCGAGCAGTTGCTTCACGAGTGTCGAGTCCACGTAGACCTTCGCCGGCGCGCGACCTTGTGCCGCCGCCCGAGCGGGCGGGGGCGGGGGCGGGGGGGGCGCCGCAGGAGGGACCGGGGTTCCGGGCGGCACGGCCGGGTGGATGTTGGGACGGCCCGACGTGTCGTGCACCATCTGTGGACGTCGGGTCGTGTCGCGCGCGGCCGCGGCGGTCAGCGAATCGAACTGCTGTTGCGTGAGAATCTGGGCGATCGGGACCGGCGTCGAATCGGGCAGCTCGATCAGGTGCACATGCGTCGTATCGAGCGACTTGGCGGGATCGAGCGCCTGGCTGAACTCGACGCGCACCGAAATGGAATCGGCGAATGTCGCGGCGCGGGGACGCGGTGGAACGGTGTCGTGCGGGAAGGCGAAGAGCGCGACGTTGGAGGTCGAATCGAGCGTCACTTCGACGGAGTCGTACGCCTCGCGCAGGCCGCGGCGCCGGTCGCTGTTGTCATCCGCCGTCGCATACACGATGTAACGCCCCGGTTGCAGGTTCGTGAGGTTGAACTGGCCGCCCGAGTCGGCCATGGTCAAGTACCCGACGCTGTCCGGGAGCGGCACCGCTTCGATCAGCGCGCGCAACAGAACCGTCTGCTCGATCCACTTCAACGCGATCCCGCCGATCCGCGCGTGCCCGATCTCGGGACCGGTCGAGAATAAGACCGTCTTGCCGGAGTCGCTCCGATTGCGGCGCAGGTCCAGGATGCCGGGCAGAATCTCGAGCCGGTAGACGCGGGGCTTCCAGCCTTCTTTTGGTTTGACCGAGATGCTGCTGCGGTGCCAATCCACTTTCACCGGGCCTCGGACCGGTGACAGCAGGATCAGCTTCGCGAGGCCCGACATACTTCCCGCGCTTCCCCCGCCCCCGCTGCCGGGCATTTCGTCGATCACGCCGTCGTACTGGATCACGACGCTGCTCTTCCAGGTGGGGACGACGGCGCCCGATTCGGGCTTCACCTGGACGATTTTCGGGGGCTCCTTATCGGGCGGCCCCCCAGGTGGGGTGCCGACACTCGCGCACGCGAGCAGCAGCGCGGCGCCCGCGGCGCCCGCGGCGCCGCCGGCTAGGAGCAGCCGAGTGATTTGAGCTTGCCGGCCAGGACGTCGCGCTGATCGCGCCATGCCTTTTCCTTTTCGCGCTCCTTGGCCACAACGTCCTGTGGTGCGCGGGAGACGAAGCTCTCGTTGGTGAGCCGGGCGGCGAGACTCTCGAGCTGGCCGTCGAGCCGGGCGATCTCGTCCGACAACCGGCGACATTCCTGTTGTACGTCGATCATTCCCTCCAGTGCCACAACGACTTCACTGCCGTCGCCGAACACGGCGTGTGCTCCCACGCCTTGCGGCACTCCGTCGAGCGCGAGGCTCTCGAGCTGTGCCAGCCGCACGATCGTGTCGCGCTCGCCCTCGAATGTTTCGGCCCGATCGTTGCCGCGCGCCACGATCGTCAGCCGCAGCTTGGTTTTCGGCGACACGCGATACTCCGCCCGGATTGAGCGGACCTGCTCGATCACGGTCTTCACGCGGGCAAACTCCTGGTCGGCCCGCGGATCCTCGAGCTCGGGTCGCGGCGCCGGCCACTGCGCCGTCACGAGCAGCTCGTTCGTCGTGCGGCCGGGCAGCTTCTGCCAGAGCTCCTCAGTAATGAAAGGGACGATGGGGTGGAGCAGGCGCAGCGCTAGGTCGAAGCAGTACGCCAGCACCGCTTTGGCTGCCGGATCGTCGAGCCTGGGTTTCACCGCCTCCACGTACCAGTCGGCAAGCTCATTCCACACAAACTCGAAGCAACGCTTGGCCGCTTCGTCGAGCCGGAACTGCTCGAGCGACGCGGTCGCTTCGCGGATCACGGCCTGGGCGCGCGACAGGATCCAGCGGTCCGCCAGGGTGAGCGAGCGGCGATCGACGGCGTCGATCGCGGGCACGCTCTTGGGCAGCTGGCCCAGGACGAACTGCGCGATGTTCCACAGCTTGTTCGCGAAGTTGCGGCCCGGCGCGAACGTCGTCTCCAGGTCGTTGGGATCGAGGAGGAGGTCCGCGCCCAGCGCGGTGTTGGCCACGCAGGTCCAGCGCAGCGCGTCGGCGCCGAATTTCTCGACCACGACGAGCGGATCGATCCCGTTGCCGAGCGACTTCGACATCTTGCGATGCTTCGTGTCGCGCGCGATGCCGTGCAGGTACACCGTCGTGAACGGCTTCTTGCCCATGACGTGGTAGCCCGACATGAGCATGCGGGCGACCCAGAAGAACAGGATGTCGGGCCCGGTCACGAGGGTGTGACCGGGATAGAACCGCTCGAGGTCGGGCGTTTTCTCCGGCCAGCCGAAGGTGGCAAAGGGCCACAGCCACGACGAGAACCAGGTGTCGAGCACGTCGGGATCCTGTTCGACGCCCGCGCCGCATTTGGGACACTTCTCCGGATCCTCGCGATCCGCCCAGACATGCGCGTTCGCGCAGGTGAACACCGGAATGCGATGTCCCCACCACAGCTGCCGCGAGATGTTCCAGTCCCGGATGTTGTTCATCCAGTTCTCGAACGTCGCGTTCCAGCGCTCCGGGACGATGTGGAACTCGCCCGCCGCATAGCCCTGCATCACCGTCTCGGCCAGCGGCTTCATTTTCACGAACCACTGGTCGGAGAGGCGCGGCTCGACGACGGTGTCGCATCGATAACAACGTCGCACCGAATGGTGATGCGGTTCGGTTTTTACGAGAAGACCTTCGCGCTCGAGTTGCTTGACGATCTTCTTTCGAGCTTCGAAGCGGTCCAAACCAATGAGATCCGGTGGAACACGGGCGGTTTGGCGGTTTGGCGGTTCGGCGGTTGGTGAGCTTTTCAAACCGCCCAACCGCCCAACCGCCGATCCGCTATCCTCACCAAGCGTCCCGTCCTCTTGAATAACGAGCGGCATCTCGCTGGCAGGCCACACCCGCCGGGCGATATCAAAGTCATTGGCATCGTGCGCAGGCGTCACCTTGAGCAGCCCCGTGCCGAATCCCTGCTCGACGGCGTCGTCCGTCGCAATCGGAATGACGACGCCCGAAAGCGGAATCTTCACACGCTTGCCCTTGAGCTTCTTGTAGCGTGCGTCCTTCGGATTAAACACGAGCCCGATGTCGCCGAACATCGTCTCCGGCCTGGTCGTCGCGACCTCCACGAAACCAGAGCCGTCCTCGAGCGGATACTTGATGTGATACAGGTTGCCCTGCGTCTCGTGGTGCTCCGCCTCTTCATCTGATAGCGCGGTGAGGCAGTGCGGGCACCAGTGGATCACGCGGTGGCCGCGGTAGATCAGCCCCTCGTCCCACAGGCGCACGAACACCTCGCGCACGGCGCGCGAGTACCCCTCGTCGAGCGTGAACCGCAGCCGCGACCAGTCGCACGAGCTGCCGATCACCTTGAGCTGCTCGATGATCGTGTTGCCCGTCTTCTTGACGAAGCACCAGACTTCCTCGACGAACTGCTCGCGGCCCAGGTCGAACCGGGTTTTGCCATCCTTGGCGAGACGCTTCTCGACCACGTTCTGCGTCGCGATCCCGGCGTGATCGGTCCCCGGCAGCCACTCCGCGGCGCGGCCGCGCATCCGCTCGAAGCGGATCAGCACGTCCTGAATGACGTTGTTGAGGGCGTGGCCGACGTGCAGGATGTCGGTGACATTCGGGGGCGGAATGACGATGACATACGGCTCGGCGCCCTCGCGCGGCTGAAACGCGCCGGCCTCGAGCCAGCGCTTATAGATGCGGGGTTCTACGGGCCGCGGATCGTATGCCATTCCTTAATATAGAAGCCACTACTAGAATATCGTCCAATGACATCGCCCAACGCGCCAGACGTCCCCCAGTCGTCATCATCGGATGAGACTCTGCCACCCGGCCGAGTCGTGCGCTGGCTGATGCTCGCGGGCGTGATTCTGTTGTCCGTGGGACTCTATTTCCGGTTTGGAATACACACGCCGCCGATGGTCAACGCCCCGGCCGGCGCCGACACGACGTCGACTCCCTAGATGCCTCCTTCCGAGATTCAGGTCGTCCTGCCCGACGGGAGCAAGAAAGCCCTGCCGGCGGGCGCGACGGGCGCCGATCTAGCCCGGGCGGTTGGGCCTGGGCTCGCGAAAGCGGCTCTGGCCATTCGCGTGAATGGGGAGATCCGGGATTTACAGCGCCCACTGCCCGACGGCGCCACCGTCTCGATTCTCACGAACAAGGACCCGCAGGCGCTCGACGTGCTGCGCCACTCGTCGGCACATGCGCTGGCGACTGCCGTGCGGCAGCTCTTCCCGCAGGCGCAGATCGGCTTCGGCCCGCCGATCGAGGATGGGTTTTACTACGACTTTGATATTGGCCGGCCGTTTACGCCCGAGGACATCGAGGCGATCGAAAAGAAGATGGTGGAGGTTCTGAAGGCAGACTACCCGTTCGTGCGCGAGGAAGTATCGCGCGCTGATGCAAAGAAGCGCTTCAAAGACGATCCGCTGAAGCTCGAGCGAATCGATGACCTCAAGGAAGACGAGGTCATCTCGGTGTACACGGACGGCCCGTTCGTGGACTTGTGTCGCGGACCGCACGTCCCCTCGACCGGCAAGATCCAGCATCTCAAGCTGCTCCACGCCGCGGGCGCGTATTGGCGCGGCGACGAGCGGCGCCAGATGCTGCAGCGCATCTACGGCACGGCGTGGTTCACCAAGGAAGCGCTGGAGCAATACATCACCCGGCTCGAGGAAGCGCGGAAGCGCGACCACCGCGTCATCGGGAAACAGCTCGACCTCTACTCGATTCAGGAGGACGTCGGGCCTGGGTTGATTCTCTGGCATCCCAACGGCGCGATCCTGAACTTCGAGCTGCGGCGCTTCATCGAGGACATCGTCCTGCAGCGCGGCTACCAGCTCGTGTACACGCCCAACGTGACGCGCGAGCAGCTGTTCCTGCGCTCCGGCCACCTGCCGCTCTACGCCGCGAATCAATTTCCGGCGATGGCGGCGGGGGAGGGCGAATCGGACGACGTGCGCTACCGCGTCAAGCCGATGAACTGCCCCATGCACATCCTCATCTACGCGAGCCAGCAGCGCAGCTATCGCGATCTTCCGATTCGCCTCGCCGAGATCGCGAATGTGTACCGCAACGAGCGGTCGGGGACGCTGCACGGCATGCTGCGCGTGCGCGGCCTGTCGATGGACGACGCGCACATCTTCTTGCGCGAGGATCAGATCGAGGAGGAGATCTTCAACATGCTCGACATCGTCGAGCTCGTGATGGGTAAGACGTTCGGGCTGAGCTACCGGCTCGACTTTGCCACTCGGCCGGACAAGAAGCTGGGTACGGATGCCATGTGGGATACGGCCGAGAAGGCGCTCGAGGGCGCGTTGAAGCGCCGCGGGTTGGAATACAAGACAGATGTCGGTGGTGGGGCGTTCTACGGTCCCAAGATCGACATCAAATTCAGCGACGCGATCGGGCGCGAGTGGCAGGGCGCCACGATCCAGCTCGACTACGAGCTGCCCGAACGGTTCAAGCTCGAGTACACCGGCAACGACAACAAGCCGCACCGCACGGTGATGATGCACCGCGCGATCTTCGGCACGCTCGAGCGCTTCGTCGGCTTCCTGATCGAGCACTTCGCCGGGGCGTTCCCGCTGTGGCTCTCACCAGTGCAGGTGCGGGTCCTGCCGATCGCCGATGGCCAGATGGACGCCGCGCGCACGGTGCACGACACGCTGCGCCAGGCGGGAATTCGCTCGGCATTAGACGAGCGCTCCGAGACACTGAACTACAAGATCCGCGACGCCGAGACTCACAAGGTGCCGTACATGGCGGTGGTGGGGCAGCGGGAGGCGGAGGCTAAGTCTGTCGCGGTGCGGGGCCGAGGCGCAGGGAACAAGCAGGTGGTCATGCCGATTACGGAGTTTGTGGAGAAGCTGAAGCAGGAAGTACACAGTAGGAGTCTGACACCATTAATTTGATTGTGATGAGAACCCATTTGGGAATGATGTAGGGGCGCAGCATGCTGCGCCCCTACCTATAGACATGACCAACGAGACTACAACCCCCGTCATCCTGTCCGCCTGCCGCACTCCCATCGGCCGGTACCTGGGCGGTTTGTCGCTGCTGCCAGGCCCCCGGTTGGGCGCGCTCGTGATTCGCGAAGCGATGCGGCGCGCCGCGGTGCCGGACGACGTGGTCGACGAAGTCATCATGGGCAACGTGCTGCAGGGCGGTGAAGGGCAGGCGCCCGCGCGCCAGGCCGCGATTCATGCGGGGCTGCCCGGCACGATCCCCGCGATGACGATCAACAAGGTGTGTGGCTCCGGGCTCAAAGCGGTGATGCTCGCAGCACAGGCGATCAAGGCGGGCGACGCACAGTGCATCGTGGCGGGCGGCTTCGAGTCGATGTCAAACGCGCCGCAC
>Ga0307290_10000048_pt1 | contig 43361 bp, 41 predicted proteins | sample ER_DNA_144_FD_194472 | JGI IMG/M metagenome (GOLD analysis project Ga0307290, IMG submission 194472) | Bulk soil microbial communities from the East River watershed near Crested Butte, Colorado, United States - ER_DNA_144 | ecosystem: Environmental > Terrestrial > Soil > Floodplain | place... | reverse complement strand
GGCGACCGAGCACGCGAGGTATCCGTGGTCGATGGGCTATCTGCCGAGCTTCGCCGGCGAGGGCGCGGTCTACGGTCGCTACATCGCGGCGCATCGGCCGAAGGCGCGCATCGCGGTCCTCTACGAGAACTCCGACTTTGGCAAGGACATGCTCAACGGCCTGCGCCGCGGCCTCGTGGGCAAAGGGAAGATCGTCGGCACGCAGGCATACGAGGTCGCGGACGCGGACGTCGGATCGCAGCTGGCGACGCTCAAGAGCAGCGGCGCTGACACGCTCATGCTCTTCGCGACTCCGAAGTTCGCAATCTTCGGCTACGTCGAGGCCTTCCGCCGCGGGTGGCACCCGCAGGTGTACGTCACATCGGTCTCGATCTCGCCGGACATCATGAAAATCGCCCGCGTCGCAACCAGCCGCAAACAGGTCGAGGGCTCGGTGTCGATCGCCTTCGTGAAGGATCCGACTGCGAAGCAGTGGGCGAAGGACCGGACCGTCCGCCTCTACAAGTCGATCATGCAGCGCTTTCTACCGAGCGCGAAATCCGACGACGTGTTCAACTACTACGGGATGGCAGTCGCCTACACGATGGTGGACACGCTCCGGAAGGCGGGTCGGAACCTGACCCGCGCAGGCGTCCTCAAGGCGGCGACTCATCTCAACGAGGTGAATCCGTTCCTGCTCCCGGGGGTGCGGATCCAGACCTCGCCGAGCGACTACTACCCGATGGACAAGGTGAAGCTGGCGCGGTACAAGAGCGATCACTGGCGGTTCTTCGGGAACCTCGTGCGCGCCCGGGATTAGTGTGGTTTTGTCTGCATTCAGGCGGATAGGTGATTCATTTCCGACGGGCGCGCGGGCAGAGCCCGCACTCCCTGAGGGTCGGCACCGCAAGCGGCGCCTCAGTCAACTTCAAGGGGAATGGCGCGTCTAATGGAGGGGCTTTTCTCATTTCGAAGTAGGAAAGGAAGGGGTATGAAAACCATCATCAGGCTGGCCGTGCTCGCACTTGCGGGCACCTCAGCGCTGGCTCTGGCGGGGAACGCGCTCGCGACCCAGAAGCTGAGCGTGAGGCAGACAACCACGTCGCTCACGATCAAGGTGTCGCAGGCGCAGACCGACGCGCAGCCGGCGCACATCTCGATCTACGTTCCGAGCGGCTACACAATCAACGCCTCGGCAGCTCCGGGGACGCGGCTCGGGTCGACGAGCGGCACCGTGTTCTCGCGCGACGCGAACATCCCGCTGCCGCTGTCGGGCGACGTCGTCGCCGTCCCGCCGACAACGAACGCGCCCGGCTGCGACCCGGTTCCGCACATCGCGGTCTGGAACCTCGCACTGTCGGTCGCCGGACAGGCCATCAACCTGCCCGTGCACGTCGACCAGACGTCCGGCGCCGAAACGGCGCTCGGTGCGTACAAGCTGGTCGTCTGCCTGGCCCCGGACGACGTTCCCGCGGGAACGCCGGGCCGCTCGCCGAACGGCGCTCGGCTGCTCGACGCGACGTTCACGGTGGACAACGTCTTCACCGTGCCGGCCGGTCAGAGCATCTGGAAGGCAATCACGACGCCTTGGGCGGGGGGTGTCCCGAACGCGGCAGGAACCGTCGAGACGCGGGCCTTCGTCGCCAATGGCACGGTCACGCTCGCCAAGGCGGTCAACGCGAAGAAGCGACTCGTCAAGTTCTCCGGCAAGGTGATGCAGGCGGGCGCTGGTGTGGCAGGCACCAGGATCACGATGCTTCTCAATGGGAAGGCAACGAAGTTCACGGCACGGACGAACGCCTCAGGCGCCTACAGCGTCGTGCTGAAGAAGACCGGCAAGAAGTCGACCTCCACGTTCCAGGCACGGACGGTAGTCGCCGAGCGCGACATCACCTCCGTGGGTTGTGCCTCGCCGACCCCCGGCATCCCGGGTGGCTGCGTCAGTGCAACGGCCTCGCCGTTCACCGCGGTGAGCGCCAGGATCCGAATCCGCATCTAGGCGGACTGGCGCAGGCGATTAGAGACGGGGCCCCGGGTAGGGGGCGGGCCCCGTCTCGTATGCTGGTCTCGTGGCTGAGATCCGGATCGGCACCTGTTCCTGGGCCGACGACGCGCTCTCGAAGCACTGGTATCCGCAGGGCGTCAAGGCGGGGGAGCGGCTGGCGTACTACGCCGAGCACTTCGACACCGTCGAGGTCGACTCCACGTACTACCGCCTGCCCGGCGAGGAGATGGTGCAGCGCTGGGCCGAGCGCACGCCTGACGGGTTCGTCATGCACGTCAAGGCCTTCGGCCTGATGACGCGCCATCCGGTCAAGGTGGAGTCGCTGCCGCCCGACTTGCGCGACGAAGCGCCGACGGACCAGCGCGGGCGCGTCGAGCGGCCGTCGAGGGAATTTCGCGGCGAGGTCTTCCGTCGGTTCCTTGCTGCGCTCGAGCCGTTGCGTACGACAAGGAAGCTCGGAGGGATCCTGTTTCAGTTCCCGTCGTACGTCGTCTACAAGGACCGTTCGCTCGACTATCTCCAGTGGGCGCGGGAGCAACTCGGCGACGACGATTTGCTCGTCGAGTTCAGGCATGCGAGCTGGCTCGACGACGAGCACCGCGACGACACGCTTCGGTTCCTCGAGGAGCTCGGCGCGACGAACGTGATCGTCGATGCCCCACGCATCGACGGGGCGAAGAATCTGATCCCGACGATCCCGGCGCTGACGAGTCCGACGGCGTACATCCGCTTCCACGGGCGGAACGCATCGACCTGGAACAAGCGGGGCGGCAGCGCCGCCGAGCGATTCGACTATCTGTACTCCGACGACGAGCTGGAGGAATGGGTGCCGACGCTGCGCGAGCTGTCCGGCGAGGCCGAGCAGGCCTACGCGTTCTTCAACAACAACGCCACGAGTCCCGACGGGCACGGTGGGCGGATGGCGCAGGCTGCGGCGAACGCGAAACAACTGCAGCGGCTCCTGCAGGAGGCGAAGGTGCCGGTGAGCTCGAAGAGCTGATGGACGTTCTGGCGATCATCCACGGCCAGAGCGTTCGCTCAGGTGTGTTCGGGGACGTCGTGCGCGAGCGAGGCCACGGGCTCGAGGAGTGGAGCCTCGCCTGGGACACGCCGCTGCCGAAGCCGGTCGACGCGTACGGGGCCGTGCTGGTCTTCGGCGGCGCCATGCACGCCGACCAGGATCTCCACCATCCGTGGCTCCGCGAAGAAGGCTTCTTCCTGCAGCGGTTGCTCGACCTCCACCTGCCGGTGCTCGGCATCTGCCTCGGTGCGCAGCTGCTTGCGAAGGCCGCACAAGCGCCCGTCCAACCGGCGAGTGAGTTTGAGATCGGCTGGTTTCCCGTCGAGCTCACGGACGCCGGCGTCGAGGACCCGGTGCTCGGCCGGCTACCGCAGAACTTCGAAGCCTTCCAGTGGCACTACTACGACCACGGGATTCCCGCGGGCGCAGTCGAGCTCGCGCGGAGCCGGGTCTGCACGCAGGGATTCAGGCTCGGCGAGAACGCGTGGGGCGTCCAGTTTCATCCGGAGGTGACCCTCGCCCAGGTGGAGAACTGGATCGAGGAAGAGGAAGACATGCCGGTCGACAAGGACGTCTTGCTTGCGGAAACCCGGCAGCGGATCGACGGCTGGAACAAGCTCGGCCGGGACGTGTGTGCCGGCTTTGTCGAAGCCGCAGAACGCATAGCCGCCCCGGCTTAGCCCAAAAGAGCCAGGGTCTGACCCCAGCTCCATCGAGGGCTAGCCTCGCTCGAGCGGCAGGTCGTCGTGGCGCGACCACTCGTGCCACGAGCCTGCGTAGTTGCGGGCGTGATAGCCGGCAGTGCGGAGCGCGAACGTCGCCAGCGAGGACCGCGAGCCCGAGTGGCAATAGGCGACGATGTCGTTCGGATCGCCGACGCGCGCACGGATCTGATCGGCGGGAAGAGGCTGGCCGGGACCGGCGAACAGATCCTCGACGGGCACGTGGCGTGCACCTGGGATCCGCCCCTGCCGCGGGTCGCAGGGATAGCCATGCTTGCCTCTGAACTCGTCCTCCGTGCGCACGTCGAGGATCATCAGGGTCTCGTCGTCGAGCCTGCCTGCAAGCTCCGCTCGCGTCGGGATCGCGTCGAAACGGGGCTCGAACGTCGTCTTCACCGGGTGCAGCTCCACCTGGCCGACCTCCAGCTCGTGAGGCCACGCCGCAACCCCGCCCAGCAACACGGCGACGCGCGGATGACCTGCGAGCTCCGCCATCTGCACGGCAGGCATCGCGCCGACACCGTCGCCGCGGTCATAGAGCACGAGTCGCTCGTCACCCGTCACTCCGTGACGCCGAAGCCTGAGCCCGACCTCCGGTGCGAGTGCCTGCAGCATCTCCGGGTCGCTCATGGGTGGCGGCGATCCGAGCACGAGCGGTCGCGAGCCCGGAATGTGGCCGCGTGCGTGCGCGTTCGGCCCGCGCACGTCGCCGAGGAAGAGGTCCTCGCCTCCGAGCTCGGCCTCGAGCCAGGCGACGTCGACGATGGAGGGCAGCTCAGACACGTAGCAGGAATTCGCCGAGGAGCTCGTTGAACTCGGTGGGCCGTTCGATGTTCGCCAGATGACCGGCGCCGCTGAGCTCCACCACATCGAAGCCGCCGAGCTCGCTCGCGGAGACGAACGGATCGTGCTCGCCGATCACGAACCGCACGGGCCCGGAAAAGGACCGGGCCGCCTCGGTCGAGTCTTCGCGGTCACGGATCGCCTCGACTGCACCGACGAGCCCGTCGGCATCTCGATACAGCAGCCCTTCGTCCGCCGCGCCGTCGTCGTGGAACAGTTTCGGCCGCATCATCCGCCACAACCCGTCCGCCCCGTCGGCTCGGATCAGCTCGATCGTGTCCGCCCGCCCCTTCCTGCGTTCGTCCGAATCGGCATCCGGGCGTGCACCGAGGAGCAGCAGTCCGCGCACCCGCTCGGGCGCAAGCCGCGCCAGCGCGAGTGCGCAATATCCGCCCATCGACGCTCCAACGACGGCGACCTCCTCCCCTTCGGTTTCGGCTGCGATCGACTCCGCCCAGGCGTTCATCGTGCTACCCCGGCCGTACAGTCGCGGTGCGACGACGTCGTGACCCTCGAGCACGGGCCGCTGGAACTCCCACATCCGCTCGTCGAGCGGAAAGGCGTGAAGCAGGAGAACCTTCACAGAGATGCGACGACTTCGATCTCCGCTGCAATGGACGGCCGCTCCTCGAGCCGCGCAACCCAGTCCGCCAACGCGGAAAAGCGACTCAGGTCGACGTCGAGCCGATCGCGGGCGCGCAGAATCCAGGGCACGTACGCAATGTCGGCGAGCCCGAACTCGCGTCCGCTCAGAAAGGGCCGGCCCTGTAGGAGCCGGTCGAGCTCTCCGAGTGCGACGTCGAGCCGATCGGCTGCACCGTCCTCACCACGCCGAAGCGCGTAGTACGGCCGAGAGAGCTCGTCGAAGCGGAAGACGAGCATCCGACCGAGGGCACGCTCGGCGGGATCGGCAGGCCAGAGCGGCGGCTCGGGATAACGGTCGTCGACGTACTCGTCGATCACCGCAGACTCCGCGAGCAGGAACGTGTCCTCCTCGAGGACGGGCACTCGGCCAAGTGGGTTCTTCTCGTAGATCCACCCCGGCCGGTCATCGAGGTCGACCTCTACCGTTTCGTACTCGATTCCCTTTTCCGCCAGCACGATCCGCACGCGCGCGCAGTAGGGGCAACGATCGGCGTCGTAGAGTGTGATCACCGTTCGATCCTAGCCTCGAGGCCGAGCACGTCGGCAATCTGACCGAGCAACTCCCGCGCGGGAGGAAGCTCGGCCGGAGTAGATGCCGCGCGCGCAACAGCGCGGACCTGCGCGGGATCCGCTCCGGTCAGCCGTGACGCGAGCGTCGGGTTCGCGGAGAGCGAGAGCTCGTCGGCCTTGTTCAGCTCGCCGTAGTACGTCGGCACCGACAGATACTCGTCGACCATGCGTCCGCGCTCGAAGAGCAGGTACCGGACGACCGCTTCCTCCTCGAGCGCAAGTGCGACGACTGGGACACCCATGCGCTCCGACAACTCGGTGCCGAGTCGCCGCTGTGCGCTGCGATCGTGGTCGCACAGCTCGTCCACAACCGTCACCCAGCCGTTCTTCGATCGGGTCACCTCGGAGAAGGAAGAGCGCCCGATACGCGGCATGAACTGCGTGACCGCGCGCTCGACTCCGGCCTCGTCGTCCGTCTGCACGTGGATCGAGCCGAACGAGTCGGGAGGATCCTCACTGACCAGCTGCTCGGCGAGGACGCTCACAGGTGCGACCATGAAGAGGTCGACGGGCGTGAAGCCGAGGCGCTCGTAGAGCCTGCGCGCATCGGCGTTTCGGAGCAGCACCTCCAGGCTGACATGGTCGAGCCCTCGTTCGCGTGCCGGCTCGAGGACCTCCGTCAGCAGGGCGCGGCCGATCCCTTTGTTCCGCGCGTCCGGGCGAACGTAGAAGTCGGTGATGTGCGCGGTCTTCCGTCCACGATCGCCCAGGACGCAGAAGATGAACCCGACGGGGCGTCCTTCCTCCTCGGCGAGCACGGCAATTCCTTTGCGCACGGTCTCCATAAGATCCGGCCATGCCTCGTCCCAGGTCTCGAGCAGATAGGCCGGACCGCCGAGCTCTTGCTCGAACTCCTCCCAGAGCTCGCGAACGACTTCGCGGTCTTTCTCGGTGGCGGGGCGGATCTTCATCGGTAACGGAGCGTGGTGAGGAGGTAGTGGGCGCTGAGGTTCTGAAATGGGTGGAAACGGACGCTCGCGGCACGAACGTCCGTAACTTCAGGGTAGAGCGCGAGCACCGCCTTACGCAGGGCGAGGTCGCCGGCGGGCCAGGCCTCGGACCGCCCGAGGTAGCGCCCGAGAAACCAGTCCGCGCTCCACTCGCCGATGCCGCGTAGCGCTGTGAGACGACCCTTGACCTCGTCATCGGGCAGGGGCTCGAGCTCGTCGAAGTCGAGGTCGGCCCTGGCGATGCCGAGCACGTATTCCGCCTTACGGCGCGAGAAGCCGAGCGCGGTGAGATCGTCCTCGCTCGCCTCCGCGACCCTCTCGCGCGTCGGAAACGCGACCGCCAACTCGCCGGGCACGCCGAAACGTTCGATGAAGCGGCTGCGGACCGCGAAGGCCGAATGAAGTGACACCTGCTGCGCGGTGATGGAGGACACGAGCGCCTCGAAGGGATCCGGCGCGAGCGGCGGGCGGTAGCCGGGAAACCGGCGCACCGCCTCGGCCAGCACCGGGTCGCCCTGCGCATAGGCATGGAACGGGGGCAGGTCGAGCTGGAGGCCGAGGAGCTTCCGTACGACACGCTCGATCCGGTCGTCCAGCGGCTCGACGTCCACCCCCTGGTCAGCCGGCGAGATGCGCACTTCGCGCCCGTCGACGACCCGATGCAGACCTCCGCTGTGCCAGACGTTCGCTCGATCCACGCCCCAGAACGTGAACCGGTCGAGCGATAGGTCGAAGTCGTAGGGCTGCGGAACGGCGAGCAGGGCCACGCCCGCAGTGTGCCGGGGCTAGCTGTTCAGCTGCAGCGCGCGCAGGCCGCGGAAATCGACCCAGACTCGCTCGCCGCCCACCACGATCTTCATCAGGACGTTGTCGCAGTGCGGGCAGCGAAAGGCAAGACCGGCACCGCGATAGAGACGAACGGCGCCGACCTCGCCGGCGGCACCGCAGCCGTCGCATGTTCCGACGGCAGTCGTCATCTCGGAGCCGAAGATCTCGTGGAGCAGGCCTGCAGCCGCGTTGCCGTCGAGCATCAATGCGTCCATCTCATCCTCCTGTCGGGCCGAAGCGCTCGGTCTTGATCCGCGCCGGCTCGTGGCCGAGCTCAACGAGCCCGCTCGCTACCGCTTCGACGAACGGTGTCGGGCCGCAGACGAACGCGACGGCGAGCTCAGCCGGAACCGGCCCGACTTCGCGCAGCAAATCGGTGTCGACGCGGCGGCCGTAGCCGTCCCAGCCCGCAGGCTGTACGCGCGTAAGCGTGTACACGACATCGAAGCCGTCGCTGCGAGCTGCTAGCTCCGCCAGCTCGTTCCGATAGATCACGTCGTCCCAGCTTCGCGCCGAGTAGAGCAGCCGGGTCGGAATCCCGCTGCTCTCCAGCGCGCGTTGCCTCGCCATTGCCATCAGCGGCACGATGCCCGAACCGCCGCCGACGAGGAACACGGTGCCCTCCGCGTGCGGGTTCCAGACGAAGTAGCCCCCGACGGGACCGCGCAGCTCGATCACGTCTCCGGTGCGGAGCTCATCCGTGAGGTACGGCGAGACCTCACCGTCGTCGAGGCGCTCGACGGTCAGATCGATTCGCGGACCGTCTGCGGCCGAGGCGATCGAGTAGCTGCGTTCTGCCTGATAGCCGTCAGCCGCGGTCAACCGGACGTCGACGTGCTGACCCGCACGGTGGCCGCGCCAACCCGGCACGTCGAACGTAATCGTCTTGGTCTGACTCGTCTCCGGTCTGAGCTCGACGACCTCGGCGGCGAGCCAGGTCAGTCGCCCCAGTACCGCTGTTCCTTCCACGGGTCGCCGTAGTTGTGGTAGCCGTTCTGTTCCCAGAAGCCGGGCTCGTCCGTCGCTCCCAGTCGCAGCCCACGCACCCATTTGGCGCTCTTCCAGAAGTACAGGTGCGGTACGAGCAGGCGCGCCGGACCACCGTGCTCGGGATCGAGCGGCTCTCCGTCATACGCGAAGGCGATCCACGCCTTGCCCTCGGTCAGGTCGTCGAGCGGCAGATTCGTCGTGTAGCCGCCGTCGCAGAACGCGACCACGTACTCGGCGGAGGTGTCGACTCCCTCGAGGAGCGTGTCGAGCGAGACGCCCTCCCACTCCGAATCGAGCTTCGACCACTTCGTCACGCAGTGGATGTCGACGGTCACCGGCTCGCTCGGAAGTGCGCGAAACTCGTCCCAGGTCCAGCGCCTGAGCCCGTCCACCTCGCCCGTGATCGTGAGATCCCATTCGTCGAGCGGGGTGTGTGGTGTCGGCCCGGCCGACAGCACCGGGAAGTCGTCCGTGACGTACTGGCCGGGCGGCACGCGGTCGCTTGGAGCGTCTTCGCGGCGTCGGCCCCTGAAACCACGCGAGATCGGCGGCATCTCGTCCTCCTTCCTTCTCTGGTCCAGTTCAGACTTGCGGACCATGGCCTGCGTTACAAGCCGAAAGGAGAGCATGATGAGCGATCACGAGCTCGTGAGTCGTGAGGAGTGGGCAGCTGCCCGCGAGGAGCTGCTCAAGCACGAGAAAGAGCACACCCGCCTGGGTGACGAGCTGGCCCGGCGGCGGCGCGAGCTGCCCTGGGTTCGCGTCGAGAAGGAGTACCGCTTCGAGACCGACGAAGGCACGCGCACGCTGGCGGAGCTCTTCGACGGCCGCAGCCAGCTGCTCGTCTATCACTTCATGTTCGGCCCCAGCTACAAGGCCGGCTGCCCGACCTGCTCGTCGATGGCCGACACGGTCGACGGCGGGCTCCCGCATCTGCACGCGCGCGACGTGACGATGCTCTACGTCTCACAGGCGCCCCTCGAGAAGCTGCAGGCGTACAAGCGGCGAATGGGCTGGAACATGCCGTGGGTCTCGTCAGCAGTCAGCGACTTCAACTTCGACCAAGGCTACTCACGCACCGAGGAGCAGACGCGCGAGGCGATCGCGCCGATGCTCGAGGCGGGACCGCCGCCGATCGTCGACCACAACGCAAACTCGAGCGGCACCGATGTCACGGGCTACCTCACCGAAGGCCCGGGCTTCAGCGCATTCGTCCTCGACGACCGCACCGTGTACCAGACCTACGCCACCACAGCGCGCGGTCTCGAGTTTCTGATGGGTTACTACCCGATCCTCGACCGGGCGCCGAAGGGACGCGACGAAGGCGACGCCTTCCAGGTGTGGCTCCGCCGGCACGACGAGTACTAGGGGTGGCGCACTAAAGGCGGCATACGAACCCGGGAGCTTTGGCGAGATGTGGATTAGGCGAAGTCAGTCGAGCGCATGGATCGTGAACGCGACCGCGAATCCGAGCGTCGTCACGACTCCGACCAGCTTGCCTCCATGCTCGAACGCCTCGGGCATCATCGTGTCCGCGAGCATGGTCAGGATCGCACCGGCCGCGAAGGAGAGAACGAAGGCGACGGTGTCCGGTGAGGAGTTCTGGAAGAGGCCGTAGCCGGCGAGCGAGGCGAGTCCGGAGATCAGCGCGATCGCGATCCACATCCACAGGATCCGCGACTTCTTCCAGCCGCTAGAGACGAGTCCCGCGGTCGAGGAGATCGATTCGGGCAAGTTGGAGATGAAGACCGCGGCCAAGTAGGCGGCGCCAACCGCTCCGCCTTCGAAGATCGTCAGGCCGATCACCATCGACTCGGGGATCCCGTCGAGCACGGTTCCGAGGACGATGGCCAGCGCCGAGCCGCTCTCCTGCGCGCCGTTTGGGTCCTTACGGTCGTCGCCGCCGAGGCGGTCGATGAGCCAGTCGCCGCCGAAGAAGACTGCGCAGCCCGCGAAGAGACCGGCAATGGTCCAGCCGTCACCGTTCGACTTCGCCGCGGCCTTCTCGACGAGGTCGAATGCGACCGCGCTGATCAGCACGCCTGCGCCGAAGCCCATGATCAGTCCGATCGTCGGCAGCTTGATGCGGAACAGGAGCGCGACGATGGAGCCGATCACGAGCGAGGACGCCGCCAAGGCTCCCCAACCGAAGGACGCTCCCATCTAGCGCGGTCCCTTGGTTGTTAGTTCACCACCTCGACTTCCACGCTCCGACCCCTCGTTACAGTCAAGAGGTGTCTCAACGCTGAGGACCTGGGTGAGTCGTGCCTGAACCGGAGGATGGCGAACGTCCGGGGCGATCGAGAGCAGGTCGCGAAGCAGTTCGGCCACACGCCCGCGAACGTTGGGCGATTGACGGCTCGCTCCGATGATCTCGTCCAGACCGACGGCGAGACAGTCGTCCCATGTCGGCAACACGAGCAGCACACGCACGTTTCCGTCCGAGTCCGTGATCTTGCCTAGGTCAAGCTTCCGCGTGGCCAGCCGTCTGAGCAACGCATCGATTCCGTCGAGCGCCTGAACCGCCGAAGTTGGATCGTTCAGCGCCGGCGAGAGCGCGCGGAGAGCAATGTCGGCAAGGATCCGGAGCGCCCACAGGGGATCTTGCTCAAACGTCCGTTCACGGCCGACGTCGAGCGCGCGGAGGATCTCATCATCGAGGGTGTCGTCGATGGGGCCGTGAAGCAGAGCGACGACTCCGTCTTGCCTGATCGTGTCGCCCGTTCCGACCTGGAAATCGACGACCGCGTCGGACTGTGCCGCAACGTCGAGCACGCGTGGGACGTCGATCACCTGGAGTACCGCATCCTGGTTCGGCCACCTAAGCTCGTGCGCCCCGGTGACTTCGTCCCGGGCCTGCCGCGCCCCGAACTCCTCCAAGTAGAGCTCGTCCAGCGTTTCCCGGCCTCGCGAGGTCACCTGCTCGAGAGCAGTTGCGAGCTGGATCGACGCGAACGCTTCCCCCTGCAGAACGCGGAACAGAGCGATGCCCGCGAGCAGTCCGACGATCGCGACGATCGGTACCAGGCCGGAGGTGTTCCCGTCTTGGCCGATGGTGAACAAGCAGGTGAGCGAGAAGGTCGCGATCGCCGTGAAGAAGCCGAAGGAGTGCGGGATGATCGGCGCGTCGCGAAAGAGGTTGAGCCGCGGCGTGAACGTCGTCGAGCCGAACTGCACGACGAGAAACAGCAACGAGTACACGACCGCAATGACGGTGATCGTCCCGGCCCCGATCGCCACGAGCAACTCTGCTGCCCGAGAGCTGGGCACGGTGAAGCCGATGGGAATGCTCGGCACGACCAACGCGAGCACGACAGCGGATATGACGTAGAAGAGCTGGATGATCCCGGCCCGCCGACGACGATTGCGCCCGAGTGCACGGCCGAGCCGTGCTCGCTCCGGCCGCGTCGTCAATGTCTCGCGAAGTCTTCGGCTCGAACCCTCTACATGTTCTGAAGGATCTTCTGCTTCTGCGCGTCGAATTCGTCCTGCGTGAGCACGCCGCTGTCGAGCAACCCTTTCAGCTTGGTCAGCTCCTCCATGCTCGCGTCTGCGGAAGGCGCGGCAGGAGCCGGATCACCAGCCACCGCTTGCTGCTCCGCCTCCTGCTGCTCCGCGGGTGCGTTCGGATCAGCCTCTCCTTCCGCTGATTTGGCGCCTGCCTTCCCTGCGACATACGCAACCCCGCCTACGGCTGCTGCACGCATCAATGGGCGTCGTCGTCTGAAGGGCATCTCGTGCCTCCCTGGTTCGATCCCGGATCGGTTTCCGGATCTTGCAAAGTCTGGCGCCGAAAGGACAGTCGGGCTTCATCCATTACGGGTGAATGCGAACCAACCCCGCGGGCGAGCTCTAGGCCGGTGCCGCCCGCTCGGGCGGCGACATGAATGCGCCGAAAATCCAGAGGATCGGGAAGAAGATCCCGAAGAAGAACATCCAGCCGTGCCCGTTTCTGAGCGTCATCAGCCCGAGCGTGAAAGCCACGATCAAGTACAGAATGGCGCCCCCGATACCAATCCCCCACCACATGATTCCTCCCTAGCGAGAAGCGGCGGTTATCCGTCGCTTCTAGAGGGTGGCGTCATGTACGACGTAATGCCTCATCCCGTTGAGATGATTCCCCTCGACCCCGCCGCGCGGCCGGAGAGCTCGCTGGCGACAAGCCATATCTGCTGCCGCGCTAATCAGCTCGACCGGGAGCTTGAAGGAGACGCCTTCGCTGCGCACAGCGAGCGGCGCACGTCGACGCAGAAGAAATCAATGCACCTGAGACACAGCATCGTCCGGTTGGGATGACGCTGCGGCCAGAGGTTGTTGGTTTTCTGGAGTGGTGGCGCGATCATCGGCCTCCTCGCGCCGAGCCGCGGTTCCTGAGCCGCGAGCGGCTGCTGGCCGGCCGCTGACGAGCCGGTGGCTCGACGTGCTTGGCCTCAAAATCCACGCACGCACCGGTGGAGAAGGAATGCCCGTTGTGCTTCTCCACGGATACGGGGTTTCGGGCACCTACATGCTCCCGCTCGCCCGGTCGCTCGCTTCCTCCTTCTCGGTTTTCGTGCCGGACTTGCCGGGGTTCGGCCGTAGTGAGCAGCCAACCACCCCGCTCGGTATCGCCGACCTTGCCTCAGCGCTCGCCGACTTGCTGGACGCGGCCGAGCTCCAGTGTCCCGCGTTCGTTGCGAACTCGATGGGCTGCCAGGTCGTTACGGAGCTCGCCGTCCGTCGGCCAGGGCGCGTCGGGCCGATCGTCCTCATCGGTCCTACTGTCGATCCGCAGCGACGCACCGCGCGCCGCCAGCTCCTCGACGGGCTGCGTGATGCAGCGCGGGAACCGGGGTCGCTGCTCGCGCGCACGGCCTGCGACGACGTTCGCTTCGGTGTCGCAGCGCTCTTGGCGACCGCACGGTCGGCGCTCGCCGACCGGATCGAGGAGCGCCTGCCGCTGATCACGCAGCCGGCGCTGGTCGTACGCGGCGAGAAAGACGGGTTCGTCGGCCAGACGTGGGCGAAGACGGCCGCGGCCCTACTGCCCCGCGGTCAGCTCGTCGTCGTTCCGCGCCAACCGCACGCCGTGCACTACTCCCAGCCCGACCTCGTCGCCGGGATGGTCGAAGCGCTCCTCGCCGAAGAAGTCGAGCAAGTGGGAAGCAAGCTCCCGTGGCGCTTCCCACATCGGTACGTGGCCGCAGCGGAGGCGGACGAGCCGGGAACCAGGCAAGACGTTCTGCCATTCGGCCGCGATCCGCGCGGGAAGCAACCGGTCGTCCTCGCCCCAAATGAGTAGCGTCCGGGCCTGGATCGACGCGAGCTCCACGCTCAGGTCCCGGTGGGATGCGAACAGCGCCCCGCGAATGAGGCTGAACGGTCCGGCCCGCATCGCATCGTGCGCGATCGTCGGCAACCGGCCACGGACGTCGTACAGCGTGCCGAGCAACCGCGCGCTGCGACTGAGCACGGTATTTCCGCAGGGGATCCCAGCCGGAGCGACAAGCGCAAGCCGGTGCACACGCTGCGGCTGCTCCGCAGCCAACTCGGCCGCAATCAACCCGCCGAGCGAGTGGCCGATGAGATCCACGCTCTCGAGCTTGGCCGCGTCGAGCCAACGGCCGAGCCAACCTGTCAGCTCGGCGGCGGGAAGTCGCCGTCCCAGCCGGGGCAGGTCGAGCAAGTGAACACGGCGCTGCTGGGCCAGAGGTTCGAGTACCGGCTCCCACCAGCGCCAGGAGCCTGAGAGCCCGTGGACAAGAACGACCGCCTTGCCGGCACCGACGACCCGATACGCGGTCCGCGACCCGTCGACCAGGAGCTCCCGAGTCTCCACGACGACCAGTCTGGCACCCGTAGGAACGGCGGTCGAAACGTCTTCATGGGCCTGGTGGTGACAACCGGCCGGATCGGTGCGACGACAGGCCGGTTGGCTCTCTTGCCGGCACGGGTGTTGGCGCGCTCGCCGCTCGTCGGGCCGCTTCGAGGCCGAGCCGAAAGTCTCGCCGCGACGGGGCGAAACGCCGAGGTCGACGCGCGGCGCCGGCTCGAGTCAGCGGCCGAGGGTGTGCTCTCCGCGCCCGAGGCCGAGCACGTGGTCGATGGTGTCCTCGCAGGTGCACTGCCGGAGGCGGTCGCACGCTCGCTGATCGAGCATCGGGTTGTCGAACGCCTTGTGGCCGAAGTGCTTGCCAGTGCGGAGTTCGAGGGCGAGATGGTGTCGGCGCGCGAGGTCGAGCGGACCGAGCGACTCGTCGCCCAGGTTCTCGCCAGCCCGGCTCTCGAGCGGGTTCTTGCCGATGCGCTGGAGAGCCGTCTCACACTCGACCTCACCGACCGGGTGGTGCGCAGCCCCGCGTTCAAGCGCGCGCTGACGCAGGTTCTGGGGAGCGCTGAGCTACGCGCGGCACTCAAAGGACAGTCGATGTCCTTTGCCGGGGAGCTGGTGGCCGGGCTCAGCCAACGCCTGCGCAAACTCGACGACGCGATCGAACGCGGACCGCGACGCTGGTTCCACCGAGCGCCGCGCACTCAAGTCGCGGCGGGAGGTTCGGTGCACGCTCCCTATGCCGGGATCGCGACCCGGGGCGTTGCGCTGGCTGTCGACGCGGCACTCGTGGCCATGATCTTTCTGACCGGCACCGCCATCATCGGCCTCGTCGTCTCGCTCGTCTGGGATCCCCGCCCGGCCTCGGTCGTGGGGACGGTGATCGCCGTCGCCGGGTTCCTCGTAGAAGTCGCCTACTTCACCGGATTCTGGTCGACTGCCGGCCAGACGCCGGGGATGCGGCTACTGCACCTGCGCGTCGTCGATGGTGACGGTTCCGCACTAGGCTTGGGACGTTCGCTCGTGCGCCTACTCGGACTCATCGTGGCGATTCTTCTCCTCTTCACCGGCTTCCTGCCCGTACTGGTCGATGATCGGCGGCGGGCACTGCAGGACTTCCTCGCAGACACCGTGGTCATCTACGACGACGAGTCTTGAGAAGGAAGCCCCGGCCGCGATTGCGGCCGGGGCACGTGAGCTCGGGGCTAGCCCGGGTCGATCGAGCCGAAGAGCCCGTCCATCTCGTCGTTCGGGCCTGCGGTGAAGAAGAGCGTCTTGCTCGGGCCGGCGCTGCCGCCGTTCCCGAACTCGAGCGCCCAGAGGCCGTCGATTGCGATTGGCTTGCCGTCGGTTCCGCGCAACTCGCCACGGTGCTCGAACTTGCCGTTCGGCTGCAGCGCGTAGGCGTTGATCTCGCCGTCACCAAAGTTGCCGACAAGCAGGTCGTTCGCGAACCGACCGAAGCTCGCGGGAGCCATTGCGAGCCCCCACGGCGCGTTCAGCTGGCCGTGCTGCGCGACTCGGCCCTGCAGGTTGCCGGCCGTGTCGTACGCGTCGACGAAGCCGAGCCCTTGGCCGTGCACGTCGTCTTCTGCATCGGCGTCCTGCTTCGCGTAGGTGACGAAGATCGAGTCGCCGATCCGCTGGATGCCGAACGGCGCATAGCCCGCGGGAATCGATGGATCGACGAAGCTCGACGTCGGGTTGACGAGATTCCAGGAGCCGTCCCACACGTCCACCCGGCCGTTATGGAAGTCGGTCGCGTAGAGGCGTGGCCCTGCGGACGTGGTCGCAATCGCGAGGCCCTTGTAGATCGCTCCGGAGGCAAAGCTCTGCGCAGCACTCACCTGTGCATCTCCAGACCCTGGCCAACCGAGGATCTGCCCATGCTCGGTCGCGAACAAGAACCGCGACGTGCCGCCAGTCACGGGGAATGCCCCGCTCGTATTGGCGATGTTGAACACGGTCCCGGTCGGCGCGGTCGGAACCGAGACCGTCAACGGGACCTTTGTCGGCGGAGGATTGCCGTTGTACAACGTTGACACGTCGGCCGCGTTGTCGGCCACCCACCAGGGCGAGCTCGAACTGGCGGTCAGACCCCAAGCGTTGCGGAGGCTCCCGTCGTGGATCACCGCCGGTATCGCAGCGGTGTTCGAGACGAGATTCGTGACCTTGTAAGCATTCTGCTCGGCAGCGCCCAAAGGCGCGGCCGCTGTCAGCACGCTCGCTGCGACGATCGCAGCGAGCACGAGAACCTTCAGAGACCTGAGCTTCATATGCCCTCCCCTTTCCCACGTATCAGGTCGTTCCCAGTACCTACTGGGCAAGGACAAAAGCGGTTTTGGGAAGTGGAGGGGCTTGGAAGTGCGAGGTTAGGCCGACGCCGCTCGCGTCCTCGTACCACGAATAGGCGTATCTGTCGGCGTCAAGGTCCTTCGCGAACTTCGTCAGCTTTAGCGGATGGAACGTGTCGCACATGACGTGGCGGCGGGGCGAGTCTGGCTGAGGTGACGTAGGCCACGACGACCGAGACGATCACGAGCGGCATCAGGGTGAGAGCGTCGGCTTGGAGGAACAAACTCGGAAGCAGGACGGACGTCAGAGGCAAACCAAGCATCGTCGCTGACATTGCCCCGATGCCCATACCGACACCGGCGATCATCGGGAGGCCGGGAGCGTGCGATAGGGCTATCCCGCCTGCGGCACCGATGAACATCGCAGGGAAGACAGGGCCGCCTCGGAAGCTGCTCAGCGAAACCCCGTAGGCGAGGGCCTTACACACAATGAGAATCGTCAGTGCACCAACCGACCAACTGGCGGCGTTGTGGATCAGGGGAGCAAGGTCGTTCTGGCCCGAGAAGAGCACCTGCGACGAGCTCCTCCCCGTGGCTTTGGCGAACGCGATCGCGAGACCGCCGACGGTCAGCCCTACCAGAGGGGTCAGCACGAGGATGCGGCGCTCAACGATCGGTTGCAGGGCCAGCCCGACTCGTTTGATGGCGGTACCGAGGATCGCTGCGGCAACGCCGATCCCAATCGCCCAGAGGAACTCGGCGCCGCGAGGGCTGCCGGCGTGCGGGATCTGCGGGACGGCCAGCGACAGCGTTCCAAATCCGGTCCAGTTGTCGAGCCCGACGAAGATCAGGGACCCGATTCCGGCAGCGAGCAACCCGGGGACCAACACGACTCCGAGGATCGCGCCGCCGATGCCCGCGGCCTCCATCAGCAAGAACGCGCCGACGATGGGGGAACCGAGGAGGGTGCTGATCGCAGCAAAGCTGCCGGCCGCGCCGATCACGGCGATCGCCGTCGCGGGCGCGTCGCGCCTGACGAGGCGCAGAATCAAGACACCGAGGCCGCTGCCGATCGCGATCAGCGGCGCCTCCGGCCCGAGCACGACGCCCAGGGAGAGTGTCGCGAAGGAAGCGAGCACGATCCCCGGCAGCTCGATCGGCAGAACCGGGCTGCCGGTCTTGAATCCCTCGGCGGGTTTGTGTCCTGCGGTACCGGGGAGGTTGCGGATCGTCAGTGCGACCAGCAGGCCGGCCAACGCGAGGCACGGCAGCGGCCACCAGAGCGGCTCGTGGCTGAACCCAATCTCACCAGGCAGGCTCGTGAAGACGAAGTGCTGGACCTCTTGGACGGCCTTCAAGAAGAAGTAGGCGACGGCTGCGGCGACCACACCGACGAGGGCGCCGAAGACGAGCAGGACCAGATAGCTTCGGCTCCGCAGCAGCTCGACGGGGTCGGGAGTCGGCGCTCGCTGGGCGTTGGGCGTCGTCACTGCACGGTGGAATGCCAGACGATCGTCAGCGGCGCAACGTGTCGGCGCCTGGTTCGTCGTGCAGTTGCACCGCCGGCGTCGACGTCTCCCGGACGAGGTTGCGTTGAACGAGCGTGAACAGCAGCCCGAGCGATGGCAGGACGACGAGGACGGCGACGACGAAAACGACGAGCAGACTCGTCAGGGTCGCGCTCGGAGCTGCTGCAGCGGCGATGGTGAGCTTCTGCGGCAGCAGGTACGGATGCTGCGCGACACCCCACGCCCAGATCACGCATGCCACCGCGCCCGCGGCGAGCACTCGGGCTCCGCGTCGGGCGTTGCGGCGCAGGAGGACGAGGACGGCGCTTCCGCAGACGATCGAGAGGATCACGAGCGGCAATGCGTCGCCCTTGAGGCCGTCGAAGACGAATCGTGCGTCGCTCCGCAGCACGACGAGGCCGGCCGCGGCGAGCGCCCCGGTCACGATCGCGGAGACAAGAGCGCGAGTGCCGAAGTACCGCTCGAGGTCGGGAGCGCGGGCCCGTCGGGCGTCGCTGACGAGGAACACCGCCGAGAGATAGGCACAGGTGGCAACGAAGAGCGCGCCGATCACGAGCGAGAGCGGGTTGAGCCAGCTCGTCACCGGGTCGCCCGCGGCGTTGCCAACGGGCACGCGGCCGCCTGCGATCGCGCCGACGACGGTACCCATGAAGAAGGGCGTGAGCACCGAGGCCAGCCCGAAGATCGTCGCCGCCAGCGCTCGCCCGCTCGCGCGACGCGCGCTGTGCTGGAACGCGAAGCCGGAGCCCCGCAGCACAATCCCGAGCGCAGCGAGGCACAGCGGGATGAACAGGGTCGAGAAGATCGACTCGAATGCGGACGAGAAGCCGGTCCAGAGCACGACGAGCACGAAGATCAACCAGACGTGGTTCGCCTCCCAGACCGGCCCGATCGCCCAGTCGATCAACGCGCGCGGCCGACGGCCCCGCTCCCCCCCGCCGGCGAGCAGGCTCCAAAGGCCGGCCCCGAAGTCCGCGCCGCCGAAGATGGCGTACAGGGTCGCCCCGATCCAGAGGACGACCGCGACGGCATCGGCGCGACTCACTGTGAACCCTCTGCCAGAGCACCGGGCGGCGCCTGAGAGTCGGGGTCGTACGGCCCCTCGACGGCGTCCTCGTCGGCATCGCGCCAACGTCGCGACATCGCGCGCAGCGTAATGATGAGCGCCGCCGCGAGCGCAACGTAAAGCACAACGACCGCGGCGAACGTGACGCCGATGCCGCTCGCGTGCGTGACCGCATCAGACGTACGCATGACGTTGTAGACGATCCACGGCTGGCGCCCGACCTCGGTCACGATCCAGCCACACTCGAGCGCAACCACTGCGAGCACGCCGGACGCGGCCGTCGCACGAAGGAACCAGCGGGACTGCGGGACGTCCTTCTTGCGCAGCCAGCCGATCCCGAACCACAGGCCGAGCCCGATCAGCAGCGTGCAGATTCCGACCATCGCATCGAACGCCCAGTGCAGCATGGTGTTCGCCGGCGGCCGGTCGTCGGGCGGGACCGAATCGAGCCCAACCACTTGCGTGCTGGTGCTCCAACCGACGAGGAACGAGTCGAGGCCCGGGATCCCGATCCCGCCTTTCACACCGCTCGAGGTGCATCTGCCGCCGAGGTACTCCGTCACGTGCGTGGAGGTCGTCTGGACGCACTCCATCGCTGCGAACTTGATCGGCTGGTCCTTCGCGATCGCCCGCGCAGCGGTGTCGCCGACGGCGAACTGGACCGGCGTTGCGATGCACGCGACCGTCAGCGGGATCAGCAGTCCGAGGCGATGGATGCGGTCCCGGCGGCCGCGGAGCATCCCGACCGCATAAGTCGATGCCACGAGGAACCCGGTGACCAGATACGCCGCAAGGATCATGTGGGGGACCTCGTAGGGGACCGCGGGGTTGAAGATGACCTTCAGCGGCTCGACCGACGTCACCTTGCCCGTCGTCGGGGCGTACCCCTGAGGCTGGTTCATCCACGAGTTCACGGCGACGACCGAGAACGCTCCGCCAAGGCCAGCGATCACGACCGGCAGGCCGCTCCAGAAATGCGTCCACGGCGAGAGGTGCTTCCAGCCGAAGATGTAGATCGCAATGAAGATCGCCTCGACGAAGAAGAAGAGGCCCTCGATCGCGAACAACACACCGAACACCTCGCCGAAGCGTCCCGTGAACGCCGGCCAGAGGAGCCCGAACTCGAACGACAGGACCGTCCCCGTCACCGCGCCGACTGCGAACGTCACCGCAACCGCCTTGGACCACCGCTGCGCCAGCTTCAAGGCGTCCGCATCCTGGTGACGCAGGCCGCGGTAGTTCGCGATCAACATCAACGCCGGCAGCGCAACACCGAGCGATGCGAGGATGATGTGGAACCCCAGCGTGAACGCCATCTGGCTTCGCGCCGCCTGGAGCGTCGTTGCGAGCATCAGCTCCGCCGGTGCGCTCGGAGAGGCACGTCAGCGGGTGACGTGGAACACCGCATCGCACGAATGTTTCACGAGGACGACCGGCGTCCGCGTCGCCCAGATCGGATGAAGGAGGGGGTCTACTTGAGGGCGATCACCCCCTTGGGATGAGCCAAGACCCGAGGAGTCTCCGTAGGTTGGGACGAGTCCGTGAGCGCAAAACGCGACAACAAAGCGCGGCGCCCCCGCGTCGTGGTCGTCGGCGGCGGCTTCGCGGGCATCGGCGCCGTGCAGAAGCTGAAGAAGAGCGAGGTCGACGTCGTCCTCGTCGACAAGCACGATTACCACACCTTCCAGCCGCTCTTGTACCAGGTGGCGACGGGGCTCCTCGAGCAGCCGGCAGTCGGCCACCCGATTCGCGACCTCGTCCACAAGCAGGTGAACGCGCGCGTTCACCAGGACACGGTCACGGCGATCGATCTCGACGCGCGCGAGGTCCGCTTCAGTGAACTCGAACCGCTGACCTACGACTACCTCGTCCTCGGGCTCGGCGCGGAGGTCAACTTCTTCGGTGTCGAGGGAGCGCCGGAACATTCCTTCCCGCTTTACACGCTCGCCGATGCGGTTCGCCTGAAGAACCATGTCCTGAAAACCTGGGAAGCGGCCGATCGAAAGCCGGCGCTGATCGAGGACGGCGCCCTGAACGTCGTCGTCGTCGGCGGCGGCCCGACGGGGATCGAGACTGCGGGCGCGCTCGCGGAGCTCTACCACGGAATGTTCTCGAAGGATTACCCCGATGTGCTGCTGCCGGAACAAGCCCGGATCACCCTCGTCGAGGCGGGGCCGGAGCTTTTCCCGATGTTCAAACCGGACATCCGCACCTATACGGAGAAGGCGCTCGCCAAGCGCAGTGTCGAAGTGCTGACCGGCGAGGTGGTTGCGTCGATCGCGCCGCGCCGCGTGACGCTCAAGTCGGGCACCGTGCTCGAAGCGCACACGCTCGTCTGGGGAGCCGGCCTGCAGGGCAACCGGCTCGTTCAGTCACTCGGGCTCGAGCTCGAGAGGGGCAACCGGATCGGCGTCGACGAAGAGCTTCGAGTCCCTTCGCACCCCGAGGTCTACGCGGTCGGCGACGTCGCCGCGATCACCGACGCAAAGACGGGTCAGGTGCTGCCACAACTCGGCTCGGTGGCGCTCCAGGCGGGCGAACACGCCGGCGAGACGATCGCCCGCAGGGTTTCCGGCAAGGCAACGAAGCCGTTCAAGTACAAGGACAAAGGGACGATGGCGACGATCGGACGGGGCACCGCCGTTGTGCAGATGCTCGGCGGGCGGACGATGAAGGGCAAGACGGCCTCGGTGGCCTGGGGAACGGTCCATCTAGCGCTGCTGCCGACGAACGAGGATCGCGCGAAGGCCGTCGTCGACTGGGCCGGTGCGGGGTTGACGCACCAGCGAGAGGCGCGGATCACGGTCGAGACATGAGCGGCGACGTCGTGCGATCCGGACGATGCGAAAAGCCGGGACGCGACCCTAGGGTGACGGCGGCGACAGGCGCGTTCCCGCGAGAGAGGAGACAGCAATGACGACCGTGGCACCCGCCGCGACCACTCCAGCGCGAGTCGAGGACCCGCGTCCTGCGGACGTCTTCGTGGCCTTCGGGATCACGGGCGACCTGGCGAAGGTGATGACGTTCATGTCGCTCTATCGGCTTGAGCGCCGGGGCCTGATCGACTGTCCGATCGTGGGCGTCGCCGTGGACGACTGGACGATCGACCAGCTGAAGGAGCGCGCACGAGACTCGATCGAAGGTGCCGGTGAGCAGCTCGACCCGAAGGTCTTCGAACGCTTCGCCGACCGGCTTTCCTATGTCGCCGGCGACTTCTCCGATGCGGCCACGTACGAGCGTGTTGCCGAGGCGATCGACGGTGCCGAGAGCCCGGTCTTCTACCTCGAAATCCCGCCGTTCCTCTTCGGCACCGTCGTCAAAGGCCTGGCTGACGCAGGGCTGACGAAGAACGCTCGCGTCGTCGTCGAGAAGCCGTTCGGCCACGACCGCGCGTCGGCGGTGGAGCTTGCGGCGGAGCTCCACCAGTACATCGACGAGTCGCAGCTCTACCGCATCGATCACTTCCTCGGGAAAATGGGCACGGACGAGATCCTCTACCTGCGCTTCGCCAACGCGATGCTGGAGCCGCTCTGGAGCCGCAACTACCTCGAGAGCGTGCAGATCACAATGGCCGAGAGCTTCGGGGTCGAGGACCGCGGCCACTTCTACGATCCCGTCGGCGCTGTTCGCGACGTCGTCGTCAACCACTTGATGCAGGTCGTCGCGTCGGCCGCGATGGAGGTGCCGTCGTCGGACGATTCCAGCACCCTCAAGGATGCGCAGGTGGCGCTCTTCCGGGCGATCGCGGATGCCGATCCCGAGCACTACGTTCGCGGCCAGTACGACGGCTACCGCGAGATCGATGGGGTCGCGCCGGACTCTCAGACGGAGACCTACGCGGCGCTGCGCCTCGACATCGACAACTGGCGCTGGGCGGGAGTCCCGTTCTTCATCCGAACAGGCAAGAAGCTCCCCATGACACAGACCGAGCTACGGCTCGTCTTCAAGCATCCGCCGCGCCTCGGGTTCTGGGACGAGCGCCACCGGCCGGAGGCGAATCAGCTCGTCGTCAAGCTCGACCCGGCGACCGGAGTCAGGCTGGTCGTCGACGCGCGCCGCGCCAGAACGGCAGCTCCGGAACCGATCGAGCTCGACATGGAGTTCGCGGAGGAAGGTGGTGAAGGCGCCGCGCCGTACGAGGTGCTCCTGCACGCCGCGATGATCGGCGACAGCAAGCGCTTCACACGCCAGGACGGCGTTGAGGAGGCGTGGCGAGTGATGCAGCCCCTGCTCGACGCGCCGCCCCCCGTGCAGGCGTACGCGCCGGGGAGCTGGGGCCCGAAGGCCGCCGCGAAGCTCGTCGCCGGCCACGGACAGTGGCACGAGCCCTGGATGGCCTAGTGACCGCCGTCGAGTCCGCAACCGAGAGGAAGCCGCAGAGCGCAGCCGCCCCTTCGCCGTTCCCGCCGATCGCGGCGTACGCGTTTCTCTCCAACTGCCACACCGGTGCACTCGTCGCGCCGGACGGCGCGATCGATTGGCTCTGCGTGCCGCGCTTCGACTCGCCGAGCGTCTTCGGCAGCCTGCTCGACCGCGAGGCCGGCTTCTTCCGCTTCGGTCCGTTCGGAATCAATCACCCGACCGATGTCGTCTACCAGCCCGGGACGAACGTGCTCGAGACGACGTGGAAGACACCGAACGGCTGGATCGTCGTCCGCGACGCGCTGACGATGAGCCCGCGCGAGCACGAGGATACGATCACGCCCCACACCAGGCCGCCTGCCGACGACGACGCAGACCACATGTTGATCCGTACGGTCGAATGCCTCGAAGGGCAGGTGGAGGTGGAGCTCGTCTGCGAGCCCGCCTTCGACTACGGACGGGCGCCTGCGGAATGGACGCTCCTCGGCGACGACAGGCACGCCGCTGATGCGACCGGGGCCGGGACGACGATCCGCCTGCAAACGAACCTCGGGCTCGGGGTCGAGGCGAACCGGATTCGGGCACGCCACGTGCTCGAGGCCGGCGAACGGGCCTACTGCTCCCTCTCGTGGGAGGAGGGTCTCGTCTCGCCTGAGGATGTCGAGGAAGCCGACGCTCGGATCGCAGCCACGACGCGGTTCTGGCGCGCCTGGCTCGGGCGAGCTCGAATCCCCGACCATCGGTTCCGGGGCCCCGTCCAGCGCTCGGCGCTCACGATCAAGGGACTCACCTACATGCCGACCGGAGCGACGGTGGCGGCGCTCACGACATCGCTGCCGGAGACGCCCGGCGGCGAGCGGAACTGGGACTACCGCTACACCTGGATTCGCGACACGACCTTCACGCTGCAGGCGCTCCACATGCTCAACCTCGACTGGGAGGCCGACGAGTTCATGGAGTTCGTCGCCGACGTCGAGGCGACGGAGGACGGGTCCTTGCAGATCATGTATGGGATCGACGGCCGCCGCGACCTGACGGAGTCCACGCGCGACGAGATGACCGGCTATGCAGGCGCCAGTCCGGTGCGAGTGGGCAACGGCGCCTTCGACCAGCGGCAGAACGATGTCTTCGGCGCGGCGCTCGACTCGATCTTGCTGCACACGCACCGCAGCGAGCGGCTGCCGCGGCGCCTTTGGCCACTCGTACAGACCCAGGCCGAGTGCGCGACGAAGGTCTGGCGCGAGACCGACCAGGGGATCTGGGAGGCGCGGGGCAAGCCGCAGCACTACGTCTCTTCGAAGCTGATGTGCTGGGTCGCGCTCGATCGCGCCGCGAAGCTGGCCGAGATCCGAGGTGATGGGGCCGCGCAGGAGAAGTGGGCCGCGGTCGCCGACGAGATTCGCGAGGACATCCTGGAGAACGGCGTCGACAACCGCGGCGTCCTGTGCCAGCGCTACGGGAGCGAGGCACTGGATGCTTCCACGCTGCTTGCTGCGATCTTCGGCTTCCTCCCAGGCGACGACGCACGCTTGAAGGCGAGCGTGCTGGCGATCGCTGAAGAACTGACGGATGACGGCTTCGTCCTGCGGTACAAGACCGACGAGACGGACGACGGCCTCTCGGGCAAGGAGGGGACGTTCTTGATCTGCTCCTTCTGGCTCGTCTCGGCGCTTGCGATCGTCGGCGAGTTGCAGATGGCACGCGATCTGATGGAACGGCTGCTCCGCGTCGCTTCTCCGCTCGGTCTCTATGCCGAGGAGTTCGACGCCGCGACCGGCCGCCATCTCGGCAACTTCCCGCAGGCGTTCTCGCACCTCGCGCTGATGGAGGCCGCGGGCCGGATCATGCTCCCCGAGTTGGAAGCGGACGTCTAGAGATGGATTCGTACGACGTCATCATCGTCGGCACCGGCGCAGGCGGCGGCACTCTTGCGCGGCACCTGGCACCGTCCGGGAAGCGAATCCTGCTGCTCGAGCGGGGCGACTGGCTCCCCCGCGAACCCTCCAACTGGCTCGCGCAGGACGTCTTCGTCGACAACCGCTACGTCTCCGAGGACACCTGGTACGACTCCGAAGGGAAGCCGTTCCAACCGCAGACCCACTACTTCGTCGGCGGCGCCACGAAGCTCTACGGCGCGGCGCTCTATCGGCTGCGGGCGGAGGATTTCCAGGACCTCCAGCACCACGATGGGATCTCGCCGGCCTGGCCGATCTCCTACGACGAGCTCGAGCCCTATTACTCGAAGGCCGAGCAGCTGTACGAGGTCCACGGCGAGCACGGCAAGGATCCCACCGAGTCGTATGCCAGCGCGCCATACCCATTTCCTGCCGTCTCGCACGAACCGCGGATCCAGCAGCTCTCCGACGATCTCGAGGCGGCGGGCTACCACCCGTTCCACGCTCCCTGCGGTATCCGGCTGAACGAGCCGAACATGCCCTACAGCGCCTGCGTCCGCTGCCAGAACTGCGACGGGTTCCCGTGCGCCGTCCACGGCAAGTCAGACGCCGACGTGTTCGGCGTTCGGCCGGCTCTCGAGCATCCGAACGTCGAGCTGCTGACGAACGCGAAGGCAGTCAGGCTCGAGACCGAGCCTGACGGGAAAGCCCTGAGCGCAGTCGTCGTCGAACGCGAAGGCGAGCTCGAGCATTACGAAGCCGACGTCGTCGTGCTCGCCTGCGGTGCCGCCAACACGGCGAAGCTCCTGCTCCTCTCCGCGACCGACGAGCACCCGAACGGGCTCGCCAACGGCTCCGACCAGGTCGGTCGCAACTACATGTTCCACAACAGCCAGGCCGTGCTCGCGCTCTCGCGCGACGAGAACCCGACGATCTTCCAGAAGACGCTGGGGCTGAACGACTTCTACTTCGCCGGCAACGGCCACGACTACCCGCTCGGGAACATCCAGATGGTCGGCAAGTCACAGGCGCCGATGTTCCACGGCGAAAAGCCGGGCGAGACGAAGCTTGCACCGCACTGGTCGCTGGAGGAGGTCGCCAAGCACGCGGTCGACTTCTGGCTCTCCACCGAGGATCTGCCGCGGCCCGAGAACCGGGTCTCCGTCGACCGTGACGGCAAGCTCACCCTCGCCTACACGGCGACGAATGAAAAGCCGAAGCAGGAGCTCTACAAGCAGCTTCATTCGATGCTCGCCAAGCTCCGCATGGAGCCCGGCCATCTGTTCCACCGGTTCGCGTACATGAAGAACGAGATCCCGGTGGCGGGGGTCGCGCACCAGGCCGGCACGTGTCGGATGGGCGCCGACGCCGCGACGTCCGTGGTGAATGCCGACTGCCGTGCGCACGAGCTCGACAACCTCTATGTCGTCGACACGAGCGTCTTCCCGAGCATCGGCGCGGTCAACCCCGCTCTGACCGCGATGGCGAACTCGCTTCGCGTCGGTGACCACCTGCGTGACCGACTGAAGTAGCCCTGCGTGGTGCTCGTGTCGTCCGGGGAGCAGGTCGCCCTCGGCGCACTGATCGCAACCCAGGCCAAGTGCGTGTCGCGCTCGGCCTCAGCTTTAGTCGGTCGCGTGCGCCGACTCAGCGGAGTCGACAGTGGCCGCCCAGCTACCGAGGAGCTTCAACGCCTCCGCAGAGCGCGAACCGGGCTCGGCAGCGTAGGTGAAGATCGTCAGCCCGTGATCCGCGGGGAGGTCCAACCGGTTGTAGCTCAGGCTGAGCTCGCCAACCACGGGATGGTGGAATCGCTTCACACCGGTGTTGTGGAAGCGCACGTCGTGCGCCGCCCAGCGGGTGCGGAACGCCTCGCTGTGTGTTGCGAGCTCGCCGACCAAGTCTGAGAGGTCGCGGTCGTGCGGGTCACGGCCCGCGGCCCAGCGCAGGATCGCGACGCACTCGCCGGCGACGCGCTCCCAGTCCCCGTAGAACGCCTCGGCTCGCGGATCGAGGAACACGAAGCGAGCGTTGTTGACCGGCCGCGCGGGAGCGGCGTATAGCTCGGAGAACAGCGCACGCCCGAGCTGGTTGGCGGCGAGGATGTCGAGACGCGCATTGCCCACAAACGCGGCCGCGCCCGTGATCGCGTCGAGGGTCCAGTGGACCTCGGGCCGGACGCGCTGCTTGACCTGGCGCCGACGAGGCGTCGCTCCCGTCGGCTGCGCGGCGCGGGCGAGGTCGAAGAGGTGGGCGCGCTCGGCGTCGTCGAGCTCGAGCGCCCGCGCCAGTGCCTCCAGCACGCTCTGGGAGACGCCGCTCATGTCTCCGCGCTCCAGGCGGGTGTAGTACGGAACGCTCACTCCGGCTAGGACGGCGACCTCCTCGCGGCGGAGCCCGGGCACCCGGCGACTGCCGAAGGAGACCAACCCCGCCTGCTCGGGCGTGATCCTGGCACGGCGGGACGTCAGGAAGTCTCGGATCTCCTTTTTCGTGTCCACGAGATGAGCGTAGACGCCGCTCCCCGACATTGGGGGACCCTGACAGTAGCCCTATCAACAGGGTCTCTCACGTCGCGCTCTCCCGTGCTTTCTTGGATACAGCAAGAGGCCGCGAACACACCGCCTCCCCATCCGACAGGAAGGTCGTCATGAAGCACATTTCGCTAGGCGGACTTGATGTCTCGCGCATCGGACTCGGCACGATGGCGATGTCCGGTTACTACCTCGACCCGACCAGCACCGACGCCGAGTCGATCCGCACGATCCAGCGAGCACTCGACCTAGGCGTCACCCACATCGACACTGCCGAGATCTACGGTCCTTACACGAACGAGGAACTCGTCGGCCGCGCCCTCAAGGGACGCCGCGATGGTGTCGTGCTGGCGACGAAGTTCGGCTTCGTCTCCCACGCCGACGGTGGCCCCGGAGTGCTCGACAGCAGCCCGGCGAACATTCGGACCGCGGTCGAAGGCTCCCTGAAGCGGCTGGGTACCGACCGCATCGACCTCTACTACCAGCACCGGGTCGACCCGAACACTCCCGTCGAGGACACGGTCGGCGCCCTCGCCGAACTGGTGGCCGAGGGAAAGGTCCTGCACATCGGCCTGTCCGAGGCCGGGCCTGCAACGATCCGCCGCGCCCACGCCGTGCACCCGCTTGCGGCCTTGCAGACGGAGTACTCCCTTTGGACACGCGATCCGGAGGCCACGCTGCTACCGCTGCTGCGCGAGCTGGGCATCGGCTTCGTGCCCTACTCGCCGCTCGGGCACGGCTTCCTCACCGGGACGATCCGCTCCCCCGAGGAGCTCGCCGACGACGACTGGCGCAAGAACAATCCGCGCTTCACCGAGGGCAACTTCGAGCAGAACCTTCACATCGTCGACGAGGTCGAAGCCGTCGCTTCCGAGGTCGGCGCCAGACCGGCACAGGTCGCTTTGGCCTGGCTGCTCGCGCAGGGCGACGACATTGCCCCGATCCCCGGCACCAAGCGGGTTTCCCGCGTCGAGGAGAACACGGCAGCCGACGCTGTCGACCTGAGCGTGGACCAAATCGCCCGGCTGAACGATCTCACCCCGGCCACCGGCGAGCGCCACAACGAGGCGAACATGGCTACCATCGACCGCTGAGGCAAAGGCATTTGATGGCCTGAGCCCTAGAACTCGCAGAGGTTCACCGTGCTGATCAGATTGTCCAGGCCGCCACGACGAGGGGACTGCGCCGTAAGCGCCTGTTAGAGGTGTGAGGTGAGTCCCGCGCCGCTGGCGTCCCCATCCACGGACGCTTCCTCGCTACCGCCGTCCTCGGCGTTCTCGTACCACGAGTAGGCGTACTTGCCGTCGTCGAGATCTTTCGCGAACTTCGTCAGCTTCAGCGGATGGAACGTGTCGCACATCACCGCGAGCTCGTGCGTCTCGTGCGTGCCGATCGACTTCTCCGCGAGACCCGGCTGCGGTCCGTGCGGCAGGCCGGACGGGTGCAGCGTGATTGAGCCGACGTCCACACCCCTGCGCGACCCGAACTTGCCGGAGACGTAATAGATCATCTCCTCCGACTGCAAATTCGAGTGGTGGTACGGAATCGGCACCGCGAGCGGATCGAAGTCGAGCTTGCGCGGGCAGAACGAGCAGATCACGAAGTTCCTGCCCTGGAACGTCTGGTGTGACGGCGGTGGCTGATGGATGCGTCCCGTGATCGGCTCGAAGTCATGCACGGAGAACGTCCACGGATAGAGGTAACCGTCCCACCCCACTAGGTGGTGAGGGCATTCCGGTGGCCTCAGGCGCATACGCGTCGGGTCAGCCCGGCCAGTTCGCAGTCGAAGCCCGTAGCTGCCGACTGGTGTTCCCGCGCGCCACACGGTGATCGCAACGCCATACGTCAGTTAACAATCGACCGTCTAGCCTAGAGTGGCTCTCATGTCCCCCACTGGGGCCAGGCGAGATTCCGAAGCCGCACGAACGGCGAAGCGCTCGGGCCACCTCGAGCGCGCCCGCAGGTCATACGCAGCGCGGGCGTGGCTGGACGCATACGAAACGTTCTTACGCGCCGACGACGCGGCCTCGGTCGGAGCGGAGGACCTCGAGCTTCTCGCGACGTCTGCCTACATGCTCGGCCGCGACGACGAGTACCTGCGCAGCCTCGAGCGCGCGCACCACGCGTACGCAGACGCGGGCGAGCATCTCGGCGCCGCGCGCTGCGCGGGTTGGGTCGGCATGAACCGGGCGCTCCGAGGAGAGCTGGGCGGTGCGACCGGTTGGTTCGCTCGCGCGCAGAGGATGCTCGATCACTACGGGCGCGATTGTGCGGAGCGCGGCTACATGTTGCTGCCCCGCATGTTCCAGCACGAGGCTGCGGGTGACTACGCGGCGGCGGCCGCCGCAGCGGCGGCCGCCGCAGAGATCGGTCTGCGCTTCGGCGACGCTGACCTCTTCGCGCTTGCCACCCATGGGCAGGGCTACATGCTGATCAAGCAAGGGCGGGTCAGGGAGGGTCTGGGTCTGCTGGACGAGGCCATGGTCGCGGTCACGAGCGGTGAGCTGTCGCCGATCCCCACCGGGCTGGTCTATTGCGGCGTGATCGGGGCGTGCCAGGAGGTGTACGAGATGCGCCGCGCCGGCGAGTGGACGGCGGCCCTGACCCAGTGGTGCGACCAGCAGCCCGATGTGGTGGCATTCACCGGTCGGTGCCTGGTGCACCGGGCGGAGATCATGCAACACCAAGGCGCCTGGGCCGACGCCCTGCAAGAGGCGCGCCGCGCCGGCCATCGTTTCGTCGAGACGATGAATCCGACCGCTGGCCTGGCTTTCTACCGCCAGGGCGAGTTACTTCGCCTCCAGGGCGAATTCGTGGCAGCCGAGGAGGCGTATAGGGAGGCGAGCCGGTGCGGCTGGGAGCCGCAGCCGGGGCTGGCCCAGTTGCGGTTGGCGCAGGGGCAAGCCGACGCCGCGGCTGCCGCGATCCGCAGGGCGGCCGGTGAGGTTTCCGAGCCGCTGAAGCGTGCGGGTCTACTGGCCGCCTACGTCGAGATCATGCTGGCCGTTCGCGACCCTCAGAATGCACGCAGCGCCTGCCGCGAACTCGGTGAGATCGCCGAGAGTTACGAGAGCGCCATGCTTGCGGCAATGGCCGAGCAGGCCCGCGGTGCGGTCGACCTGGCCGAGGGCGACGCACGGGTGGCCCTGGTCTCGTTGCGTCGCTCGTGGGAGCGATGGCACGAGCTCGAAGCGCCCTACGAGGCGGCGCGCGTGCGCGTGCTCGTCGGGCAGGCTTGCCGTGTCCTCGGCGACGACGACACCGCCGCGATGGAGTTGGACGCGGCCCGCAGGGCGTTCGAGCAGCTGGGAGCGGCGCCCGACCTCGCTCACCTCGACTCTCTCGGCCGAAGCGCGGAACCTTTCGACGCTCACGGCCTGACACCGCGTGAGCTACAGGTCCTGCACCTGGTCGCTGCCGGCGCAACCAACAAGGCCATCGCCGGCGAGCTGATCCTCAGCGAGAGGACGGTGGACAGGCACGTGAGCAACATCTTCACGAAGTTCAGAGTGTCCTCGCGTGCCGCCGCCACGGCCTACGCGTACGAGCACAAGCTCGTCTGAGCCCGCTGGGTAGAAGTACCCACACTGCCTTCTGGCGGAAGTTGAGTTGTTCCACCGAAGCGCGGCCCTCTCATCTGCCTCAGATTGTCGGGCGTGCAACGCCTCAGCGCCGACAAGGAGACAGCAATGACCAAGCAGCTTGAGGTGGATAGACCCAGTGGACCAACCACCGGCAACGACCAGCGTGCACGGTTGCTGGCCGGGCTGCCGGTCACAGAGCGACGGGTACAACTGGCGGGGGTCTCGACCGCCGTGCTGGAGGGCGGTAGCGGTCCGCCAGTCGTCCTGCTGCACGGCGGCATCGAGTCCGGAGGCGTCTATTGGGCGCCCGTCATTTCTCGACTTGCCCAGAGCAACCGCATTGTCGTCCCGGACTTGCCTGGCCTCGGGGAGTCTGAGCCGGTCGCGCGGATGGACGACTCGGCCTTCGCCGACTGGCTCGCTGGGCTCGTTCGCATGACCTGCCAGGAACAGCCGGTGCTCCTCGCGCACTCGCTGGACGGCAGCCTGGCCGCCCGTTTCGCAGCCAACCACGGCGATCTCTTGCGACAGCTCATACTGATGGGCGCACCCGGGATCGGGCCCTACCGCATGCCGCTCGGGCTCCTGTTGACGGCGATCCGGTTCGACCTGAGACCTTCCGCACGCAACAACGCCCGCTTCGCACGCTGGGCATTCCTCGACCCCGACCGGACTCGCGAGCAAGACCCTGAGTGGTACGACGCCTTCATGGCCTACGGCCTGTCTCTTGGAGCGGTCCCGCATGTCAAGCGGACGATGCGGCGGCTGATCAAGACCGGTACGAAGCAGATCCCCACCGCTGAGCTTCAGCGCATCAGCGTCCCCACGGCGCTGCTGTGGGGCAGGCACGACCGGATGGTTCCGCTTGGGGTCGCCGAGTCGGCCAGCTCGCGGTTCGGCTGGCCCTTGCATCTGGTCGAGGGTGTCGGCCACGTGCCCTTTGTCGAACAGCCCCAGGCTTTCTTGCGTGCGCTGCGCGCGGCGCTTGGAAGCTCGATCGGAGAGGAGGCCGCAGCATGAGCACGAGCACTAGCACCATCGACATCGCCGCACTCGAGGGTGGACGTGTCAACCTGACTCTCGAGCAGCTCGACGACCTGCATTCGCGGGTCGGGGGCTCGTTGCTGCGCGCGGGCGACGAGGGCTGGGACGACGCCGTGTTGGTCTGGAACGGCATGGTGGCCCGATTCCCGGCGCTCGTCGTTCAGCCGACCTCGGCCGACGATGTCGCAGCGGCTGTCGCGTTCGCGCGTGACCACGGGCTGCTGCTCAGCATCAAGGGCGGCGGCCACAACATCGCCGGCACATCGATCGCAGAGGGCGGCCTGACGCTCGACATGTCCCGCATGCACGAGATCACGGTCGATCCCGATGCCAGAGTCGCGCATGTCGGGCCGGGCTGTCTTCTCAAGGACGTCGACCGCGCGACGCAGGAGAGGGGGCTGGCGACCGTGCTCGGCTTCGTCTCGGAGGTCGGCGTCGCCGGGTTGACGCTGGGCGGCGGCCTCGGCTATCTGGCTCGGCGCTTCGGCTGGGGCGTCGACAACCTCGAGGAGGTGGAGATCGTCACGGCCGACAGCCAGATCCGCACGGCCAACCGCGAGAAGAACGCCGACCTGTTCTGGGCGCTCCGGGGTGGGGGCGGCAACTTCGGCGTCGTCACCCGGTTCACGTTTCGCCTGCACGAGGTCGGGCCGATCGTCTACGGCGGGCTCATCGCCTGGCCGTTCGCGCGGGCCGACGAGATCCTCCGGGCCTACCGGACGATCACGGAGACGGCGCCGCGGGAGCTGGCCGTGTGGATGATTCTCCTCAGCGCGCCGCCTCTGCCCTTCGTCCCCGAGGAGTGGCAGGGTCGCAAGATGTGCGCGATGGTCGTCTGCTACAGCGGCGACCTCGACAAGACCGACGAAGCGCTGTCACCGATCCGGGCGCTCGGCGATCCTGTCGTGGAACTGCTGCAGGAGTGGCCCTACACCCAGCAGCAGTCGTTCCTCGACGAGGGCGAGCCCAAAGGCGCGTATTACGATATGAAGACGGAATACTTGGCCGAGTTGAACGACGGTCTGCTGGACGCCGCGCGTGACGTCTTCGCGGAGTGCCCGATTCCGGAGGGGCAAGTCGGCTTCCTCCACGTCGGCGGCGCGCTCAACGAGCACGATGGGGACGACGGCGCCGTCGGCAACCGGGATGCGCGCTTCGCGTGCGGCGTGATTGGCATGTGGGAGCCTGGGGAGCCGAACGCCGACGCCTTCCGGCAGTGGATTCGTGATGGCTGGGCGCGTGTCCGACCGTTCTCGACCGGTCATACGTACATCAACTTCCAGGGCGTCGACGAGGGTGAGGAGCGCATACGGGCGGCCTACGGCGCCAACTTCGACCGGCTCGTCGAGGTCAAGAGCAAATACGACCCCGACAACCTGTTCCGCGCAAATCGAAACATCCGCCCGCGGGGGTAGCGGCGTTGCGCCTGCTGATCGTGGGTGCCGGTGTCGCCGGCCTTGCGCTGGCTCATGCCCTGGAGCGGCGAGGCATCGCTGCCGAGGTCGTGGAGCGGGCAGATGCGCGTCAGCCGAGCGGCGCCGGGCTTTACCTGCCGGGCAACGCCGTTCGGGCATTCGGTGAGCTCGGCGTCGGACCGGTGGTGGCCGCGCGGGCAAACCCGATCGCGAGACAGCGGATCCTCGACCACCGTGGCCGACTTCTGGCCGACCTCGACGTGGAGCGGTTCTGGGACGGGGTCGGCGGCTGCGTGGCGATCCCGCGGGCGGCGCTGCACGACGCGCTGCGCGATGCGACCGAGGACGTGCCCGTTCGGCTGGGCACGTCGGTCACCGACCTGAAGGATGGCGATGGGCCTGAGGTGAGCTTCTCCGACGGCTCGACCGGCAGTTACGACCTCGTCGTCGGCGCTGACGGCGTCCATTCGACGATCCGCAGGCTTGCCTTCGGGGGGTCACCTGCACGCTACGTCGGACAGGTGTGCTGGCGGTTCGTCGCCGACGGCTTCGCCGAGGTCAACGATTGGACGGTCATGCTGGGCCGAGGGCGCACGTTCCTCACCGTCGCGCTCGGCGCGGGGGTCGTGTACTGCTATGCAGACGTCAACACCGGCGACCCTTCCGCTGTCGATTGCGAGGACTGGCGCGAGTTGTTCGCCGGTTTCGCCGACCCGGTGCCGCGCCTTCTCGACGAGGCCGCCGACGCGTACTTTGCACCGATCGAGGAGGTTGTGGCTCCGGCCTGGACAGCGCGCCGCATCGTGCTTATCGGCGATGCCGCCCACGCCAGCTCACCGAACATGGCGCAGGGGGCGGCAATGGCGGTCGAGGACGCCCTCGTACTTGCCGAGAGACTCGACGCCGAAACCGTCGACGAAGCGCTGATCGCATATGAACGACGTCGCAAGCCACGCGTGGCATGGGTGCAAGAACAGACCCATCGCCGCGATCGCACAAGGAGCCTGCCCCCCGTGATCCGCAACCTTACCCTTCGCCTCGCCGCCGAGCGCATCTTCAGATCCAACTACGAGCCCCTGCGAGACCAGCCGTAGGCGACGCCGCGCCTTCCCGACCTCCTCCGAAGCTCCAGGTTAGGCGAGTCTCTGCGAACCGCACGCATGCAGCACTGTGTGCGGCGCAGGCCCGTCTACAGACGCGCGTTTCGGCGCCGGAGACGAGCGAACAGATACGTCGGAACGAGCCAGACGACGGCGATCGCGAGGCACGCCGACGTCGACACGCCGTGCAGCAGGATCGTCAGCCCGAGGACGAGCGCAAGCACGAGACTGAACACGACGTACGCTCCGCCGACGACGACGAGAACCATGTCTTGCACCGCGCCTTGCGCCGAGTCCACGAACGAGCTTCGCGACAAGCCGGAGAGCGCTCGGCGCACCTCGCCGCGGGAGCGCGCGGACAGGACTCGTCCAGTGCGGCGGGAGAACTCGTCAAGCGTCAAGTAGCCACCGGCGTAGTGCTCGCCCAGACTCGACGCAGCTCGTTCGCGATCTAGATCGCCGGCAAGCGCCACGCGTCGTTGCACCACAGTGAAGACCAACCACGCGATCAGGCGCCAGATCATGAAACGCTCCTAGAAATGTGACGTGAGGCCGGCGCCACTCGCGTCTCCCTCACCGTCTGCCGACGCGTCGTCCCCAGCCGTCCCCTCCTGAGCATTCTCGTACCACGAATACGCGTACTTGCCATTGTCCAGATCCTTCGCGAACTTCGTCAGCTTCAGCGGGTGCAAGGTATCGCACATCACCGCTCGCTCGTGCGTATCGTGTGTGGCGATGCTCTTCTCCGCGATCCCCGGCTGCCACCGGTTGCGTCCGGCGATACATGGTAAGGAGGGGTCTCGGGTTCGAGTCCGGAAGAGGAACCTGCAAAAATCAGTCCCGCACACGCGGCAGCCTAGACGCGGTTCGTTTGGCCGGCCGCGCTGGCAGGAAGCCGTCATCCAGCCGGAAGAAGAGCGCATGCCGGCTGAGGTCTTCTGCGAATCACTACGAGCCCGTCGAGACTGGCTGAGCCGTCACGAGCGGAGTCGCCGCAATGCTTGTGATCGCACAGAGCCTACGATGCCAACGTGAAACGGATCGACTGCGCGTGCGGCCAGGTGATCGAGGCCGAGAACGACGACGAGCTTTGGGAGAAGGCGCAGGCGCACCTGCGCACTGACCACCCCGACCTGGTCGGCAAGGTTTCGCGCAAGGACATCCTTGCGCAGGCCGAGGAGATCAGACCGTCGACGTAGTCGTCTCGCCGAGCAGGCGACGGTACACACTTTGGACGGCCGGGCTCGGGGCGATCCCGAGCTCGTCGCGTAGCAGGACGCGCAGGCGATCGTAGACGCGCAGAGCCTCCGCGACGTTGCCGCTCCGCTCGAGCGCCTCCATCAGGATCCGGTGGCCGGTCTCGCGGTAGGGAGCCAGCTCGATGAGCCGACGCGCGCATTCCTCGGCCTGCGGCAGCGTCGGCCCGCCCAAGCCGAGTCTCGCCGCCGCGAAACACTCGAGCCCGCGCAGCCGGACGTCGTCGAGGCGGCGTCGCCACTCATCCAGCCAAGGGCGGTCGTGACCTTGGAGCAGCGGCCGGCTGGCGACGTGATAGGCGACCCCCGAGGGGCCCCAGGCCTCGGCCCACTCCTCTTTGGCGACGTGGGCTTGCGCGCGGTGCAGGGCCTCGAACGCTGCCTCGACGTCGACGAATGACTCCGGCGGCAGAACGAGCTCGACCTCCGATCGTCCGACCAAGAGTTCAGATCCCACGACGTGCCGCAGCTTCGAGAGCAGGACGCTCAGCCGAGGGCGGTGATCCGGCGTCGCCTCCTCACCGTAGACGGCTGTCAGCAGTTGGTCGCGGTCGATCCGATTGGGCCGGTTAAGCGCGAGGTAGGCGAAGAGCACCCGGCCATTGCCGCCCGGGAGCGCGTCCTCGACCCACCGTCCGCCCAGCTCCACCGAGAATCGGCCGCAAAGCTGGATTTTTGCCCTGCTCGCCTGCGACATCGAGCACCAAGCTTAGGAAAGATCGGCGAAAGGTTTGGGAAACGACGGGCCGCGACCATCGCTCCAGGACGACCGAAAGGAGGAGCGATGGCAAAGCTGATCGAGTGTGAGGATGGGTTCGTCGTCCGCGGTGAGGACGACGACGAGCTAGTCGCAAACGCGGAGCGCCACATCGCCGAAGCGCACCCCGACCTGGTCGGGAAGCTCTCGCGCGACGAGATCCTGGCGATGGCCAAGGACGAGCTCCTTTCCATGGCCGAGCAAGCCTGACTCGAGCTGGCAAAGGACGAAGGTCACACGCGACGCCTGCCGCGCCACGCCACTTGAAAGGAGCTCAAATGCATACGGAACACGATCAGCCCGCTTCCTTCCACAGCTCGCCGCAGGAGGCGATGCAGGCGCAGCCGGAGGAGTTCCTCTACCTCGCCTGCTTGCACGAGGGCACCGGTGTCGAGGCCCCTGATTTCCTCGCCGTCGTCGACGCCGAGGAGGGCCGGATCGTCCACGAGACGCCGATGCCGAACGTCGGCGACGAGCTGCACCACTTCGGCTGGAACCGGTGCTCGTCGGCCTGCCACGGCCCTGACCGCTCGCACCTGATCGTGCCGGGGTTCCGGTCCTCGCGGATCCACGTCGTCAACGTGGCCGACGACCCGCGCCGGCCACGAATCGAGAAGGTGATCGAGCAGGAGGAGCTCGTGGCGAAGACCGGTTACACGCGGCCGCACACTGTTCATTGCATGCCCGGCGACAACGTCGTCGTCAGCATGCTTGGCGACGCCGAGGGCAACGGCGCCGGCGGCTTCGCCGTCCTCGATGCGAAGACGTTCGAGATCAAAGGCCGCTGGGAGAACGGCGGCGAGACGCCGCCCTTCAACTACGACTTCTGGTACCAGCCGCGCAAGAACGTCCTGATCTCCTCGGAGTTCGGCGAGCCGAATGCCTACGAGAAGGGCTTCGACCTCGCAGACGTCGAGGCGGGGCGCTACGGGCACCGTCTCCACTTCTGGAATCTGACCGAGCGGAAGCTGGAGCAGACCGTCGAGCTCGGCGAGAGCGGGCTGCTTCCGTTCGAGGTGCGCTGGAAGCACGATCCCGAGGCCGAGGAGGGTTTCGTCGGGGCCGCGCTCTCGAGCACGATGTGGCGCTTCCGGCGCGACAACGGCGCCTGGGCCGCCGAGCAGGTGATCGCCGTCGAGTCCGTCGAGCTCGAGGGCTGGCCGTTCCCGGTGCCCGGCGTGATGAGCGACCTCGTCCTCTCGATGGACGATCGCTTCCTCTACTTCTCCAACTGGCTGCAGGGCGACCTGCGCCAGTACGACGTTTCCGACCCGGCCAACCCGAAGCTGGCCGGCCGGCTCTGGCTCGGCGGTGTGCTCGGCAAGCCGAACGACGCGGGCCGCCAGCTGAACGGCGGGCCGCAGATGCTCCAGCTCTCGCTAGACGGTCGCCGGCTCTATGTCAGCAACTCGCTCTTGTCGACCTGGGACAACCAGTTCTACCCCGGCCTGCGCTCCTGGCTCCTCCGTGTGAACTGCGGCCCTGACGGCGGAATGGAAGTCGATCGCGACTTCTTCATCGACCTGCACGACCGTCCCGGCGGGCCCGCGCGCGCACACGAAGTGCGCCTCCAAGACGGCGACTGCACGACGGAAATCTTCCAGTGATCGTCGCCCACATCATGGGGATCCCCGTCGAGGAGAGCTTCTTGCAGCTCGCACCGGCTGGCGCGGTGATGGTGACGGTCGTCTGGATCGCCGGCCGGACGAGCCTCCGCCAGCTACGACGGCGGCTCCCTCACCGCAGGAAACGGTGAGGGCGGGCGAAGGATCGCCGATCGCCGCGACCGCCTGAGCCCGGACGGGGTCGAGGACCCGGTATGCCACCGGACCGAGGCCGCCGCAATCGCGTCGCCGTCTACTGACGCTTCCTCACCGCCGCCGTCCTGCGCGTTCTCGTACCACGAGACGCGTACTTGCCGTCGTCCAGATCCTTGGCGAACTTCGTCAGCTTCAGCGGATGGAACGTGTCGCCATCACCGCAAGCTCGTGAGTCTCATGCGTGCCGAAGAACGTTCACGGAAATAGGAAACCGTCCCACCCCACGGAGTCGCCGCGACGGTAGCGACGCGGTTGCTGCGCTCAGGCACGCAGAGCGAGCTCGCGCGTCCTCGCCGCGTGCCAATCGAGCCCGAGCGACTCGAAACGATCGATCGAGTCCTGCACGAGCGTTGCGTCGCCTCGAACGAGCCCGAGCGTTCGCAATGCGAACGGCTCGAGGTAGGTACCGGGTCCCGCGAGACGCGTCGCTTCTGCGTCGGCCTCCTCCGCCCGACCGAGTGCGACGAGCGTATCGAGACGGGTCGCGCCTCCGTAGAGACTCGAGTCCATGGTCTGCAGCCAGGTCTCCCCGGACTCGTCGAGCAGTTCCTGAGCCTGCGCGAGATCCCCCCGAAGAAGCGCGAGGTGAGCTACCAGCGGATGGAGCCAGAACCCGTATCCCTCAAAACCGAGAGCCGCCACACTCGCCTCGAGCCGGCTGGTTTCTGAGTCCAGTCCGAGCTCGGCGCACGCGACCGCACAGGAAAGCAGCGACCGCGGGTTGAGAACGCATGGCGTTCCCTCGTTCTCCGCAACTGCACGCTCGGTTCGAGCCTGGAGCTGATGGATCTCGTTCCAGTGCCCGAGAGCCTCCGCGATCATGAGCAGGACGCCGAGCGCGTGGACCTCGTGGTGCGGACTCAGGCGAGAGGCAATTGCATCGTGTTTGCGGACCAGGGTTTCAGCCTCTTCGAGCTTGCCGGCCGCAAGCGCTGCAGTCGCCCCGTAGTAGTGGATGTGGGCGATCTTGTCAGGGTCGGTCAGGCGATTCAGCAAAGTGAAACGTCGTTTCGCCCACTCATACGCGGTGACGTAGTCGCAGGTCGCGAACGCGGCGCCAGACCGCGCCCAGTACGCGTACGACGTGACCTCTGCGTCTCGGAGCCGGCCGGCAATCGCGATGGCCTGGTCGGCGATCTCAATGTCGTCGGTGAAAAGCGCCTTGGTAACGAGTCCCTTTGCGTGGGCACGGCTACCGGAAGCCGCGAGTTCGAGCGCACGATCGAGCCAGCTGTCAACCAGCGTGTGATCGGGATGCTTCCTCCACATGGCGCCACGCATGGTCGACTCGAATGCGAGTTCCGCATAGAGCTCGCCGAGCACGATCGGCTCCGCGGTCAGGTCAATCGCCTTCAGCATCGCCGCCCAGAATGCCTCGCCGTCGAACTTGAGCGCGCTCGCCCGTCCGATCTGCATCCAGAGCTCCAGCTCGTCCGGCGAGAGCTCGACTGCGCGGTGAAGAAGCGCCAACGCGTCGTCGAGATCGAAACGTCCGACAGCGAGCTCGGCGGCGCGCCCTAGCCAGTGGAGGGCCTTCGACCTGAACCGCTCGAGCTGCTCCTCTTCTCCGCGCCAGGCGAGCTCTGCAATCTCCGGATTGACGGCCTCTGCGAAGTGGTAGGCGAGCACGCCCGCACGGGCGCCCTCTGTTCCCTCCTGCTCCAGCCAGTCGCCATACGAGGCATGCAGCCGCGCCCGCCTCGCCTTAGGCAGGCTGCCGTACGCGACCTCGCGCGTCAGGGCGTGCTTGAAGACGAGCTCGGGCTCGGTCGCTCGGACGAAGCCGCGTTCGACGAGCGTGCGTAGCTCCGCGGCCGTGCCGACGAGGCCGGCGAGGCCGGCCGGGCTGAACGAGCGTCCGATCACCGCGGCCGCGCCTAGCGCCTCCTTTGCGGATGGTGAAAGCAGGTCGATCCGGGCGGCAAGCACCGCTTGCACGGTGTCAGGAACACCGAGGTCGCGTATACGTCCGTCGAAAGCCCAGCTTCCGTTTCGGCGTCGGAGGAGCTGACGTTCGATCAGGCCGGCGAGCAGCTCCTGCAGGAAGAACGGGTTCCCTCCGGCCTGCCGGAGCACGAGCTCCCGAGCGGAGTCTTCGAGCGGTGCCCCCAGCACTCGTTCGACGAGCTCGAGCGACTCCTCATCTCCCAACGGTCGCAACATCAGGGACGTAGCTCCGTTGAGGCGGTCGGATCCCTCCGGACGCGTCGTGGCGAGGAGAAGCAGGGGCCCGTTGACTTCTTTCAGTACGAGCGCGAGCAGGTCGACAAGTGGATCGGCAGCCCAGTGCAGGTCCTCGATGACCACGACCAAGGGGCTCCTGGCGGTGAGTTCGAAAAGAAGGCTCACCCACTCGTCGCGCAGGCGCTGACCCGCCGCCCGAGGGTCGAGTGCACCACCCACGTCCAGGCCGAGTGTGAGGCCGAGGATCTCCCTGTCCCCCAACCTGGCGAGGACGGTCTCAGGGGAATCTTCCTGGCGCAGGCCGAGCTCGGCTCGGAGCACATCGGCAAGCGGGCTGTACGTGACGCCGCGCCCATACGAGAGGCACCGACCGAGACGGAACTGCGCCGAGGGCTGGAGTCGCTCGTGAAACTCTCTGACGAGGCTCGTCTTCCCAATGCCCGGCTCGCCGACGAGCATGAGCAGCCGGGGCCGACTGCCTTTGATTGTCGTGCTCAGCTCCTCCTCGATCCGCGCCAGCTCCTCCTCGCGGCCGACGAACGCCAACTCGAGCCCGCGACCGCCGCGAGAGCGCCGGTCGGCGACCATCCGCACGAGCTCGCGACACGCGACTCCGCCTTCCTTGCCCTTCGCCTCTACTGTCAACGGCTCCGCGAACTCGAAGGCGTCTCCGACGATCGCGACCGTCCGCTCGCCGACGAGCACCTGCCCCGGCCGGGCCGCCTGCTCGAGCCGGGCGGTCACGTTGACCGCGTCGCCGGTCACAAACGAGCTCCCTTCGCGTGGCCGCCCGACGACGACCTCGCCTGTGTTCACCCCGATCCGCAGAGTCAGCCGCTCCCCGAACAGCTCTCGTAACCGGCGCTGCATCCACAGTGCGACCGAGAGTGCCCGCTCCGCATGGTCCTCGTAGGCAGCGGGAGCCCCGAAGACGGCGACGACCGCATCGCCGATGAACTTCTCGACGGTACCTCCGCCGAGCGCGATCTCCGAGGCCATCGCCTCGTAGAAGCGATCAAGGAGATCACGTGTGTGTTCCGGGTCGAGTGAACCACCCAGCTTGGTCGACCCCACGAGGTCCGCAAACAGAACGCTCGCGAGCTTCCGCTCCCTCGCGGCAGGTTCAGGCTCAATCGGCGCCGCGCAACTCGGGCAGAAACGCGCGCCTTCGGGCAACGGCGCCGAGCAGTGCGCACAACGCCGCACTAAAAGTGCGACGTCAAACCGGCGCCGCTCGCGTCGCCGTCAACGGAGGCGTCCTCCGTGTCTGAGCCGTCCTGCGCGTTCTCGTACCACGAGTACGCGTACTTGCCGTCGTCGAGGTCCTTGGCGAACTTCGTCAGCTTCAGTGGATGGAACGTGTCGCACATCACCGCGAGCTCGTGCGTCTCGTGCGTGCCGATCGACTTCTCCGCGAGACCCGGCTGCGGACCGTGTGGCAGGCCCGATGGATGCAACGTGATGGAGCCAACGTCGACCCCGCGCCGCGAGCCGAACTTGCCGGAGACGTAATAAATCATCTCCTCCGACTGCAGATTCGAGTGGTGATAGGGAATCGGTACCGCCAGAGGGTCGAAGTCGAGCTTGCGCGGGCAGAACGAGCAGATCACGAAGTTCCGGCCCTGGAACGTCTGGTGTGACGGCGGTGGTTGGTGGATGCGTCCCGTGATCGGCTCGAAGTCGTGCACGGAGAACGTCCACGGATAGAGGTAGCCGTCCCAGCCGACGACGTCGAACGGGTGGTAGTCGAGGACGTACGTCTGGTAGCCGCCGCGCACGCGCACCTTCACCGGGAACTCGCCTTTCTCGCGATGCGTGTTCAGCTGCGCCGGCGGGTGGATGTCGCGGTGGTAGTACGGCGCGCCTTCGAGCATCTGCCCGTACTGGTTGCGGTAGCGTTTCGGGATCTCGATCAGCCCCGGAGTCTCGAACACGAGGTAGCGCTGCTCGCCTTCCGGACGGAACCGGTACGTCGTGCCGCGCGGGATCACGATGTAGTCGCCATCCTTGTACGGCACGTTGCCGAAGATCGTCTCGAGTGTGCCCGTGCCCTCGTGCACGAAGACGACCTCGTCGCCCTCGCCGTTCCGGAAGAAGTAGTCCATCTGCTCCTTCGGACGCGCGAGCGAGATCTCGACGTCGTTGTTCCACATCAACAG
>Ga0307290_10000047_pt1 | contig 43528 bp, 37 predicted proteins | sample ER_DNA_144_FD_194472 | JGI IMG/M metagenome (GOLD analysis project Ga0307290, IMG submission 194472) | Bulk soil microbial communities from the East River watershed near Crested Butte, Colorado, United States - ER_DNA_144 | ecosystem: Environmental > Terrestrial > Soil > Floodplain | place... | reverse complement strand
GGCCGCTCGCCCTGACGCTCGCCGGCGTCGAGCGCGTCCTCGCCGCGAGCGACAAGTTCGGCAAGCGCGTGATGGTCGGCATGAACCACCGGTTCCGCTCCGACGTGCAGGCGGTGCGGGGGTTTCTCGCGGGCGGCGACCTCGGGCCATTGCAGGCGGTGCGGGGCGGCTGGTACACGTTTCAGCCGAGCCGGCAGATGCTGGGATGGCGGCTGCGGCGCGAGCAGGCGGGCGGCGGCGCGGTGCTCGACCTCGGCCTGCCGCTCATCGACCTGGGGTTGTGGCTCGCGGGCTGGCCGACGCCGAAGCGTATCTCCGCGCACCTGACCAGATCGGGAAAAGACGCGGTCGAAGACATGGGGTCGGCGCTGATCGTGTGTGAGAACGGCGTGTCGATCACCATGGATGTGAGCTGGCGCCATCTGGGGGAAGGGGAGCGGTTCTGGTTCGACATCGTCGGAGCGAAGGGCTCTGCGATGATCCAGCCGCTGCGCATCTTCAAGGAGCAGCACGGCGCCGCGGTCGACGTCACGCCCACAGGCGCGACGGGACGCGAAACGCAGTTCATCCAGTCGTACCGCGCCGAGTGGATGTACTTCCTGGCGGTGATCAAGGGCGACGTGAACGCGCCGCCGCCCCGCGATCAGCTCGCGCTGCAACGCGTGCTGGACGCGATCTATCGCTCGGCGGACGAAGGGCGCGACATCTTGTTGTGAGTCGCCGTCGCCTGGTAGTGCTCGTCGTCCTGGGCGCGATCGCGCTCACACTGAGCTATCCGCCGTTCCTCATTCCGCCACTCAGTTTCTTCGCGATCATCCCCGTGGTCCTGCTCGTGCAGCAGGCGGTGGCGGAGTCGAATCCGCGCGCCGCGTTTCGGTGGGGTTGGTGGTACGGCCTCGTCAGCAACGCGTTCGTACTGTACTGGATGATCGTCGCACTCTGGCATTTCACGCCGCTGTCCGCGCTGGGCTATCTCGCGACGATTGCCGTCCTCGGGTTGCTCACCGGCTCCATGTTCTGGTTCGTCACCCGGATTCGTCTGGGCGTCCCCCGCGTGCCGCTGTGGGTCGTCCTACCCGTGGCCTGGACGGCGCTGGAGTGGCTCATCGGGCATCTCGGCGACGGTCGCTTTCCCTGGCTCGGCCTCGGCACATCGCTCGCGGATGCCCCGGTGCTCGTGCAATGGGCGGACATCGCCGGCGCCCGCGGCGTGACGTTGTGGCTCGCGTGGTGCAACGTCGCGATTGTGGACGCCGCAACGGATAGCCGCGGTGCGCGGTATGCGGCGCGCGGGTACGCGACCGTGCTGGTGACGCTGCTGCTGGCCCTCGGGTATGGCGCCTGGCGGATCAAGACGCTCCCGCTGCGGGATGTGGGCGTGATCGGCATGGTCCAACCCAACGAAGGGTTCAGCGAGAAGTGGGACCCTGCGCACGCCGACAGCGTGGTCGGGACGCTGCTCGACGGCTCCACGCACCTCGCGGCTGAGTTTCCGCGACCGACGCTGATCATCTGGCCGGAGGCGGCGATTCCCGATTTTCTGTGGCGCCGGCCGGAGTGGGTCGCGCGCATAAGGAGCTTTGTACGGGGGAACCACGTCCCGATCTTCACCGGCGTCATGTGGGCCGATTCCACATGGCGCAGCCGGCTCGATCCCTTCTACAACGCGGCCATTTTCATCGATACCACCGGGAACTGGCGGCCCTATCCCGTCTACGCGAAGCATTATCTCGTGCCGGTGACCGAGCGCGTCCCGTTCGTGCCGGTGGGGGTTTTCCGGGCGATTCCCGGATTGCGGAATTGGTCCGGCGGGTTTACACCCGGCCGCGGTCTGCCGCTGTACACGTCCGAGCTGGGCCGCTTCGGCGTCATCATCTGCTACGAGTCGGCCTTCGAGGACTTGCCGCGTAAGTACCGCGCGGCGGGCGCGAATTTCCTGGTCAATATCACCAACGACGCGTGGTTCGGCCGCACCAGCGCGCCCAAGCAGCATGCCTCCCACCTCGTCCTGCGCGCCATCGAAACGCGCATGGGGGTGGCGCGCGCGGCCAATTCGGGAATCTCGGAATTCGTCGACCCGATGGGCCGCCCCTATCTTGCCACCAAGCTCGATGAAATGACTTTCGTGGCCGGCGTCCTCCGTACCACCGACGTGATCCCTCTGTACGTCCGGCTCGGCGACTGGGTCGGGACGCTGGTCGTCGTGCTGACCCTGGGCGGCGGGGGACTGCTCCTCAAGCGGCGCTTCCGTCCATGACGCGCGTCGGCGTCGACGTCGGCGGGACGTTCACCGATCTCGTCGTAGTCAGGCCCGACGGGACGCTCGAGATTCGGAAGGTCGCCAGCACGCCGCAGGATCCCTCACAGGGGTTGCTGCGATCCTTGGAGGCGCTCGGAGGGGACGTGGAGGTCCTGGTCCACGGCACGACCGTCGCGACCAACGCCTTGCTCGAGCGCCGCGGTGCGCGCGTCGTGCTCGTCACAACGGCCGGCTTCGAGGACCTGTTATGGCTGCGGCGCCAGGATCGGGCAGCGCTCTACGACCTCGCCAAGGCCCATCCCGACCCCCTCGTCGCCCGCCGGGACGTGGTCGGCGTTCAGGAGCGCATGGGACCCGACGGCGCAATCGCGGCACTCACGGAGCGCGAGGTGTCTCGAATGACGGATCGTGTCCGCTCGCTGGCGCCCGAGTCGGTCGCGATCGCGCTGCTGTTTGCATTTCGTCATCCCGAACACGAGCGCCGTCTTGCCGCTGCCCTGCGCGCCGGGTTGCCCGGCGTTCCCGTCACCGCCAGTCACGAAGCCCTTCCCGTGTTTCGCGAATATGAGCGCACGAGCACGACGACCGCCGAAGCGTACCTGCGGCCGAAGGTAGCGGCGTATTTGCAGAAGACCGCGATGATGGTCGAGCAGCACGGCGTGAAGACGCTGCGGATCATGACGTCGAGCGGGGGAACCGTGTCGCCGGAGCAGGCTGCGAACCGCGCTGCGAGTCTGGCACTCTCCGGCCCGGCCGGTGGCGTCGTAGGGGCCCGGCTGCTCGGGGCGGCCGTGGAGACACACGATCTCCTCACCCTCGATATGGGCGGCACGAGCGCCGACGCGAGTCTCATCAGCGGCGGCGTGGCGCTTACCGAGGGGGCCGAATCGGTCGCGGGGGTGCCACTCGCGCTTCCCGCGATCCTCATCGAGACGGTGAGCGCGGGCGGCGGCAGTATCGCGTCGGTGGACGAAGGTGGCGCGCTCCGGGTCGGCCCGCGCAGTGCCGGGGCGGAGCCGGGGCCGGCGTCTTACGGACGGGGCGGTGCGGAGCCGACGGTGACCGATGCCTGCCTCGTACTTGGCTGGCTCGATCCCCAATATCCACTCGCGGATTCCGTCCGCCTCGACAGGGCCGCCGCCGAGCGGGCGCTGTCGACGCTGCCGTTGTCTCACGACGTCTGTGTGATCGCGGCCGGCATCGTCCAGGTTGCCACCGCGGTGATGGCCCGGGCGCTGAAGCGGGTGAGCGTGGCGCGCGGCATCGATCCGCGTGGCATGGCGCTGCTGCCGTTCGGCGGTGCGGGGCCGCTGTTCGGCTGTGCGCTCGCCGATTCCCTGGGGATGTCGCGCGTAGTGGTGCCGCCCCATCCGGGCGTGCTGAGCGCGCTCGGACTCGCGGCCGCGCCTGAGCGGGTCGACGTCCTGGCGTCGCTGCACCGGTCATTGGCCGGCATCGGCGACGGCGAGCTGGCGGGTGCTTTCCGGCCGCTCGTCGCCGCGGCGGCGGCCGCGCTCCCAGACGCCGGGCTCACGCGGTTCGTCGACTGCCGATACCAGGGTCAGGGCTATGAGGTGACCGTTCCCGCGCCGCGCGACGATCCGTCGACGCTCGCGGCCACGTTCCGCGCCGCGCATCGCGCGCGGCACGGTCACGGAGACTCGGATCAACCGATCGAGCTCGTCAATTTGCGCGTCGTTGCGGAGCGGCCCGTGGCTCTTCCGGTGTCCGATAGAGGTCGGCGAAGGGGCGGCGATGAGTCGATGGGGCGGCGCATGATCGTGACGCGCGATGGGAAGCGCGTCCGCGCCGATGTGTGGCCGCTGGGAGACCTTCCCGCGGGGCGTCAGCTCAACGCCCCCGCGGTCCTCGCGGGTCCGGATGCTACCGGGCTCATCGAGCCGGGATGGCGCGGTACGGTGCACGCATCGGGCGCGGTAATCCTGGAGCGCACATGAGACTCGACGCCGTCGGTCTCGAGGTCATGGCGCACGCGTTCGCATCGATCGCGGAGGAGATGGGGCTCGTGCTCGTCCACAGTGCCCTGTCGCCGAATATCCGCGAGCGGCGCGACGCCTCCGCAGCGCTGTTCGACGCCGAGGGCGAGATGATCGCGCAGGCGGCGCACATCCCCGTGCACCTTGGTGCGCTGGCGGACGCCGTGGCGGCGATCCGCAAACTCGAGCCGAGTCCCGGCGACCTGTTCCTGCTCAACGATCCGTACGCCGGCGGCAGCCATCTTCCCGATCTCACGCTGATCGGCGCGATCGACATCGACGGGCGCGTCGGAGGATACAGTGTCGTTCGTGCCCACCATTCCGACATCGGCGGGATGACGGCGGGAAGCATGCCGGCGGGCGCGCGCGAGCTATACCAGGAGGGCCTCGTCATTCCGCCGACGCGGCTGACGGCCGATCTCGAGCGCCTGGTGCTCGCCAACGTGCGCACGCCGGCGATGCGGCGCGGCGATCTGGCAGCGCAACGGGCGGCGGTCGAGCGCGGAGCGAGCGGGTTTCGGGCGCTGGCCCGGCGCCACGGTTGGGCCGCGCTGAGCGATGCGGCGCGCGAGCTGCTCGAGTACGCCGAACGCCGGACGAAATCAGCCCTCAGCCGTCTGCCATCAGCAAGGATGACCGCCACAGACTATTTGGAAGGCGATGGCGTCATTGATGACGACTTGGAGATTCGGGTGAGTATCGCGATCGAAAATGGAGTCTTTCACGCCGACTTCACGGGGACGCGAGAGGCCGCGCCGGGCAACGTGAATTGTCCGATCGCCGTGACCCGTTCGGCGGTGCTGTTCGTGGTGCGGACCCTGTTACCCGAGGACGTGCCGATGAACGGCGGCGTGCCGCGGGCGATCCAGGTGACCGCGCCACCGGGATGTCTGGTGAACGCGCGACCGCCCAGCGCCGTAGCCGCGGGAAACGTCGAAACGTCGCAGCGGATCGCGGATACCGTGTTTCGCGCGCTCGCGGCGGGCGGCTGTGTCGTGCCGGCGCAGGGGCAGGGGACGATGAACAACGTGACATTCGGGGGGATGGGGGAAAAGGGAATGGGGACGGGTACACCGTGGACCTATTACGAGACGATTGGCGGAGGCCAAGGCGCGAGTCAGGGTGCCAACGGACCGTCCGGCGTGCATGTCGGGATGTCGAACACGTTGAACACGCCGATCGAAGTGCTGGAGATGGAGCATCCGTTGCGGGTCCGCACCTACGCGCTCCGCAGTGAAAGTGGGGGAGCTGGGACGTGGGACGGGGGAGAAGGCGTCGTGCGCGAATTCGAGGCGCTCGCCCCGATGGAGACGACGCTGCTCACCGAACGCCGGCGGCACGGGCCGGCCGGTGGCGCGGGCGGACAGGATGGCAAGGCGGGAGCGAATCTGCTCAACGGTCAGAGACTGGCGTCGAAGACCACTATGCGATTGGCCGCGGGGGACGTCCTCCGCATTGAGACCCCGGGCGGTGGCGGCTGGGGGAAAGGACGCGAACCATGACGTGGGTTTTGGTCTCGTTGCTCGGCTTGCTGGCGGGCGTCGTCTCGGGGTTGTTCGGCGTGGGTGGCGCGGTGGTCATCATTCCGGGTCTCGTCCTGATCGCCAAGCTGCCGCAACACACGGCGCATGGGACGTCGCTGGCGGCGCTACTGCTGCCCGTCGGGTTGCTCGGCGTGCTCGAGTACTCCAAACGCCAGCAGGTGCATTGGGCCTACGCCGGAGTCGTCGCGGTGGGCCTGCTGATCGGCGCCTATTTCGGAGCGCGGCTCGCCGGATCGATTTCTGACGTGACGCTGCGGAAGGCGTTCGGCGGGTTTCTACTGCTGATCTCGGCGAAGCTCTTGCTGAGTTAGATGTCCTCGATCTGTCGTTGGAACACTTTGCCGTCGATGAACAGCTTGAACAGATCGTGGTCGAGCTGTCCTTCTTTGACTTCGGTGGTGAGGATATCGAGCGCGCGATCGATGGAGACGGCGCGCTTGTACGGCCGGTCCTGCGCCGTCAGCGCGTCGTAGATGTCGCTGATCGTCATCATGCGCGTCTGAATCGGAATCCCCTCGGCGGTGATGCGCCGCGGATAGCCGCGCCCGTCCATTTTCTCGTGGTGCGCGTACGCGATCAGGGGAATGTGCTGCAGCTCCCGCGTCCACGGGATGCGCTGCAGAAACTCATAGGTGTGCGTGACGTGGCTCTCGATCTCGTGCCGCTCGGCGTCGTCCAGGCTGCCTTTGCGGATCGTGAGATAGCGCATCTCGTCGGGAGAGAGAAACGGCTCCGTCGCCCCGTCGAATGCGAGATAGGTCCGTTTCGCCCAGGCCTCGAGCTCTTCGAAGCGGCCATCGGGAAGGATGCTCGGTTCATTGGCCCGCAGGACGATCTCGAGGAACCGATCGAGGTCCTTGAGCTCCTGCCCGTGAGACGTTTCGAGCTCTTTGATGAATCCGTCGTAGCCCTTCTGCCCGTGCGACTCGAGATACTCGGCGCGCTGGCGCCAGAACTCGCGCTCCGCCGTGCGCCGAATGAATGCGTGGCGATGGCGGACGAGCCCCAGATCGGACGGGTAGAGTTTCTTTGCCTTGATGAGGACCTGCTCGCGCACGCCCACCTTGCCGAAGTCGTGCAGCAGCGCTGCATAGCGGATTTCTTTCAGCTGTTCGCGCGTGAACGTCACGTCGCGATAGGGACCGTCGCCGGCGCGGTCGACGATCTCCGCGAGCCCCACCGTCATCCCCGCCACGCGCCCGCTGTGACCGTACGTCGTCGGATCGCGCTGCTCGATGGCGTGCACGGCTGCGAGCACGAAGCCCTCGAACAGCTTCTCGATGTTTTCGTACAGCCGGCTGTTCTCGATGGCGACCCCCGCCTGGCCGGCGAGTGCCGTCACCAGCTCGACGGTGCGCTTGGAGAATGGCACCACCTGCCGGTCGACGTCGGCGGAGGTGGAGAGAATCGCGTCGAAGTTGCGCTTGCGGTTGATCAGTTGCAGCACGCCGATGATTTCGTCCTTGTGGTCCTTCATGGGAATCACGAGCATCGACTTGGTGCGATAGCCATAGCGCTCGTCGAAGGTCCGGTTGATCGTGTACTCGACGTCCGGCGGCAGAAAGTACGCGTCATCGATGACGAGCGGATCGCCGGTGACCGCGCAGTAGCCGGCGAGGCTCGTGCGATCCACTGGAATCGTGAATTCCACGAATGGCGCTTCGGGCTTCGAGAAGGTCTGAGCGAGCCGGAACCGGAGGCGCTGCGTACCCTCCTCGTTGAGCTCGACGAGATACAGGCTGCCGGCGTCCGACTGGGTGATGCGCCGCGCCTGGGTCAGAATCAACTCGAGCAGCGTTTTGATGTCGCGTTCGGTGCCGAGCGCGACGCCGATCCGCGTCAGCTCGCCGATCTCCCGCGCGCGCTGCGCGGCCTCGCCCCGCGCGCGCGCGGTCTCGGCGCGCGCCGCGGCTTCGCGGAATCCGGCGCGGATGGCGACCAGCAGCCGCCGCGGACTCGTCGGATACGTGAGAAACCCCGACAGGAATTCCGTCGGCAGCGTTTCCGGTACGTCGCTTTCGCCCTCCCGTCCGAGTGCCACAATGGCGCCGCCCGCGTCCACAAATGCCCGCATGATATCGACGGGAAAGAGGGAGCGGCTCTCCGCGTCGAGCAGCAGGACGGTGGGGCGGTCGTCCACGACGGCCACCTCCCGGGCCTGTCGGACCGGCCGTGCCTCCACCTGCGACGTCTCGAGCGCCGGCGCGACGGCGTCAGGGCGCCACATCGGCGGATGGAGTAGGATGTATCTCACGGCTTGGCGCCCACCGATCCGGCTTGGACGGTGTCGCGCGGAGGTAGCGGCTTCACGCCGGTGAGCGCCCGGAACGGGCGCCGCGACATCTGGTCGACGAAGTTATTGAGCTGCCGCGAGTGATCGGATTCGTTAGGACCGCTGCACCCGCTGGAGGCCGTCCTTGGCCTCAGCGTACCCGGGGAAGATTTCGATCGCGCGGTTGAACATTTCCACTGCCTTGTCCTTCTGGCCGTGATCGGAATAGAGGAGCGCGCGCGAGTAATAGGTCAGCGCTTCGGTCGGGACCTGACGGCCCATGCGCTGGTCCGATGCCCCCCCCTGTCGCTGCAGCGCGGGCAGGTTCGCATCCTTCATGAGCCGCGCCGCGATGTTGCGGATGATGTCGAACATGTGATCGCGCTGCATCCGCTCCGACTCGGTCTTCACGATCTCACCCGTCTCGGTGTTCACGAGGCGGACGTCCACGCGGAAATCGCCGTAGAAATCGATGAAGGTGCCGAGCACCGTGTACCGCGCGCCCACCAGCTTGCCGACTTTGGCCGCGGTCTGGGGATCGACGCGTCCCTGCGCGCTGAGGTTCTGCTCGTCCAGCAGGCGCTGAATTTCCTGGCGCTCGACCACGCGCGCCGCAGGATTCTGCGACAGCTCCGAGATCATCATGCCGGCAATGCCGCGCTCGAGTGCGTCGAAGTCCTCTTTGCCCTGACCGTAGGAGCCGCCGTTGTTGAACGGGAGAACGGCGATGCCGGGGCGGGTATCCTGGTTGCGCTGTTGCGCTCCCAGAAGCACCGGAGCCAGGCTCAACACCGTCGTCATGACTGCACGCGCGCGCATAGCTACTCCTTGGGTCACAGGGTCACCTTCATGCCTTCTTGTGCTGCGTCTACTTCGAGCGAGCCGCCGCGCGTTGTGGCGAACTTCCGCGCCGCGGCCACCAGTTCGTCCATTTCCTTGTCGCCGTGCTCGGGCTCGTGGTGGAACAGCACGAGCTTCCTGGCACCGGCATCCTGCGCGAGCGTCACCGCTTCTTCATATGTCGAGTGTCCCCAGCCGCGGTGCCGCTCGAGCTCCTTTGGCGTATACATCGCGTCATGAATCAGCAGGTCGACGCCCTTGAGGAACGTCACGAAGTCTCGCCGCCAGCTCGCCGGGACTTCGTATTGTCCGCCGCCGCCCAGCTCGTTGTCCGTCACGTATGCCATGCTCGGCCCGCTCGGCGCCTTGGCGGGTGTGAGCCGGAATCCCAGCGTCGTGCCCGGGTGCCTGAGCTTCATCGTGCGGACCCGGAACTCACCGATCGAGAACTCGTCCGCGTCCACCTGCTGCACCGTCAACGACGCCGACAGCGCGTCGAGCGGGACCGGGAACACGGCCGGGTCCATTTGTTGTCGCAGGATCGCTTCCAGGGATGCCGTCCCCTGGCGTGATCCCCATATGCGCACGGTATTGCCCGGCGCGAAAAACGGCTTGAAGTGCGGCAGTCCTTGAATGTGATCCCAATGCGCGTGCGACAGGAGAATCTCCACTTTCGCGGCGCCGTCTTGTTTCGCGACCAGATCCAGACCCAGGGCCCGGATTCCGGTGCCGGCATCGAGGACGACGAGTTGGCCTGCGGTGCCCTCAACGGCGACGCACGGCGTATTGCCACCGTAGCGCGACGTCGCGGGCCCCGGAGTAGGAATGCTTCCCCGGGTTCCCCAGAAGGTCACCGTGTATGTCATGCGTGTCGGCACGCCGATACTCTGGCTAAGTTACTGGTAATTAGTGACGTAGAACCGTGACGCGAGTCACGACCGCCCGGCTGCCTGCTCGAGCGAGCCGCGGTCCTTGATCACAATATCCTTGCGACTCACGTCAATCATGCCCTTATCAACGAGTTCGCGCATCGTCCGCGACACCGTTTCACGGGACGATCCGATCATCTGGGCGATGGTATGGTGGGTGAGACGGCGCGTGATGCGCTGGCCGTCCGTTTCATCGGCGAGGTCGAGCAACAGCTGGGCGACGCGTCCATGCACGTCGAGCAGCACGAGGCTGCCGACTTTTTCATCCACGCGGCGCAGCCGCCGCGACAGCTCGCGCAGCAGCGCGAGCCCGATACCGGGTGAGTGTTCGAGAATGCCCTGGAAATCTTCGCGGCGCAGGACGTACAGCGTCGAGTCTTCCATGGCGATGACGTGCGCCGAGCGCGGCTCGTCGTCGATCAACGCCATCTCGCCGAAGAACTCGCCCTCGCCGAGGACCGAGAGAATGACTTCGCGTCCGTCCTCGCCGATGAGGACGACTTTCACCTGACCCTTGGCGACGACGTAGAGCGCGTCGCCGGGATCGTCCTCGAACAGGATGACGGAGTTTTTGGGGTACGCGCGGTCGCGCGCCACTTCCACCACCCGCTGCAGGTCGGTGGGGGAGAGCTGGCTGAACAGCGGGACCTTTTGCAGCACGTCAGCGGCAGACACGCGAACAGCTTACGCCTTGGGTGTGACGGTGTCAATCGAAGCAAAGCCCAAGCCTTGCAGCCAAGTTGCTGTCCCGATTATATTTCGCCACTTCGTTCCGTCCGACATTCAGGCAAGGATGTGTGCAGTGAAACCCGGGATTCACCCCAAATACCAGCGGGCGACCGTCCAATGCGCGTGCGGCAATACGTTTGTCACGCGCTCGACCACGCCTGTGATTCACGTCGAAGTCTGCGCCAGCTGCCACCCGTTCTTTACGGGCAAGCAGAAGTTGCTTGACACGGCCGGCCGCGTGGAGCGGTTCCGCCAGAAGTACGCCACCAAGGCGAGCTGATCCCGTGGAGACCCGACTCCGCCAAGCGCTCGCGCGGGCGGAGGAGGTCGCCCGGCAGCTGGCCGACCCCGCCACCGCGCGGAATCCGGCGAAACTCAAACAGCTCGGTCGCGAAAACGCCCAGCTCGACGCCATCCAGCGGACGCACCAGCGTATAGAGCGCCTGGAGGGCGAGCTGGCGCAGGCGCGCGAAGTTCTCGCCGACAAAGACCCCGAGCTCTCCCAGTTGGCGCGCGCCGATCTGGAGCGCCTGCAGCCCGAGCTCGAGCGGCTCCAGGCGGCGCTTGCCGAGCTGCTCACTCCCGCCGATCCGTTCGATGACCGCGATGCGATCGTGGAGATTCGTGCCGGCACCGGCGGCGACGAGGCCGCGCTGTTTGCCGCCGATCTGTTTCGCATGTACACCCGCTTTTGCGAACGTCGCGGGTGGAAGGTGGACATCCTCTCCCTGTCAGAAGGAACGCTCGGCGGGCTCAAGGAGGCGGTGTTCGCGGCGCGCGGTCCCAAAGCATACGGGACGCTGCGCTACGAGTCGGGTGTGCACCGCGTGCAGCGCGTCCCTGTCACCGAGCAGCAGGGCCGCATCCACACCTCCGCGGCGACCGTCGCGGTCTTACCCGAGGCCGAAGAGGTCGACGTCAAGATCGAAGACAAGGATCTGCGCATCGACGTCTTTCGCTCGGGTGGCCCCGGCGGTCAGAGCGTCAACACGACCGACAGCGCCGTGCGCATCACGCACCTTCCCACCGGCCTCGAGGTGAAGTGCCAGGACCAAAAGTCGCAGCTGCAAAACAAGATCAAGGCGATGGAGATCCTGCGCTCGCGCCTGCTCGACCGCAGGGTGTCGGAGCAGGAAGCGGAGCGCTCGCGCGAGCGGCGGGCGCAGGTGGGCACCGGTGACCGCTCGCAGAAAGTCCGCACGTACAACTTTCCGCAGAATCGTGTGACCGATCATCGGATCCACTTCACGACGCACAGCGTAGACCAGGTGCTGGATGGGAAGCTCGATGATTTGATCGCTGCGGTGAGACAGGTGCAGGAGAAGGAGCGGCTGAGTGCCTGACAACTGGGGCGATCAAGAATCAACTGCGTCGGTCAAAAGACAATGCGGCGGTCGAGAAACGACGACGGCGGTCTGGGCAGCGCTCACTGGCACGACGGTCGGAGAGGCCTGGCTGCGGCGGGACGAACCGAAGTCGCCCGAGCTATTGGCGAGATATGGGGAGGCCGTGGCGCAAATCGAGCGTGGCGTGCCCCTCGCCTACGCCGTGGGACGCGTCGGATTTCGCACGCTCGATTTGGCAATTGACCGGCGCGCGTTGATTCCGCGACCGGAGACCGAAGGGCTCGTCGGGCTCGTGCTGGCGAGATGCGTGATCGGACGCGTCGCGGACATTGGGACGGGCTCCGGTTGCATCGCGCTCGCGCTCGCGGTCGAAGGACAATTCGACAAGATCGTCGCGGTCGAACATTCGCCGGCGGCAGCCGCGCTCGCGCGTGAGAATGTGAAACGCATTGGCCCGGAGACCCCGGTCGAGATTCGCGAGGGAGACCTGCTCGCACCGCTCTTGACCAACGGGGAACGCTTTCGCGCGATTGTGGCGAATCCGCCTTATCTCTCGGCCGCAGATCACGCAGATCTCGACCGATCGGTCGCAGATTTTGAGCCTCGCGAAGCCCTCGTCAGCGGGATCGACGGTCTCGAGGTTACTCGCCGGCTGTTTGCCGGCGCCGCCGCGCTGCTCGAGCCGGACGGACGGCTCGCCATCGAGATCGACGAACGGCGAGCCGATGCAATTCGCGCGCTGGGTCGCGAGTATGGGTGGAAGGTGGAAATTCACGCCGACCTGTTCGGTTGCCCGCGCTATGCGCTGGCAACACCGGGGCATGGCCCCGGTGCTCATATATCGGAGGAATAGTGCTCGAGGAGAAGGCGGAAGACTTGGGGCGCGTGCTCGGCCAGACCGACGAATACAAGGCGTTGCGCCGCGCGACGGAAGGGCTGCGCGAGGACCAGGCCGTGCAAAAGGTGCTCGCCGAAGCGGAGCGGCTGGCGCAGGAGATCGAGGGCGTCGCGCAACAGGGGAAAGAGCCGACCAAGGAGCAGGTCGAGCAATACGACCAGGCGCTCCAAAGCGTACAATCCAATCCGGTGTATCAGCAGATGGTGGTGGCGCAATCCAATTTCGAGAAGCTGATGGCCCGGATTAATGCCCGGATTTACGAGGGCATCAAGAAGGGCGCCGCGAGTTCTATCATCACGCTCGGATGACGTTCGTCGTCGTGGAGGGCCCCGAAGGCGCGGGCAAATCGACGCTGGTGCGGTGGCTCGGCACCACGGTGCGCGCCGAAGGGCGAGCCGTGCTGACGGTCCGGGAGCCGGGCGGCACACCCATCGCGGAGGCTGCGCGGAAGCTGGCACTCAAATCGCGCCACGATCGTGCGTTTGGCGCCGAGCTGTTTCTGTTTCTCGCGGCCCGCGCCGATCTCGTGGAGCGGGTGATCCGGCCGGCCCTCGACAACGGTCAGGTCGTCATTGCCGACCGTTTCGGGTTGTCGACGATCGCATATCAGGTCGCCGGCCGGGGGCTGCCGCGCGCCGACGTGGAGGCGGCCCTCCGGGTGGCTACAGGGGGCCTGACCCCCGATCTCACGCTGATCCTGGATATCCCCGTCACGGTAGGGCGGGAGCGCCAGCGGACCGCCGGCAAGGTCAAAGACCGTATCGAGCGCGAGGATGACACGTTTCACACACGGGTGCGTGACGCATACCGTAGCGCATCCGGGCCCGGGATTGTTCATATTGATGCCAGTCAGTCGAAGAAGGCCGTCCAGGAGGCCGCCTGGCGGGAAGTCGCCGCGGCAACAGGAGCGCTTTCACTGAGGAGTACATGATGATTCGCCATAAAGGGTTTGTCGTTGCCGCCGTCATCTCAGCCGCGCTGATGTCGGGCGCCTGGTTCCTGCAGCGCGAAACCGAGCCGGCCGGATCGGTCTACCAGCAGGCGCGTCTGTTCGACGACGTGCTGGCGCACGTCGCCGACTACTACGTCGATTCGCTCGACGAGCGCCAGCTCTACCAGATGGCGATCGACGGCATGCTCGACCGGCTGCACGATCCCTACTCGGTCTTCCTGAAGCCTGAGGACTTCCGGCAGCTTTCCGAAGCGACGACCGGGAATTATTCGGGGCTAGGTATTCAGATCGACGTGCGCGACGGCTGGATCACCGTCGTGGCGCCGTTGCCCGATACACCGGCCGAGCGCGCCGGCGTCCAGACTGGCGACCGCATCATCCAGCTCGACGGCCGTTCGACGGAAGGGTGGAAGCAGGATCAGGCGGTGAAGGAGCTGCGTGGACCGGCCGGCACGGCTGCTGAGCTGCTGATCCGGCGCACCGGTGTCGACAAGCCGATCACCTACAAGCTCACGCGCGCGACGATTCACATCCGTTCGGTCGACCCGCGCATCACGATGATGCTGGACGACCGCGTCGGCTACATCGCGCTCTCGCCGGTCAGCGAAAGCTCGACCCGCGACGTCAGCCTGGCGATCGACACTCTGCTGAAGCAGGGGATGAAATCGCTCATCTTCGATCTCCGCGGCAACCCCGGTGGGCTGCTGGATCAGGGCGTCGCGGTGTCGGATCTCTTCCTCGATCCCGGCAAGGCGATCGTGGAGACGCGCGGCCGCGCCCCCGGTTCATCGCACGAGTTCAGCGACACCAAGCCGCAGCTGTGGCCGCGGCTCCCCATCGTCGTCATCGTGAACGGCGGGTCGGCGAGCGCGGCGGAGATCATCGCCGGCGCGCTCCAGGATCACGACCGCGCCGTGCTGATCGGCACGCCGACCTTCGGCAAGGGACTTGTGCAATCCTTCTGGCGGCTCACTCCCGAAACAGGCCTCAAGCTGACGACGGCGCGCTGGTTTACGCCCAGCGGCCGCACGATTCAACGCGTCACGCGCAACGAAGCGGAGCAGGAGGCGCAGGTGATCGCGGCGCAGCGTGGGCAGGACACGAAGATCGATTCGACGGCGGTGTTCCACACCGATGCCGGCCGGACGATCTTCGGCGGCGGTGGGATTCGGCCCGACATCTACGTCGTCGCCGACACCTTCACGACTGCCGAACGGTCGTTCATCAAGGCGCTCGGCGATAAGGCTCCGGCCTTCCGCGACGCCCTGACGGTGTATGCGATCGAGCTGAAGGAAGGCAACCGGCTGCCCTCGCCGAACTTCAGCGTCACGCAAGCCATGGTGGACGAGATCGTGCGCCGCATGCGTGCCAAGGGTGCCGAGCTGCCGGATTCGGTGATCGCGGGTGCGCGGACGTTGATCACGCAGGAGCTGGGATACGAGGCGGCGCGCTACGTCTTCGGGCGTTCCGTAGAGTTCCGTCGCCGGATGGCGGACGACGAACAGATCAAGCGGGCTCTCGCGTTGGCCGATCGCGCCAAGTCGCCGCAGGATCTGCTGACCCTCGCCACCACACAGCCCGCGCCGTCGACGGTCCGCAATAGGTGACGCAACAGTCTTCCCGCGCGATCGGGCTCATCGGGCCCGGTCGCGCGGGAGTCGGACTGGCTCTAGCTCTGGCCCAGGCGGGATACTCCGTCCGCCTCCACGGGCGAAATAAAAAAAGCGTACCAGCACCCCTGATCATCACCGTCGGCGACGGCGGCAAGCCGCCGCCGTGGATCGCCGACGTCGACACCGTGATCCTCACCGTGCGGGACGATGCCATCACGCCTTTGGCGACGTCGCTCGCGACGGCGCGTGCGATCACCGAGCGCCACGTCGTCCTTCATCTATCCGGGGTTCAGGGACAAGAAGCGCTCGGCCCTCTCGTCACCACCCGCGCGGCACTTGGCTCCTTTCATCCACTGCAAACGATCGTCGAGCCGGAGTTGACGCCGGGGCGTCTCAAAGGCGCCTGGGCCGCCGTCGAAGGCATGCCGCGCGCGATCGAAGCGGGCGAGCGTATCGCGCAGGACCTGGGAATGCGCCCGTTCCGGATCGCGACCAAATCGAAGGCGATCTACCATGCGGGCGCGGTGTTCGCCTCGAACTATCTGGTGGTGGTGGAGGCAGTCGCGCAGCGCTTGTTACGCCACGCCGGATTGTCCGATGCCGATGCGTGGGCGGCGCTGCGGCCGCTGGTGGAAGGAACGTTCGAAAACCTGAGCCGCCACGAGCCGCGCGAGGCGCTCACGGGCCCGCTCGTCCGCGGCGACACCGCGACGATCGTGCGTCATCTCGAATCGCTGGCGGTCGACGATGCGAAGTTGTACCGCGCGCTGGGGCGCGCGGCGCTCGAGCTGGCACAGAAGACGGGGATGGACGAACAGACTGCGGAACGGGTCGCCGAGGCGCTGGCTACTGATCGACCACCCGTACTCCGGAAGTCGGGGAAAATCTAAACTCCCGAGCGGGGATCGCCCCGTTCACCATGAGATGCTGCAGCGTGATCCTGCGGCGCTGGCCCGAATTCTCGACGATGTCGATCCGCCGTATCAATCCATCCTGTTTCGCGATCCAGACCGTCGCGTCGGTGTAGGGGAGATCGGTCGCTCCCTTCCGTGGTGTCAGTGCGATCACGTCGACCGGGACGCCGTCGACGGAATCGGCCCGCACGTACCGCACGGTGTAGCGCTCGCGCGGGCGCTCGACGAATTGCCCGATGAGATTGGGGCCGGTAGTTCCGGTGCCCGGAATCGTCGAGCGAATCACCTGACCAGGCGTGGTGCTCGGCGTATAGAGCCACAGGCGGCGGCCGTCGGCGACGATGCGGTCGTTCTTCGGCTCGCTGAATCGCATCGCAAAATAGTTCGGCCGCCGCTGGAACAGCCGGCCACGCGTCGTGTCCGGGTCGCCGAGCATCGGGTTGTCGACGATTTGCACGAAGTTGGCCGCGAGCGTGCGGACTGTGTCGAAGGAGGCGGATGCGTGGTCGAGAATCGGCGTCGGATCTTGATGGGCGGTCGGGCCGATGGGCAGATGGGCCGTGAAGGCGATCACCAGAACGAGTCCAGGAAGACCGCCCATCCGCCCATCCGCCCATCGGCCCATCTGAATCTTCACGCCCCCACCGCTGCCGGCTCCGCGACGCGTCTCCCAATGGCTTCCGCGATGATTCGGACCTCACGCATGAGCTGGGCAAACTGATCCGGGAAGAGCGACTGCGCGCCGTCGGACAGGGCGTCTTCGGGATTCGGATGGACTTCGACCATGATGCCGTCGGCGCCGGCGGCGATCGCCGCGCGCGCCATCGGGATCACCTTGTCGCGCAGGCCGGTGCCGTGCGACGGGTCGGCGATGATCGGCAGATGCGACAGCTTGTGGACGACCGGGATGGCTGTCAGATCGAACAGGTTGCGCGTCGCCGTGTCGAAGCTGCGGACGCCGCGCTCGCACAGAATGACGTCGTGGTTGCCTTCGGCCAGCAGATACTCCGCCGAGAGCAGCAGCTCCTGCACGGTCGCGCTGATCCCGCGTTTGAGCAGTATCGGCTTGCCGCAGCGGCCTGCGATCTTGAGCAGCGAGAAGTTCTGCATGTTGCGGGCGCCGAGCTGGACGATGTCGGCCATCTCGGCGACCCAGCCGAGGCCGGTCTCATCCATCGCCTCGGTACAGATCAGCAGGCCGGTTTCTTCGCGCGCCTTGGCGAGGAGCCGCAGGCCCGGCTTGCCGAGTCCCTGGAACGAGTAGGGGGAGCTGCGCGGTTTCCAGGCGCCGCCGCGGAGGACGACCGCTCCCGCGTCCTTCACCTGGCGCGCCGCCTCGATGATCTGGCGTTCGGTTTCGACCGAGCAGGGGCCGGCGATCACAACGACCTCCGTGCCGCCGAACGCGACTCCTCCGGGCAACCGGACGATGGTGGGATCGGCCTTCCACTCCCGGCTCACCTGCTTGTACGGCTGGGAGACGTGAATGACTTCGTGCACGCCCGGGAGGCCTTCGAGCCGCGACGCGTCGACGCGTCCGTCATTGCCGACGAGTCCCACGGCGGTGCGCTGATTGCCGGGCATGGGCTGCGCCTGATAGCCCATCTCCTCGATGACGGAGATGACTTTCTGCACTTCATCGGGCGTGGCTCCATGCCGCATCACGATCAGCACGATTAGCGTCTCCCGTCTCCAATGGTGAAGCGATCCCCGTCCTTCGCCGCGGATACCGGTCCGCCAAAGCGGGTACCGGCAAGTTTTGCCGGGTCCGAAGTCTCTACCGGAGGATAGAAGTGCGTCAAGACTAGTCGCTTTGCCGCCGCTTCTTTGGCGAGCTCGCCGGCCCGTTCGGGCGTGAGGTGGCTGTCCATGGCCATCGACTCTGGCAGCGAGCATTCCGCGAGCAGCAGGTCGCAGCCGGTCGCCCAGCGCGCCAGCTCGCTGCTCGGCCCGGTATCACCGGTGTAGACGAGACGTCCCTCCGGCGCGACGAGCGAGACGGCCACGCTCTCCGTCGTGTGGGGTACCGGGAAGGTCTCGAGGCTCACGTCGGCGTTCAATGGAAACGGCTCTCCGTCGCGCACGTCGAGGATGCCGATCGGGAATCCGGGATCGAGCAGCCAGTCGCCATACCCTTCGGCCAGCGTGCGCAGCAGCTGCACGACTCCCGGCGGGCCGAGGATCACGAACGGCTCGCGGCGCGGCGGGTCGGTCGTGTACTTGAGGGCGTACACGAGCATCGGCAGCTCGCCCCAGTGGTCGGGATGGAAGTGCGTCAGGATGACGTGCGACACCTGATGCCAGGGCAACCCGAACTCCGCGAGCCGGTGCAGCGCCCCGGCGCCACAATCGAGCAGGATGCGGAGATCGCCGCGCTGGACCCAGTGACAGGCGGCAGTGCGGCGGGCAGACGGTGCGACTGTGCCTGTGCCGACGGTAACGAGTTCCATACTCACTTTCCGCGAAAGACGATCCGCTTGAAAACCAGCAAACCCGGCGCCTTGAGCTTGGCGAGATACACGCCGGCCGGCAACGGGTGCCCATCATCGGTGCGGCCATCCCACATCAGCCGCGGATCACAGATGCCGCCGCCCCCCCCCCCGGAGCCGCGGCCGTAGCGTCCGGGGCCCAAAACGCCCGGGAAATCAGGGCCCGGGACGAAACGGCGCACGTGATTGCCGCGCAGGTCCAGGATGTCGAGCTGGACGTTTCCAGCGATTGCCAGGTCGAACCACAGGCACGTGGAGTCCCGGCCCACGGCAGGGAAGGGGTTCGGGAAATTCTGATACAGCAGGGTGGACGTCGGCATGCCCAGATCTACGACGAGAAACGATCCCTGGCTTCGGATGATGCTGGTATCGGCTCCGGCGTGCACCACGAGCAGCCAGCGATACGCGGTATTGCGCTCGAGGGGCTGCGGGAGATCGAAGGTCGTATCGGTGAGACCGGGGAACGTGAAATCGATGACGCCGGTCGCTACGCGCTGGACCTGCAAGTCGTACGTCAACGGTCCTGGAGGCGACGACACGCCAACCCGCTTCCAGGTGAACGTCGGCTGCGCCGTATCGATGACCATCCCCGCGGGATTGCTGAGTGACGTGAGCGTCGCCCAGGCAGGGACAGCGACCGGGCCAATCACGCCGCTCGTCCCGGTCTCGCCGCTCGCCGCTGTCGCATCCACCTGCCAGAACAGATTCCCCGCCTTGAGCGCTTGGGAAGTCGCGAACGTCTGTGCTGTGGTGAGTCTCTCGATGATGGGGGCCGCCAGCGATGTGTCGCGACCGATCCGCAGCCGGTACGTCACCGGGGTGGCGAACGACGGCACCGTTCCCACCGTCCACAAGAACGTCGGCGTGATCGTTGGCAACGGACCGCCGGCGGGCAGCGGGGCGAGCGGCGTGACGCCGTTCGGGAAAACTGCCGCCGCGGCGACGTCAGGGCGGCCCCAGCCATAGGTCGTGTCAGGTGCCGCGCGCTTCGTGGCCGTGCTCCGGAACGCGGCGCGCAGGTTCATGGGGAGCAGCGAGGGATGCATCTGTTTCACGAGCGCCGCGCTCGCGGCGAGCAAGGGTGTGGCGAACGACGTGCCGTCCTCGCGCGCGACGCGATCGATTCCCGTGAGCACACAGACGGCGACGCCCGGCGCGGTGAAGTCCGGCTTGATGCGTCCATCGGCCGTCGGACCGCGGGAAGAAAAGATCGCGATCGTTCCCAGCGAATCTTCCGCGCCGATCGAGAGGACGGAATCGGCATCGGCCGGAGTCGAGAGCGTTCGCGGGAACGGTCCGTCGTTGCCGGCGGCGGTGACGACCAAAATGCCCCGCTGCGCGGCCATGTCGGCGGCGACGGTCGTGACCGCGACATCACCATTCAACTGTGACGGTGTGTAGCTGAAGCCGTTGTCGAAGCTCAGGTACCCGAGGCTCGAGGAGACGATGTCGACCCCCATCGAATCGGCCCACTCGAACGCGGCAACGTAGTTGTCTTCCTCGACCCGTGTCTCGCTGCGGACGTCCTCGGTTTTGGCGAGCAGGAAGCTCGCGCCGCGCGCGATGCCATGCAGCCGGCCCGTGACCTCGCCTGCGAACAGGGACCAGGTGGAGGTGCCGTGGGACTGGGCGCCGGCGACATCCGCGGGCTCGTTCCTCACGACATCGTCGTTGAACACGAAGTCGTGCTGCGCGGTGATCGTGATGCCGCTGAACGCCGGGTTGGCTGTATCAAACCCGGTATCGAAGATCCCGATCCGGACCCCCGTCCCTGTGATCCCCTGATCGGTGAGCGGCCGGAGATGGAGCTGGCGGTACGGCATCTCCGATGGACCAAGAACCGCATCGTCCCCCGGCGTGAAGCCGCAGGTGTCGCCCGGTACCAGTGCCGGTGCGGTGATACTGCGGGAGACGGGGCTCGGGTGTCGGAGCTTGAAGCGGCCCAACGGCTGGATCCGTCGCAGGTCGCGGTCCTGCAGCAGCTGCCGGAGCGCAGCCGCGGGCACATCGGCGCTGACGGCGTGCAGCCAGCGGCTGCGGACACGCACCCGCGCCCCAGCGGCGGTCGCTCGCGCGCTAATCGCTTCGAGGGAAGCGGTCGGCCGCGCGAACAACCAGACCGAAACGGTGGTGTCTTGCACGCGACCGAGGAGACGCGGCAAGACCGGGGAAGCGGCGGGCCGCTGCGCTGCCAACCCAGCAGGCAGGAAGACGAGCCAGATGAACCGCCGCATCACTAGGGGCTAGGGGCTAGGGGCTTGGGGGCTAGGGGAACCTAGGCAGGTTCCATTTGACCGAGACGGACTCCAACGATAGTTGAGACCCCCGGCTCCTGCATGGTGACGCCATAGACCGCGTCGGCGGCCTGCATGGTCCGTGGGTTGTGCGTGATCACGATAAACTGCGTCTGGTCCTTGAACTCGGCCAGCAGGCGGACGTAGCGGCCCACGTTCGCGTCGTCGAGCGGCGCATCCACCTCGTCGAGCAGGCAGAACGGGCTCGGCTTGGCGAGGAAGATCGCGAACAACAGCGACACGGCGACCAGCGTGCGTTCGCCCGAGGAGAGCAGGTGGATCCGCTGGGTGCGTTTGCCCCGCGGCGCGGCGTGAATCTCGATCTCACTCTCCAGCGGCTCGTCCTCGTTCGCCAGGCGCACGTCGCATTCGCCGCCGCCGAACAGTGTCTGGAACACCGACCGGAAGTGCTCCCTCACTTTCGAGAACGACTCGAGGAACAACGTCTTGGCGGTCTGATCGATCTCCCGCGCCGCCTGTTGCAGCGAGTTGCGGGCGGTGACGAGATCGTCGCGCTGTGTTTGCAGAAAATCGAGACGCTTCGTTTCTTCGGCGTGCTCTTCGACGGCGAGTGCGTTCACCGGTCCAACGGCGTCGATGGCGCCACGCAGCCGGTCGTTTTCCTCTCGCAGCCACGCGAGATCGCCTTCCACCTCCGGTGCGTCGGCCAGCAACTTGTCGAGCGGCTTGCGCCACTCGGTTTCGACGCGCTCAACGAGCCCGCGTTTGCGGCCTTCGATCTCCGTGCGCTCGAGCTGCAGCCGGTGCTCTTCTTCGCCCAGGGCGGCCAGCGCCTTGCGCGCCTGATCGAGCGCGCCTTCCGCCTGGCCGACGTCGGCGTCGACCATCCCCACCTGCGCTTCGGCGTCCTTCGCGGCGGCGTCGAGCTTCGTCACTGCGAGACGGCGCTCCTGCAACGTGTCCTCCCACTGCGCGCGCTGCGTCGTGAGTGACGCCGTCTCGTGCTCGATGCGCGCGATTTCCTCGGCGCGCGCCCCGGCCTGGTCTCTCGACGCTTTCGTGTCGTCCGAGGCGCGGCCGGCGCGCTCTGACGCCGCGGCGAGCCGCGCCTCCACCTGCGCGGCTTCCACCTGCCAGCGCACCCGCTGCTCGCGCGCGGCGTCCTGCTGCGCCTCGAGGTCGGCCAGCACGGCGCGCTCGGCGCTGAGCTCTTCGGTGGAGCGCAGGCGCTCGACGTCCTGCTCCTGTAGCTCGACGTGCAGCGCGCCGAGGCGCGCTGCGACTTCCGCCAGCCGCTTGGTCAGCCGCTCGACCTGCGCGGCGGCTTCCTCCGCCTGGCGGCGGGCGTGAATCAAACCGCGATCCGCTTCGCCCTTTTCCGCGCCGGCCTCGAGCTCGACGCGGCGCGCCTGCTCGGCGCCCTGACCGGCTACAGTCAGCGCCGCTTCAGCCGCCGCGAGCTCCTTGACCGTGGACTCTTCAGTCGCACGCGCGCGATTGAGATTCGTCGTCGCCTGACGCGCGTCCTTCTCCAGCGTCTCGAGCTCGGCGCGGCGCTGCAGCGGTCCGGCGGCCGGCGTACCGCTGTCGAGGAAGACCGCTCCATTCGCGCGGCGCAGCACGCCCGCGCCGATCACCTCGTGGCCGGCGAGCAACGCGCGAACCCAGGCCGCCGCGGGACCGTCCACACGGAGCTCGTCCTTGAGCGGGTGGCCGTCGGCCCCGAGCCGAGGCCCCGGGACGCAGGGCAGGAGCACCAGCGGGCCCGGTTGAGTCTCTGCGTGCCAGGCGCTGATCGCCTCGATGACGGTCGCATCCTGGACGAGGACCGCATGCAGCCATTCGCCCAGCAGACGCTCGGCCAGCTCGGCGTCCCGCCGGCTGGTGCGGACGAAATCAGCGAGCGGCCCCAGAACACCCGGAAGCCGGGCTTTCAGCAGTGCCTGTGCGGCGGGCGCCAGACCGACGTGCTCGCGGTCGAGCTCGGTGAGCGCGTCCCGCCGTGCCTCGAGTTGCGCCAGCGCCGCTTCTGTCTGGCGCCGGGCCGATCGGGCGCCCATCTCCTGTTCATGCAGCGTGCCGACGTGCCGTCGCGCATGTTGCAATGATTCCACCGCCCGAACTGCTGCTTGCGCGTCGCGATTGACGCGCTGCACGGCCGCCGCCGCGTCGCTGGTGGCGTCCTCTGCGGCGGCGTCGCGCGCCCGGCGCTCTTCGGCCGCGAGCGCGAGCTGCTCGCGCAGCTCGCTCCGCTCGCGGTCCAACGCGCCGCCCTCGATTTCCAGCGCCCGCGCGGACTCGGCACGGCGCTGCAGCGCCTCCTCGAGCTCGCGCACCGCGAGCCGCTCCGCCGTGAGCCGCCCGCGGACGTTGTCCTCTTCGCCAGTCCGCGCGCCCAGCGCCAAATGCACGGCGGTGAGATCACGCTCGGCGGCAGCGCGCTCCGCGGCCGCGGCCTGGTGCTCACGCTCGGTCTGCGCCGCCCGCCGCTCGGCCTGGATGCGCTCCTCGGCGGCGGTCTGGCGCCGCTGGCCCGCGTTGCTCAGCCGTTCGGCCGCGAGAGCGATGTCGCTCTCGAGCCGTCCCACTTCGAGCTTGACGTCACCGAACCGGCGCTCGACTTCGGTGCGCCGCGCTTCGGTCGTATGCCGGGCCTGGACCCGCGCTTCGCGTTGATGCTCGGCAGCCTCGAGTCGCGTGCGGGCCGCGGGAAGCTGCCCGGCCAGCTCGCGCGCACGGACTCCCAGTGCGCCGAGTGACAGATCGAAGTCCTCGATCTCCCGGCGCACCAGCGTTATTGCGATCCCAAAACGTTCTTCAATCATCTTGCCGTAGCGCTCGGCGCGGCCGCGCTGGCGCGCGAGGCTCCGGACCTGGGTCTGCACCTCGGCGATCAGGTCCTCGAGCCGGGCGAGATCGACCGCCGTCTCCTCGAGTCGCCGCTCCGTGCTCTTCTTGCGGTCGCGATACAGCCCAATTCCCGCCGCTTCCTCAAACAGCGCTCGCCGCTCTTCGGCTTTTTCGGACAACAGCGCCTCGATCATCTTCGCTTCCATGACCACCGCGGCGTCCGCGCCGAGGCCGGTGCCGCGGAGCATGTCCTGGATGTCGCGCAGCCGTACCGGCGAGCCATTCAGCAGGTAATCGCTCTGCCCGGAACGCGACAGGCGACGCGTCACGACGACTTCCTGATACGCGATCGGAAGGCTGCCGTCGGAGTTGTCGAAGACCAGCGAGACTTCCGCCACGTTCACGGGCCGGCGGCCGGTCGAGCCCTGGAAGATCACGTCCTCCATTTTTCCGCCGCGCAGCAGGCGGGGCGACTGCTCGCCGAGCACCCAGCGTACCGCGTCGGAGATGTTGGACTTGCCGCAGCCGTTCGGTCCGACGATCGCGGTCACGCCTTGATCGAAGGGCAGCTCCACCGAGCCGGCGAATGACTTGAATCCGGAGAGCTCGAGCCTGCTCAGTCTCATGGTTTCCCCATGCGAGGGAGTAGGTTCGCGCGCACACCGGCGCGCTTGAGGGCGGTTTGGGTATACGCTGCCTGTTCCGGTGCTACGAACGCGCCAAGCAGGATCACGCCGTTGGACCAGCGTACGGCGGGAAGGCCGCGGTGCCGCAACGTGTCGAGCGACGCGCCCGCCGGGGCGTGATACGAATACGGCGCGAGCAGCAAATCACCGACGCCTTCGGATGTGATCCCACGACGCCACAGATCCGCCCGCGCGCTGCCGGCCGCGCTGCGTGTCGCGTACGAGCCCGCGAGTACCCGATACCAGACGGGTCCATTGCCGCCCTGCGGGACCGGCGTCACGAGCGCCGGTACACCTGCATCCGCCGCGAGCCGATCGGCATGCGCCAGCGCCTTGTCGAGCGACGCGTACGCCGCGAGCTGAATGGTCCATCCTAGCGTATCGAGGCGCGCGACGGGCTGACGGTGGAGGTTGGTGGAGGGTGTGGAGGTTGTCGAGGAAGGCGGAGCAGGCGGAGCAGTCGGGGCAGGCGGAGCGGTGGGCGGCGCGACGAACGACTCGCGCGCTCGCGCAAGCAGTGCCCATCCTCCGACCGCGAGGGCCGCCACCACCAGCGCGACAAACGCCAGTCGCACACCGGGGCGCGGTTCGTCCGCAACCGGTACCGTCATCGTCGGCGGTGACACCCGCGGACCCGACGGTAGCCACCGATCGCGGACCACACCCAGCAAAGGCACGTCCTGCGGCAGCCCAAACTCGGGACCCACGCCCTCGGGCGCGAGCACGAGCACGCCGTCCGGCACCGCCGAGAACTGTGCGAGTCCGGTGAGCGGCAACAGCGCGAGGAGCAAGGCTCCCTCGGAACGGAACCCCGCCTGCAACTTGGGCCACCGGGGGTGCGCATAGACCTGTGCCGGATTTGCGGTCTCGGAGCCGGCGGGGATAATGAACACGCCCGTCACTTCATGCGCCGCCTTGTTGAGCGAGACACCGTATTCGAACGCGTCGACAATTCCTTCCGTGGCGTGCAGCCCGACCATCTCGTGCAGCGCGGGATTCTCGAGGCATAGATCCACCAGGGCGACGCGCCGGCCGTCGCGCGCGGCGATACGAGCGATGTCCCACGCGGCCTTCGCCGCCCACGGAGAATCATTCGTGATGGCCACGAGCGCGACCAATGCCGCGTTATCGACGAGCGGCGGAACCAGATGACCGAGCCGCGAGAGCGGCAACTGCCGGGCGCTGGTCACTGGCCGGGCTGATAGATCCAGAAGGGTCGGCCCAGACGTCGTCCCGTGGCTTCTGCCTGCGCCCGCGTCGCGTAGGGGCCGAGCACGACGCGATAGCCGTCGTCGGGGTGCTGCGGCGGCAGGACGCGCGCGGCCAATCCGGCGCGCGTGAGATCGTCGGCGAGATGCCCCGACCACTCCGGGTTCTGCGATGTCGACACTTGCACGTACAGCGGGCCTTCCGCGCCCACGCCCGCGCTGTCGGATGTCGCGGAGCTCACGGCACTCGACGGCACGCCGCGAGGCAGCCACGTGGTGAGCACCCAGGTATCGGACGCGCCGCCCGTCACTTTGCCGATCGCGGTCAAAGAATCGGGTCGTGCGGACACCACGTCCTTGCCGTGCCGGTAGATCAGCATCCCGTCCGGCGAGATCGCCGGCAAGTCGGACTTCCATTCCGTGGGCACGATGCCGGTGTGCTGTTTGATCGGCAGATCCACGATCCACGCCGAATCACCGATGGCAGGGCGCGCCAGCAGCCAGCGGCCGAGCGGATCAAGCCGGAGCGCGGCGACGGGACCGGGCAGTGCCACGCCGTCGAGCTCTTTTTTCTCGTAGCGATCGACGACGGCGAGTCCGGGTACGTTGCGCCGCGCGACGTAGATCCGGTGGCCGGATGGTGAGAACGCGAGCGCGCGCGGCACATCGCTGAGCCGCACGAATGCGGGATCGCGCCGTGCGAGCGGATCATAGAACGTCACGCCCGAGTCGCTCGCGACGGCGACGAGGTCGCCCCAGCGGGTTGCGGCGACGTCACCACCGGCGGCGATGGTCCGCACCGTGGCCGGTTGATCGGCCGCGGCGACGAGCAGTCGATCTTGCGGAATCACGCCGACCAAATGTTGATCGGCCGCGCCGAACAGATCGTGCGGCAGCGCCGTGAGCACCTGCGGCCAGGAGAATCGCGTTCTGCGCGAAAGCGAGATCACACGCCGCAGCGTATCGACGGCGTAGAGCGTACCGTCCGGACCGAGCGCGGCCTGACTGATGTTTGTCCCCACGGTGTCGACGCGGCCGCTGCCAAGATCGAGGGCGAGCAGGTCGTGTTTGGCCGTCGTTACAAACAGGAACTCGGATTCGGGATCGAGACCGATGACACGCTCGATGGGCGGCAGTCTGCCTTTCAGCACTCCCTCGACCGCAGTGAGCCGGGGCAACCGATAGAGCTGCGGCGTGCCGCCTTTGGCGGGCAGTCGAATGGCGACGCCGGGCGAGCGCGCCAGGATCTGGAGCTGGCTAACTCGCTGCGGCGATTGCTGTTGAGACGATCCAGCTGCCGGCGCTCGTGGTCCACAGCCCCAGAGCGTGAGCGATGCGAATAGAAGGAAGCGTGAGATGGGCAAATGGCCTCGCCGGACAAAATAGACAACCGGCGAGGCCATTGCAACTGTTTTATTGAAGCGGAGTTAGAACGTCGGACCTAAACTGATGGTCCAATACGAGCGCTTGAGCTGCCGGTTCATCGGCTTGGTGTAGTCGAACCGCATGATCAGCAGGCCGAAAACGTTGGCGCGGATCGAGGCGCCCCAGCTTCGCAGCGGGGTCCGAACCAGCACCGGGTCGTCAGTCGACGCGCGGTTCCACTTCACCGTACTCGAATCATCCCACGCCATCCCGATGTCGTAGAACAGCGCGCCTTCAATCGGTGGAAAGCCCACCGGCAGGAAGCCGAGCACCAGACTGCGCGTCAGCGGGAAGCGCAACTCCACGTTGCCGACCGCGATCTTCGATCCGATCAGCTGATCGAGCTGGGCGCATCCCGTCTGGGAATTCGACTGCGGGTTGGCGACGCACTCGTGATTGCGGAACGAACCGGACGTATACCCCCGGATCAACTCGGTGCTGCCGAGGAATACGGGGAAGCGGTCGGCATCACGCCCGAAGCGTCCGAACATCATGCCGCGAAAGGCGATCGTAAACGGCCGGAAGAAGATATACCGCCGGAAATCGACGAGCCCCGCGGTGAACTGCCAGCTGCCGAATGCCGGAGAGATGGAGAATCGCGAACGAGCCCCGGCGAATGGCCCGACGTAGCCGAACAGCGTGTTGTCGTGCACGTGCGCAATCGATGGTTGTACGAACGTCGCGGACGGACCACCACCCTGAACGAGCCGCTGATCGAACGGGCCTAGCGAGTCGTAGAACGTCTGCAGATCCAGACTGGCCTCGGCGATGTTGACCGCGTGCACGCCCAGCTCGATGCGGTTGAAGCGGCTGAACGGGTACGACGATTCGGCAAACAGATCGCGCACGACGAAGCGTCGAATGCGCGTCGAGAAAACGTCGAGGCTGTCGCCGGGGTGGCGTTGATCTTCAACGCGCGTCCAGGCGCTGCCGCCGTAGAAGTACAGCGGATCCTGTGAGAACCCGCTCGCCCAATTCAGGCGATGCGACTGGTTGACGTAGAGACCGAGGAACTGCGCTTCGGCGATGCGACCGTTGATCGACCCGGCGAGCACTATCGTGTGATTTCCCAGGATGTCCGAGAGCGCGACTGCCGTACCGCCGAACACACCGCGGCCGAAGTTGTCTCGCTGGTACCCCACCGTCGGACGCGCGATGTAGTCGGCGGTAAACCGCACTTTGTAGGGCCGGAACGTGAATTCGTTCGTATCGGGTAGCGCGAGCGTCACGGAGTCGAGCAACGCGCGAACGGTCACGGGCGGAGGCGCCGCCGACGATTCAGCGGGCTGGGGCAGGGCCGATGGCCGGAATCCGGCCGCCGACCGATAAATCGACGCCGGCGCGGACGTCGCGGGCAGCGTCGATGCTGCCCCCGTGCCGCCCAGCGCGGTGGTCATGGCGGCCGTGTTCACCGGCGGCGGAGCTTCCGCTTCCAACAACGTCACGACCGGCTGCGCGCTGGGGCCGCGATAGGGCGAGCGGCGCAGCGACCGCGGATTCTCCAGCGAGTACACGCTGTACTGGCCGTCCTCGTAGTAGACGAACGCCATGCGGTCGGCCTGTGGCGCCCACGTCAGCACGGGCGACAGCGGCGTGATGCCCTGGACCCCCGTGAACATGTTCGTGAGCTGGTAGATCTGACCGTCGATCATGTCGTACAGGAAGACGTTGTTGATCCCGGTGCGGTCGGAGACGAACGCCAAGGAACGGCCGTCGGGAGCCCACTGGGGATTGATGTTCTTCCCGATATCCATGTTCCCGAGCACGTCGATGGCGCCGGTCTCGAGGTGGAGCAGCGCGATCCGGAGATTTCCGAAGCGCAGCAGATCGAAATCCGTCTCACCACCCCGGTCCGTCACGAACGCGATGGTCTTGCCGTCGGGCGACCACGCCGGATGGAGATCGGCAAACTTGTCGTTGGTGAGCCGCCGCAGTCCGGTGCCATCGCGATTGATCGTGTAGAGATCGGTGAAGCCGTTGCTGAAGCCCGTGAAGACGAGCTGCTGCCCGTCGGGTGACCACTGCGGCGTCTGCAGCCCGTTCAGGCCGACGTGGATGCGACGCTCTTCCCGGCCGCGCTTCACGTCGAGAATCACCAGGTCGTCGCGGTCTTTGCGCTTGGCGGCGATTGCGAAGTAGTGCCCGTCAGGAGAAAACGCGCCCGCCGAATTGATGAAGCGCAGGCTCTCGTAGTTGTTGTTTTGCGTCGATTTCACGAGCCGGCGTTTCACGCGCCCCGTCTCGCCGTCCGCCAGCCAGAGATCGACGAAGAAACCGCCCTGGTCTCCGAAGAACGCGATGTCCTTGCCGTCGGGCGTCAGGGCCGGGGCGAGGAAGATGCGCCCGCGCGAGCGCCGCCGCGTCAACGTCGGCTGCGCGATGCGGCGCGCGCGATAGTGATCGCCCAGCTGCGGCAGGAACGTCGTCTGGATCGCGTCGCGCCAGTCGTTCGAGAGATCCTCGAGCGAGCGCCCCAGCGCCCGCTTGAAGGCGGCCTCGAGTCCGGACGTCGCCGAGTTCTGCAGGATCTCCCCGATCACCTCATCGCCCCACTTCTCGCCGATATACGCCCACAGCGCGTGTCCGTACCGGTAGGGGAAGATGTAGGGATCGTTCGTCATCTCCTCGATCGACGGGAGATGGCCCTCGAGCGCCGCGTCGCGCACCCACATCGCCGTTTCCGGGTCGATCGGTCCGCGGGACAGGTACTCGGCCATTCCTTCCATGAACCAGAGCGGTGGATTGACTGCCACCAGCGTCTGCACGCCGGCGCCGGGACGGCCGCGGCTGTACACGTCGTACTGGAACTGGTGCACCATCTCGTGCTGCAGCACGTGCTCGAACTCCGCGTACGAGCCGGTGAAGGGCAGCACGGCGCGGTGCTTGAAGAACTCCGTGACGCCGCCGAGTCCCTCGCCCGTGGCATCGACGACGTTCGTCTGCTGGAAATCGGACTGCGAGGCGTACAGGATGATCGGCTTGCGGCTCTGGAACTGATGATGGAGGATGCGCGACAGGCGGGCGTAGGCTCGCTCGGCCATGCGCGCGGCATCCAGCGCACCGCCGCGCTCATCGGGATAATAGTAGATGTCGAAGTGTTCGGTCTGAATCGATTGGAAGTTGAAGTTGCGGTACTGCACTTTGTTCTGACCGAAGTACTGGGCGGCCGCGGGCGTTGCGAGGATGCTGAGTCCCAGCACGACAATCAGACGTGTCACGGTACGTCGCATACCTGCCTAGCCTTTCGCGCTCCCCGATGAATCGCCTGCAGCTACAACGGGAGCATCTCCCCACAGCCGTTCGAGCTGGTAAAAGTCACGCAGCTCCGGATGAAATACATGGACCACGAAGTCCACATAGTCGAGCAATACCCAGCGCCCCTGTGCCAGTCCTTCCACATGATGGGGCTCGAGCCCCCCCGGCGCGAGGGCCGTCACGAGATGCTCCGCCATTCCCCGTACGTGGGCGGCCGACGTTCCAGAAACGATCACGAAGTAATCCGTGGCTGTGCACAACCCGCGCAGATCCAAGACTACGGGATCTACCGCCTTACGGTCCACCAACGCGTCCACAACTTGTGAGAGCTCAGTCTTCATTCTGATAAAGGACACCCCACACTCCAATACCGGCGTACGCGGCGATCACCGGCGTGATGGGCGTCACCAGACATTGTTACTCCTTCACCACCGTGACGCGCACCTCGGGCCGCACTTCGGGATGGATCTTGATCCCGACCTTGTATTCTCCCAGCTCGCGGATCGGCTCCGCCAGATCGATCTTCCGCTTGTCGACCTGGATGCCCAGCTCCGCGAGCTTGCGCTGGATGTCGCTCGAGGTGACGGAGCCGTACAGCTTCTCCTCTTCACCGACCTTCACCTCAAACGTGAGGTGGACGTCGGCGAGCCGGGTGGCTTCCGTCTCCGCGCCCGATTTCTCGGCGGCCTGTTGCTTCGCCAGGCGCTCGCCCTCGTAGGTGATCTTCTTCTTGTTCGCCTCGGTCGCCGGATAGGCGAGCCCTTGGGGCAGAAGGTAGTTGCGGGCGTAGCCGTCCTTCACCTTCACGACCTCGCCAATCTTGCCCAGATGCTGCACGTCCGCCCGAAGAATGATTTCCATCGCTTGAGCCCTCACGTTGTATTGGACCGCTGCCGCTCGCGGGCTTCCGCCAGCCGGCGCCGGTATTGGTACCACGTATCGGTGATGCCGAGCGTACACAGCCCCGGGAGCACGAACACCAACGGCACGGCGAGTGCCGCCGCCACGGCGGCGACGATCACCAGCGTCAGCGCCGAGATGCCGAACGCCTCGGCAAATGTCACGACGATCGCGGCGCCGCGCAGCACGTACAGCGTACTCGCCACCAGTCCCAGGTTCGTGCCCGCCACCTGCACGAAGCTCGACACCGGCAGAATCAGGACACCGAGCCAGGCGACGATACCCCACACCCACCCGTCGCCCATGTAAAAGTCCCTGAAGCGTGCCGGGGGGGGGGGCGCGCTCTCCGTCGCGGCAAGCGGGGCAACGCGGCGGTACAGCTGCCACGCCAGCGCCAACCCCGCGAGTGTTTGCAGCGCGAGCATGCCGGGCCACGTGAGACTGACGAAGCGCACCATCGGCTCGTAAATCGGGAACGCATCGGGGGCGACCTCCACGATCGTTCGCATCGTGATGCTCGCCTGCCGGGTCGCTTCCCATCCGAGTGCACCCCACGCCTCGGATCCCCAGATCGCCTGAATCAGCACCGCCGACGCGAGTCCGGCCGCCACGATCGCCCGGAGGGCCTGGCGCAGGATCGGCGCGGGCTCGAGCAGCACGAAGGACACGAACGCCGCGCTCGCGAGCACGATGTAGGCGCTCTGCGCGGCGGCAAGGCGGCTGCCGCTCCCGCCGCTGACGACGAGCAGCGCGAGACTTACCACGCCGATCATCGCCGCGACCGGCTGCCGCCAGGTGGCGCTTCCGCCGGGCGCGAGGATCAGCAGCACGGCGCACGGCAACCCCACCAAGCTGGGGTGCGCCCACAGCATGAACGCCGTGAGCGCCAGCAGCAGGCGCCACCACGACTGTTTCGTAGTTATGCGGTGTGACCCTTGATATAAGGAATCAGCGCCAGCTGCCGCGCGCGCTTGATCGCGGTGGCGAGCTGTCGCTGGTGGCGCGCGCACATCCCCGACAGCCGGCTCGGCAAGATCTTCCCACGTTCCGTGAGAAAGCGGCTCAACGTCCGGTCATCCTTGTAGTCGAGCACGCGCGCGCCGGATTCGCATACCGGACAGGTTTTGGCGGGACGTCTCATGCTTCCTCCTCTTCCAGCTCTTCTTCTTCAGGAGCGACGGGGGCAGCCACCACCGGCTTCGGCTGCTCCTTCGCGGCCTCGACACACATGTACCGCAACACGCCCTCATCGAGCTTCACGGCGCGCTCGTACTCGGGCAGCAGATCACCCGCCGCCGAGAACTCGGCAACGACGTAGTAGCCGGTGTCTTTCTTCTTGACCTTGTACGCCATCGTTCGCTTGCCCCAATGGGACACGTTCGACAGCGTGCCCTTTCCATCTTTGGTGAGCAGGGCATGAAAACGATTGAGTTTTTCGGTGATTGCCGGCTCGTCCAGCGAGCTATCAAAAATGTAGACCGTCTCGTACCGACGACTCATGCCACCTCCCTTTGGTCATAGGTGACCCGATGCGGTGGAAGGCACCGAGTAGGGAATATGTGAGCGATAAAGCTAAACGGCGTGTGAAGGCGTGGAAAGGCGTGAGCAGGCGTGGTATTGTAGACCATGCCGAGGCTCATACAGGTCGTTTTCGCCCTTCTCACACAGGCACCATCTGCCAACCCGTGGGCGCGTCTGGCAGCGATCCCGGACAGCCTCACCGTACCGCCCGCGCCCCGTCCACAGCCCCGCGCGGCAGGCGTCAACCGCACGTGGCAGGACTCCAGCCGTGGCATTGGGTATCTCACCCCCGTTCAGAGCGCCGACGCATTTACCTGGCTCAGGGATGTGATTCTGCCGCTCTATCGCGCCCCCGGCGGTGCACCGTTCGCGTGGTTAGCGCGTGGTTGGATCTATCGCGCAGGCGAGGGTTGGACGCCGTACACCATCGGTGGGTGGATCGGAGTCGTGTATGACGGTCCTGTCGCCCTCGTCGTGTACGAAGCACGAGGCGACGGTTGGTTCCGGTTTCGTTATTCCGCCCCGGCGATCAAGGACGACGGCATCGCGTGGGCCCATGCATCGCAGCTTGGTCTCGGCGTGAACGCCTTGCGACTCGTCAGCTGGGAGTCGCACTATCTCCAGGCCGGGCGTCGGACATTCTTCGCCGACAGCGCGCGGCATGCGCTGTACGCCGCGCCCGATACTGCGAGCGACGTCGTTGCCTGGCTGTCGCTAAAACCGAACGGCGAGCATGGTGCATACGCGCTCTCGGCACTCGAGGTACGCGGGGAGTGGATGCGAGTTCGCGTCCAGTGGCCCTACCCGGTGTGCGGGAAAGCGGTCGAGCGGACCGCGGAGGGTTGGATCCGGTGGCTGACGCCCAGGCGCGGTTCGCGCCTGGGCGGGTACATGATCTGCTAGTGGAACAAACATGATCGCCTTAGCGGTCGTTACCGCGGCTATTCTGGCCTCGTCGATGCAGGCGCAGGCAGTTCCCGACACGACCGCCCGCATTCTCGGCGCGGCCATTTCCTCATACAACGGACGCCCGCTTGCGGGCGTGATGATTTCGGCGCCCGAAGTCCACAAGTTCGTCGTCACGGACACAGACGGGCGGTTTGCCCTCGGCGGATTGCCCGCCGGAAAGCGTGCTATCCGGATCTCCTACGAAGGGCGCCAGACCCAGGACTACATGTTCACCCTGCAGGGGCAGGGGACGATACGAATCTCCGTGCTGCTCGACGTCGATGCCGTCGATCTCGATCCCGTCGTCGTGGAAGCGCGGCAGGCGAACCTGTGGCGCGACCTGGCGGGATTCTATGAGCGGCGCCGGGCGTATCACGGCTTCGGCCACTTTTTTACGCGTGAAGAAATCACGCAGATGCGGCCCACGCGGCTCAGCGGCCTGCTCACGCTCGAGGGCATCGTCACGCGGTGCTATCAGGACTGTCGGCCGACGCGCGTCAGCCACGGCGTGATTTGCCCGGTTCCGGTCAGCGTCGACGGCGTGGCGTACCGCGAAGTGGATTACGATCAGATTCAGGTCTCCGACGTCGCCGGTGTCGAGGTCTACCGCGGGGTGCCGCCGGCCGATTTGAGTCATTCCCTGCTGCCGGCGGCCGGCTCGTCGATGTGGATGGGTCCGGGGCTCTCGGCCGCGGGGCAGTGCGGCCTGGTGGAAATCTGGACGCGGTAGAGGTATCACGGGAGAACCGCTAGACTGAGGTGCCCCATGTCGCTCCGCCCGCAGTGGTACGCTGCTGCTCTCCTTGTGGTCGCAGGGAGTGCTCCGGCGTTACTCGTTTCGCAAGTGGATACCACCGCCACCATCCGCGGCACTGCGGGATCCAGCCTCAATGGTCATCCGCTCGTCGGCGTGATGATCTCCGTGCCCGTGGTGCAACGGTTTGTGGTTTCCGACTCGACGGGTCGCTTCGAGTTGAGAGGCCTTCCAGCCGGCCGGCAACGCATTCGAGTCAGCTACCAGGACCGGAACACCGACGAGTACGAGTTCGAGCTGCAGCGGGGCAAGGTCAAGAAGATCGTTGTGTTGCTCGACGTCGCCGCGGTCGATCTCGACCCCGTCGTGGTCGAGGCGCAGGCCCGCGATTTCTCACGCAACCTGGCGGGCTTCTACGACCGGAAGAAATGGTACTCCGGGTTCGCGCGATTCTACACCAGAGAGGACATCGAACACGCGCACCTCGTCCGCCTGAGCTCGCTTCTGGCTCGCGAGGGGATCACGATGCGGGAAGGGCCACAAGGCTATGTCCCGACGATGTGGAATCGTGGGAACCTGTGCGCGGTCGCCGTGGCAATCGACGGGATGCCGTTCCGGGAGCAGGACTACGATGACGTCCAGATCGACGAGGTGCAGGCCGTCGAAGTGTATCGCAGTTCCTTCATGGCCGTGGGCTTGATGCCGCAAATCGCGACTTTTACGCCGGGAGGCTTCGTCGGAGCGAGGTCGTGTGCGTCGGTCCTGATCTGGACGCGCTAGACGTTGAAGCGAAATAACAAGATGTCGCCGTCCTTCACGACGTAATCGCGGCCTTCACTGCGCACCAGGCCTTGTTCGCGGGCAGCCTTGTAGCTGCCCGCTTTCACAAACTCCCCAAACCCGACCGTCTCGGCGCGGATGAATCCGCGCTGAAAGTCGGAGTGGATCTCGCCCGCCGCGTCGTACGCCGTGTCGCTGCGATGCATGGTCCAGGCGCGCACCTCGTTCTCGCCCACCGTGAAAAACGTCTGCAGGCCGAGGAGCCGGTGGCCGGCGTGGATCAGGCGGTCGAGTCCCGGCTCTGAGACGCCCGCGCTCGCGAGATATTCCTTCCGCTCATCGCCCGAGAGCTCGCCGAGCTCGGCTTCGAATTTCGCGGAGAAGGGCACGATCTCCGCGTCTTCGTGGTGGCTTTGCACCGCGGCCCGGAGCTTGTCGATCCATTTACCGCCACCGGACGCGAGGTCGTCTTCGTTGACGTTCGCAGCGTAGAGGATCGGCTTGGCGGTGAGCAGTCCGAGCGTGCGCAGGAACTTGATCGCGTCGGCGTGTACGCCCGCTTCGCGCGCGCCGCGCCCCGCGTTCAGCTCCTGCAGGACGCGCTCGAGCAGCGTGAGCTCGAGCTGCGCTTCCTTATCGCCGGCGCGCGCCGACTTTCGCGTCTTGTCGAGCCGGCGCTCGACCACGGCGAGATCGGCCAGCGCGAGCTCGCTCGTGATGACGTCGTGGTCGCGCACCGGATCGACCGGCCCCATCACGTGCACGACGTCGGGGTCTTCAAACGCGCGAATCACGTGCACGACGGCGTCGACCTCGCGGATGTGCGAGAGAAACTGATTGCCGAGACCTTCGCCTTGCGATGCGCCCTTCACGAGGCCCGCGATATCCACGAACTCCACGACCGCCGGGATTTTCTTCTTGGGTTTTACGACCTGGTTGAGGGTTTCGAGGCGCGGGTCGGGCACCTCGACGACGCCGACGTTGGGCTCGACCGTGCAGAAGGGATAGTTCTCCGCAGCCGCGGCTTTCGAGGAGGTCAGCGCGTTGAAGAGGGTCGATTTCCCGACGTTTGGAAGGCCGACAATGCCGAGACGCAGCATCAGGTCTTAAGCCACTTCTCGACCGACTCGATCAGCTGGGGCATGAGGTATTCGACCTGCTGGAGCTCTCTCGGTTCAAAGGGGTTGAGCACGTAATCGGCCCAATCGCCGATGCCTTCGGGGAGCGGTCCGACGCCCACGCGCAGGCGCGCGTACTGCTGCGATTGCAGCGCGCCTTCGATGCTCTTCAGGCCATTGTGGCCGCCCGCGGATCCTTCCGTGCGGTAACGGAAGGTGCCGACCGGGATTTGGAAGTCGTCGACCAGAATGAGCAGATCGCGTGATGCCGTGAACGTGGGATCGGCGCGAAGCGACGCGAGCGCCGCGCCGCTGCGGTTCATGAACGTCGTGGGCTTGAGAATGCGCACGGGAACGCCGGCCACCGTGCCTTCCGTCGCGCGCGCGCGCTCGGCGCGACGGAAGGGGGGAAGCTGCCAATGCGCGACGACGGCGTCGGCAAGGAGAAAGCCGGCATTGTGGCGCGTCGCCGCGTATTCCGGACCCGGGTTGCCCAGGCCGACGACGGCGCGCAAGGACTACTCCTCCTTCTTGCCCTTGGGCTTCTCCTCTGCTTTGGGCGCAGCCTTGCCTTCGGGTGCGGGGGCTCCTTCGACTTCTTCGCCTTCCTCGCCCTCGCGGACCTTGCGGATGAGCTCGGGCTCGGCGACCTCGGTCGTGGTCTCGGCGGTCGGCGCGGCGACTTCCTCGGCGCGCGGCGGCACGACAGTCGCGATCGTCAGATCGGCGCCCGTGAGGATGACGGCTTTGGGGATGGTCAGATCGCGTGTGTGGAGCGAGTCACCGATCTTCAGCGCGGTCACGTCCAGCTCGAGGCGGTCGGGGATGTCTTCGGGCAACACTTCGATTTCGACTTCCCGCGTCACCTGATCGAGCACGCCGCCCGCGTTGCGGACGCCGTCGGGCGTTCCCACGAGGTGCACGGGGACCTTGAGTGTGACCTTCTCGTCCGCTTTGATCTCGTAGAAATCGACGTGGATGATGTCGGGGCGGATCGGATGGCGCTGGATCTCGCGAATCAGGGCCCGCGCCTTTTTGCCGTCCACGGTGAGATCGATGAGCGTGCTTTCCGGCTCGACGCCGGTGAGCGCCTTCTCGAGCGCGAGCGCGTCCACCATCAGCGGCTGCGTGGCTCGCCCGTGGCCATAGATCACGGCCGGAACCTGCTTCTGGAAGCGCGCCTGCCGCGCCGCGCCCTTACCCGTTTTCTCTCGTGCGGTCGCACTGAGAGCTACTGTCTGCGCCATACACCTAATCCTCTGTTAGCGTATCAATCAAACAACGAGCTCACCGACTGATTCGAATGTTCATAGCCGATGGCCTTGGCCATCAGGCTGGCGATCGACAACACCTTCAGCTTCTCAAACTGCTTCTCGTCCGGAATCCGGATCGTATTCGTCACACACACTTCCTCAAGCGGCGCGGCGCGCAGCCGCTCGATCGCCGGGCCCGACAACAGCGCATGCGTCGCGAACGCGAAGATGCGTTTGGCGCCGAGCCGCCGCAGCGCCGCTGCCGCCTCGGCGATGGTGCCGGCGGTATCGATCATGTCGTCGGGGATCAGGACGTCCTTCCCCTCGACTTCACCGACGACGTTCACGACTTCCGCGATGTTTGCGGACGGGCGCCGCTTGTCGATGATCGCGAGCGACGCGTCGAGCCGCTTCGCGAACCCGCGGGCCATCTTCGCCGAGCCCACGTCTGGCGCGACGACCACCGGATCGTGCAGCCGCTTGGTCCGGTAGTGGCTCACGAACACCGGCGCCGCGTACAGATGGTCCACCGGGATATCGAAGAATCCCTGGACCTGGTGGGAATGAAAATCCATTCCCAGCACGCGGTCCGCTCCGGCGTGGGTGATCAGGTTCGCCACCAGCTTGGCGCTGATCGCCACGCGCGGTTGATCTTTCCGGTCCTGCCGCGCGTAGCCGAAGTACGGAAGCACCGCGGTGATGCGTGCGGCGCTCGCCCGGCGCGCCGCGTCGATCAGGAGCAACAGCTCCATATAGTTTTCCGCCGGCGGGTTCGTGGGCTGGATGATGAAGACATCCCGCCCGCGCACGTTCTCGTCGATTTTGACGAAGAGTTCGCCGTCGGCAAACCGCCGCAACGTCACCGCGCACAGCGGCTGTCCCAAATGCTGGGCCATCTCCTCGGCGAGAGGCCGGTTGGCCGTGCCGGCGAGGAGCAACAACTGGCTGCGTGACAACGCCAAGTCCCGCATCGGGCCACGGAAAGTAGTCGGCAAACCGCGTGTCGCCAAGGCCTTACCGCCCACGTCCCGGCGCCGTATCCTAGTGCCTGTGGACGAGCTTCGCCCGCGGCTCGCTGCCGCGCTTGCGGGCCGCTATACGGTTGAGCGCGAGATCGGCCGCGGTGGGATGTCGGTCGTCTTTCTCGCATACGACCTGCGCCTCGAGCGCCGGGTCGCGATCAAGGTTCTGCGACCCGAGCTGAGTGCCGCGCTCGGCCCCGAGCGCTTTCTGCGCGAGATCAAAGTCGCGGCCGGCCTGAAGCATCCCTATATCCTCAAGCTGCACGACTATGGCGAAGCCGCCGGCCTCCTCTATTACGTCATGCCGCACGTCGAGGACAACTCCCTGCGGCAACGCCTCACCCGGGTGCGCACCCTCCCCGTGATCGACGCGATCCAGATCGCCCAGGAGGTCGCCGAAGCCCTCGATCACGCGCATCGCCACAACATCATCCATCGCGACATCAAGCCCGAAAACATCCTGTTCGAGGAAGGGCACGCGCTGGTGGGCGACTTCGGTATCGCTCGGGCGATCAGTGAGGCGGGAGTCCGGGAAACGTCGCCCGGCGTCGTACTCGGCACCGTCGACTACATGAGCCCCGAGCAGGAGCAGGGGCGTCCGGATCTCGACGGGCGGACCGATGTCTACGGTCTCGGGCTCGTGCTCTACGAGATGCTGGTGGGCGAGCTACCGGGCCCTGAGCACGGCTTGGATTCGTTGACGGGCCGTCGTCAGGACGTCCCGGTGGGGGTGGTGCGCGTGTTGCGCGGGGCGCTCGCGCGCGATCCCCAAGACCGTTTCGCGACGGCGGGGGCGTTCGCCGAAGCGCTTGCGGTATTGACGCGTCGATCAGGGCCGTTCGATCCGGCGAAGCGACGGCGGCAGTGGATCGCGGTGGGCGCCGGTGGCGTAACGGCGCTGGCGATTGTGATCTGGGGCGTGCTGCATGCAGCGCGTGGCCGTGAATCGCGCGATGTCCTGACGTCGGCCACGGCGTCTCCGATCGCGCTTCGCGAGCTGCGGCTCGGCAAGGAATTGTTTTGGAGTATCGACTTTGACGGGGCGGCCGCCGCGTATCATCGCGCGCTCGCCGCCGACTCGGACGCGGCGATCGCCTACCAGCGCTTGAGCGTCGTCGAGACATGGCGCTGGGACTACCCGGCCGCACGGCGCACGATCGAGGCCGGCCTCGCGCGAGCATCCCGTTTCTCCCCGAAGTGGCGCGAGCTGCTGCGGGCGCAGCGCCTCTACATCATGCGCGAAGCGGACAGCGCGATAGTCGCCTTCCAGGGCCTCGTCGCCGACTACCCTGGCCTGCCGGACGCCTGGTTCGGGCTCGCCGAAGCCCTGTACCATTTTGCCGGCTTCGCCGACAACAGCCCGCAGGACGCCGAGCCGGCATTGCGTCGCGTCCTGACGGACGATCCCACGTTCGCCCCGCTGTGGGAGCACCGCGTGGACCTCGCGATCTACCGCGGCGACAGACCTGAAGCGCGGCGGCTGCTCGGCAGCATGCACCCGCATGATCGCGATCTGCCCGGCCAGGAAGCCAGCGTCACGCTGGCATTTGGCGGCTCCGACGAACGCGCTCGAGCCCTGGCATCGTTGCAGGGAGGCGAGCGGACGCGGATCTCGCTCATCGCAGCAGTCTTTGGGCACGCCTCGTTTAATCTCCCACTCGTCGATACCGCCGCTGCGCTGCTCATCGCGCCCGGTCGAACGCATGAGGACCGCGTGCGCGGCGGGCAGTACCGGCTCGTGGCCCTCGCCGGGCAGGGGCGCTGGAATGACGCCCTCGCGGCGTGGCGGGCTGGGCAGACCGCTGGCGCAGGGCTCGACTTCGATCGCTGGGTTGTCGCAGCGTATCTGGCCGGCTGGCCGGCTGAGCAGCTGGCCAAGCCAATGCTCGCGCTGGCTCGCACTCGAGTGAACGCGGGAACCGCGGGCGGCGAAGGGGGGGGGAGCGGTGTCAGACCGACAGAGGAGGCCGACGAAGCGCTGCGCGGACTCGTCCACCGCGCCCTCGTTGCGGGTGACTCCGTCGATGTACGGTGGTTGCGCGGGAGGGTCGCCGTCACGATGCGTGACGCCGACGCTTCAGATCCTATGCCGGACGCCCTCACGGCGGTGTTGGACGCGCGTCTCGCATTGCTCGCTCGTGACACGGTGCGCGCTCTCGCATCCCTCGAACGGTCGGTGCAACGTCCGGCACAGCCATTCATGGTTTTCTATCCGCTGCTGTCGATGGCTCCGGAGCGAATGCTGCTCGCTGAACTGAACCTCGCCCGTGGAGACACGGCCACAGCGCGCCGTTGGCTCGATTCATTCAGCAACGCGTGGTCGTTCGGCGATGTGTTGTACGCGCGGCGGGTAGCGTGTGTGCGCCGGGAGCTGGGCGTACGACGCGGGCCACATACCCACGACGCATTGGCACAATGCAGACGTCCATTCCCCTGATGCGGAGGCCTTTATGTCTGTGAACAGCGCCCTTGGAAGCGTCGCGATCATCGTCGATCAGATCCCCCACATGCTCGGCCCCAAGCTGGAGGGTCTCAAGCCGGGCTCGGACGAGTCATTCTTCATGCTTGCGGCCTTCTGTTTCAACTTGTCGCGCAAACTCGAGTATTTCTTTCTCGCGACCAAGGAGTTCGGCAGGGATGCCGATCGCGCCATCGCGCTGCGTCTCAAGCGCGACCGCGACGAGTTGGCCCGCGCCGGCAGCGATTGGCGCTCCATCGCCGTGAAGGAAGAAGAACTGATGCGGCGGATCTACGGCGAGATCCAGGGCGACTACGAAGCTCTATGGGCGTCCAAAACCGGCGGCGAAGCCCGTTAACGCGAGGGGTCGCTCGCGCGTATCGAGGTCACCCCTTATCTGGAGCAGGCAATGCGTCGGTTTGCCGCCATAGCTGTTCTTTCCCTCGTCTTCGCCGCCCCTGCCGTTGCGCAGACCGCGCAGGGCGAGCCGCCGCGCCGTTTCCAACCGCCCCCCGATCACTGGACGACGATCGATTCGCTCGGCCAGACCCTCGGTCTGACTCCCGCGCAGCGCACGAAGATCACGCCCGCCTACACTGCGCTGAACGGCGTGATGAAAGACGCCGCGGCGCGCCGTCAGGCGATCCGGCAGCAGATGCAGGCGTCCGGCGGATTCACCCCGGGGCAGGAGCCGACACCCGAGCAACGCGCGCGGATGGACAGTATCCGCGCCGAGATGGACGGGTTTCAGGCTGAAGCAGATCAGTGGGTGGCAGCGATTCGCAACAACCTGACACCGGAACAGCAGGAGAAGTTCGACGCGTTGCCTAAGCCTCAACTCGCGTTCCGCCGCCGACAGTAGCTATCGTTCGGGTCCCACTCTAATCGGATCCGGAACGATGCGTCGTATTTCGTTTTATGTTTTTGGTCTTGTCGTTGCAGGGCTGAGCAGCAGACTCGCTGCTCAGCGCCCGGCAACCGACACGAGCCTCCTCACCGTCGATCGCATCTTCGGCTCGCAAGAGTTCCGCGGCGGCTCGCTCGCCGCGCTCGCCTGGCTCTCCGATGGCGTCGGCTATTCGATGCTCGAGCCTGCCGCCGGCGGGAAGGCCGGCCGGGACATCGTGCGGTACGATGCCGAAACCGGCCTCAAGACGATTCTGGTGCCGGCGGCGCGGCTCGTCCCTTCCGGCGATTCGACGCCACTCGACATCGAAGAGTACACGTGGTCGGCCGATGGCCGGCGGTTGTTGATCTTCACGAACTCGCAGCAGGTCTGGCGCACCAACACGCGCGGCGACTACTGGGTCCTCGATCTCGCCGGGTGGACGCTCAAGAAGCTGGGCGGCACCGGTCCCACCTCGACGCTGATGTTCGCGAAGTTTTCGCCCGACGGCGGACGCGTGGGCTGGGTGCGCTACGGCGAGTACAACCTCTACGTCGAGGACATCACCGGTGGCACCATCACGCAGCTGACGCGCGACGGCTCGCGCACCACAATCAACGGCACATTCGACTGGGTCCACGAAGAAGAGCTGGGGCTGCAGGACGGCTGGCGCTGGAACTCCGACGGCCAGTCGATCGCGTACTGGCAGCTCGACGCCAGCGGCGTCCGCGATTTCCTGCTCGACAACGTGACCGATTCGTTGTACGCCTTCACGATCCCCGTGCAGTATCCGAAAGCGGGACAGACGAATTCGGCGGGACGCGTGGGTGTCGTGAGCGCCGCCGGCGGCGAAACACGCTGGATCAACATCCCAGGCGATCCCCGCAACAGCTACATCGCCCGCATGGAGTGGGCGCCTGCCCGGGGGGGCAGTAAGGACCTCGTCATTCAGCACATGAACCGGCTGCAGGATACGCTGCACGTCATGCTGGCCAACGCCCAGACGGGCCAGGTGCGAACGGTCATCACCGAGACGGATAGCGCGTGGATCGAGCAGTTTGACGAGTTGCGGTTCCTCAACGGCGGGAAGGACATCCTGTGGGAGTCGGAGCGGAGCGGGTGGACGCAGCTGTATCTCTTCCCGCGCGACGGCGGCGCGCCGCGGCCCCTCACCAGCGGGACCTTCGACGTACTCGGCGTGCAGCAGGTAGACACGATTGGCAAATGGGTCTACTACACGGCGTCACCCGACAACCCCACGCAGCGCTACCTCTACCGCATCAACTACGAAAAGAAGGGGCTGGCGCAGCGCATCACGCCGACGGCGGAACCGGGCAGTCATTCCTACAACCTGTCCCCGACCGGCCGGTACGCGATCCACGTCTACTCGCGCTTCGGCGTTCCCCCGACGACGACGCTCGTGAAC
>Ga0307290_10000043_pt1 | contig 45020 bp, 36 predicted proteins | sample ER_DNA_144_FD_194472 | JGI IMG/M metagenome (GOLD analysis project Ga0307290, IMG submission 194472) | Bulk soil microbial communities from the East River watershed near Crested Butte, Colorado, United States - ER_DNA_144 | ecosystem: Environmental > Terrestrial > Soil > Floodplain | place... | reverse complement strand
TGATTCGAATCGTTCCGCCGCTCACGATCACTCGCGAGGAGCTCGAGCGCGGCGTCACAATTCTTGAAGAGGTGCTCGCGTGACCGGTCTGTCGATCAAGCCACGCCGTGCTCCCCAGCCCGAGACCACCCTGCGCCCGGCGACCCTCGCGGACGTCGCCGCGATGGAAACGCTGATGGCGCCGTTTGTCGCCACCGGCGATCTCCTGCCGCGCTCGAATTACGATCTCTGCCGCCACATCAAGGAGTACGTGGTCGCATTGGCGCCCGACGGGAGTATCGTCGGGACCGGAAGCCTCAAGGTCTACAGCACCCAGCTCGCCGAGATCGCCGGCCTCGCCGTGCGTGACGACCAGCAGGGCCGGGGCGTGGGGAAGGCGTTGGTCGAAGCCATCCTTGTGGACGCGCGCGCGCTGGGATTGAACGAAGTGTTCGGCTTGACGCGCAAACCCCTGTTTTTCATGAGGCTTGGCTTCCGCGTCGCCGAGAAGGAGCAGTTTCCGCTCAAGGTGTGGGCCGATTGTGCGCGCTGTCCCCGCCAGCACGCCTGCGACGAGGTGGCGGTAGCGCTGACGCTTTAGCCCCATCTAGATTTCCCGTCCCATGCCAACCTCGCGCGTCATCTTCTGGGACGTTGACACCCAGTACGACTTCATGAAGGCCGACGGCAAGCTCTACGTGCCGGACGCCGAGCAACTGATCCCCAATCTCAGGAAGCTTACTGACTACGCGCACGGCCACGGCATCCGCATCGTGGCCAGCGCCGACGATCACGTCCGCGAGCACGCCGAGATCTCGGCTACGCCGGATTGGAAGGCCACGTTTCCGCCACACTGCCTGCGGGGGACGCCCGGGCAGCGCAAAATCGCCGAGACCGCCCTGCGGGATCCTCTCGTGATCGAGCCGGAGCCCCAGGATGGCGCGGCGCTCGCAACGCGGATCCGTAACCACCGTGGCGACATCCTCTTTCATAAGCACCGTTTCGATGTCTTTTCCAACCCTAATGTTCTTCCGGTACTGGACGCGTTGAATCCTCACGACATCGTTCTCTACGGCGTCGCGCTCGACGTCTGCGACAAGTATGCGATCGAAGGCCTGCTGCAGCACCGGCCCCAAGTCCGGCTCTTCGCCGTCGTGGACGCCATGAAACCGATCGACCGCGACGTCGCCGAGCATCTGCTCAAGGAATGGGGCGAGGAAGGCGTGCGGCTCGTGAAAACAAGCGAGGTAGTGATGGGCGGTCTGGTAGAAGAGCTCGTGCGGGCGAGCGCATGACGTCCACCGCATCCGTTCCGACACACGCAGTCGCGGTGCCCACATTCGGCAAGTTCTTCCTCCCCGGACCGACGGACGTTCATCCCGAGGTCCTGGAGGCCATGATCCGGCCGATGGTCGGGCATCGTTCCGGGACGATGGAGAAGCTGCTCCAGAACGTCGCGCCGAAGCTCGGCGCCGTGGCTCGCACGAGCCGCCCTGTCTTCATTGGCACGAACTCGGCGACTGGGTTCATGGAGATGGCCGTACGCAACGGCGTCCGGCGCCGCGCCCTGTCGCTCGTCAACGGTGCCTTCAGCGAGCGGTTCGCCGGCATCGTCGGTGCGTGCGGCAAGGAGTGCATCCGGCTCGACGTACCGCTCGGCGCCGCGGTCGAACCCGACATGCTGCGCGACGCGTTGAAGCGCACTCCCGTGGACGCCGTGACGTGCGTTCACTCCGAGACGTCGACCGGCGTCCTGCAGGATGTCGCCGGATATGCCGAAGTGGTCCAGGAATTCGACGACATCCTGCTGCTCGTCGACTGCGTGACCTCGATGGTAGGCTCCCCGGTCGAGACCGATGCCTGGAAGCTCGATTTCGCGTTCACCGGTTCGCAAAAGGCTCTGGCGCTGCCGCCCGGGCTCGCGCTGGGCGTGGCGTCAGAGAGGATGGTGGCGCGCGCCAAGACCCTCGAGGAGCGCGGCGCCTACTTCGACTTGATCAGCTTCCTGACGGCAACGACCAAATTCCAGCCGACCAACACACCCGCGATCTCACTGCTCTACGCGCTCGAGGTGCAGCTCGGGCGGATCGAGCGCGAGGGCGGCATCGAGACACGGTGGAAGCGGCACGACGCCATGCGGCGCCGCGTCGAAACGTGGGCTCCCGAGCACGGCATCAAATTCCTGCCGCGCGAAGGCCGCCACAGTTGGACGGTGTCCTGCCTCCGGCTCCCCGAGGGGAAACACTCCAAGGATGTGGTCGGCGCGCTGAAGCAGCAGGGATGGACGATCGGGGCCGGCTACGGCGCCCTGAAAGACTCCACGATCCGCATCGGGCACATGGGCGATCACACCGTCGCCGCGCTGGACGAGCTGCTGCCGTTGATCGCTCTGGCGCTGGAATGACGTGGCGCGTCGTCGTCGCCGATCGGGTGGCGAAAAGCGGTCTCGACCTGCTGTCCAATACATCTGACATCGAAGTCGTCGACGTCGCGGGCAAGCCGGCGGAGCTGGATAAGGCAATCGCCGGCGCGCACGCGCTGATCGTGCGCAGCGAAACGCGCGTGACGGCGCCGCTGATGGCGCGCGCGCCGCACCTGCGCGTCGTCGCGCGCGCAGGCACCGGCGTCGACACGATCGATGTCCCGGCCGCGACGCGCCGGGGCATCGCGGTCATGAATACTCCCGGCGCGAACACCGTCAGCGCCGGCGAGCACGCGATGGGTTTGCTGCTGGCTCTCGTGCGCCGCATATCGGACGCCGCGGCGGCCATGCGGCGCGGGGAGTGGGACCGCAAGCGCTTCGAAGGCACCGAGCTGCGCGGCAAGACGATGGGCGTCGTGGGCCTCGGCCGCATCGGCGCGCACGTCGCGCAGCTGGCGCGCGCGTTCGGGATGCAGGTGGTTGGCCACGATCCATATTTGCCGCCCGAGCGCGCCGGCGAAATGCACGTCCGGCTGCTGTCGCTCGAGGCGTTGCTGCGGGCGGCGGACGTCGTCACCCTGCATGTCGCGCTGACCGACCAGACGCACCATCTCATCGACGCGAACCGCCTCAAGCTGATGAAGCCAACCGCCGTTCTGATCAATACGGCGCGCGGTGAGCTGGTGGACGAAGCGGCACTGGCGGACGCGATCAAGGAAAAGCGCATCGGCGGCGCGGCCATCGACGTGTTCGCCGTCGAGCCGCTGCCCGCGGACTCGCCGCTCCGGTCGCTCGACCGCGTGATCCTCACGCCGCACCTCGCCGCCTCCACCTCCGAGGCCCAGGAGCGCGTGGCGATGGAGATCTGCAGCGCCGTCCGCGAGGCACTGGTCGCTGGTGACCTCTCGTTCGCCATCAACGTGCCGGGGATGGGCGGAGACCTGCTGCGCCGGTTGGCGCCGCTCCTCGATCTGGCCCGCCGCCTCGGCCGCCTCGCGCTGGCCCTGGCGGATGGACCTGTGAAAGCGGTCGAAGTCGCCTACGGCGGGAAGGAAGAGGCTGCGCAGCGGCCGGTGCTCGTCTCAGCGCTCGAGGGGCTCCTCGCGGCGATGAACGCCGGCCCCGTGAGCCTGGTGAATGCGCAGGTGCTGGCCGAAGAGAAGGGCATCCAGCTCGGCACGAAGACGGGTGCGCCGGAAGCGGGGTTCGAGACGTCGATCGGTGTGAAGGTTGACACTGCCCGGGGACGCGTGCGCGTCACCGGAGCGCTCATCGGCGGCAGCCACGGCCGGGTGATCCGCATCGACGACTTCCACGTCGACGTCGTCCCCGATGGCTGGATGCTCGTGATCCGCAATCGCGACGTGCCGGGCGTGATCGGCCGAGTCGGATCGGCGCTCGGGAGCGCGGGCATCAATATCGCGAGCTACCACCAGGCTCGACGCTCGCTGCCGAGCGCGAGCGGGGGGCCGAATGACGCGCTCGCCGCCATCAACGTCGATCAAGCGTTGACCAACGGTGTGCTCGACAAGCTGCAGGGATTGCAGGACGTGCTCGACGTCCGGTTGGCGAATTTCGGAGACTAGCGGTCCTCAAAGCAGGACCTGCTTTCACCGTACATTCCTCGACAAATCCGCAAAACCAAGGAGCAAAGCATGAAAGTCGTGTTTGGCCTGCTCGCGCTGTTCGCATCGGTCCCGGCGGTCGCGCAGGTGCCGGAGAACGTCAATGAGATGATGCGCCGCATCTTCGCATCCGCGGACTTCGCCCCGCAGCGCTTCGGACCCGCGCGCTGGCTTGAAAACGGTACCGCCTATACCACGGTGGAGAAGTCCGACATCGTGCGCTACGAGACCTCCACCGGCACTCGCAGCATCTATGTCTCGGGCAGCCAGCTCACACCGGCCGGCTCAAGCGAAGCCCTCGACATCGACGACTACGCATGGTCGGCCGACGGCAACCTGTTGCTGCTCTTCACCAACACCCAGCGCGTGTGGCGGCAGAATACTCGGGGCGATTACTGGGTGCTCAACCGGAAGACCGGCGCGCTGAAAAAGCTCGGCGGACCGAACGCCCCTCCTTCCACGCTCATGTATGCCAAGTTCTCCCCCGCCGGCGATCGCGTGGCCTACGTCCGGGAGGGAAACATCTACGTGGAGCGACTCTCGGACGCCGCCATCACCGCCCTGACGAGCGAAGCGGACTCGCTCCACGTGAACGGCATGACCGATTGGGTCTACGAAGAGGAATTCGACCTCCGCGACGCCTTCCGCTGGTCACCCGACGGCTCGAAGATCGCCTACTGGCGGTTCGACATGACGGGCCTCGGCACCTATTTCCTCATCAACGACACCGACTCGCTCTATCCGAAAATCACGCCGATTCAATATCCCAAGGTCGGGACCACCAACTCGGCCGTGCGCGCCGGCGTCGTAAGCGCCGATGGCGGCACCACGACGTGGCTGCAGATCCCCGACGACCCCCGCGAGAACTATCTCCCCCGCATGGAATGGGCGGGACCGAACGAGCTGATCCTCCAGCGCATCAACCGGCTCCAGAACACCGACCGCGTGATGCTGGCGGACGCGGCGACGGGAGCAACCCGGACGGTCCTGACCGAGCGCGACTCTGCCTGGGTCGACGTGGTGGACGAAGTCGAGTGGCTCGCGAAGGGAACCGAGTTCCTGTGGACGAGTGAACGCGACGGCTGGAAACACGTCTATCGAGTCAGCCGCGACGGGAAGCGCGTCACGAACATCACGCCCGGCAACTTCGACGTCGTCAGCATTGCGGCGGTGGACGAGCCCGGTCAGTGGCTCTACTACATCGCGTCTCCCGACAACGCGACTCAGCGCTATCTGTATCGCACCCGGCTGGATGGAAAACAACCAGCCGTACGCGTGTCGCCGGCTCCTGCAGCGGGTACGCACTCCTACCGCATCTCCCCCGACGCCCGCTGGGCCTTTCACACCTACTCGCATTTCGACAGCCCGTCGGTGATCGAGTTGGTGCAGCTGCCGTCGCACCGGGTCGTGCGGACGCTCGTCGACAATGCCAAACAGCGCGCGGCAGTGGCGCCGCTCATCGCTGGTCACGGGGCGTTCTTCAAAGTGACGGTGTCTGTCGGAATCTCGCTCGATGGCTGGATGATCAAGCCTGCGAATTTCGACTCCACCAAGGCTTATCCGCTGCTGATGTACGTCTACGGCGAGCCGGCGGGTCAGACCGCCCAGGACTCCTGGGGCGGCGGTCATCTGTGGGAGCACATGATCGCGGATCAGGGCTACGTGGTGGCCACGGTGGACAATCGCGGCACGCCGTCACCGCGCGGGCGCGCGTGGCGAAAGGTGGTCTACGGGGCGATCGGCGTCTTGTCGAGCCGGGAGCAAGCGGACGCGGTGCGGGCTCTCACCGGATCGCGTCGCTATCTCGACCCGACGCGTGTCGCGATCTGGGGCTGGAGCGGCGGCGGATCGAGCACGCTGCAGGCGATGTTTCGGTACCCCGACGTCTACCAGGTCGGCATGTCCGTGGCGCCGGTACCGGACGAGCGCCTCTACGACACGATTTATCAGGAGCGCTACATGGGTCTCCTGGCCAGCCCGGCGGACAGCGCGCGCTACCAGCGTGCCTCTCCGATCAATCAGGCCGAGGGGCTCAAGGGTCGCCTGTTGGTCGTGCATGGCTCCGGCGACGACAACGTGCATTACCAGGGCACGGAACGCCTGGTGAACCGCCTGGTCGCGCTCGGCAAGCCCTTCGACTTCATGGCGTACCCCAATCGCTCGCATTGCATCTGCGAGGGTCGTGGCACGACGCTCCACATCTACTCGCTGCTCACCCGATACCTGACGGAGCATCTGCCCGCCGGCCCGCGAATGCCGCTGACCCAGTAGCATGCTCATCGCGGTCACGCGGGCCATCAGTCCGACGCTCGCCCAGTGCGAGCTGACTCACCTCCCGCGCGATCCCATCGACGTCGCCAAGGCGATCGCCGAGCACGCGCGTTACGAGGTGGCGCTGCGCTCGCTCGGCGCCACGGTCGTCCGGGCGCCGGAAGAACCGACGCTGCCAGACGCAGTCTTCGTCGAGGATACGGCGCTGGTGCTCGACGAGGTCGCGATCATCACAAGACCAGGCGCTCCCTCGCGGCGGCCGGAAATCGAGTCCATGGCAACGGTCTTGAGCGCGTACAAGTCGGTGCTGCGGATCCAGCCACCGGGCACGCTCGACGGCGGTGACGTGATGATCGTGGGTCGAAGGGTCTACGTGGGTCTCTCGTCACGCACGAACCGGGAGGGAATTGCTCAGCTCGACACTCTCCTCAGCGAGTGGGGCTACGAAGTGATCCCGGTACCGGTCAAAGGCTGTCTCCACCTCAAGAGCGCCGTGACACAGGTGGCGGACAACTTGCTCCTCTTGAACGACCGGTGGGTGAGTCCGGAGTGCTTCGCGTCGATGGAAGTGGTGATCGTCGCGCCGCAGGAACCCGACGCGGCCAACGCCCTCCTGATCGGAGGGACGGTCATCTATCCAGCGCACCATCCCGAAACGGCCCGCCGTCTGGAGCGTGCCGGCGTGCCTCTCGAGGCGGTCCCGTGCGGAGAGCTCGCCAAGGCCGAAGGTGGTGTGACCTGCTGCAGCGTGGTGTTTGAGGCGAACGCTTAATCGGCTGCCTGCTGGACCTCGTCGGTCAACAATCGAAACGATTTCACGGCGCCGGTGAGCCGGTCGGCCGCTTCGGCGAGCTGATTCGCCGAGGACGCGATCTCTTCCGTCGAGGCGCTTTGCTGTTCGCCTGACGCGGCGAGCTCTTCGGCGGAGGCAAGGAGCGTATCGGTCTGGCCGGCGATGGTGCCCAGCCGGGTGGCGATCTCTTCGACGAGCGAACGGAGCTCCCCCGCCGACTGCGCGATCTCGCGGCTCCAGCGGTCGTTCGCATCGGCCTCGCTCGCCACCGTGGTCAACCCCTGCGCCGCCGTCTGCGACGCCTCCCGCACCGCCGCGCCTCCCTCAGCCAGCCGCACGAGCCGGTCGCGGGTCGCCTGCACCTGCGCGAGCACGACACGAACCGTGTCGGCGGTCGCTCCCGCCGCCGCCGCGGCTACAGATGCGAGTTTACGCACCTCATCGGCGACGACTCCGAACCCGCGGCCCTGTGGGCCGGCGCGCGCGGCTTCGATCGCGGCGTTGAGCGCGAGCATGTTCGTCTGCGTGGCGACTGCCTTGGTCTGCGCCACGAACGTCTGGATCTTCGCGGTCGCCTGCGTCAACGCTTGGGCTTCCTCGGCTCCCTTGGCCACTTCATCCGCAAGCTTGGCGAGTCGCAGGGTCGTCTGATCGAGGCCATCCTTGTGGCGCCGTGCGAGCGCCGACAGGTCCGCGTTCCGTCGTGCCGCTTCCTCAGCGCCCTGCGCGAGCTTGGCGGCAATCTGGAGAATTCGGCCGGCGTCGTCGGCAGCCGCGCGGACGAGCTGAGCCTGCTCGCCCGCACGTCGGGAGAGGTCCTGTGACGTGGATGCCATCTCCTCAGTCGACGCGCTCATCTCTTGCGTCGAAGCCGAGATTTCCGTCGCCATCGCCGCGGCCTCGTCAGCGGCCGCGCGGATCGCGCCCACCAATCGGCGCAGCGCGACGACCATGGAGTGCACCGACGACAGCAGGTCGGCCACCTCGCTCGCCTCGGTCCGGTGTGACGACACGGTGACCGACAGGTCGCCGCCCGCCACGCGACTCGCTATCGCGCCGGCGGCACGGACCGGCTCCGTGATGGTGCGGTGGAGTCGCTGTGCCAGGGCGAAAATCAGGCCAAGACTTGTCAGGAACAGGACTACGGCACCCCATATCACGGTCCGGACGCCGCTGCGCGCCGCGGCGTACGCCGCCGCGATCGGCTGCCGCACGATCACCCACCACGCGCCCTGGTTCGCCGGTTGAGTCACGACGACTTCGTCGCCGGCAGGCGTCGTCACAATCGTGACCGCTGCTTGTTCCGTGAACGGGATGTTGGCGCGCTGCGGGACTGGTTGGAGGACCTCCGTCGCCGTGGCGGATGCGAGCACCAGTCCGCGGCGGTCGACGACCTGCAGATACGCGCCGCCGTGTGTTTCCGTAGTCGCCAGGAGGTCCCCGAGGTTCCGGAGCGTGAGGACGCTCTTGAGGACTCCGAGCGGTCGGCCTCCGCTCGGAGGGCGGACGGCGACGTCGAATTCCAGGGCGGTCGCGGCCGCGGAAGAGTCGAATGTGCCTTCGCCCTCGAACGAACCTACCCGCATCGCCTGTTGCCACCACTTCTCGTCGTTTTGCACGAAATCCGATGGACGCCCCGAGGCCAGCGCGACAAAGCCGTGCCGCTCGGTCACGATGATTTCGGCAAAATCCGAGATCTCGGTATACGAACGGAGGTATTGCAGGTAGGGTCGGTCCCCACTCAACTGCCGCCGCGACGCAAACATCCGCTCGAGGGTGGGAATGTCGATCCGATCCAGTCCGCGTTGCGCGGCATCATTGCCGAGCTCCTGCAGAACGGTCGAGAGCTCGGGTTGATGGGCCAACGCGACGACTTCGCGGCGCCGTTCGGTGATGTACTGCGTGACGGTGCCGGCCACGCGGAATGCGACTTCGCGACCTCGGTCATCAGACTGGTCACGCAGCGACTTGGAGATGCGCGCACCCGCAAATAGCGCCAGCGCCCCGACGAAAACCGCGGCGAACCCGGCTCCCGTGATGAGGAAGCCTTGACGAAGACGCTGTGATTGTCCGGTCATGCGGCAGACCCGAGGCAACGTACGGTCCGTGATAGGCACGAGCAAGAGCAGGCGACGGAATTATGCTTCTCGCTCCGTCAACCCCTATGTTGTGGCGCCCCGACGCCCAACTTTCACTGGAGGACGAGATGCGATCGTTGCTTGGAGCCGGAGTTCTCGCGCTGCTCCTCGCCGCGCCAGCGGCCGCTCAAGAACGCCACCCCAACGCCCAGATAATCGGCTTTACCGATTTCAACTTTCTTACGACCGAGCGTCCGCTGCCCGATGGATTCCGTTCCGGGCAATTCGCCGGGCATCTCAGTGCCGAGCTGACGCCTCGGCTGGGAGTGTTTGCGGAAGTGACCGCCACACCCATTACACCCGTCCAGACCGGCTTCAACATCGAGATCGAGCGCAGCATCCTGCGCTACGACTTCAGTGATTATCTCAAACTCTCGGCCGGCCGTTACCATACGCCCGTCGGGTACTGGAACACGGCATTTCACCACGGCCAGTGGCTTCAAACCAGCGTCAATCGCCCCGAGATGGTGAAGTTCGGCGGACAGTTTCTGCCGGTGCACTTCGTGGGACTCCTGGCCGAGGGGTCCGTCGGCTCGGGCGGGCTCAGCGTGCGCTATCACGCGGGAATCGGCAACGGACGCGGTACCAACATCGCCCGGGGCGGTGATGCGGGCGACGTGAATCCGCAGCGGGCCTGGGTAGCGGGTCTCTCGGTCAGTCCAGGAACGCCGCGGCAGTTGCAGATCGGCGCGAGCGCCTATGGAGACCGGGCGAATCTGGCCGTCGGGAATCCGGTCGATGAGCGGCTCGTTGGCGCCTTTTTCGCCTGGACTGCAGAACGGCCTGAAATCATCGCCGAGTACGCCAGCGTTCGCCATACGCAGACAGGGGGCGGTCCGCGCGCGACGTCTAAGGCGGGTTACGTGCAACTTGCTTATCGCCTGCCGGGCGGCGCGAGTGCCTGGAAGCCGTACGCGCGCTACGAGCAGGTGGAGGTACCGGCGGCCGATCCCCTCCTCGGGACGCTGGGTCTCAACTACCGCGCCGTGCTCGCCGGTCTCCGATTTGACTTCGCGCCGGTCGCGGCATTGAAGGCGGAGTACCGCCGGGAGAAACCGGGCGGTCCCCGCTGGTTCGACACGATCATCCTTCAGGTGAGCTTCACGTTCCCTCGCTGGCAGGAAGAACATGCGTCGAGCGAGGGGGTGACGCCGTGAGTGTCCGAACCATTCTCGCCGCCGGCGTCGTCACCGCCCTGGCGCTCTTCCCCAGCGCTGCAATGCACGCGCTGGGTGATCTGCGCCGCATGTTTCTGGGCGATCGCCAGTACACGAGTGACCGCGCCCGCATCACGCTGATTGTCCCGTCACCCGGGTCGTCCGGCCGCTCGACAGCCCTTCGTGTCGTTTACCGCATGCGCGAGGTCGAGTACCGGCAGTACTGGGTTGCCAAGATCTTTCGGGCCGAAGTCATTAGCGGCCCGCGCATCGCGACGGCTGAAGAGGCGAAACGGCAGGTTGCAACCACTCGCGGCGCCATCGCACTGATTCCAGTATCCGCGGTCGATCGCACCGTCAAGGTCGTGGTGGTCAACGGCCGCAGGCCTGGCCAGACGGGGTACGACCTGCGGTAGGACGCTTCCACGGTGGAGCGGTGTGATTAGCTTCAAACCCTGCGCATGCACACCGCTCCACCTTACGATCCACAAGCCGTCGAGGCAAAGTGGCAGGCCCGTTGGACTGAGCGCCATACCAACGAGCCCGATCTCGATCGCGCCGCGCGGCCGTTCTACAACCTCATGATGTTCCCCTATCCCTCGGCCGAGGGATTACACGTCGGCAACATGTTCGCATTCACGGGTGCGGACATCTACGGCCGGTTCAAGCGGCTCCAGGGCTACGACGTGTTCGAGCCGATGGGTTTCGACGCCTTCGGCATTCACTCCGAGAACTACGCGCTCGCCATCGGTACCAATCCGGCGAAGCTGATCCCGCAGAACATCGCCACGTTCCGCCGTCAGCTGCGCCGGTTCGGTGGCATGTTCGACTGGCGGCACGAGCTCTCGACCACCGATCCCGCCTACTACAAATGGACGCAGTGGCTCTTTCTCCAGCTCTTCAAGGCGGGGCTCGCGTACAAGAAGCGCGCGGCGGTGAATTGGTGCCCCAAGGACAAGACGGTGCTGGCGAACGAGCAGGTCATCGACGGGCGCTGCGAGCGCTGCGATACGCCGGTCGAGCAGCGTTTCCTCGACCAGTGGTTTTTCCGCATCACAAACTACGCTGAGCGCCTCCTCCAGAACCTCCCCAATCTCGACTGGTCTTCCTCCACCGCCCTCCTGCAGAAGAACTGGATCGGCCGGAGCGAAGGGGCGGAGCTCGTCTTCGAGACGCCCAGCGGCAAGAAGATCACCGTGTTCACGACCCGTCCCGACACGGTGTTCGGCGCGACCTATCTGGTCCTCGCGCCCGAGCACCCGCTCGTCGACGAGCTCACGGCGGTCGAGCACCGCTCGACGGTCAAGGCATATCAGCGGGAGGTGCAGTCCAAGGACATCGTGTCGCGGCGGGTCGGTGAAAAGACGAAGACCGGTGTCTTCATCGGCTCCTACGCCCGCAATCCGGCGACGGGTGAAGCGATCCCGATCTGGATTGCCGACTACGTCCTGATGGAGTACGGCACCGGCGCCATCATGGCGGTCCCGGCGCACGATAAGCGGGACTTCGAGTTCGCCACGCAATTCAAGCTCCCGATCCGACAGGTCGTCGCCGTCCCGGGAGAGACGTTGCCGATTGTCTCGGAGAACGGCGTGCTCATGAGCTCAGGGCCGTTCGATGATGTGGCGTGCGGCGAGGGCGCGCGCAAGATCGTCGCCTGGCTCGCCGAGCGCGGTCTCGCGACGCCGCGCGTCCAATACCGGCTGCACGACTGGTGTATCTCGCGGCAGCGCTATTGGGGTCCTCCAATCCCCATCCTGTACTGTGAGAAATGCGGGGTCGTCCCGGTGCCCGAGAAGGACCTGCCGGTCCAGCTCCCCCTCATCGAGGATTTCCGCCCTGACGATACGGGGGTGAGCCCGCTTGCTCGGCACGAAGAGTGGTACTTCGTCAAATGTCCCCAATGCGGCGGCCAGGCGCGTCGCGAAACGGACGTCTCCGACACGTTCCTCGATTCGGCGTGGTACCACCTTCGCTACCCGTCCACGGAATTCGCCGACCGGCCGTTCGACCCGGCCCGGACCCAAAAGTGGCTTCCGGTGAGCAGCTACATCGGGGGCAACGAACACGCGGTGCTGCATCTCTTGTACGCCCGATTCATCTGCATGGTGCTGTTCGACCTCGGCCACCTGCACTTCGACACGCCCTACCCGAGATTCCGCGCCCACGGTTTGATCGTGAAGGACGGCGCCAAGATGTCGAAGTCGCGCGGCAACGTGGTCGTCCCCGACACCTACATCCAGCAATGGGGCGCGGACACGTTCCGGATGTACTTGATGTTCCTCGGCCCTTTCCAGGAGGGTGGGGATTTCCGGGATTCAGGGATCGTCGGCCAGCGCCGGTTCCTGGAGAAGGTGTGGGCGTTGGTGCATGAGGCCGCCGGAGCCAAGGTCGCAAGCGCTCCGGAGCTTCAGCAGAAACTCCACCGCACGATTCGTAAGGTGTCGGCGGATACCGAGGCCCTGCAGTACAACACCGCGATCGCGGCGATGATGGAATACGTCAATGTGTTGCGGGACGCGGGACGCGGGACACGGGACACGGTGGAACCGCTTGTTGTCATGCTCGCTCCCTACGCGCCCCATATTGCCGAAGAACTGTGGGAAGTCATGGGACACAAGACATCGGTCTTTGAAGCCAAGTGGCCTTCGTATGACGAGCGACTCGCCTCAGCGGGGGACGTGGAGATCGCCGTTCAGGTGAACGGCAAGCTTCGGTCCCGTCTCACCGTACCGAGGGGGATGGCCGAGCAGGACGTGCTCGCGCGCGTGCACGCGGACGAAGCCGTGAAAAAGTTTGTCGATGGGAAGAAGGTGAAAAAGGTGGTGTACGTGCAGGACCGGCTCGTCAATCTGGTCGTCTAAAGCGCCTTCGCGACCAGGTCGCCAACGAGATAGCCTACCGCTGCGACGCCCATCCCGACGACAAACATGTCGATACCGCTGCGGATCACGCCGCGGCCCGTAAAGAAGCTCCGCGCGGCGCCCACGGCGAAGTGCGAAACCATCGCGATCGTGAACGCCAGCCAGATGGCGACGCGCCCCTGCAGCACGAGGAACGGGAAAACCGGAATGAAGGCACCCACCGCGGTGGCCACGCCGGTGATCCACCCCTCGCGGAACGGCGTCGAGTGCGCCTCACCGATCTTCAGCTCGTCCCGCACCTGCTCTCCCAGCGCGCGCACCGGATCGCGCATCACTTCCTCCGCCATGCGCCGTGCCGTACGCGCATCCACGCCTTTCGCTTCATACTGCAGCGCCATCTCTTCCATCTCCACTTCCGGCATCAGGCGAATCTCTTCCTTCTCCATGGCGATCTCGTGTTCCCAGACCTCCTGCTCGCTCTTCGCCGCCAGATACCCGGACGACCCCATCGACAATGCGTCCGCGATCGCGCCGGCCACGCCCGAGATCAGGATCACGTGCGGCTGCACCGCCGCGCCGATCACGCCCGCCACCAACCCAAAGTTCGCCGTCAGCCCGTCGTTGAAGCCATACACGACGTTGCGCAAAAAGCCGCCGGAGCCCGTCTTGTGCCACGGCTCGGCACCCTTGCCGGCGAGTTCCGCGAGCGTCCCGGCGTGGGCGGCCGATTCCTTGGCGAGCTGGAGCGAGACTTCCTGCGCGTCGGGGAGGCGCGATTCCTTGTGGAGGTTGAGGTACCCCTTTACCTCCTCGCCCTCTTCGCGCAGCAGCATGGGCAGCAGATACCCCGTCCCAAACCGCCGCCCGAACCACGCCCGGAGCTTGGCGTTCAGGGATGGCCGCGCGTGATCCACTTTGTGGCCATGCTCGCCGAGCAGCTTGCTCCAGATCTGCACGTGGCGCTCCTCGACGCCTGCGAGCTTGATGTAGACGTCCTTCCTGTGCGGATCGGATTCCTGGCCGGCGAGGGCGAGGTAGAGGTAGGCCGCGTCCGCTTCATCCTGCCAGTGATGGAGCCATTCGTGGACGTCTGGCTTGGGCATGCGGCAAGGTACTCCGGCGCAACGCTTTAAGGAACCGTGATTTTCCCTAGGCCATGTCGCGACGTTCCACGTAGTTATGGCATCATACCTTTCGGACAATGACCGTGGCATTCGCCGTTCCGGACGTCCTCGTCGCCCGCGCGCAAGCCGGAGATGAAGCAGCGCTCGAAGCCCTCTACCGGGCGTTCGAGACGCCTGTCTACAACCTCGTTCGTCGGATGCTGCGGCGACCGGAGGACGCAGAGGACGTGCTGCAGGAGACGTTTCTCGAGGTGGTGCGCAACATCAAGCAGTACCGCGGTGAGGGCTATCTCTGGGGTTGGATTCGCCGCATCGCCTCGACCAAGGCCTTGATGCGGATTCGTCGAGATCACGTGCGGGAGACGGAGTCGCTGGACGACGAGCCGGGCAAGCCGGGGATGCACATCGGCGCAAACCTCGATCTGGAGCGCGCGTTCGAGCGGCTGACCGAGACGTCCCGCGCGGTGGTGTGGTTGCACGACGTGGAAGGCTACACGCACGAGGAAATCGCGGAGCAGATGGGCAAATCGGTGAGCTTTTCCAAATCGCAGCTGGCGCGGGCACATGCGCGCATGCGGCGAATGCTGGATGAAGGAGCACAGGCATGATGCACTGTACGATGGAAGATCTGGGAGCTCTGCAGGCGGGTGAGGCGTCGGTCTGGGCACGCCGGCACATCACCACCTGCGCTACGTGTCAGGCGGAGCTCGAAGGGTTGTACCAGCGAATCGCGCAGCTCAAGGCGCTGCCGGCGCTGCGCCCGCCGCGCGACCGCTGGCCTGCCGTGAAATCGGCGCTGCGCGTGCAGCGCTCTCGCCGCCGTCGCACATGGGGCGCGTGGACCGGCAGTCTCGCTCTCGCCGCCACGATCGCTGCCGTCTTGCTGATGCAGCCGGGCACCCAAGCCACGGCTCACGCCGAGTTGAGTCAGGTGAAGCGACAGTCGGCAACGCTGGAAGATTCTCTGCAACGCTACGACACCGACGGCCGCGTATTGAGCGGTCATGCCGCTGCGGTCGTGGCGGATCTCGAAGACCGTATTTCCATTCTCGACGGCGCCCTCGTGCAGCGCGAACAGGGCGCTCAGGACGCCGAGCTCGTACAACTTTGGCAGGAGCGCGTTGGCCTGATGCGGGAGCTGATGAACGCCCGCGCGACGCGCGCTCGCTACGTCGGGCTCTAAGAGCCCGGAGGAGAATTAGACGATGCGCAATTTGACTGTGGCAATTCTCGCCGTCAGCCTGGTTCTGCCGGCCGTGTCGGCCGCGCAGGCAACCCCGCGCCGGCCGAGCACCCGGCCCCGCGTGAGGGTCCAGACCGGGGACGGGCCGTTTGGCGTGTATTCGTTCAGTAGCGAGAGCCGCGGTCGGATCGGCGTCATCGTTGACGTACGTGCCGACGCTACCGGCGATAAAGTGGGCGCGCGCATCGAGGGCATCACCCCCGGCGGGCCCGCCGAAAAAGCCGGCCTCAAAGCCGGTGACGTGATCACGCGTTTCAAGGGCACCGCCCTTGGCGGCGCGGCATCTGAGGACGACGAGCGGTCAGGGCCGGGGATGAAGCTGATCGATCTCGCTCATGCGCTCGATCCGGGCGATACGGTTCAGGTCGAGTACCGTCGCGGCAGCGATGCCCGCAAGGTGACGATCGTGGCCGAGGACCTGGGTGGCGGAGCCTGGACCGGACCGATGGAGGGCCCCGATATGGGCGCTTTCAAAGAGCTCACTCGGATGAATATGGAGCCGGGCGAGTTCATCTTCGGGGGCCCGTGGGGCGGGATCGAGCTCGTGAGACTCAATCCCGATCTCGGCGATTATTTTGGCACCCGCGAGGGCGTGTTGGTCGTTCGCGCGCCGGAAGATTCTTCATTGGCCTTGAAGGGCGGCGACGTCATCATCTCGATTGGTGACCGCAAGCCGACATCACCCGAGCAGGCGATGCGGATCCTGCGCTCGTACGATGTGGGTGAGACGGTCACCTTGGACGTGCTGCGGAAGCAGAGGCATGTCGCAGTGACGTGGAAAGTCCCGGACCATGAGAACCGCAAGTTCCGGATGGCGCCGCGGATGCATGAGGAGCCGAGCTGGTTCCGGGTGATGCCCAAGCTGCGCCAGCGGATGGAGATCCCGGCGATCAAGATTCGAGACGTGATTCGGACCAGCCGGGCGATCTAGAACCGGCGGGACGGGCGTAGTAGGTAGGGGCGCAGCATGCTGCGCCCCTACTTCGTTCTACAGCCCTACCGATTAGGTCCGATCAAAATCGCATTCGTCACCATCTTTGCCGGTCCCCGCCAAAACGCCCGAAACAGCGGATCACCGAGAAACAGCACGACGCGCCCATTGCCCTGATTCTCGACGACGGCCCACGTCGAGCCCTTGAGGAGTCGCGCCGTGTTGTCGGGCCACGTGAACCCCGAGAGCACCAGGGAGTCCACGGGATCGGTGAAGGTGATCACATTCGCGCCGCCCTTCGAGGGCCGCCAGAACGTGTCGCCGTCGATGAATACCGGCATCCGGTTGCGGTCGTATCCCAGCGTCAACCAGTGTGTCGTGTCCAGCGTCGCGCGGAAGATCGCGCCCGGGATCCATTCGGGCCGGTCGCGCGCCGGCGCGGTCCTGGAGATCAACGGGGGCTCGTTTCCCGCCGCGGTGGTATCGGCTTTCGCGCCGCTGTCGGGCGCGACGCTCGCGACGCTCGACAACGCCACGTCCTTGTTCGCCGCGAGGTCGCCGGCGCCGCCGTACCCGATGAGCACGCCCCCCGAGCGGACCCATGCCTTGAGTTTCTCGACGCCATCGTCGCCAAGCTCGCGGCGCATCCTGCCGCCGCTGCCGTCGGGGATGATCAGGACGTTGAAGGTCTGCAGGTCGTCCATGCGCGCGATTGCGCGTAGCGGCACAGGGGTGAACGCCACGTTGAGCTCACGCGCGAGGTAGTACCAGAGCCAACCGTAGCTCGTCTCTGAAATGCCATCTCCGGCGGCCACCAGGATTTTGGGAGCGTGCAGTCCCGCGACGTCTTCGGAGCCAATTCCGGCGTCCCCCGTGTCGGGAAACGCCGTCTGTAGGGGGAAAACGGGGACGCCCAAGGCCGGCCCCAACGCCGCGATGCGCTCGTGCAGGCTCGCCGGGTTGCGCTGGGCCCGCGCGACGAACGAGCCACGCGGATAGGTGCGACCTCCGGTGAGAATTGGTTGCCGCGTGACCGCGAGCCTGAAGTTTTCGGCTTCGAGCGCGAGCGCGAGTCGCGCCGCACCGGGCCTATCATTGATGAAGACGTACGCGCTGGCACCGCGCGTCGGTGCGGCGGGAGGGGGCACGATGGTGTCCGTGACCGCGTCGCCGCCTGGACCGGCATCTTCCGTCCAATACGCGTCGAGATTGAACGACAGCGGCAGCGACCACGCCGTGATGTCGTAGAAGCCGTAGTCCTCTTTGTCCGCCTCGTCGCCGCGCCGCCGGTTGCGCTGAAACTTCCCGATCTCCCGCTGGACGAATGACCGGTCCATGCTCGCCTGCGGTTCGAGCATGCCCTTGGCCAGACGCCGCTGCGGCTGGTTCAGGTCGATCACGTAGCTGCCGGCGGGAAAAGTCCGCGCGGTTGCCGCCGTGCCCGGGCTGATGTAGGGGTGTGCGAGGCGCGACGACAGCGGCTCGCGCAGCCGCGTGACCTCGATCCCGTTCCGGAGCAGCAAGCCGATCACATGCGCTGACGACTGCGGGTCGTTGCCCGGCACGATTACCACGCGTTTCATGCGATCGGTCGCCGCTTCCGCCATCGCCGAGCGGCGGAACTCATAGTAGTCCTGCAGCCGGCTCTGCCGGTTCTTGGCCGTCGTTTCCAGCGTGGCCAGGGAAGCCACGAAGTGATGTGCGATGCCGTCGAGGAAGGTCGTGATGCTGCCGTCGTCACGGCGCTTGCGGAATTCCGGGCCACCGTCGGTCTCGTACGTCATCCCGGAGGAGCCCTGAAACGTCGTCCATTCGTCCCAGTAGCCGACGTAGAAAAAGTCGAACACGCCGCCCACGTAATACTGCCAGCCGTAGCGGTCGAACGCGGCGGCGTTGCCGCGGCCGTAGGTCGCGAACCACTTGGTCGTCTGCGGCGGCAGGTTCAGGTTCACCGCCTGCGCGACCGGTGGGAAGAAGAACGACGAGGTCGTCGAGTGATGGTCGACGAACACCTGTGGGTGCCAGCGCAGGATGCCGTCCATCATCGCCCGCACCTCGGGCTGGCTTTGCGCGAGCAGGTCGCGGTTCATGTCGAAGCGGTAGTGGCTGTAGCGGCCCGTGATGCTCCAGGGCTCGTTCTGCTCGAACGCCCACGGGTGATCGGCGCCGACGCCGACGGAGTTGTACCAGGCGGCGAAGCGCTCATGCCCATCGGGGTTCGCCGAGGGGTTGAGCACAACGACCACCGACTTCAGGATCTCCTGGGTCTGCGGCTCGTCCGACGCGGCGAGCTGATAGGCGACCTGCATGGCCGCCTCGAATCCCGCCGGTTCGTCGCCGTGAACCGAGTAGTTGAACACCGCGACGGCCGGGCTTTGCGCCGCGATCACGGCCGCCCGCGCCGGCGAGGTCTTGCGCGGATCCACGAGCTCCGCGATGCCGGCACGGATTTGATCGAGTTTGGCGAGGTTCGCCGGATCCGAAATGATCAGCGCGCGGATGGGCCGGTACTCGCTCGTGCGTCCCCACGTCTCGATTCGCACGCGGTCGGTGGCGGTGGCGGCCAAGGTGTCGAGATAGTGTTGCATCACTGCGTACATGGTGTGTTGGCTGCCGGCCGCGTATCCGGTGATGGCTTCGGGGCGCGGCACGGCGGGGCGATAGGGGCCGCGGGAGTAGAAGTCGAACGGCTCCTGGGCGGCCAGCGGGGACACCAAGACGATCAGAAGGCACACAACGGGGCGCATGGTATTCCGGATTTGAGGTTGTGCGAGATATCGGTAGGGGCGCAGCATGCTGCGCCCCTACAAAAACCAACGCAACATTTTCGACGTTTTACGCGCGACGACGTGCCGCGGGCAATGCCTGATCGAAAGAAGCGAACTCGAATGGCTTGGAGACGCAAGGCCGCCCCGTCCCGTCCAGGAAGCGCCGCATCTGCTCGTTCACGAGGTCGCCCGTCGTGAAAATCACGCGCTCGGCGTGAGAGGGGTCGTGGCTGCGCAGCCGCTCGAAGATCTGCTCGCCGGAAAGGTCCGGCATGCGCATATCCAGGATGACGGCGTCGTATTTCGACGCCTTGAGGCGTACGAGGGCGTCTTCGCCGCTGGCGGTCGTCTCCACTTCGTGGCCCTTGCCCGCGAGATAGCGCTGTAATGACACGCGGACCGAGGCTTCGTCGTCCACGACGAGGACCCGCAGGCGATCGCTCTCTGTGGGGGGCACGTGGGGAACGGCTGCGTGCTCACCAGAGGGGCCGAGCTCGGTGATCGGGATCTCGACCACGAATCGGGCTCCCGTTTGCGGCGGGTTTTCCGCCCAGATCCGGCCCTCGTGCTCGCGCACGATGCCGAGCGAGATCGAGAGACCGAGGCCCGTTCCCGAACCGGTCGGTTTGGTCGTGAAGAATGGGTTGAAGATGCGCTCGATCAGGTTCGGCGGAATGCCGGCGCCGGTGTCCTCGATCTCGATCCGGATCGAGTCGGCGTTGCGCCGGGTGCGCACCGTGAGCCGGTGATGGTGGCCGTCCCGCTGCTCCATCGCCTGCTCGGCATTCGTCATGAGGTTCAGGAAGACCTGCTGCAGCTGGTGCGCGTCGGCCATGGTGTCCGGGAGCGATTCGTCGTATTCGCGCCGCACGTCGATGCCGCGGACTCGTAGCTCGTAGCCGCGCAATTCCAGGGTGTCGTCCAAGACCTGGTTGAGCCCCGTGGGGACCTTCTCGGCTTTATGCTGGCGCGCAAAGGTCAGCAGGTTCTGTACGATACGGCTGGCGCGCCGCGCCTCGCTGTAGATCGTCTCCGCCGCCGTGCGCTGATCGGGCGGGAAGCGCTTCTCGGCGAGCAGCAGTTGGGCGAACGCGGAGATGCCGGCCAGCGGGTTGTTGAGCTCGTGCGCCACGCCGGAGACGAGCTGCCCGATCGCCGACATTTTTTCCGACTGGATGAGCTGCTCCTGCAGCATCTTCTGGTCGGTGACGTCGCGGATCAGACACAACACTTCCTCATCCTTCTGCGGCGTCGAGTAGGTGATCGCGATCGTGCGGACTTCGCCGTCCTTGCGGTAGAACTGCGACTCGAACAGGCCCGTTTCGCCGGCAAGCGCCTGCTGGAAGTGGCCCAGCGCCTTCGGGAGGTCGTCGTCGGGGAGCATCGGGGCGAACCATTGACCGACCAGCTCTTCGCGTTTGTATCCGGAGATGTTTTCCGCTGCGTGGTTCACCGTGGTGAAGCGGCCGTTCGCGTCGAGGGTGACGATCGCGTCGGAGGCCGATTCGACGAGGTGGCGGTAGCGGGCTTCCGAGCGTGCCAGCGTCTCCTGGGCGCGCTTAGGTTCTGTGACATCGCGAAGGGTGGCGACGGTGCCGATGATCTCGCCCTGCATGCGGAACGGCCCGCTCGAGACCGCCACGTCACGTTCTTCACCCGTGCCGTGATTGACGATCCGTGTCTCGTACCGCTGCGTCTCACCTCCGAGAACGCGGTCTTCGCGTGCGGCGACGTGGGATCGCTCGTTCGGCGACAGGCTGTCGGCGATCGCCTGGCCGACGATGTCGCCCGCCTGCCAGCCCAGCATGTCGGCCCCGGCCTGGTTCGCCGCGAGCACCCGCCGATCTGTACCGGTGACGACGACGGCGTCCGGCAGCGCAGCCACGATGTCGGCTGCCGTCCGCAGCAAGTCCACCAGGGGGCTTTTGCCTGCCGTAGTGCTTGCCCCAGTGCCTCGGGTCGGCGGGACGCGACGAGCTTTACTCACGCGTGATAAGACGCCTCCATAGAAGCCTTCATCAAGCTCAGACTTTCCAATGCGACCTGGGTGACTTTTTCGGGGGTGTCGGCATTGCCCCGCTTGACGCAGTCCTTGATGATTTCCAAGGCATGAATTGGGTGCTCATCGTCGTACTTGGCATGCTCCTCGAGCCACCAGCGACCGCGCGGTCCGATTTTCTCGTTCTTCGCGAGCCCCCGCAGCGCCTTTTCCGAGATTTTCTGGGCGACCCCTTCGACCGCATAGTTCGTCGCCGAGACCGCCTGGCCGAACTCGGCATTGCGGCACATCTCGGTCAAGTAGGCGTGGAACTTCTTCACCGACGGGATCATCGGCTCCGGTTCCTGGAACCGTTTCTTGTGAACGTTGAACCCATCCCCCATCGCGCGCCACATCGCGTCGTGCCGGCGCTCGACCCGGATGTTGTCCGTGAAGAATTCCCGCCCCATCGCCGGTGAGCGATCCAGCAGCATCTGCAGCCACTGGGGGAAGTCCCGAATGATAGGGTAGAACCCGACCAGGAAGTTCTGGATTTGCCCATCCACCAGTTGGTTCTCCGACGCGTCAATAATCACTGGTGTATCGAGGATGGCCTGTCGGCTGGGCTCCAGCGTGGAGTCCAGGTCCGCGACCCAAGGCGGGTGCGGCGTCACTTGCACTGACATTGCGGCTCCTCTCCCGGGCGCGGGCGTGGGTACGTGGGGTTCAACGTGGGCTGGAATGTACGGGTGAGGATCGAACATGCAAGCATAAGTCGGATAGTGACTTGGAGCACATCAGCAAAAATGGGCCACTTGACAAGATATATCGTGTAAGAATATCGTGACGTAACATCGCACAAGAGGCAAAGATGGGCGGGAAGTTCGGCTGGGAGGGGTTTGGTTTTGCGTTCGGACCCCGGGCATGGGGCTTTCGTGGACGCGGACCCCGGAGTTGGCGGCGTCAGTGGTTCGGTGCCGGCGACATGAAGTACGTCATCCTGAAGCTGCTGCGCGACAAGCCACGTCATGGATACGAAGTCATGAAGGAGTTGGAAGAGCGGATGCACGGCTGCTACTCGCCGTCGCCCGGTACCATCTATCCAACCCTGCAGTGGCTCGACGACGAGGGACTCGTCGTCGCGCGCGACGTCGAAGGCAAGAAGGTCTACGAAATCACCGACACAGGACGGGCGTTTTTGGACGAGCACAAGGACATCGTCGAAGACATCTTCGATCGCGTGACCGAGACCGTCGAGCGCACGGTGGGTGGCTCGATGGTTGAAGTTAACCGGGCACTGGGTCAGCTCGTGAAGGCAGTCTACCGGACCGGCTGGAAAGCCGAGACAGATGTCGCCCGCAAGGGCGTTGCTGAGGTCCTGGCGAAGGCGACGGCGGAGATCGAGGTGTTAGGAGCGGCGCCGGCGTCGAAGGCCTAGCGCATCCACACCCAGATTGTCCCCGCGGGGCATGTAGACCCCATCCCGAACGACGGCGATGACGAAGAGATGCTCCAGGGGACGATACTGGCGGGTGCCCGCGGGCGTCCCCCGCGATAGATCTCCACCGCCTCGACGTGATCCGCGGCAATCGCCGACAGCGGCCATCCCTGGCCGTTTTGACCGTCGATAAAGATGGCGTAGTTGCGCAGCTCGGTCGGCCCAAAGCCGCGGCCCGCGGCGGAAGCCGCGCGGGGGAGCGCGAGATCCAACCGCAGCTCTCGCAATTCCGCCAGCTCTTCTCGAGGGACGAACACGGAGTTTCCGCCGGTGCACCGCACCCGGCGCGAAGCATGCTCGTCCCATGCCGCGTCGATGATCCCGCCGTAACCGGCCAGCCGGTTGATTCGGCGATTGCTCAGACCGTCCGGCACGGGACCGAGCAGGAGCGACACGTCGAGCGATTGCCCAACTGGCAGGGTCACCGCATGCCGCAACGCAAAGTAGCCGGGCTTGCGGACCCTGAGCATGAACGTTCCGGCCGGCACGGTCGGCAGGCTGAAGCGACCCTGACTATCCGTCGTTGTCGCGACCGCGCCTCCGAGCACCACCACGTCCGCGCCCCCGATCGGGCGATCGAAAACGTCGGTCACCGTGCCGAATATGCCGCTGCGCCGGCCGCGGACCACAAGTGGCTTGAGCTCTTGCGCCACCGGCGTCATGCGCGCGGCGATTTCCGTTTCAGTGCTGTCGATGACAAAGGTGACTTCGAGGGGATTGAAGCCAAGTCGCCGGAAGAGAAAACGCTCCTCTCCTTGCGCGAGACTGTCGAGCTGGAACCGTCCGTCGGCGCCGGTGAGCGTCTTGCGTCCCGCCGTCATGGCGAGAACCTGGACCTGATCGACTGGTTGCCCCGCGATGTCGCGGACCGTACCGCGGACCGTGCGGGGGTTGATTTGCGCCGGGACTGAGCGGGCTGACAAAAGGAGGGTGACGGCCGCGATCGCGAGCGCGTAGCGTGACATACTCAGAATATTACTTGCGTCTCCGTCTCATGTTCCAGACCGATCGCGCAACTCCTGTAGCGCGCGAGCCACATATACGCGGGTCATCTGCTTTCGCCACGACAGGTCGAAATCGGTGTTGTCCATCGGCTTGGACGGTCGGTAGGCCGCCTCCGCAGCCGCCGCGATGGATTCGTCGGAAAGCGGGGCTCCCTGCAGGGCCGCGCCCGCTTCCTGGACTTCCTGCGGGTAGCTCGCGACCCCACCGAGCACAATGCGCGCGGTGACGACGTTCTTCCCCTTCCACTGTACCCAGGCGGCGACGCCGAGCACCGGGAAATCGAACGCGCCTCTGCGCCGCAGTTTGTGATAGACCGCATCCCAGCCATTGGGCGCCGGAAGTCGCACGTCCACCAAAACCTCGTCAGGCTGCTTCGTGAGATAATTGATTCCGTCGTTGTGATAGAAGCGTCCTGCCGGGACGAGGCGCTCACCTTGGGGCCCCACGAGCCGGTACTCGGCGCCGATCGCCACCATCACCGGCGCGACGTCCGACGAGCTGACCGCCCAGCAGCGCGGCGACGACGGTGCGACCCAGCAGATGTGGCCGTCCTTTTTCATGCAGAAGTCGATCGACTTCCGCCACTCGTAGCTCTGATTGTAGTAGTTGCAGCGCGTGTCGAGACACAGGTTGCCGCCGAGGGTGCCCATGTTGCGGAGGAGCGGCGTGGACACGAGGCGGGCAGCGGTGGCAAATGCGGAACGTTGGAATGATGGAAAGTTGGAAAGAGCCGTCAACGTCACACACGTTCCAACATTCTCACTTTCCAACTTTCGTAGTTCAGGTATTCCCATCAGCGAAATGACAGTCTTCGGTTCCTGATGCCGGCGCTTCATGTTGGGATAGAGGTCGGTGCCGCCCGCGACGAACATGCCGTTGGGGCCAGCGTCGCTCTTCATGCGGAGCGCTTCGGCGAGTGACTTCGGTTGGAGGTAACTGAAAAACGGGAGCCGCAGCATGAGTCACCTTACGCTGCGGCTCCCGCCCCGTCCAGACGCAATGCTATTTGTCTCTTCGCGCCAGACCGATCCCGCGTACCGCCTCCGCCAGTTTCACGAACTCGGCGCGATATCCGTCCGGGTCGCTCCCACGCGCCTCGCGGGCGGCAGCGATCACGTGACCGAGATCGGCCTTCCCGCGGAAGTCCGAGTTCCGCAGCAACAACCCGAACTCGGCAACCGCCGCCTGAAACTGAAAGTCGACCGACGGCTTCTGGTCCGCTCCCGCGAGCACCGGCTGCGAAAGTAACCGGCTTACATCACCGTCCGGTTGCTTGTACCGAACTTTCACAAACAACAGCTCGGGACCGGCGGCACTGGTCGACTCTGTATTGCGACGCTGGTAGCGGAGGGAATCCGGCATCCGAATCGTCACGTCGGTGTTCACGCCCACCGGCACCACTTCATAGAGCGCGGTGACGGAGTGACCGGAGCCGACTTCGCCCGCGTCCTTCTTGTCATCGGTGAAATCTTCGTTGCGGAGCAGCCGGTTCTCGTAGCCGATCAGCCGGTATGCCCGCACCCGTGCCGGATTCCACTCCACCTGGATCTTCACGTCTTTCGCGAGGGTGTAGAGCGTGCCGCCGAGCTCGTGCACCAGGACCTTCTGTGCCTCGGTAATGTTGTCGAGGTAGGCGTAGTTACCGTTACCCTTGTCGGCCAACTTCTCCATCTTGGCCGCCTGCAGATTGCCTTCGCCCACGCCCAATACTGTGAGAAAGACGCCGGTGCGGCGCTTTTCCTCGATCAGCTGCACCATCTCGGCATCGCTGGAGGCGCCGACGTTGAAATCGCCGTCGGTGGCGAGAATCACCCGGTTGTTGCCGCCACGGATGAAGTTCGCGACCGCCTCGTCATAGGCCCGCCGAATCCCCTCGCCGCCCGCGGTGCTCCCCCCGGCCTCCAACCGGTCGATCGCGTCGAGAATCCTGTCCTTCTGGTCTCCCGGCGTGGACGGCAGGACCAGACCGGCGGAACCAGCGTACACGACCATCGCGACGCGGTCCTTGGCGCGGAGCTGATTTACGAGCAACCGCATCGCCGATTTCACGAGCGGCAGCTTGTTCGGCGGCATCATCGAGCCGGAGACGTCGAGCAAAAACACGAAGTTCGACTGGGGGAGATTCTCGAGCTTGACCCGGCGCGCTTGCAGGCCGATGCGGACGAGCTGGTGTTGCGGCTTCCAGGGCGCGGGTGCGACCTCGGTATGGATCGCGAGCGGGTCGTCGCCCTCGGGCTCGCTGTAGTCGTAGGGGAAGTAGTTCACGAGCTCTTCGATGCGGACCGCGTCACGCGGCGGCAGCTGGCCGTCCTGCATTATGTAGCGCCGCGTGTTGCTGTAGGACGCGCGATCGACGTCGATCGAGAACGTCGAGAGGGGATCAGCGGCGACCGCGATGAACTGGTTCTCGACGATCTCGTCATACTGCTCGCGATTCCCAGGCTGGCGCTGATACCGCCAGGCCTCGGTGCTGTCGAACCGAGCGCCGGGAGCCGTCGGATACTCCTCACGAGCGGCCGACCCCCGCACCAACATGTTCGCGGTGGCTCCCACCGCGGCTGACTTCGACGACTGAACGGCTATCCCGTCCACCACAATCGCCTCTAACTGCACCGAGCTGCTCTTGAGTCGGAAATCGACTGTCTGGGTGGTGTTTACAGTGACGCGGACGGTTTTCCGCCCGGCGTTATATCCGATGAATCGAGCCCACACCGTATGCGTCCCGACTGGGACATTGGCGATCAGGTAGGAGCCGTCCCGGTTGCTGATGGTGCTGAGTCTCGTTCCCGCGACCGAGACCTGGACGCTCTGAAGCTGCTTGCCGGTGGTGCTATCCGTGACATGGCCGGAAATGGTTCCGGTGTCGACTGCGGTGGGTCTCGATGCGGCAACAAGGCCGACCAGCAACGCGAGAAAACGAACGGGATGAAGCGGCACGGTCCCTCCGGGAAGAGTGTGTCCAAGAGAGACGCTCAGGCCTTAGCGAGCGACACAGCCTTTCCGTCCCCACCTTCTTGCGGTGTGGGGACGCGGGTGGGTTCGGGCCAGGCGATATCAGGGAAGCTCTTGGGCCCTACCCGTCCCCCCTCCCCCTTCCCCTTTCCCCGCAGTGCTTTAAGCACCTTCTCGGGGGTGATGGGCACCTCGTCTACGCGAACGCCGACGGCGTCGTAGACCGCGTTCGCAACCGCGGGCATCACGGGCAACAGCGGTCCCTGGCCGACTTCCTTCGCCCCGAAGGGCCCGTTGGGATCGGGATCCTCGACGAGATAGGTGACGACGTCGCACATCTCGAGCGTCGTCGGACTCTTGTATTCGAGCAGGGAAGGGATCTTGTGGACCACTTTGAGATCGCCGCGATAGGCCATCTCCTCCATCAGCGCCTCGCCGAGGCCCATGTAGATCGAGCCCTCGACCTGCCCGATCACGGAAGCGGAGTTGATCGATCGGCCGACGTCGTGGGCGATCCAGATGGTGGGCACGCGGACGATGCCCGTTTCGGGATCGACATCCACCTCGGCCACGCAGGCACTGTACGAATACGCCGGCGATGGCCCGACGCCGGCGCCGCGGTACTTCCCGGCGCTCATCGGTGGAGTGTAGGAACCGACCGTCCCGATCGTTCCCTCGGCGGCCTCCGCCAATTGAACTGCCTCGGCAAACGCCACGCCGCGCTTCCGATCCTTGGAGTCGAATACCCGGCCGTCGGCGAAGGTCAGCCGCTCGACCGGCACCTCGAGCTTCCTCGCTGCATGCACGCCGAGTATCTGTCGCGCGCGCTCGGCCGCTTGCAACGCGGCATTCCCGGTCATCAGCGTAACGCGGCTCGAATAGCTGCCCAGGTCTACGGGAGTGAGGTCCGTGTCGGCGGTGACGACGGCGATGTCGAACGGATCGATACCGAGCACTTCGGCGACGATGTACGCGAGGATCGAATCCGATCCCTGCCCGATCTCCGTCGAGCCGCAGAACACCGTGACGCCGCCGCCGCGGTCGCACTTCAGCTGGACGCCCGAATGCGGCATGTTGTTCCAGTAGATCGGCAAGCCGGCGCCCGAGATGTAGCTCGAGCACGCGAGCCCAACGCCGCGGCCCTCGGGCAGCTTGCGGAATTTCTTCTTCCACTCCGACCCCTCGACTACTTTCTCGATGCATTTGCCGAGACCCATGGAGCCCACCCGCAGGTAATTCGCCGTCAGCGAGTTGGGCGGCACGAGCGTCTTGAGACGTAGCTCGGCGGGGTCGATGCCGAGCTGCTCGGCGATCTTGTCGAGATGCACCTCGAGCGCGAAGCGCGGCTGCGGCGTGCCGTGCCCGCGCTTGGGTCCGCACGGCGCCTTGTTCGTGAAGGCGCGCGCGCCCTGGAAGTGGTAGCGCGGGACATTGTAGGTGACGGTCTGCAGCGCGCCCGTGTAGTAGGTGCTCGCGACGCCGTACGAGCCGTACGCGCCGCCGTCGAGCAGAGATTTGAAATGCATTCCGGTAATCGATCCATCGCGCTTCACACCAGTGCGCACCCACATCAGTGTCGGGTGGCGGCCGCGATGACAGTAGAACACCTCTTCGCGCGTCAGCGTGATCTTCACCGGCCGGCCCGTGATCATCGCGAGCTTCGCCACCGCGATCTCGTGACTGAACGGATCGCTCTTGCCGCCGAAGCCCCCGCCGTTCGGCGTCGCGATGACGCGAATGCGCGCGGCCGGCAGCTCCAGCACCTTGGCGAGCGCGCGGTGGACGTAGTGCGGTGTCTGCGTCGAGGTCCACAGCGTCAGCTTGCCATCCGGCGACCACATCGCTACGGCGGCGTGCTGCTCCATCGGCAGGTGCGTGCTGCCTTCGAAGAAAAACAGATCTTCGCGCACCAGATCCCCGTCAGCGATCCCGGCCTCGGCATCGCCGAACTCGAGATTGATCAGCTTGTGCAGATTGCCGCTGTCGGCGTAGTCGTGAATCTGCGGCTCGGGATGCGCGACGGCGGCTTCGGCCGAGTCGAAGGATTTGAGCGGCTCGTAGACGATCTTGATGAGGTCGAGGGCGGCGGTCGCCGTCTCCTCGGTCGTGGCCGCCACGGCGGCGACGGGATCCCCGATGAAGCGGACTTTGTCGACGCAGAGGGTGTGCTCGTCCTGCGAGACGGGAAGAATTCCGAACGGAATCGGCAGGTCGGGACCCGTCAGCACGGCCTGCACGCCGTCCAGCTGCTTCGCCGCGGTGACATCGATCGAGACGATGCGCGCGTGCGGCTCGGTGCTGCGCAGCAGCCTGCAATACAGCATCCGGGGGAACGCAAGGTCGTCGGCGAACTTTGTCGCCCCGGTAACCTTGGCGACCGCATCAACTTTACGGAGCGCTTTGCCGATAATGCGATGGGCTGATGGGCCGACGGGCGGATGGGCTGATCTATCGCCCATAGAGCGATTCACGCGTGGGTTCAGCCTTCTCCCCGCGCATCCGGGCCGCCGCCAGCTCGACCGCCTCATAGATCTTGATGTAGCCGGTGCAGCGGCACAGGTTGCCGGCGAGCGCCTCTTTGATCTCTTCGCGCGTCGGCTTCGGATTGGTGTGCAGCAGCGCCTCTGCCGCCAGGAGAAAGGCCGGAGTGCAGTAGCCGCACTGGGCGGCGCCGAGGTCGGCGAACGTCTCTTGCAGAGGATGGAGCTTGCCGCCCTGTGCCATCGCTTCGACCGTCCGGACCGCATGGCCTTCGCAGGCGAGGCCCAGCACCAAACACGACAGCACGGGCGTTCCATCCAGCAGCACCGTGCACGTGCCGCACTCACCCAGCTCGCAGCCGTGCTTCGTTCCCGTGAGTCCCAGATCCTCGCGCAAAACCTCGAGCAGCGTCTTGTGCGGCGCGAATGCCACTTCGGCCGCTTCGCCGTTCACGGTGAGCGCGATTTTGACTTTTGATTCAGGACTCATGGTTACGACCTAATCTTGATAAGACGTACGGTCGACGCCAGCTTCCTGCCATGATCAAAGCTCTTTTTTCAGCGACCGCGCTGCTTTCCATCATTCCATCGTTCCATCTTTCGGCTCAGGATTACAGAGCCCAGGCCATCCGCATCCTCGCCACGGTCCCCCTCATCGACGGCCACAACGACATCCCGGACGCGCTTCGCGAACGGGGCGGTCTCGATTCCGTGAACTTCGCCGTCCGCCAGCCGAGGCTGATGACCGATATCCCGAAGCTTCGCGCCGGGCATGTCGGCGGGCAGTTCTGGGCCGCGTATGTCCCCGTGACGACGATGGACTCCGGGGCCCACTCGGCGATCTACGCGCTCGAGCAGATCGATCTCGTTCATCGGCTTTGCGCAAAATACCCACGCTCTTTGGCGATGGCGTACACGGCGGCCGACATCGAGCGCAACTTTGCCGCCGGCAAGATCTCGTGCCTGATCGGCATCGAAGGCGGCCACGCGATCGAGAACTCGCTCGGTGCGCTGCGCATGTTCTACAGGCTCGGCACGCGCTACATGACGTTGACGCACTGGCGCAGCCTCGATTGGGCGACCGCTTCGACTGATACCGCCCGGCGCGGCCTGTCGCCCTTCGGCAAGCAGGTCGTGCTCGAGATGAACCGTCTCGGCATGCTGGTCGATTTGTCCCACGTCAACGATCAGACGATGTCCGACGCGCTGCACACCACGCGCGCGCCGGTGATCTTCTCGCATTCGTCCGCGCGCGCGCTCGCGAATCACGCGCGCAATGTTCCCGACTCGATTCTCAAGCTCGTCGCGGTGAACCGGGGCGTCGTCATGGTCAACTTCAATCCCGGCTTCGTATCCGAAGCGGTGCGTATTTCAGACGACACGGTGAACGCGCGCCTGGACAGGCTGCGGGCAGCGGGCGCGGATTCGGCAACGCGCGCCGACTCGGTCAAGGCATGGAACGCCACGGGGCCCCACGCGACGCTGGTGCAGGCCGCCGACGATGTCGACTACATTCGACGAATCGCCGGGGTCGATTGTGTTGGACTGGGCTCCGACTTCGACGGCATCACGGAAGTGCCGGTCGGTCTCGAGGATGTGTCCAAGTTCCCAGATCTGATCGCCGAGCTGCTGCGCCGTGGCTGGACCGAGGCTGATGTGAAGAAGGTCGCGGGCTTGAATACGCTGCGGGTACTGCGCGATGCGGAACGGATTGCGGCCGAGATGCGGCGGATGCCCCGCTAGACAGTCGCGGTACGCCGCGCCATGTTGTCAGAAATCCCTTTTCGCGAGGTCGGTACTATGCGGCGACCCGCACAAGCAGTGACCGTCCACGGCGTGACGGGTGGACTCCTCGCTGGATTCGTAGTCGCGTTGTGGTTCCTCGTTGCAGATACGATGGCAGGACATCCCTTCCGCACGCCGGCATTGCTCGCCGGCGTGCTGGTGAACCGTGAGTTCACGGACGTCACCTTCCGACTCGTCGCTGTCTACACGGTGCTGCACTTCGGGGTCTTCGCGGTGCTCGGGGTGGGGATGGCGTGGGTCAGCGCGGCGTTCACCGCGCCTCCGCGCTTACTACTCGCGCTGGGGTTCGGAGTGTTGCTGCAGGAAGCGACGTTCTATGTCGGGCTGCTCCTTCTGCATGCGCCGCGTCTCGGCGTGATCGCGTGGCCGCACGTGGTCGGCGCGAACATCGCCGCAGGCCTCGTGCTTATGGGCTACCTGCACTATGCCGAGCACGATCCTCGCCCAATGCGGTTTACTGCCCTTCGAGATCACCCCGTACTGGCTCGGGGCGCAGTCAACGGGCTCATCGGAGCCGCCGTGGTGGCGGTGTGGTTCTTCGTCCTGGATCTCGTGACTGGCAGTCCCTTCCGCACACCCGCGGCACTTGGCTCAGCCGTGTTACTCGGTGCGTCCGGGCCCGGCGAGGTCGTCGCTACCTTCGGCTTGGTCGCGGTCTACACGGTCGTCCACGTCGCGGCGTTCGTCGTCGCCGGCGTCGTGTTCGTTGCGCTGGCGGAGCAGGTGGAACGCGTCCCCGCGATGGCGCTGCTCGTGCTGCTTACCGCGATTCTACTCGAGGGACTCTTCCTGGCTACGATCGGCGTCGGAGCCCAGTGGGTTCTGGGAACCGTCGGTTGGCTGCCGGTGGCGGTTGCAAATGCCCTGGCAGTGGTCGCAATGGGATGGCAGGTATGGCGGACGCATCCGGTGCTGCAGCGTCGGTTGCTGGAGCATCCACAGCTTCGCGTATAGGGGAGAGTCAGAAAACAACAGGGGCGCAGCATGCTGCGCCCCTACGTATTTGTGTGACGTGCTAGTTGACCTGAATGATCTTCAGGCCCCCCAGTCCGGCCGCGATGATCAGGATGCCCGGATTGCCGGGACCGCCCGCGGAGTAGGCGACGTGGTTCACCGACTGAAGGTTTCCGAAGCGCAGCTTGCCGCGCATCGTGATCGTTTGAGCGCCCGTGCCACTCGTCGAGAACGCCTGGCTGCCCTGCGCGAGATAGACGCCAGCTTCACCATTCGAGATGAACATGAGGTCCTGATCGATGGCGACCGCGTTGGTCACCACGACCGAAGGGCTCAGGCCCAGAGAGTCAGGATTGGGTCTCGGCACCTGGCCGAGGAATGCGCCCGTCGCTGGATTCAGGACTTGCACGCCGCTGTCACCTGCCGCGATGAACGCTTTACCGCCGACCAGCTCGGCTTGTGACTTTGATTGCGCGATGTCGGCGCCTTTGAACGGCCACGAGCCAACCACGCTCATGTTGCTCTCGTTGTAGACGGCCAGTGTGCCCGGCACGCCCCGCACGACCGCGACCAGTCCGCCCCCGACGGCTACCCAGCGCGCATCGGTCAGCGGTATCGAGCTCGTCACGGCGAATGTCGCGGGATTGAGCATGAACAGACTACCGGCATCACCTGACGTCGCGTAGACGCGCGTACTGCCGAACGCAACACTGGTCGCAGCAAAGCTGCTTAAGCCAGTGCGCGTGTTGCCGGCGAGCACCAGCTGGTTGCCTACGAGTTTCACGACTTCAAACACCGCGGGAGACGCAAACCCTGTGTCGCCCGTGGCCTCGGCGAGATAAACGTTGGTTCCGGACGTCGTCACGGCGCTGACGTCAGTGTTCTGAAACAGCGCTTCGGACGTGAGCACCGGCTGGTTCTTGTTGGTGATGTCGATGACGTCAACGGCACCCAGGTAGGGATTGCCCACCATGTTGTAGCTCACGACGACGAGATTGCCTACGATCGAAACCGACGTCGCCTGCAGCATCTGGCCACCGATAGACGGCGGACCGATTTCGGCCTTGAGGCTCAGGTTGAACCCCCCCGCTTGGCTCGCGGCGGTGCTGCGACTGATCGATACCGACGCCAACGGCGCCGGAGCGGACGGGTAGCCAACGCCCACGCTGTCGATCGGGATCGAGTCGTTCATGTACGTGACTCGCGATGCCAACACGCCGGCATTGTTGGTTATGGAAATGCGATCGTTCGCCTGATTCCCCGGTCCCGATGCATCGGAGCAGGACAGCTGAACCAGAGCGACGACGCAGATCAGTGCTACCGCGAGCTGACGCATGCACCAATACCGTCGGAGCGATGTTGGAGTGCAAGAGTCTCAGTCACCTTGTGATCACCGTCACTCGGCCGCCGTATCACAACCCGCGCTCCACGCCTAGCGACACGCCGCTGCGCGACAGCACCGGACGCGACCGAATCACGCTGATGTCGAACCGCAGCGTCGTGCCGCCGGTGGCGTTGTACCGGATCCCCGCCACTCCCGTCAGGGTCTCGAGCGATCGCACCGCTCCCGCGACCAGATAACTCTCGCGCCCCGCGGCGCCGAGCAGCGAGACTGCGGTGCGCCGCGTGAGTGAACGGGCAGCGCGAAGTGATACCGCGGTGTCAGTGCGCCTCGACGGGTTGCGCGAGATGAACCCGCGCATCGTCCACACCATGCGGCTCGTCTCGGTCGTGATGTGCGGCATCACGACGTCGACCGGGCCGACGCCGTAGTTCCAGCGGCGATATCCGACGCCGACGGATGAGCGGGCAGCGACGAGGGCGGTCGCATCGACCTCCCAGGTGTTCTTCGGCGTGAAGACCGGACGCTTCGAAGTCCCTGCTTCGGCGGTGAACCAGAAGCGGGTGCTCGGATGCGCGACGGCGCCAAGGCGCGCCGCGAAATCGGTTTCGCCGTAGCGGCCGTAATATTCGCCCGCGACCCAACCGCCAGAGCCGCGCGTCGATGTCAGGGTGAGCTGGGCGCCGAGCGTGGACCAATCCTGACTTGCCGTCACGGCCTCGTACGACCCCCACCCGGAGATTCGCGCGGTCTGTCCGAGACACGGCGTGGCTAGGCAGAGGGCGAGGAGCGCGGCGACGCTCGGTTTGCCGAATCCTTTGCGCGTCATGTCGCCCCAGGCGCGCACGCCTTTCGCCACGGGGGCGAACGCCTTGAGCCGCCACCACACGGTGCACTGGCGATAGCCGAAGTTTTCCAGCGACGCGAAGAGCAGCAACCGAAACAGGTCGGTGAAGCGACGATAGCGGCGGAAGCTCACTTCCTCGAGCACCACGGCCCAGATGGACAGCAACATGCCGTACCCCCACGCGACGAGGAGGAACAGCAGCGCGAACGACACGTTCACGAGGCCGAATGACAGGCCGGCGATGGTGATCACATAGCCCACGAGCTCGACGACCGGAGCCAGCATCTCGCCGAAAGCAAAGAACGGCATTGCGAGGAATCCGACTCTGCCGTACCGCGGATTGAACAGCATTCCTTTGTACTGCCACATCGCGGCAATCAGGCCGCGATGCCAGCGCTCGCGCTGGCGCGACAGAATCTTGAACGACTCCGGCACTTCGGTCCACGCGACCGGGTCAGGAATGAACGGCATCTCGTATTTGATCTTGTTGCGCCGCAGATGACGATGCATGCGCACGACGAGGTCGAGATCCTCGACGATGCTGTTTGTGCGATAGCCTCCCACGGCCATGACGTACTCTTTGCGAAACAGGCCGAACGCTCCCGAAATGATCAGATTGCCGCCCAACCGGTTCCATCCCAGCCGGCCGAACAGAAACGCGCGCAGATACTCGACCACCTGAATCCCGGGGATCAACTTCCCGGGCACGCGCGCGTCGGTTACGCGCCCGTCGGAAACGGTGCAGTTGTTGGCGACGCGCACCGTGCCGCCGACCGCGGCGATCTCGCGGCCGAGCAAAAACGGGCGCGTGAGGCGCAGCAAGGCGCCAGGCTCGATGAGCGTATCGGCATCGACGGCGATCACGAGCGGAAAGCGTGACGCGTTGATCGCCGCATTCAGAGAGTCGGCTTTCCCGCCGTTTTCCTTGTCCAGCACGAGGAGGCGTGAGCGGGAGCGCGAGCGATACAGGGCGCGCAGCGGCTTGGTCTCGATCGTCTCGGGATAAACCCGCGGGATTTCGTAGAGGTCGAAGGCGTGGCGCAGCTGCTCCAGCGTATCGTCCTTCGAACCGTCGTTCACCACGACGACCTCGTAGTTACGGTACTCGAGCGTGAGAATCGCGGTGACGCTGGCTTCGATGGTCGCACTTTCGTTGTACGCGGGCACGAGAATCGTGATCGGCGGCAGCGCATCGCTCTGCATCAGGCGCTGGAAGTCTTCGTCCTCGGCCAGCCGTGTTTGCTCCCAGATCTCCGGAATCGAGAGGATCAGCAGCACGGCATAGAACGAATTCAGGACCAGGAAGTAGATCAGGATCGCGAGGTCGGTGGTCCCGACAATCGAGGTGAGCACGCTCATACGGCGAACTCCGCGAGCGCCTGAGCCGGCAGACCGAGGACCATCTGCGCCATCGCCCGGGCGACGGGATCGCCTCCGACCTCCGCCTCGAGCAGCACGTTGCGGCCCGCCGCCGCGAAGCGCATCAGTGCCAGGGCGGCCCGCAGGCGCACCCACCAGACGTCGTCGCGCAACGCCGCCTTCAGCAGCGGCAGCGTACTCACATCGCTGATCATGCCGAGCGAGCGGACCGCCTGCGCGCGGGCTGCCCACGCGTCGTCGGTGGCCAGGCGCTTGAGCGCCGCGACGGATTCGCGGTGCGGAAAGCTTCCCAGCGCGCGCGCCGCCTGCACGCGGACCTCGGGATCGGCGTGGTCGGCCAGCGCCGTCAGGCGTTCGCGCAGCGCCGGCTCACCCAGCCGCGCGGCGAACTCGGCGAGGCGGGGCAGGGCGGGATCGTCCGCGCGACGCAGGCGCTTCTGCAGGTGATCGACCACCACGGGCCGTGACCGGAGCAGCATCGCGGCGTAGTACGCCTGCACCGTTGGCGCGAGCTGCGGCAGGCGATCCAGCGCCGTCAGGGTGAGGGGAGTGTTCTCCATCCGCTCAAGGCACGCGACGGCGGCTACGTGAACGGCGGGGTGACGGTCGTTGATCAAGCGAGTCAGGCGGGCCACATCGGTCGGCACGGCAGCGACGCTCAGGAAGCGCGCGCATTCCAGGCGTTTCCACCAGCGCGCCGACGTGCTGTTCGTGCGCACCAGCTTGGCCCACCACGTGTGGTCGAGCGCCTGGGCGAGCTGGCGCCACCGCTCGCCCGGCACCCGCGCCGACCATTTGACGATCGCGTCGATGGCGAGCGACGTGGGCATACGACCCAGCCCGACCATCACTCCCGCAAGCGGAGCGGTCCCGGCCGCCCAGCGCCGCATCGACGCGTCCACAGCCTCGCGGAGCGGGTTGAGACGGGTGCTGCGGCGCAGCCGGAACCAGCGGTTGAGCACGATCAGCACCAGGAGCGCCGCCAGCAGCCCGCCCTGCACGATGGCGACGACGATCAAGAAGCTCCGCGCGTTCACCGACCCACCCAGCGCCGGATCTTTTCCAGCGCGACCCGAAGGCTCATCGGTTTCACCATGTAATCCATCGCGCCCGCTTCGAGCCCGCGAAGCTGCTCCGTCTCGCTGCCGTGCACCGTCGTGAACACGACGCGGAACTTTCCCGGACAGTCCTGTGTCAGTGCTTCGAAGACCGAGTAGCCGTCGAGGGCGGGGAGATCGACATCGAGCAGCAACAAGGGTGGCCGCTCCGCGCCCCTCGTCTCCATCACCTTGAGCTGATCGAGCGCCTCGCGTCCATTGCGGAAGAGCACGTAGCGATACCCGCGTGCCTCGAGACCAAAGGTCAGCAGCTCGGCGAGCGTGTCGTCGTCTTCGACGACGATCACTTCGGGGACGTCTGTCGCGCCTTCCGGCGCGGAGCTTGTCGAGGGCGGTGGAGGTTGGCGGAGGGTTGGTGGAGGTTCGGGCAGGGCAGGTGCCGGCGGGGCTGCCGACTGCTTTGTAAACAGCGCCGCGGCTAACCGGCGGACGTATCCGCGCGCTGCCTGGCCTCGGTCCGCGATTCCATTGCCCGGGTGCTCGAGCCAGTGCTTGGCGGCTTCTTCGAGCTCGGCGGCGACCACGGACGCCTGCGGGAATCCGAAGGATCCGGCGGAGCCACGCAGACGATGAGCGTCGCGGCGCAGTGCTTCGATTGCGGCCGTGTCGTCGCCCGAAGCGATCAGCCGTTCGGCCAGTTCTGCGATCGTCCCCAGCTGATCGCGGGCTCCTTGCAGGTACTCGTCACGTACTCCGGGGGGCAGCCCGAAGTCGTCGACCTGGGGGGGGCTCACGGGCTCCAAGATATAACTAGCTTGTCTTTCGACCTAATGACCGGGCCTACGGTAGGGCTTTGCGAGACCTGTACATGGGTGCGGATTGTGACGAACCGGCGCGGATCTGTCTTCTATCGCTGCTCGCGCGCCGAGACAGACCCCCGGTTCGTTCGCTACCCACCGCTACCGGTGCTGCAGTGCCCCGGGTACGACCGTCGCGACCCGACTGCGGAGCCCGAGCGCGATCGTGACGAGCGCTGACGCGTCGCAGACTTCGGCGATGATGTGGGCAAACAGAAAGTGCGTCAGGCCGGCGTGGTAGGTGATGCATGAGAAGCTCGGCGAGCACGAAAAGTAAGGAAGCCCCAACTCAATTGTCGACCCATCCCAGGGGGGGGCCTCTAGGACGCGCCAGGCCGTCCCCCCGGCCCCCCCTTAAGCGAATTCCATGCCGAACGCCGTCTCGTGCTCGTTTGTGCTCACGTGTGACCCGTCTCACTTGCAGATTGCCCACCCGTTCCTCACTTTGGTCCCGCGCTTCCTATCTCTTTGGAAGAAAGGGCTTTGTGATTCAGCGCTTCGTGTTGAAGTACTTCGAGCGCGTCCTCGTTCTCCTGCTTGTAGCCTCGTTGCTCGCCATCAATTCACTGATCGAGCAGAAGTTCGCTTTTCTGAGCTTCTATTATCTGCCCATCATTCTCGCCGGCTTCTATGGCGGCCGGCGCTTTGCCGTGGTCTCCGGTCTCTTCGTTGTGTCGCTCGTCTTCTTCCTTCAGGCCACTCAAGGGATGGGGATGGAAGCGGGGCTGACCGAGGACGCGCTGCTGACCATGTTCCCGTGGGCCGGCTTTCTGATCCTGACCGGGTACGTGGTCGGTGGGCTTGCGGAACAGCGCGCCGCGCGGCTGACGGATCTGAAGAACGCATACCTGGCGACGTTGGAAGTTCTCACCTTCCACATTGAATCCGCCGAGAGCAATCAGGAAGGCCACTCGACGCGCGTTGCCGAGCTTGCGGCGGCGATGGGCGTCGAATTGAAGCTGTCCGAGAGCGAGCTGGAGAACCTCCGGATCGCCTCATTGCTGCATGAGGTAGGGACCGCCGATCAGCGTCTGCTCAAGCTGCTGTCACGCTCCGTCACCGACGAGACCCTTGCGGTCGCGCGCGCGCTGCGCGGTGCTGCCGAAATCATCGCCGAGTACTCGCACTACTACGAGATCGTGGGCGATGATTGGGACATCGAAGCGCTGCCGATGGCGATCAGCGTAAAGGTGCTCGCGGTCGCGGATGCGTTTGAAACGCTGCAGATGGCGACGCCGGTGCGGCAGGCGTTTACGCGCTGGAGCGCGTTGGAAGAGGTCGAAAAGAGCGCTGGAAAAACATTCGCGCGCGAAGCGGTGCGCGCGTTGCGTGTCGTCGCCGGACGCCCTGAAGCGCTGCGCGCTAGCTAGTTGGCGGTGGCGCGTTGCGCCCGCTGGCGACCCCACCAGCAACACCAATGCCCAAGGCCACGGCCGTTCCGATGGTCACGATCGGCAGCAGTGCGACCGGCAATGCCACCGCCGCAGCCGCCACACCAGCGATGAGCGGCGCAGACGGTCGCTGCACCGCGTCCACGTACCGCAGCCGGCGCCGCACAAAATCCCGAGCGATGACAAAGCCGCCGACGAGTGCGGCGGCCGTTACCGCGAGTCCAATCAGCATCGTAGTCTCCTGTAGGTACTGCGTTCTACGCAACTTGCGTGAGTGGCGTTTCAGGCGCAATTGTGGGCGCGATGGCTAAAGGTCCCCAGTACACGGACGCGAGCGACGCGATTCGGCTGTTCCGCGTGGCGGTGTTGTTCGGGTGCCCGTGCTTCATCATACTGACGTCGCTCTGGGGTTTCATGTTGGAAAAGGGATGGATCTCGTCCGGCATCTTCGTTCTTCTGCTAATTCTCAATCTCCCGATCACCGCCGCCGGCGTCATCGCGATCCACCGCGCCGTGGGCAGCGCCGCGGTATTCACGGTAAAGACGATCTTCGCCGTTGGAGACATCCCGCCGCCGCCGACGTACCCGCGCCAGGACGTCCTGATCGTGCAGGGCAAGTATGCCGAGGCGGCCGACTGGTTCCGCGATCATCTGCGGATCGAACCCGCCGACCACGAGGCCCGGCTGCAGCTGGCGCATCTGCTCGAGATGCGCCTCAAAGGCTACGACGAGGCGGAGCGCCTGTATCTGGAGATCCGCGATGCCGAACCTGCGGCCAGTCCCTACCAACAGATGCGAGCCGCCAACGGGCTGATCGACTTGTATCGCAAGTTGGGACGGACCGGCAGGCTGAAGGTCGAGCTGGCGCGCTTCGTGGAGCGGTACGGGGGATCGCCGTTGGCCGCCGGCGCGGCGCGAGAGCTCAAAGAGTTGAAGGAGATCGATCCTACCAGCGGATCGCGGCACTCCCCCACGTAAAGCCCGAGCCGAACGCCGTCAGTACGAGCAAATCGCCCCGCTGCAATCGTCCGGCGGCGAGCGCTTCATCGAGCGCGATCGGAATCGAGGCCGCGGTGGTGTTGCCGTACTTCTGGATGTTGGTGAAGACCTGATCGTCGCGCAGCCCGGCGGCCTTCTGCACCATCTCGATGATGCGCAGGTTGGCTTGGTGGGGAACGAGCAGCTTGACGTCGGCGGGAGTGAGGCGGTTGGTCTTGAGGGCGATGGCGACCGACTCCGGCATCTTGATCGACGCGAACTTGAAGACGTCGCGCCCCTCCATCACGGCGCGATGCAATCCTTGCTCGATCATCTCCACGCTCACGTACGGATCGTGCGCCAGGCCCGGTCCGTCGACCCACAGCTTCTCGGCGTAGCGGCCGTCGGCGAAGATGTGCGTCGATAGCACGCCGCGCCCGTTATCCTCGACCGGCCCGAGCACCGCGGCACCCGCGCCGTCGCCGAATAGCACCGCCGTATCACGCCCGCGTGTCGTCTTGTCGAGTCCGCGCGAATGCACCTCGGCGCCGACCAGGAGGATGTTCTTGTACTGACCCGTCCGGATCCACGCATCGGCGATGGACAATCCGTAGATGAACCCACTGCACTGATTGCGCACGTCGACGGCGGGAATGTCGCTCAGGCCGAGCTCGCGCTGCAGGAAGACGCCGTTGCCTGGCTCGAAATGATCGGGCGTGCAGGTGCAGTAGATGATGCAGTCGATGTCGGCCGGCGCGAGTCCCGCTTTGTCGAGTGCTTTCTTCGACGCTTCGCGCGCGAGCGCGACACCGGTGTCGCCCTTGTCTACCCAGTGGCGCGTCTTGATGCCGCTGCGCTGCACGATCCACTCGTCGGACGTGTCCATGATCTTCGCGAGATCGTCGTTGGTGACGACGCGCGCGGGGACGTGGAAACCGGTGGAGAGGAATGCAGTGCGAGGCATCAGTGCTCTGGGTTGCGGGTGACAACGAAGGTACCCAAGATTAGCGCATGGACCTGACGGTGACTAGACAACAGTACGATGCGGTGCGTAACGCCAAGCACTTGCCTGATGTGCTCAACCACGTGCTCGACAAGGCGAGCGAGAGCGCGAATGGCCACGTGCTGCATCTCACGTACGAAGAAGCCACGGCGCTGAACGAGCTCGCCGCCTGGAACGTGCATAGCGACGCGGACGGCAACGTCACGCCGGAATCGCAGCTCTTTGACGACCTCGTACGCGCAATCCTCACGCACCCGGAGTACTGAATGCGCTATGCCTGTCTGCTGCTGTTGATCGCCGCTCCGCTCGCCGCCCAAAAACGCGCCATCACATTCGAAGACGTCATCACGCTCAAGTCCGTCAGCGATCCGCAGCTGTCTTCGGACGGCAAGTGGGTCGCCTACACGGTCTCGATCCCCTCACTCCAGGACAACCGCAACGTGTCGCGCGTCTGGGTCGCCGAGGTCGCGACAGGAAAGTCGCGGCCGCTCACGGGCGGGCCCGGGTCGGACCGCCAGCCGCGCTGGTCGCCTGACGGCAAGACGCTCGCCTTCGTCTCGACGCGCGACAGTGGTGCGCAGGTCTGGGTCCTGCCGATTGCCGGCGGGGATGCGCGGAAAGTGTCGCACGTTCCCGATGGCGTGTCCGATCCGCTGTGGCTGCCCGACGGCTCGGGATTGCTCGTCGTCAGCGACATCAAGTGGCCGGCGAATCAGGAGATCGATCAGCGCAACGGCGCCTATCCGACCGATGCGCGCATCTGGACCGGTCTCATGTGGCGCCATTGGGACGATTTCCGGGCGGGGAAGCGGCAGCATCTGTTTCGCGTGGATCTCGCGAGTGGAAAGGCGACGGACCTCACGCCGGCTGATCACGACGTGCCGGCGATCGCCACGGGTGGCGACGGCGACGTGACGGTTTCACCCGACGGTAAGGACATCCTCGTTGCGATGCACTTCGACTCAACCGTCGCCGACAATACGAATGTCGATATCTATGCGGTGGACGGTCCCGTCCTGCGGCACATCACCACAGCTCCCGGTGCGGATAACACGCCGCGGTACTCGCCGGACAACCACTGGGCCACCTACCTCTCCATGGACCGCCCGGGATTCGAGGCGGATCGCGTCCGCCTGATGATCGCAGATCGGCGAGGGGGCGTACCGACACCGGTGGACGCAACCGCAGGCTGGAACCTGTCGGTGGGGTCGTACACGTGGTGCCCCAACTCGAAATGCATTTATGCCGTGATCGAGGAGCGGGGCCGCGACAACATCTATCGCATCGATATCCCCGGCTACAAACGCACCCGCGTCATCGCCGGCGGTGTGAACACCGGCGTGCAGGTAGGCCCGGACAACAAGACGTTGGCCTATCTCCATCAGAGTAACACCCAGCCTCCCGAGGTCTGGGTCGCGGGCAAAGCACTCACCCATCACAACGACTCCGCCCTCGCGACGCTCGATCTCGCGCCGCTCGAGGAGTTCGGCTTCGTCGGTGCGCTCGGCGATTCAGTCTTCGGATGGTCGCAGAAGCCGCCGGGCTTCGACTCCGCGAAAAAGTATCCGCTCATCTATCTCATTCACGGCGGGCCCCAGGGAGCGTGGACCGACAGCTGGGGTCCGCGGTGGAACAATCAGATGTTCGCCGCCCGGGGATTCGTGGTCGCCGAGGTGAACTTTCACGGGTCGACCGGCTACGGCCAGAAATTCACCGATGCGATCTCCCAGCATTGGGGCGATTACCCCTACGAAGACGTGATGAAGGGTTTGGATGTTGTGGCGCGGCTACCCTATGTTGACTCGACCCGCATGGGCGCGGCCGGCGCCTCGTACGGTGGCTACATGGTCTACTGGATCGCCGGCCACACCAATCGCTTCAAGGTCCTCGTGGACCACGACGGCGTGTTCAACACCGTGAGCATGGCCGGGTCAACCGAAGAGCAGTGGTTCACCGACTGGGAGTTCGGCGGTACGCCTTACGCGAACCGTGCGCTCTACGAGAAGTGGTCGCCGCTGAATTTTGTCGGTAACTGGAAGACGCCGATCTTGATCGTGCATTCGCAGCTCGACTATCGCGTCGACCTGTCTGAAGGATATCAGGCGTTTACGGCGGCAAAGCGGATCGGTGTCGACGCAAAGTTCTTGTACTTCCCCGACGAAGGACACTGGGTGCTGCGCCCGCGCAATCGCCGCATCTGGTGGGGCACGGTCCTCGACTGGCTGGAGGTGCACCTGAATGAAAGCCCTCACCCGTAACACGCTGCTGGCGGTGCCGCTGGCACTGCTGCTGGCCGCCGTGCTCCCCAGTCGGGGCGCCTTCGGCTGGCAGTTTCTCGACGCCTTTACGCTCGCGTTTTCCTTCACGTACGTCGGCCACCTGGTGGAAGCCCTGTTACTGAGGATCCCGGGGATCGAGACTCCGGGCGGCAAGATCGTCCGGGTGCTTGGCTGGTTTGCGGGTGGCTTGTGGTGTTACGTGCTCGCACGCTGGGCGCTCGTCCTCTACGGACGCGACACGCGCGAATTACCCTCCTTGATGTTGGGCGGACTGTTTTTCGTCGGCCTCGAGTTCGTGGTTCACGCCCTGCTGCAAGCCTCCGGCAAGCCCAACTTTTACAGCGGCGAGTTGCGGGAGAGGGGAACTACGGCCGCGCGCTAGCCGCCTCCGACTTTGTCCACGTGTTGTTCTGCCGTCGCACGTCCGGGAAGTTCTTGTCGGGATCGATCTCGACCTTGACGAGCTCCTTCGGAAATATCCGCACGTACGTAAAGTGGTTTCCTTCAAACCATGCCTCGACCGGCAGGCGCGTGTTTTCGGGGCTGCCGTCGGCAAACGTCAGCCGCAGATCCACCGGCACCGGCAACCCGCCCGGACTGGAGAGGTAGATCGCGGTGTACGTGGTGCCGGAGGAGTCCTTGGACGTTCGCACCGAATCCACTGCCTGATCCACCACGTCGGTCCGCAGGAACCAGCCGCGCCAGAAGTAGGACAGATCCTCCCCTACGCCGTCTTCCATCGAACGGAAGAAGTCGGCGGGCGTGGGGTGCTTGAACGCCCAGCGACGAATGTATTCGCGAAACGCCGTGTCGAAGCGGGTCGAATCGAGGATCGCGTGACGCAGCAGGTAGAGCCCGGTGGCCGGCTTGTTGTATGCCACCTGGCCCAGTAGCTCCGGTGTCACACGATCGGCGGGCGTGATGGCCGGCTCGTCGCGTCCGGTGGCCGCGAACTGCGCCCACAACTCCGCCTGCCCGCGCGTGCGTAGCCACGCCTGATCGGGGAAGTAGGTGCGCGCCGAATAGATGTTGATGAAGGTGTTGAAGCCCTCGTCCATCCAGGCGTACAGCCGCTCGTTGTTGCCGACGACCATCGGGAACCACTCGTGACCGAGCTCGTGCGTCGTCACGCCAAAGAGCCCTTCCCGGCTGCGCCGGTTGGCGCAGAACACGATCATCGGATACTCCATCCCACCGACGGGACCGTTGATGTTGATCGCCGTGGGATAGGGATATTGAAACCATTTCTCCGAGTAGTGCTTGATCGAATGGCGGACCATGCGGGTCGATTCCCGCCAGATGGAATCGGCCACCGGCGGATAGAACGACTGCATCAGGATGCCGTTCCACCCGCTCGCATCCCAGATGAAATTCGGGGCGGCCGCCCAGGCGACATCGCGGACGTTGCGCGCCGAGAAGCGCCAGGTGAGGGTCGCGTCGGCGCCCGCGGGCCGTGCGGACCGTTGTCCGACTTCGTTTTTCGCGATGATCGCGACCGTCGAGTCGGAATGCAGTGCCCGTGCGAGGCGTGCGCGCTGCTGCGCGGTGAGGACCTCGAGCGGGTTGGTCAGCCGTCCGGTGCCGGCGACAATGAAGCCGCGCGGTACGGTGATCGCAAAGTCGATGTCGCCGTACTCGAGATAGAACTCGCCCTGGCCGAGGTACTGCTCGGTGTTCCAGCCGCGCACGTCGTCGTAGACAGCGAGGCGCGGATACCACTGCGCGATCTCGTACAACCATCCTTCGGGGAATTGCTCGCGTCCCATGCGGTCGGCGCCGTGCTCCGGAACCTGAAACGAGTAGCCGATCTCGAGTGATGTGACGCCGCGGGGAGGGAGCGCAGGATCCAATTCCACCCGCATGAGCGTGCCGTTCTCGGTCGTCTTTAGGGTGCGTC
>Ga0307290_10000042_pt1 | contig 45463 bp, 32 predicted proteins | sample ER_DNA_144_FD_194472 | JGI IMG/M metagenome (GOLD analysis project Ga0307290, IMG submission 194472) | Bulk soil microbial communities from the East River watershed near Crested Butte, Colorado, United States - ER_DNA_144 | ecosystem: Environmental > Terrestrial > Soil > Floodplain | place... | reverse complement strand
CCGGAGTAAGACGGTCGGACGGTCTAACGGAGCGGTGCCAAGCGCTCCCAGACCTCCGGACGCACCACAGTCTTCACATCATTCCACAACGCGCCCCAGCACTCCTCGAGCGCCACCGCGTGCGACGCTCGAGTGCGGGCTTGCCCCTGATGGCGCCGCAACACGCTCGCCACCGCCGCGGTCTCACTGTCGCTGGGCTGTCCGACCGCATGGATTAACGCCTGCAGATACAGCCGGCCGCCGTCTCCCGAGGCGAGCGCGAGCGCGCGCGCCGCTGCGCGTGATCCGTTGGACGGAACACGCAATCCGAGACGCGCATACGGCAGCGCCCAATTGTCGGTGGCGAGCAGGCCGTCCGGATTGTCGAGCCAGATCCAGGCGTGAACCACCGCCAGCCGAGGCCTATAACCGGCCCGATACGTCTTGACCCCGCCGATCGATTGTCCGCGTGAGGGAGTGCTGATCAGTCACCACCACGAGCCGGTTGAGCTCGTCCACGAGGGCAGTTTCCGCGCTCCCGTGCATGACTTCCAGCAACTCCAGGTGATTCAGGTAATGCGTCTCGAGCGCTTCGTTGCGGATTTCGAGGCGCACCGACCCGTCGGCCGCTTGCACGAGGCGGAGCCGATCGACGTCGCGACTCTCGAAGATCGGCGCGATGCTGTAGGAGAATCCCTCCGCCTGCAGCAGCGCGGTGCCGCCGCTGTCCGCGTAGACGGTCGGGCAGGAGCCGAAAATGGCGACCGCCAGTGCCGCCACGCCGAGCGTCAATCCGCCGGTCGCGAGTACGGAGACGATAAAGCTCGACGCACTATTGACCGGCTCCCGTGGACGCCGGTACGAAGCGATGCTGCCGTCAGGCAGACGTCAAGCCGTCGCGCGAGCGCCACAGGACCGGCGCCACAGCACCGGCCGTCGCCGTGGGGCGGCCGTTGTGTTTTCAGCGGTTAGCAATCGGCATATCGCTTGCGATCCACGGGGATATCCCCTGACACCCGAGGACCCCATGCACAGGTGGCTCATCGCGGCGGGCACGTTGCTCGCGCTGGCGGCGTGCGACCAGACTCCCCCAGTCGCGCTATCGGATCATCCCACCCCGGCGACATCCACAGTTCCAAGCGACGCGGCGATCTACGTCGTGAATTTCGACGAGACGCGAACCACACTGGATGCGGTGACGAACGGGATTCTGAACGCGGGCGCGGGCGTCGTGCAGTTCGACAACTTCTCGATGGTCGCGGCCCTCGCAACGCCGGGGCAGCTCCTCACGATCGGGGCGCTACCCGGCCTCGAAGGGATTTACGCCAACAAGCAGCTCACGTACTACATGCTGCACGAGAGCGTGCCGGCGATTCGTGCCGATGCGGTGCATGTCGCCGGAATCACCGGGAAAGGCATTGGTGTCGCGATCCTCGATAGCGGGATCGACGGGGCATACAATGCCGATGTCGCCTACCCGCAATACACGGTTCAGAACGTCAAAGTCCTCTTTAATCAGAATGACGTCTTCACGTTCGGGAAAGACGCGCCCAAGCCGATTCGGAAGGGCGCGACCCTGTTCGTCGAGAACCTGCCCAATTCCGAAACCTCAGTTGGCCACGGCACGCACGTCGCCGGGATAGTCGGGGCGCGCGGTACATCGTCGAACGGCTATTACACGGGCGTCGCGCCGGGCGCCAACCTGATCGGCATCGGGACGGGCGACGTCTTGTTCATCCTGTTTGCGCTGGCGGGCTTCGATTACATCCTCGATCACCAACAGCAATACAATATCAAGGTCGTGAATAACTCGTGGGGCACGAGCGGCGCATTCGATCCAAAAGATCCGATCAACGAGGCGACGAAGAAGGTCGCGAGTCGCGGCATCACCGTCGTGTTCGCGGCCGGGAATGATGGTCCCGGCCAGAACACCCTGAATCCGTACAGTGTCGCACCGTGGGTGATCGGCGTCGCGGCCGGCTGCAAGGTCGGCGTCACTGATCCAACAAACTCGGAAGCCCACTGCATGCTGGATGATGGCTCGAACCCACTCGTGCCGACGGACAACGAGCCGCGTGCGCACGTGCTCGCCGACTTCTCATCGCGCGGCATCCCGGGTGATCCGCTGTACCATCCCGATATCACGGCCCCCGGGGTCCACATCGTCTCGACCCGCGCGTCTACCGGAACCGTGCTCAATGGCGATGACGCCAACCATGACGTTCGGATTTGCCAGATTGACGCGACGAACCTGCCGTTCTACACGTGCGCGTCGGGGACATCGATGGCGTCGCCGCACATCGCGGGAGTCGTGGCGCTGATGCAGGAAGCAGCGGGTGGGACGCTGAAACCAGATCAGGTACTCAACGCACTGGCATCGACTGCCAAACCACTGCCCGGGTACGGGACGTGGGAGGTGGGAGCCGGATTTGTGGACGCATACGCCGCCGTGATGAAAGTCAAGAAATAAAAGCGGGGACCTGCTACTACTAGGCCGCAGACGCACCGCGGTTTGACGGGCAACCGGTCGCAGGCGGTGTTGTCCCACGGACGGTTACCGGTCAACCGCTGTGCGTCGGTGCAACTAGCTGTTGCATGTCCGCGCTTTACTGTGAACGTCGCGTAGCTTTCTGGGATGACCGACCGCCCTGCCCTCCTGCTCGACCTCGACGGGACCCTCATCGACAGCGTGTACCAGCACGCCATTGCCTGGCACAAGGCGCTCGAGCTGGGCGGCATCAAGCTGTCCGTGTGGCGGATCCACCGGCGCATCGGAATGAGCGGTGGACTGCTCGCGGATAGCCTGGCCCGCGAGACGGGCCGCGAGCTCAGCGAGAAGGAGGCGGCCAAGCTCAAGAAGACGCACGCGCGCCTGTTTGCTGCCCAGGTGCGCGACGTGCGTCCGCTCCCCGGCGCGCAGGACCTCGTGCGTCATCTCACCAAGACGGGCGTGGCATGGGCGGTCGCGACCAGCGGTGCGCTGGCGAGTGCGCGCCCCCTGTTGAAGCTGGTGAACCTGCCGCCTGGCGTCCCGGTGATCACGCGCGACGACGTCGCACACGCCAAACCCAATCCCGATCTCTGGATCGCGGCTGCCGCCCGGCTCGGCGTGCCGATCGAATCGGCGATTGCCGTGGGCGACAGCGTCTGGGACCTGCTCGCCGCGCGCCGCGCCCGCGCGCTCGGCGTGGGACTGCTCTCAGGCGGCTACGGACAGGAAGAGCTGGAGCGGGCGGGCGCCTATCGCGTCTACGAAGACCCCGCGGATCTGCTGCTACATATCGACGAACTGGGCATCCGCGCCGGCTAGCGATTCAGCCAGTACGAAGCCTTGATGAGGAACGTGTTTCTCGGATAGGCGTCGAACAGCCGCTTGAAGTCGCCCGTGAAGTTCCGCGTGCCCATGACGTCCTCGAAATCCGCGCGGCCCTGATTCCACACCAGGAACAGCGTTGAGCCTGGGCGATACTCCCACCGCACCACGAAATTCGAGTTGAAGAATTTGCGGTTGAAATCGAGCGGTAAACTGTCCGCGTACGGCTGCAATCGGTCGTCATACGCATCGGCCCGCGGCGTGGACGACAGCTCGCGGAGGTTCGACCAGCGGGCCTTGCTCACGAATGGCTGTGCATACACTTGCACCGTGAGCGTCGGCGTCACCGTGTAGTTCACGCGATACACCATCCTGACCTGCTGCAGGTCGATATGAGCGAACAGAAAATGCTGCCCGGTATCCGCGGGGAGATCCTGCATGTCGTTGATGTTGTGTCGCGCGTCGAGGCTGATCGACCCGCTGAAGCGCGACGAGATGCGGAGATCGATTTCCGGTTGCACGCTCAAAGACGTGGAATGTCCGTCGTCGCCCTTACCATAGTTAAAGAAGAGAACCGGCTGCACCGGGCTCCGCTGGTCACCCACGAATCCGATCCAGGGGTAGATCGCCGGGGAGCGCCGCCATGCAGGACCACCACGGGCGCCGCAGTCGCACGCGACCCCGCCGATACCGGCGAGAGTGCCGCCGAAATGCACCGACCATTGGTTGTTGAAGGTGAAATGGGCATTGGTGTTGGCGGCGCGCTCGGTGGCCAGCCCGTTCGTCGTCCAGAACTGCCACCAGTTGAAGTTCCAGTTCGCGCGCTGGAACAGCTTCGTCGGCTTCGTCCAATTGAACGCCGCCCAGTTGTTCCAACTTTGCTGGTCCGACTGCAACAAAAAACCGAGATCGTTGAGCTCGAACCCGGGCGAGCGCCGCTGGTAGCTGGTCTGGAACACGAAGAATCCGTTCTGCTTCCCGAACAAAACCTCCTGCGAGCTGCCCGAGAGCGAGGTTCGATTGGGGTCGAACGCGATGCCGTCATCGGGGCGCTGGTAGTTGTGCGTGAAATTCTGCTGGGTCGCCGCGATCACCTGCGGCGTCCCACGTACGGTCGAGACGTCGACGGACCCGGACAGCTCGTAGGTGCCGCCGCGGAACCGGTGCCGGAAGTCGACCGCGCCCGCGTAGGCGCTGCCATGCATCAGCGTGTCCGTCCACCTGTCGACATTGCGATTGACGGCCGTCGCCATGAAGCCGACGCCGCTCTGGCCGTTGCGGAAGTCCTGCGAGATCCGCACGACGCCGTAATTCGTCAGCGGCTCGAGCGTGATGCTGTCGATCGACGCGCGCTTGGTCAGTCCTTCGACCGCACCGATGCTGAGACCGCCGGGAAGCCGGCCCGTGATTTTCGCGGCGCCGATGATGCGGCTGGGGTCATGGCCGATACGACGGGAATAGAACAGATTCTCGCCGTTGCAGTTCACGACGCTGCAGTTGACCGGGAAGTTGAAAATGCCGGTGCCTTCGACGAAGAAGGGCCGGCGCTCTTCGTAGAACGTCGCGAAGGACGAGAGATTCACGACGGACGGATCCGATTCGACCTGGCCGAAGTCCGGGTTGACCGTCGCATCGACCGTGATGTTCGACGTGATGCCGAACTTGATGTCGGCGCCGGCGTCATAACTCTGGTCCCGCGTGAATCCAGGGGCAGGCTCGTTTTTCACCACCGCATACGGGGCAAGCTCGAGGCGTCGTGGGGCCGCGAGGCCCGCGAGTCCGACGACGTCGCCCAGCTGCGAAGGAAAACCACGGCGTGACCGGCGGTACAACGGCCAACTCACGCGCTCTCCGCCACGCCGATCGATATCGCGCCAGACGCCGAACCCGAAGGTATTCGTCGGGGCATGGGGATAACGCAGCTGGGACAGCGGGATCCGGAACTCCGCCGTCCAGCCAAGCGAATCGACCTGGGTACCGACCTCCCACACGGCGTCCCACGCCTCGTCTTCCTGCTCGCCGTCGCCGTAAATGGCATAGTCGCGCTTCACGCCGCCGGGGCTCACGGCGAACTCGAACCCCGTACGCCGGTCATGATACGAATCGATGGAGATTTTGATTTGATCGCAGCAGATGCGGACGTCGCGGCGCGCGAGCAGCGCCTTGATGCTGTCGGGGTGCGGATCGTACGCGCGCACGAAGGCGTAAAAATTATGGTCGTCATAGGCGACCTTGAACTCGGTGACCACCGTCGGCTCCCCGTCCTCCGCCGGCACGAATTGCCGGAAGTCCTTGATCGCCGGCGCGGTTTTCCAGACCGCGTCGTCATCTTTCCCGTCGATCGTGGGCGGGGTCGCGGTGCGTTGAGCGACCGCGGTAGTGGCAGTCGGGGCATTAGGAGAAGGTGGAGGCGTGGACTGAAATGCAAGAACGACGGCTGCGACCGGCATCAGCGGCATCATGAATTGTCCCCGAGGATTGGCTATTCCTTTGATGGTACGATTCGACAAATGGTTGGTTTCGTGATAGGTTGCCCGGTCCGCCAACCATAGGCCGTTCCGTGCACAGATTGCTTCGCCTGCTGATCCTCACGTTCGCGTGCGGGGGCTCCGCCGTGTTGTCAGGACAGGGTCAAGGTTTACGGCGACCCTGATGACATTCACCAGGTTGTGGTCTGATCGTCGCACCGGGACGGATCGCCGGGCCGAGCCGCGCCGGCAGGCCGTCAAGGGCGTGCCGGAAGAGCGTCGTAGCGTCGTCGATCGCCGTCGTGGGTCCGAGCGACGCAGCACGATCGATCGGCGCGGCCGCGCATCGCGTGACCCGAAGACCGAGCGGCCGGTCGAGCACGTGCGCAATGCGCTGCAGCTGCTGCGGGAAGTCGCGTTAGTCGGAGATTTGTCGCCGGGACCGAGCGAGGACCTCGGCGCGGCCATCGAACGCCTGCACCGCGCCGTAGGTCTGCTCGAACGGCAAAAACGCTAGGCTATTTCTTGAACAACGCCAGGTACTGTCCGTAACCTTCCGCTTCCAGACTATCCTTCGGAACGAACCGCAGCGACGCCGAATTGATGCAGTAGCGTAGCCCCGTAGGCCTCGGCCCGTCGGGAAAGACGTGGCCAAGGTGCGAGTTCGCGTGGGTGGACCGCACTTCAGTCCGCTCCATGAACAGCGAGCGGTCGGTCTTCTCCTCGACGTTGCTCGCCTCGAGCGGCCGCGTGAAGCTCGGCCACCCCGTGCGGGAGTCGTACTTGTCGAGCGAGCTGAACAGCGGCTCCCCGGACACGAGGTCGACGTAGATCCCTTCCTTATGATTGTCCCAGTACTCGTTCTGGAAGGGGCGCTCGGTTCCTTCATGCTGCGTGACTTCGTACTGCAATGGCGTCAAGGTGCGTCGGAGTTCGGCGTCACTTGCTTTCGTTTTCAATGTATAAGTCTCCCGTGTCCCGTTTCCCATTGCTCGTGTGCTGACCTTTCCCGCTTCGTCACCCCAGATCGCCCGCAGCCGCCGGTCGCGGCCGCACCCGGTGCGATACATGCCATAGCGAGCCGGATTCTTTTTGGCGTAATCCTGGTGGTACTCCTCGGCCGGATAGAACGCGCCGGCTGTGAGGAGCTGGGTCGCCACGTCGCGGTGGAAGCGGTCGATGATCTGCTGCCGCGTCGCGCTCGCCGCCCTGCGCTGCTCGGGTCCACGCACAAAGACCGCGGTGTGGTAATTGGGCCCGGTGTCGCAGGCCTGACCGTCCGTCTGGAACGGATCGATGTTGTGCCAGAAGGTCCAGAGCAGCGTCTCGTAGCTGATCTTGGCGGGATCGTAGATCACCTGGACCGCTTCGAGGTGGCCCGTATTGCCTTCCACCACCTGCATGTATGTCGGGTTCTTGATGCTGCCGCCCATGAATCCGGAGGTCGCCGAGATCACGCCCGGCACATCGTCGTAGGCGTGCTCCATCGTCCAGAAGCAGCCGCCGGCAAACGTGGCGGTATCCGCGGGGCCAAGTGTCAGGGCGAGAATGAGCGCGAGGTTCATGTGGTCAATCTACCGGGAGCGTCAAGCGAGCCTCGCAACCGGGCCCCGTCACTTGGTTTGACAGCGTGAGCGTCCCACCGTGCGCCTCCGCGATCTGCCGCGAGAGCGCGAGACCGATTCCCGAACCATCGGGCTTGGTCGTGTAGAACGGCACGAACAGATTCGCCGTGTCGGCGAGACCGGCGCCCTCGTCGCGGACCCAGACATCGAGCTGGCCGTTCCGCGTTTCCCAGCCCACCTCCACCGCGCCATTCGCTTCGAGCGTCGCGTCCACCGCGTTGCGCACGAGGTTGATCAGCAACTGATCGAGCTGTCCGCCATCCGCCTGGATCGTCACGTTCGGACCAACGCGGATCGTGACCTGCCGGCGCGTCTCCAGCGCGACGACGCGGCGGACCCAGTCCTGAATCGCTACGCCCTCGAGCCGGGGCGCGGGCAGCCGCGCAAGCCGGGCGTAGGCGGCCATCAGCCGGCTGAGCGACTCCGAGCGGCTCGCGATCACGCCGAGTCCTTTGCGCAGGTCCTCGAGCTGGTCTGGCGGTGCCGGCTGGCGAGTGATGAGCGCGAGGAGGCTGTCGGCGATGGACTTGATGGGTGCCAACGAGTTGTTGAGCTCGTGGCTCAGGACCCGAATCAGCCGCTTCCACGCCTGGCGCTCCTCATCGCTGAGCGCGCGGCTCACGTCGGTGAGCACCAGCAGCTGGTGTGGGAGGCCGCCCTGCCGGAAGTTCCCGCGCCGCACTTCCCAGCGTCCGGCGCGGCCGGGAAACGCGAGCGCATCGACGCGCGGCGCGTCGCCCGCGAGCGAGCCGGCGAGACCGAGGCTCGATGCGTCGCGGCCCAGCAGCTGCTCTGGCGCGCGGCCGAGCAGCGTTGCCCCGCTGCGGTTGACGAGACGGAGCGCATGGGCGGAGTCGAACGCGAAGATGGCGACGTCGATTTCTTCCATCACGCGGCGGAGCAGCGCGGTTGCTTCCAGGGCGCCGAGCCGCTGTGCGCGCAGATCGTCGCCAAGACTGTTCAGCTCGAGGAGCAGCAATCCGAGCGCGTCTTCGGGATTCGAGCCCCGGGCGCGAAGCGTGTAATCACGTTCGCGCAGCGCGGCAAGCACGTTCGAGACGGTCTGCAGCGGCCGGACGACATGCTCCCGCACGATGGCTGTGCACGCGAGCCAGAAGCCCGCGACCAGCATCGTGAGCGTCCATTGTGTTCGCGGCGTGAAATCGCCGAACCAGAGCAGGCCGAGCGCGAGCGCGACCGCCGGGAAGCCGCCGAGCAACGCGAGCCAGAAGACCCGGCGCTCGTGGCGGGGAGACTGCTTAGAGACCATGCCGTTTGAGCCGGCGGTACAGCGCGCTGCGTGAGAGGCCAAGGGCGTTGGCCGCTTCACTGACATTTCCGGCCGCGCGCGTGAGCGCCTTCTGGATCAACACACGCTCGACGTCCTCCAGACTCATCTGATCGAGCGCGGCGGCACCATCTCGACCCCCATCCAGCCCGAAGTCACGCCCCTGCACACGCCCGCCCTCCGCCATCAGCATTGCTCGTTCGACGGCGTGATCGAGCTCGCGCACGTTGCCGGGCCATGAATGCCGCAGCAGCAGCTCCATGGCATCGGGGGTGAACTCCTTCGCCGCCTTGCGGTAGCGGGCGGCGTAACGGCGCAGGAAATGCGCGGCGAGCAGCGGGATGTCGGCGCGCCGCTCGCGCAATGGCGGGAGCCGGATCTCGACCGTATTGAGACGGAACAGCAAATCTTCCCGGAACCGGCCGGCCTTCACCTCCGCCTGGATGTCGGCGTTCGTGGCCGCGACGACGCGCACATCGGCGCGGCGCGCGCGCGAGGCGCCCACGCGTTCGAACTCGCCGGTCTCGAGCACGCGCAGCAGCTTCGCCTGCTGCGGGAGCGGGAGATTCGCGATCTCGTCCAGGAACAGCGTGCCGCCCTCGGCCAGCTCGAAGCGCCCGATGCGGTCGGTCTTCGCGTCGGTGAACGCGCCGCGGACATGGCCGAACAGCTCGCTCTCGAACAAGCCGTCGGGGATGCCGCCCAGGTTCACCGCGATCATGGGACGCTCCGCCCGGGCCGACGAGGCGTGCAGCCACCGGGCCACGACCTCTTTCCCCGTGCCATGCTCACCGAGGACCAGCACATTCGCGTCCGATGGGCCCACCCGTTCCATCAGCCGCAACACGGGCTGCATCGCGGGCGAATCAGCGATGAGCTCGGGGAGACCTTCTCTGCGGAGCCTGCGGTTCTCGATCTCGAGCCGCTGACTCGTGCGCAACGCGCGACCCAGCTCGACCTGCGTCCGCATTGTGGCGAGCAGACGCCGGTTGTCCCAGGGTTTCTCGACGTAATCCCGTGCGCCGCGGCGCATCGCCTCGACCGCGCCGTCGATGCTGCCCCATGCCGTCATCACAACCACCGGGGGCGGGCTCTCGAGCCCCTGGACGCGCGACAGCAGATCCAGCCCTTCGGCGCCCGAGGTCGTGTCACGGGTGTAGTTCATGTCCACGAGCAAGGCATCGAAGTCCCGCGCTTCGACAGCGGCAAGCACCGCCCGGGGAGAAGCGGCGGTCTCGACTTCGAAGCCCTCTCCTTTGAGGAGCAATTTCAAGGCTTCGAGGACGTCGGACTGGTCGTCAGCAATGAGGAGGCGGGGGGCAGACATTGAGGAAGGTTGCGGGGCCTGGCGCCCGGGGGCTAGGCCCGCCCTAGCCCCGAGTCCCTACTCCGCTCGCAACGCGACGACCGGATCTATGCGGGTGCTCGTCCGGGCCGGGATAAGGGTGGCGAGCGCCGCCACAATAATCAGGAACCCGGTGACCGCCGTGAGGGTCGCCAGATCTGTCGGAGTCACGTCGTATAGCAACCCCTGCAACAAACGGTTGGCTAGGAGCGCACCGATCAGCCCCAGCACCGATCCAATCGCTGCGATCGCCAGCCCGCGACTCATCACCATCCGTCGCAGATCTCCCGCGTTGGCCCCTAATGCCATCCGAACTCCGAGCTCACGGGTCCGTTGGCGCACCATCGTAGCCATTGCGCCGAACAACCCGACTGCCGCTAGCACGACAGCGGCACCCGCGAACACAGCCAAGAGCAGCGCGTTCAGCCGGGGCTGGGCCAGGGGGCCCTCGAGAAACGTCTCGAACGGCGCCGCGCTCGTCAGTGCGACACCCGGTTCCGTCTCGCTGATCACGCGGCGGATGGCCGGTACATGCTCGTTCGGAATTCCGGTAATACGTATGGCAAGCGCCAGCGGTGCGAAGGGGAAGAACGATTGCCGCAGCGGGAAGTACAAGCTGGGCCGCGCCTCCCGCAGGTCGCGGTAGCGCGTGTCGGGGACCACGCCGATGACCGTGACGGTCCGCTCGAAATCGGCTCCCACCCGCAGGCGCTTGCCAATGGGATCCTGGCCCGGCCAGTAGTGGCGGGCAGCGGATTGACTGATCACGACGACACTCGGCGCGTCCGCACGATCCGCTTCCGTGAAGCCCCGCCCTCGGAGCACGGGAATGCCCAGCGTCGCGAAGTAGTCCGGAGCCACGACATCCATGTTGAGCATCGGGTTGGCGGCGGACTCCTCCTGCGATTGTCCTTCAGCTGCCGGCCGCCCGTCCCACGCAGCGGATCCTGCGAACGGGACTGCCACAACCGGCGAGACGCCGCGCACACCTGGAATCGCCCGAAGCTGCGGCAATAGTCGTTCCAGCAACGCGCGTTGCTTTGCCGCGTCGTCGTGCTGATCGTACCGCACCGCCAGCTCTCCGATCAGCAGACCGGAGGGTTCGAGGGAGAGGTCCGCCCGTTCGAGCTTGAGGAGGCTTTTGGCAATCAGGCCCGCTGCTGAGAGGACGACGAGTGCGAGCGCGACCTGTCCAGCCACCAACCCTTCGGTCGCCAACCGCGAGCGCCGGCTTCCGCTTTGCCGAGTGTCGGACCGCAGCGCTCGCTGCAGCTCGACACGGGACGTCATGACCGCCGGCGCCAAGCCGAACAGGAGCATCGCGACTCCCGCGATCCCGATAGCCCCGGCCAGCGCCGTCGCGTTCAGGTGAATCTCGTCCAGGCGGGGTACTCCAGCCGGCGCGAACGCGATGAAGCTCTGGAGTGCAGCCGCCGCCACGACGATCCCGAGCGCGCCGCCGGCGACGGCGAGGATCCCATTCTCGATCAGCAGTTGGACGATGAGCCGCCCGCGCCCGGCGCCGAGCGCCGAGCGCACGGCGATCTCCCGGAAGCGCCCCACGCCGCGGACAAGCAGCAGACTGGCGACGTTGATGCACGTTATCAGGAGGAGCAGCCCAGAGGCGGCGGCAAACACGAACAACGCCGGCCGTACGTCTCCCAGTACGAGCCGCGGCAGCGTCTGCACGACACCGCGCAGGTCGCGCTCCCACGGGGACGCGTCGGCTCGGCCGAAGAAGGCGGTCAGCTCGGCCTGTGCGTCGGCGACCGTTGCTCGCGGCGCGAGCCGCCCGATCACGTGGAGCGAGACAAACGGCAGGCCTTTCGGGGGAATCGCTGCCGCAACGGGCGTCCAGAAGTCGGAGCCCCGCGGGTAATCCAGTCCTTGTGGCATCACGCCAACGATTGTGTACGGCACGCCATCCTCGTACATCACGAGCTGCCGTCCCAGTACATGGCCATCGCCGCCGAACCTCCGCTGCCACGCGGCATAACTCAGCACAATCACGGGCGCCGCTCCATGCACATCATCTGAGGCCTGCAACGCTCGACCGAGCACCGGTCGGACCCCGAGCACGTCGAAGAACTCTCCCGATACGAGCGCGCGACGCAGGCGCGAGATCTGGTCCGCATCACGGATCGGCAGCGGCGCGGCGCCCGCGTAGGCGAATGTTGCGACGCGCTCTAGAAATCGGGCGTGTTGCAAAAACTCTCGAGCGTCGTCGAAGTCCAACGGATACGCGAAGTCTCGCTCGGGCTTCTGTCCCCAGAGCACGACCACGTGATCCTGATCTCGGACGGGGAGCCGGCGTAGCAGCAGCGCGTCGGCCACGGTGAACACCGCGGTCGCGAGACCGATACCGAGGGCGAGCGTAAGGATGGCGGTCAGCGCGAACCCCGGAGTGCGGCGGAGGCTCCGGATGCCCACCCGGATGTCAATCAACAATCCACCCATCCCTCAACTGGATCACGCGTTTCCCGTATTTCGCGTTGTCCTCCGAGTGCGTGACCTGCACGATCGTCGTCCCGGCGGCGTTGAGCTCGCGGAACAATTCCATAATGTCTTTGCCCTGACTCGAATGGAGATTCCCGGTCGGCTCGTCGGCGAGCAGCAGCGACGGCCTGTGAATCACGGCGCGCGCGACGCCCACGAGCTGCTGCTGGCCACCGGAGAGCTGACGGGGATAGAGATTCTTCTTGGCGACCATGCCGAAGCGATCGAGCGTGTCGGCCACCGCGGCCTCACGATCGTCGGGCTTCACGTCGCGGTACGACAATGGCATCGCGAGATTCTCGGCAACGGTGAGGTCGTCGATCAAGTGATACTGCTGGAACACGAACCCGACGTACTGCTTGCCCAGCGCGATGCGGTCCTTGTGTTTCATTTTATGGACCGCGTGCTCGAGCAGGCGATACTCGCCCGTCCAGTCGCTATCGAGCATCCCCAGCACGGCGAGCAGCGTGGATTTGCCGGCCCCTGACGGCCCCATGATGGTCACGAAGTCACCCTGGGCGACGTCGAGGGCGATCTGGCGCAAGACGAAGACCCTCCCGTTGCCCTGGGAGAATGATTTTTCGACGTTCGTGAGGTGGATCATCGACAGGGCCTGGGGCTATTCATTCCGAAGAGCCACCACCGGATCCACCCGCGCCGCCCGCCGTGCCGGCAGATAGCTCGCCACGAACGTCACGGCGCACATCAATCCGGCAATGGCCAGGTACGTGAGCGGATCGGTGGGCCGCACACCGTACAGCGATTGCGTCAGTAAGCGAGTCGCCGCGACGGCGCCGGCGATACCGATCGCGAGACCCAGTCCCGTGAGAGCCATGGCGCGGCCTACTACGAGCCGGAATACATCCTGGCGTACCGCGCCGAGCGCGACGCGAATGCCCAGCTCGCGCGTCCGCTGGCTGACCGTGAAGGTCATGACGCCGTAGATGCCGATCGCGGCGAGCACCAGAGCGACCGCCGCAAACCCCGCGATGAGCAGCATGAACAGACGGCGCGGTGCCACGGACTGGGCCATCAGGTCGCGCACCGTCCAGGTGCTGTAGATCGGAAGCGAGCGATCGAGCGACCACACGGCTTCCCGTAACGGGGCGTCCAGCGGCGCATCAGTGCCGGAGCGTACGACCAGGCTCATCGCGCGGCCGGTCCAGTCCCAATGGAGGGGCGTCGCCTGCTCGATCGGGAGGAACAACTCCGGGCGTGGCTCGCTCGAGAGGCCGAACGCACGGACGTCGGCGACCACGCCGACGACTTGCAGCACACCTCCATCGTCGTCAGGGGTGAACCGGCGGCCGACGGGGCTCTCCCCTGGGAAGAACCGGCGCGCCGCGGTCTCGTTGATGATGCCCACACGCATCGCGCCGCTGCGGTCACTCGACTCGAATTCACGTCCCTCGCGGAGCCGGATGCCCATCGCGTGGAAGTACCCGGCGCTGATGACGCGGGGGAAGATCATCGGGGTGTCTTCCAGGCGCGCAGGCGCAGGCTGGCCCTCGATCACGATCGAGAAATTGTATCCGGCGCCGCCGAACGGCACGTTTGACGCGACGGCGCTTTCCTGAACGCCGGGCACGTCGTGGGCGCGGGCGACCAGCGACTGATAGAACAGAACCGCCTGCGCGGGTGACCCGTAGCGGCTGCCCGGCAGCGCGATCCGCACCGCCGTCACGTGCTCGGCATCGAAGCCGGGATCGACGCGGGTCACGGCCGCAAAGCTGCGCAGCAGCAGGCCGGCCGAGACGAGGAGCACAAGCGCTACGGCGATCTCGCCCACGATCAGCGCCGCGCCGAGTCTGCGTCTGCGGGGACCTCCGGAGCCGCGCGCCGCTTCCGTCAATTCTGACACTAGATCGGGACGCGCCGCGCGTAGCGCCGGGGCGAGTCCGAATACAACGCCCGTCAGTGTAGCGACGACGAGAGTGAATACGAGTACCATGCCGTCGAGCCGTACCTGATCGAGGCGCGGCGTACCCGCGGGTAGCGTCTGCACCAGCAGTCCAGTGCCCCACGCGGCGAGCACCAAGCCGCCTGCGGCACCCAGCAGGGCGAGCACCACACTCTCGGTGAGCAGCTGCCGGATGAGGCGGGAGGGCCCCGCGCCGAGCGCGGTGCGGATCGCGCTTTCGCGGCCACGAGCGGTCGCACGCACCAGCAGCAGATTCGCCACGTTGGCGCAGGCGATGAGCAGCACCAGGCCGACCGCGCCGAACAGCAGCAGCAGCGGGCGGCGGCTGTCGCCCACCACCACCTCGGCCATCGGCACGAGCTCGGCACTGACATCCTTGTTCGACCAAGGCCGGACCTCTTTGAGACGTGCCGCAATCGTCCGGAGCTCGTCGGCCGCCCGCTCGCGCGTCACGCCCGGATGCAGCCGGGCAACAACGTCGAGAAAACGCGCGCCGGTGGCAGCGATCTCCTTGCGCCGCAGCGCCAGCGGCACCCACAGGTTCTCGCCGTTCTGCAACGCTTCAGCGCCGGCACCCATCACCCCGACGATCGTGTAGGGCACGTCGTCGAGCGTAAGCATGCGGCCCAACGCGGATGAATCGGCACCCAACCTGTTGCGCCAAAACCCTTCCGTTAGCACGGCGACGTGTGGGGCGCCCTCGGGCTCCTCCTCGGGCGTAAACACGCGCCCCAGCAACGGCCGCACGCCCAGGACGGTGAAGTAATTGGCCGTGACGCGTGCCGCGGTCACCCGCTCGGGCTCGTCTATCCCCGTGAGATTGGCGTTGTAAGTCGTCATCGCCCCGAGGTCGAGCGAGCGGCTCCCCGCGCGCCAGTCGATAAAATCGGGCGCTGTGACGCCGGCGCGTCGATCGCCGAAGACGCCCACCGCGAGCATCAGACGCTCGGGCTCGGGGAACGGGAGCGGCCGCAGCAGGACGCCGCGGATCACGCTGAAGATGGCGGTGTTGGCGCCGATGCCGAGGGTGAGTGTGAGGACGGCGACGATCGTGAAGCCGCGATTCCTCACGAGCTGACGCGCGGCGTAGCGGAGGTCCTGCAGCAGGGTGTCCATTATTCGGCCCTCAAGGCAATCATCGGATCGACCAGCGCCGCGCGGCGTGCGGGGAGATAGCTGGCCACCAGCACTGCCATCCCGATCACGAAGGCGACGGCCACGAGTGTGAGCGGATCCATGGGGCTGATGCCGAACAGCAGACGCCGAATCGCTTGACCGGCGGCCAACGCCCCGGCAAACCCCAATGCGACGCCGAGACCCCCGACGCGCAGACCCCGCCCCACGACCAGCCAGAGCACTTCCCCGGGCCGGGCGCCGAGCGCCAGGCGAATCCCCATTTCGTGGGCGCGTTCGCTGACGACGAACGCCATCACCGCGTAGGTCCCGACGATGGCAAGCGCCAGGGCTACCGCGGCGAACACGCCGAGCAGCAGCATGTTGAGGCGGCGCGGCGCGATCGACGTCGCCCGCAGCTCGTTCATCGTGCGAATCGACGTCACCGGCATGCTGCGGTCCAACGACCAGACGGCGCGCTCGAGCGCGGGTACCAGGGCACGAGGCTCCGCGGTCACTCGTACGACCACGGATAGCCAGGGCCAGGGATCCTGCGCATGCGGGATGTAGAACTCCGGCTCGACCGGTGCATCGAGACCAAACTGTCTGGCATCGCCGGCAACGCCGACGATCAGACGCGGCACACCGCCGGCCCGCCCCGGGATGAATCGCGACCCGATGGGATCGGTACCGGGGAAGAAACGTCGCGCGAATTCCTGATTCACGATGACGACCGGCAGCCCGCCCGGCGCGTCGGCATCGGTGAATTCTCGGCCGCGCACCGGGATGCCCAGCGTGTGGAAATAGCGGGGACTGACGGCGCGATCCTGCGCGGAGCGTTCGCGGCCTGGTTCGGGTACTTCGCCCACGAGACGGAAGCTGTTGCTGTGATCGGCGCCGCTGAGCGGGAGGCGCGATGCGAGTCCCACGCTCGAGACGCCGGGGACCGTCGCGAGCCGTTCCCGCAGCTCGCGGAAGAAGGACACGACGTACGGGGGATTCCCGGATTGTGCGGGTAGCAGCCCGACATTAAAGGAAAGGACACCGTCGGTGCGGACGCCCGCATCGACGCCAGCCAACCGGTCGATGCTGCGGATCAACAAGCCCGCCACGGCCAGCAGCATCACCGCCATCGCGGTTTGCCCGACCACGAGACTGGTCCGCAGGCGTGTGTGACCGCGCGCAGTGGTTTGGCTGCGTCCGCCTTCCTTGAGCTGCGTGTGCAGGTCGGCAGCGAGCACGCGAGAGACCGGAACCAGACCTACGGCGAGTCCGGTTGCAATGGCGATCGCCGCCGTGACGGCGAGGACTCTTCCGTCCAATGAGATCTCGGAGGCGCGCGGGATGCTGTCGGCGGCCAGCACGCGGAACGCCTCGAGAGCCCACGCCGCGCCGAGAAGCCCGACGATCGCGCCGGCGACAGCGAGCAGCAGACTTTCAACCAGCAGTTGGCGGGTGATGCGGCCGCCGCTCGCCCCCAGCGCGGTGCGAATCGCAAACTCGCGGCGCCGTCCAGCGGCGCGAGCCAGCGCCAGGTTCGTCACGTTGGCGCACGCGATCAACAGCACCGCGCCGACCGCGGCCAGCAGCACGAACAGCGCAGGCTGCGCCGAACCGATCACGCGATCACGCAATCCGATCAACCGCATCCCGTAGCCGGCGTATTGTCGGGGAAACCGGTCGGCAAGCCTGCGCTGAACCAGCGTCAGCTCTTCGGTCGCCGCCGCGAGCGATGTGCCAGGATTCAATCGGCCCAGGGCGCTCAGGTGACGGGCGCCCCGCGCATCGAACTCGGGGTCCAGCGCCGTCGTGGTCCAGAATTCAGCGTCGGGCGGATACATTCGCCGCGGGGCCATCACACCAACCACGGTGAACGGCGTGCCGTCCAGCGTGAGCGACTTGCCGAGTATGTCCCGATCCGCCCCGAACCGCCTCCGCCACAGCCCGTCACTCAACACCAACGCGCGAGGGCCACCGGGCCGATACTCCTCAGGCGTGAACACGCGACCGAGAGCGGGTGTCGCGCGCAGGATTGAAAAGAAGGCCGCCGAGACCGTGGCGCCGCTGAGTTGCTCCGGACGCTCGTCCGTAGCCAGTGCCAGCGTCGTGGGTCCGAAGAGCGCGACACCCTCGAACGAGCGCAGGCCCAGGTCCCATTCGTCCAGCGTGGGATGCGCGATGCTGCGCAGTTCGTCGGGTCGTCCCGGGGGCGTCTCGAAAATGCGCACGAGCCGATCCGGCTGGTCGTAGGGCAGCGGCCGCAGTAACACCGCGTTGACGACACTGAAGATCGCTGTGTTGGCACCGATCCCCAGCGCCAGCGTAAGCACCACCGCCGCGGTGAACCCTGGGGCTGCCCGCAGCGTGCGCAGCGCGTAACGGATGTCCTGAAGTAGCGTGCTCATTCGTTCCTCAGCGCGATCATCGGATCGATGCGTGTTGCGCGGCGCGCCGGGAAGTAGCACGCCAGTAGCGCGACAATTCCGACGAACACCGTGAGGCTGGCAAAGGTCGCTGCGTCCGTCGGTGGGACGTTGTACAAGAGTCCCGCCATGAGACGAGTCAAGGCGAGCGCGGCCGCGAGGCCGAGCACGAGCCCCGTGGTCACCATCCACACTGTCTGACGGATCACGAGCCGCACGATCTGGCGTGGCGTAGCACCCAAAGCCGCACGCACTCCAAACTCGCGTGTCCGCAGTGTCACGACGTACGCGATCACACCGAAGATGCCAAGCGCCGCCAGCAGCAATGCCCCGCTGGCAAATCCCGAGAGCACGGTGACGGTTAGGCGCTCGCGCGCGAGCTGTCCGGACACGACGTCAGTGAGCGCGCCAGGCCGCTGAGCGCCTGTGACCGGAATGTCCGGGTCGATGGCGCTGATCACGCGTGGAAGGACAGCCAGCAGAGCGTTCGGATCGCTCGCCGTGCGGACCACGACGTTCATGTATCCCCAAGGGTTCAGCGTGTACGGGATGTAGACCTCGGGGGAGGGCTCTTCCTGCAAACCAGTGTGCCGCACATCGCTCACAACGCCGATGATCTCGACCGAGAAGCGCTGTCCGAAGTCCGCCCGAGCCTGCGCTGATTTGAACAGCGTGATGTACGTGCCGACGGGATTCTGCTTCGGCCAATAGCGTCGGGCGAGCGCATCATTGATGATGGCCACATGCGAGGCCAATGCGACGTCAGTCGCCGTAAAGGCTCCGCCCCGGCGCATGGGAATGCGCATCGTTTCGAAATACTCGGCTGAGATCGTTCGGAACAACACGGGCTGATCGTTCTGCGCGTCGGGGGGGCGCCCCGGAATCTCGATGGGCCGGGGGAGGTATGCGCCGCTGAGCGGCAAATGGTTCGACAGCGCGACTTCTTTGACGCCCGGAAGCGCCGCGATCGCGCCGGCTACACGTTGATACAGGGCGACAGCACGCTCAGGAGCGTCATACCGCGGCGGCGGAAAAACTGCGAACGTGACGACGCCCTGCGGGTCGAATCCAGGATTGACATGGCTCAGTGTCCAAAGGCTGCGCACCAGGAGACCCGTTGCGATCAGCAGCACCAGCGCCAGCGCAACTTCTAACGCGACCAGTGAAGACCGCAGCCGCGGCCAGAGTCCCGAGCCCGCGGCGCCCGGTGAACCCGCTTTCAGCGGGTGGGAAAGATCCGGCATTGGAGGACGCACGGCTGGCGCCACGCCGATCGCCACGGTGGCCAGAAGAGAAACCAGCGCCGTGAAACCCAGCATCCGCGCATCGAGGGCGATCTCACTGACTCGCGGCAACCCCGCCGGGGCTGTCGCTCGTACCAAGCCAGTCGCCCACCACGCCAACAGCAAACCAAGCCCAGCTCCCGCGAGCACCACGAGGATGGCTTCGGTCAACAGCAGGCGTGCGACGCGTCCTCGTCCGGCGCCCAGCGCGGCGCGGATCGCGAGCTCCCGAGATCGCCGCGCTGCCCGAACGAGTGTCATGTTCGCGACGTTGGCGCACGCAAGCAGCAAAACGGCAGCGACCGCCGCGGCGAGCAAAACCAGCACGGGCCGCACCGCACCGAACCGCAGCTCCTCCTCGAATAGTGACACGAACTCGACTCGGGTCCAGCCACGATTGTCGGCGGGATAGGCGGTCGCGAGCCGAGACTGGATGGCGGCCATCGCGGCCTGCGCCTGCTTGATCGATACAGCGGGTTTGAGCTTCGCGACGATTCGGCTGTCGGCATGAAATCCGCGCTGTGCGAGGACTCGGTCCGTGGGAAGGATTGTGCTGAGCGGCAGGTACACGCCGGCCCAACTGGGGAACTGGAACCAGTCGGGAAGGACGCCAACAACGGTGTAGGTCGCCTCATTCAGCCGGATTGTGGATCCTATGGCACTCCGATCACCGCCGAACGCTTCACGCCACAGGGCATGCGTGAGGACGGCCACTGGTGCGCCGCCGGGTCGCTGCTCATCCGGCGAGAATAGGCGGCCGATCAGCGGCGCGCCTCGCAGTACTTCGAAGAACTCGTCAGACACAAACGCGGCGCCCACACGACGAGCGCCGTCATGTCCCGGCATGAGGGCGGACGATCCCCGGATGTACGCCAAAGCTTGAAAGACGTCGCTCTGCGCGCGCCAATCGCGGAACGCCGGGTAGGACCCCAGCCGGTAGCCCCCCTGCTCGTTCTGTTCCCAGACACCGAACAGCCGGTCGGACGCCTCATACTGCAGAGGACGCAGCACGACGCCGTTCAGGATGGTGAAAACGACCGTGGTAGCGCCGATGCCCAACCCTAGAGTCAGCACCGCAACAAGCGTGAACAGCGGCGCGCGCTGCAGCGTCCGCAGCGCATAACGGAGGTCCTGCAGGACGGTGTCCATCATTCATTCCTCAGCGCGATCATCGGATCGACTCGCGCCGCGCGGCGCGCGGGGAGCCACGTGGCGGCCAGCGCCACGAGCGCGAGCAGCACCGTGACCGCGACGAAGGTGAGCGGATCGGTCGGCCGCACGCCGTACAGCTGGCCCGTCAGGAAACGCGTCAAGGCCAGCGCGCCCGCGAGCCCGAGGACCACGCCGATCACGACCAGCCGGAGGCCATGGCCCAGGACCATGCGCAGCACGTCGCGGGAACGGGCGCCGAGCGCCATGCGCACGCCGATCTCGTGCGTCCGCTGCGCCACGAGATACGCGATGACACCGTAGAGTCCGACTGAGGCGAGGACGATCGCGAGTCCCGCGAAGGCCGTGAGCAGCGCCATCACGAATCGCTGGAATGCGAGGGAGCCCACCAGGACTTCTTCCATGGCCCGCACGCGTCCCACAGGCACCAACGGATCTGTCTCGCGGATCACCCGGGGGAGCGATGCCTGCACCGCGGCGGGATCGCCACTCGTCCGCACCATGACATGCGTCGCGAACCAGCTCCCGAACAACCGCGTCAGCGCAGCGGGCGTTTGCGCCGAAGGAATGAAAACGGTCGGCGGCGGCTGCTCTTTGAGGAACGACCTGACATCGTGCACGATGCCGACGATTTGCCGCGGCTGCCCCTCGACGGACACGGTGCGGCCGAGCGGCGCCTGATCCGGGAAGTGTCGCCGCGCAAACGATTCATTCACGATGACGACCGGAGGAGCACCGGCCGCGTCGGTAGCGGTGAAGTCGCGCCCGTCGACGAACGGCGTCCCGAGTGTTCGGAAGAAGCCCGGCGTGATGCTCCGGTAATCGATCGACCAGCGATTCACGCCGGACACCGTGACCGTCGCGTTGCCTCCCTGTTGCAGCGGCAAACCAGCCTCGACCACGGCCGCGCCCGTGACACCGGGAAGCGCTTCGAGTCGCGCGATCAGTTCGCGATAAAACCCGGCGATCGCCGGTGTAGAGTCGTAGCGCGTCCCCGTGAGCCAGATCTCCGCGGCCACCAGCTTCTGGGGATCGAAACCGGGATCGGTTCCGATCAGGCGCGCGAATGTCTGAATCAGCAGTCCCGCACCGACGAGCAAGACCAGTGACAGCGCGATCTCGCCCACGACCAGCGCGCGGCGCAGGCGACCCTGTCGCGCCGAACCCGTGACTCGCGCGGCCGCATGCTTGAGCGCCTCATGGGGACCGCCGCGCGCCGCTTGCCACGCAGGGATGGCGCCGAACACAAGTCCGGTCACGAGCGACAGGCCGAACGTGAACGCGAGTACCCAGCGGTCCAGCCGTATATCGGCGGTGCTCGGGAGAGCGTTCGGCCCGAGCGCCAAAAGCGCGCTCAAGCCCCAGTTCGCCACGAGCAGACCGACCGCCCCACCGATCAGACTCAGGACCATGCTTTCGGTGAGGAGCTGGCGGAGCAGACGGCCGCGACTCGCGCCGATCGCCGCGCGCACCGCCAGCTCGTGCTCGCGCGCCGCGGCGCGGCTGAGCGTGAGGTTGGCGACGTTGGCGCAGGCAATCAGCAACACAAAGGCGATCGAGCCGAGGAGGACTGCGACGGGAGTGCGAAGATCGTTCGTGATCTGGGCACGGTAGGGATCGAGCGCGAGCGTCATATCCTGCGAGACGCTGCGACTGAACTCAGTGCGAAACGCCGGCGTGAGTAGCGCCATGGCGGCGTTCGCTTGCACGACGGACAGCCCTGGACGAAGGCGTCCGATCACTTTCACGTTCGATCCGCCGCCGACGGTCCGCCCTACCTGGGCGAGCGTGGACCACGCTTCCGCTCCGTTGGGCGAGCGGAAGGTGAGCGGCATGACGCCTGCCACGGTGGTCGGCGTACCGTCGAGGAGGATCGTGCGACCGATCACGCCTGAGTCGCCGCCGAAGCGCCGCTGCCACAGGCCGTAGCTCAGGATCACGGCGCTCGGGCCGTTCGGCTGATCCTCCTCGTCGAAGAAGGTGCGGCCGAGAGCCGGCGCAATGCCGAGGACCCGGAAGTAGTCCTTCGAGACGCGCAGCCCGTAGACTCGGTCCGTCTGCGTGCTGGTCGAGAAGTTGAAACCGACTGACGCCGATCCCGCGAGCGATTCGAAGACCTGGTTGTTCCGCTCGAGGAACTGGAACTGCACGTAGGTGGCGGCGCGCGCCTCACGGACGCCGGCGTAGGTCTGCGCCAATCCCACGATCCGGTCGGGTTCGACATAGGGGAGTGGCCGCAGCAGGACGCCGTAGAAGACACTGAAAATCGCCGTGTTTGCGCCGATGCCGAGCGCGAGGGTGAGGACCGCGACGATCGTGAAGCCGGGACTCTTGGCGAGCGTACGCACTGCGTACCGCAGATCTTGGAGGAGCGTGTCGATCATTCGTACCTCAGGGCCACCATCGGATCGACGTTTGTTGCCCGCCGGGCGGGGAGATAGCTGGCCAGTACGGCGACGCTCAAGAGCAACAGCGTGGCGGTGCCGAGCACCAGAGGGTCGTGGGGCGAGACGCCATAGAGCAAGGCGGCGATCGCCTTGCCAGCCACCAACGCCCCCATCATCCCGATCGCCACGCCGACCAGCGTGACACCAAGTCCCTGACGGACGACGAGACCGAGCAGGTCGCCGCGGGCCGCGCCGAGCGCGAGTCGGATGCCAAGCTCTTGCGTGCGGCGTGAGACCATATAGCTCAACACGCCGTACAACCCGATCGCGGCGAGCAACAGCGCGAGGCCACCGAACAGGCTGAGCAGCAGCGATCCCCGCCGCCACACCCGCAGCTGGCTGGCGAAGAGCTGCGGCATGGGATCGATGCTCATGTAGGGAAGCTCGCGGGACGTGGCCTGCACTTCCCGGCGGACCGCGCCGACCATGGCGTCGGCCGGTCCGACCGTGCGAACTTCGAGCGATGTGACGGGCCCGCCCAGATTCGTCGAGTCCGCTTGAGCCAGGGGAATGAAGTACTGCATGATCAACTCATCCGTGACGTTGAATTGACGCGCGTCTTCCACCACGCCTACGACCTCGCGGCAAGTCGACGTCCTTCTGATCTTCAGACACTTTCCGATCGGGTCCTGCCCGTGCCACACCAGCCTCGCCATCGTCTCGTTCACGACTATGACCAGCTGGGCGCCGGCATTATCCGCCTCTGTGAAGCCACGGCCTCGGCGGAGCGCGCTGCCCATGGTTCCGAAATAGTCGGGCGTCACGGCCACGATGAAGACGCCGCCGCCCCTGGGAGTGCTTGGAAACGAGTCCATGCCGGGAACGGACTCGCTGCCCAACATCGACGGCACCCCGAAGGGTGATCCGATCGAGAGACTGGTGCCGGCGACGCCCGGTAAGCGGGCGACCCGCTCCCGCATCCGCTCGTAGATCGCGTTGATGCCGGCCGTTCGATAGCCGAGCGCGCTCAAGTCTCCCCCGGCTACGATCAGGTGATCCGCGTCGAACCCCAGCCGCAGCCCCTGTACGCGCCGCAGGCTGGTGAGGAACAGCCCGGCACCCGTGAGCAGCACCATCGTCAGAGCGACCTGCGCCACCAGCAAGCCGGACAGCGTCACCGAGCGTTGCACGCCGCCCTCGCGAGGTCCGGACTTGAGCGCCGACGAGAGATCGGCCACGCCGGCGTGCAGCGCGGGGCTCAGGCCGGCCAGCAGCGCGGTGACGAAGGCGGCACCTGCCGTGAACGCGAACACCCGGAGGTCCAACACACCGGCAGCGGTCACATCGGGTAGAAGCGCTGCCCGGAGCAACGGACCCGCCCACAATGTGATGAGCAGGGCGGCTCCCCCTCCACAGGCAGCGAGGACGGCGCTCTCCGTGTAGAGCTGTCGGATGAGGCGGCCGCGCCCGGCGCCGAGTGCCACGCGGACGGCGATTTCCCGGCGGCGCTGCACGGCGCGCGCCAACAGCAGGTTGGCCACATTGGCGCAGGCGATGAGGAGCACGATGCCGGAGACCACCGTGAGCCAGAACGAGAGCCTGGCGTCGCTGATGAAGCTGGGGTCGAGGGCGCCGCGCGCCGAGCCCAGCGACAGGGTTGCGGTCGAGTCCTCGGCCCGCATCAGGACTGTCCCTTCAGCGGCTGCCTGGGCAGCGCTCACCCCCGGCACCAGGCGCGCGATCGTCCGGAAGCCGAACACGCAGCAGGTCAGAATGTTTCTGCTTCCCATGACCTCGGGGGCGCCGGCGCTCATCGGCAGCCAGAGATCCGGCTCACGTAACCCCACGCCGGCGAAGTGGTCGGGCGCCACACCGATAACCGTGTATCGATTGTGCCCCACCAGGAGCGTCGTTCCGAGCGCGTCCGGATTCTGCTCCATCTCACCGCGCCAGAACGCATGACTGACGACGGCGACGTAGGCCGGGCGCCCGACTTGGTCCTCCTCTTCTGTGAAAAACCGACCGCGCTCGGCGCGCACGCCGAGCAGCGGGAAGAACGAGGCCGAGACCAGCTCGGCCGTGACGCGTCGCGCGTGTTCGCCCACCCCCAGATTGAATGACGCGCCCATATTCGCTGCGACTGTCGAGAACCCACGCATACGAGCGCGAAAGGCGAGATAATCCGGGTAGGCCCCGAGGCCGCCGGTGATGGTGCCCCAACGCGGATCGGTCCTCGTCACGCTCACGCGCACGACACGATCGGGATCAACCACGTGCGCCGGTGGCCGGAAGAACAACCGGTCCACGACGCCGAACATCGCGCTATTCGCCCCGATGCCGAGCCCCAGCGTCAGGATCGCGGCGAGTGACAGCCCGGGGCTCCGAGCGAGCGTGCGGAGGGCGTAGCGGAGGTCGTGAAGCATGGGGCTGGGGGCTAGGGGCTGGGGGCTAGGGACTCGTCCACCACCCGACCATCGAACAGATGGATCGACCGGTCCGCATGCTTCGCGTAGCGCGGATCGTGCGTCACCATGCAGACCGTCGCACCGGCGCGGTTCAGCGAGCGCAGCAGCTCCATCACCGCTTCGCCGTTGGTCGAGTCGAGGTTGCCCGTCGGCTCGTCGGCGAGCAGGATCGCGGGGTCACCGACGACCGCCCGCGCCACCGCCACGCGCTGCTGCTGGCCTCCCGAGAGCTGCACCGGATAGTGCTTGGCACGGTGCGACATCCCGACCTTCTCGAGCGCGTCGTGCACCCGCTTCGTGCGCTCCCCTCCCGACATGCCGCGGTAGGTGAGCGGCAGCTCGACATTTTCGGCGACGGTGAGGTCGCCGATCAGATTGAAGGCCTGGAAGACGAACCCGATCCGCCGGTTGCGGATTCGCGCGCGCTCGGCCGGCGTAAGGTTGGCCACCGGCTTGTCTTCGAGCAGGTAGCTCCCGTCGCTTGGCGTATCGAGCAGGCCGAGGATGGAGAGGAGCGTCGTCTTGCCACATCCCGACGGGCCGTTGATCGCGACGTACTCGCCCTCGCGGATCTCGAGGTGCACGTCCGCCAGGGCGTGCGTCTCGACCTCGTCGGTGAAGAAGACCTTTCGAACTCCGTTGAGCTGGATGAGTGCCGCACCATTGCCTGGCATCGGTTCTCCCCTTGAGGCGGTGTCTGGTGTCAGGTGTCTGGTGTCTGGTGTCGGGTTTCAGACAACCCCGACACCTGACACCAGGCACCAGACACCTATTTCAATTTCACCCGATCCACCCCGTCATACCGCGACATATCCGACAGAATCACCGAATCCCCGGCCGCGAGGCCCTGCACGATCTCGATCGAGTTGACCGAGGTGCGACCCACCTTTACGGGAATGCGCACGGCGTAGCGTCCCCCTTCGACGAGCTTGAACATCCCGATCGTGCTGTTCGGCTGGCCATACGCGGGCCGGCCGGTGAACAACACGTCGTTCAGCCGCTCGATCGTGATCGTTGCGTCCACGCTGATGTCGGGCCGCGCCCCGGCGGGGGTGCTGTCCAACGCGATGTCCACCGTCACCGTTCCTTCTTGGGCGGAAGGATCGATGCGGATCACGTGTCCGGTGACGATGCCGGTGCGCGTATCCACCGACGCGACCTGCCCGATCGCGAGTCCGGGCGCCTGCGTCTCGGGGATGCGAATCACGGCTTTGAGTTTTCCAGGTTGGACGACCTTGGCGAGAATGGTCCCGGGCACGACCCACTGGCCGGGCTGGAGGTTGAGCTCCGACAGGACGCCCTCCTCGCCAGGCCGCACCTGCAGCGAGCTGAGCCGGCTGAGGCGGAACGCGGTGATCGCGCGTAGCCGCACGACCTGCTCCCGCTGCACCGCAAGCTGCGAGTCCACGGTGGACGTCAGGAGATCGAGCCGTTGCTTCTCGATGTCGTAGCGCGCCTCGAGCTCACTCGCTTTTTCACGGGCGAGACTCACGTCATTGCGCGACAGACCGCCGATCACCGTGAGCGAATCGGCGACCGCGGCGTCGCGTTGCGCCTGGAGGTATTGACTGCGCGTCGATGCGACGACGCCGGCCTGTGTCAGCCGCGCGCCGTGCAGGCTGGTTCGCAGATTGACGAGCTCGCCCTCCGCGGCTGTGAGCTGGCGCTGAGCATCGAGCGCTTCGATCTGCACATCCGGGTTTGCAAGCTCGAGCAGCACCGTGTTCGCCTGCACCGGAGTGCCCGGCTGGACGAAGATGCGCTCGACGCGCGCGGGAGTGAGCGCCGAGATCCACCGGATGTGTTCGGGCACGAGCGTGCCAGGACCTCGCACCTCGCGCACCATCGTGCCGCGCCGGACGCCGTCGAGCGAGACGACCTCGCGATCGACACTGGGCGCCGCCGGTTTCAGGCTGGCGAGGAGAATCGTGACCAGGATGAGACCGCCGGCCGCGATCCCGCCTTGGACGTACCGTTTGCGGTTTTTCGTTGGAGCGCGTGGGATGTCCACGACTAAGGAGGAAGGCACGGACCGTACCAGTCCGCTGTCGCGGCTAACTCACGGCGTTGGAGGAGATTGCGATTTGAGCCCGCGTGGCGAGCGTTCGGTTGTGGGATTAGGGCGTCCCAGAAGTGGAACGGCCCTAGCCCCCAACCCCCGACCCTATGGCCGTCGGCGGTAATTCGACGATCTCGAGCCAGTAGCGGCCCAGCACGTTCATCGCCTCCACCAGCCCCGAGAACGTGACCGGCTTCGTAATGAAGGAGTTCACGCCCAGCTGGTAGCTGCGCACGATGTCCTGGTCGAACCCTGACGTGGTGAGCACCACGACCGGAATGTCGCGCAACGTCTCGTCTCCCTTGATCACCTTCAGGGCCTCGCGCCCATCCATCTTCGGCATGTTGAGGTCCAGCAGGATCAATCCGGGACGCGGGGCCTTCCCGGTCTCCCCGGCGTACTCGCCGCGCTGGTAGAGGTAGTCGAGCAATTGTTCGCCATCCTCGACGAAGCGCACCGAGTTCGCGACGTGCGCGTCTTCCAGCGCCTGCTGGGTGAGCATCCGGTCGTCCTCATCGTCATCGCAGATGAGGATCGTGATGGGGATCTTGTTCCTGTCTCGGGTCATGACATGAATCCTTTAGCCGCCTGCGTGACCGGCAGGGTGACGGTGAACGTCGCCCCCTGGCCGGCAGTGCTCGTGGCGGCGATCGTGCCGCCGTGCCGCTCGACGATCTTGCGACAAATAGCGAGACCAATGCCGGAGCCTTCGTACTCCGCGCGGCCGTGGAGGCGCACGAACATTCCAAAGATCTTGGCCGCGTGCTTCTCGTTGAACCCGATCCCATTGTCCGTCACCGTGATGGTACAGTCCGGGCCGCCGACAGGGGCGCTCGAGCAGGTGAGCCGGACCACAGGCGGCGCGTCTTTCCGGCGGTACTTGATTGCGTTGCCGAGCAGATTCTGCAGCAGCTGGCGCATTTGGAGCGCATCGGCGTCGATCACCGGCAACTCGCCGACCTCCACGCGGCCGCCGGACTCCGCGATGGACGTCTCGAGATCGGTGATGACCTCCCTGGCAACCCCGGCAAGGTCCGTGCGGGCGAACGGGTGGACTCGCGTGGTCACCTGCGAATAGAGAAGCAGGTCGCTGATCAGGGTGCGCATGCGGGCGGCGGCGCCGAGCATGCGCGTGAGGTAGTCCCGGGCATCGCCGTCGAGTGCCTGCCCCGCGGACGTGTTCAACAGGTCGCCGAACGACAGGATCTTGCGCACCGGCTCCTGCAAATCATGGGACGCAACGGACGCGAACTCGTCCAGCGCCGTGTTCGAGCGCTCGAGCTCACGGTGCTGCTCCGCCAGGCGCCATTCCGTGAGGCGGCGAGCCGTGATGTCCTCGATTGCCAGCAGGATGATCCGCGGGAGGTTGGGTCCTTGCGACACGAGCCGGGCGTTGAGCAGCATGATCTTGCGGCCGATGCCGGGAAATTCGTGGTCGACATCGAAATCATTCAACTGCGGCTCCACCGCGAGCTTGTCACGCAACAACTCGCGGAGGGGGGCAATGTCCCATTGGCCGTCGCCGAGCGTGAAGAGGACCTCGCCGATCGTGTCCTCGGGCTCCACACGAAACGTGCGAAAGAAGGCCCGATTCGCTTGCGTGACGCGGAATTCGGCGTCCAGGACGATGAGGGGCTCCCGCACGGTATCGATGATATCGAGCAACAGGCGCTGGGCGGCGGGCACATCGCCCACCGTCTCGGGGGGGGCCGTCATGGACAATGTCTCGATGTCGGGCATGGATGGAGCGTACGGCCCCCAGGGGACGGGCACCATCGCACGATCGTGCTAGACGATTCGTGCTACCTTTTTGTCTACATATGGCTCCAAACGAGACGATTCGGGTTGCCATCATCGACGACAATCGTCTGGTGCGCGAAGCGCTCACGGCGATGCTCAATAGACTCACGGACATCCGCGTCGTCTCCTCGGACGTTGCCGAGTCGGCATCGCTGGCCGAGACGAAGCCGGACGTGTTGCTGCTCGACGTGGGGCTGCGGGACCAGGACAGCCTGCGCGTGGCCGCCACGCTCCGGCAGGAGAACCCCGACGCGAAGATCATCGTGATGGATCTCCTCCCGGTGAACGAGGAAATCATGGAGTATGTGAATGCGGGCGTGTCCGGATTCGTGCTCAAGGACGCCAGTTTCGACGAGTTTCTCACGACGATCCGGTCGGTCGCCGCGGGCACCAAGGTGTTGCCGCCCCGCATGACGGAATCGCTCTTCTCCCAGATCGCGAGGGAGGTGGACGGACAGGAGCCCGCGCAGGTGCTCGAAGCCGTGCGCATGACGCCACGCGAGCGCGAGGTCATCGACCTCATTGGCGAGGGGCTGAGCAACAAGGAGATCGCCCAGCGTCTCAACATCGCGACTCATACCGTCAAGAGTCACGTGCGGAACGTCATGGAGAAGCTGGCGTTGCACACGCGGCTGCAGATCGCCGCGTATTCCCACCGAGAAGGGTAGCTCAACCGGCGTACTTACTTTTTTACTCGTTCGTGCGATGTGGATTCACCGCGATTAGGCCTATCCTCCGTGCTGTGATTCGTTGTCCTACTGTCCCTCAACGCACGGAGCTCCACACCATGTTCACATACAATCGTCCTATCATGCAGCTCGCACTCTTGATCGCCTTGGGCTCGCTTGCGGCGGCCTGCAGCGACTCCCCGTCCGGCTTGACCGCGCCCTCGTTCACCACAGCGGTCGCCGGCTCGAATTTCGCAGTGCTCGCCAACGCAGGCGTCACGTGCACCGACGGCACCATCATCGGCGACGTGGGCACGTTCAGCGCCACTGGCGCGATCACCCGCACCAATTGCCCCATCACGGGGACGTTGCACGGCGGAGACAGCGTCGCCACGCAAGCCTTCAATGACTTCCTCAACACGTACGCCGTGCTCGCCCCGCAGCCAGGCGATGTCTGCACGATGTTGACGGGCACGCTGGCCGGCGTGACGCTGGCGCCCGGTGCCTACTGTTTCAACGCCGCGGCTACGGTCACGGGCGTGTTGACGCTCGACGGACCCGCGGACGGGATCTGGATCTTCAAGATCGGGACCAGCGGGACCGGCGCCCTCACGGGTAGCAGCTTCTCGGTGGTCATGGCCGGCGGCGGGCAGCCGGGCAATGTGTCGTGGTGGGTCGCCCAGGGCGCGACCATGACGGATTCGCGCTTCATCGGCACGATCCTCGGCGGGGCGGACATCACGCTGACCCGTGGAACCTTCGACGGGAACCTTAGGGCGAAGGCCGACGTGACGATCACCGGCACCGCGGTCACCGCGGTCACTGAATCGCCGGCGCCCATCACCGCGGCGACCATTACCGTCACCCCCACCCCCGACACCTTGGCCGCCAACGCGACGCAGCAGTTCGCGGCTGTGGGCCAGGACGCCAACGGCAACATCGTCTCTATCTCACCCACCTGGGCGGTCGTGGCGAATGGCGGAAGCATCAGCAACACCGGTCTGTTCACCGCGGGCACGGTGGCCGGAACGTTCACTAACACGGTCGAAGCGCGCGATGGCAGCGTTTCGGGCCTCGCCACAGTCGTGGTCACGGTAGTCGTTTCACCGCCGCCGCCTGCCGTGGCGTCGAATTTCACGGTGCTCGCCAACGCGGCGGTCACCTGTACAGACGGGAACATCACCGGAGAGGTGGGCACCTTCCTCGCCACTCCCAGCGGCTCGGTCACCCAGACCACTTGCCCCATGACGGGGACGCCTCACGTGGGGGATTCAGTCGCCACACAGGCGTTCAATGACTTCCTCGGCACGTACGCGATGCTCGCACCCAAGCTGGGGGACGTCTGTACGACCTTGACGGGTACCCTCGCCGGCGTGACGCTGGCGCCCGGTGTCTACTGCTTCGATGCGGCGGCGACGTTGACGGGCGTGTTGACGCTCAACGGGCCCTCGGACGGCATCTGGACGTTCAAGATCGGGACCAGCGGGACCGGCGCCCTCACGGGTAGCAGCTTCTCGGTGGTCATGGCCGGCGGCGGGCAGCCGGGCAATGTGACGTGGTGGGTCGCCCAGGGCGTGACCCTGACCGATTCGCACGTCATCGGCACGATTCTCGGCGGCGCGGACATCACGCTGACCCGTGGAACGTTCGACGGGAACGCGTGGGCGAAGGCCGATGTGACGATCACTGGGACCGCGGTCAGCAAATAAGGACAGCACACGCGGTCACTAGGACCGGTTCTCGCGAACCGTGAGGCGGAGGGGCGCAGTCCGGCCCCTCCATCTTCGCGTCCGGGCTTGCCGCGCGATCGCGCCCTATTGCTTGGGTTGATGACCGGTCATAATATCTGGATCAGTTGGCACGGAGGTCTAGCGGACATGACCACGCCTCGCATGCAGGACAAGCGATTTCGGCAGATGCTCGACGCCGCCCCCGATGCCATGATCGTCGTCGATCAACGGGGCAGCGCGGTGGCGCTGAATCGCGAGGCCGAGCGGCTCTTGGGGTGGACCGATGCAGAGTTCCGAGGCGAGCCGTCCAGTCGACTCATCCCCCAGCGCTTCCAGCAGGTGTACGAGGCCCTCGGAGTGAGCGATGGCGAAGCGCCGGGGATCCCGCTCAAGCGCGCTCCGGTCAGGATTTTCGCCCGACGACGTGACGGCAGCGAGTTCCCCGTGGAAATCCACCGCAGCCCTCTCGGTCCCAGCGAGGACGCGCTCTTCCTGGTCACGATGCGCGATCTCACCGAGTGGCGTGACGTGCAGGAGAGCCTGTTCCGGCAGAAGGAGCAGGCCATCGTCGCCCTGGCATCGATCGCGGACGCCGTCATCACGACCGACGTGGCGGGAACGATCACGTATCTGAACCCCACAGCGGAGCGGCTCACCGGTTGGCGCACCACCGAAGCGTTGGGGCAGCCCGTGGACACCGTCCTCACCCTCGTCAGCGACGCCACGCGCCAGCCCATGGAGAACATCCCAGCTCGCTGTCTCCGCGAAGGGCGCGCGGTGGACCTGACCGACGGCGTGCTGCTGGTGCGCCGCGATGGGACGGAGGTGCCGATTGGGGACTCCGCGGCTCCGCTCCGGGACCGCCACGGGACCACGATCGGCGTCGTGCTGGTCTTTCACGACGTGACGGAGCGGCGGCGCGCCGCTCGCAAACTCTCGCACGAAGCCACGCACGATGCCCTGACGGGCCTGGTCGGCCGGAAGGAGTTCGAGGAGCGTCTAGCGCGGGTTCTGGCGGAGGCGGCGGCCGGCGTAACGGAGCACGTGCTGTGTTACCTGGACCTGGACCGATTCAAGCTCGTGAACGACTCGTGCGGGCACGAAGCCGGGGATGACCTGCTCCGCAAGATCAGCCGCCTGCTGAGCGGTCGCTTGCGCAGCCGGGACACGCTCGCACGCCTCGGTGGCGATGAATTCGGTGTCCTACTGGAATACTGTTCCCTAACCAAGGCGGAAGAGATCGCCGGGAAGCTCGCGCGGGCGATCGAAAAGTTCCCCTTCCTATGGGGGGAGCGGAGCTTCTCGCTGGGCGTCAGTATCGGCGTCGTCGCGATCACCGCCGCGAGCGGACGCCCGGCTGACGTCCTGCGCGCCGCCGACGAAGCCTGCTACGCCGCCAAGGACGCCGGTGGCGACCGCGTCCATGTCGCGCAGCCGGAGGCGGCCCCTCGGCTCCAGCAGCAGGTGGAGAGCCGACGGATCATGCGCCTCACCCGAGCGGTGGACGAGGGCCACTTTCAGCTGTACGCGCAAGCGATCGTACCCCTGGCGCCGAAGCACCCGGCACGTCCGCGGTGCGAGATTCTGCTGCGCCTGCCGGACGAGCATGGGCGTGTGGAGAGCGCCGACTCGTTCCTCCCGCAAGCGGAGCGCCATCGCCTCATGCCGGCCATCGACCGCTGGGTCGTGCGCCAGACGGCCGCCGTCCTCGGTGAGTGGCATCGCAACCACCCGGAGCTCGAGCTCCCCCTCTGCTCGATCAACCTCAGCGCTTCCTCACTGGACGATGCGGACCTGATCCCCGCGGTGCGGGAGTACGTGACGCAGCACCGGCTTCCGCCGGAGGCTCTGTGCTTCGAGATCGCCGAAGCCGCCGCGCTCGGGAACTTTGCGCAGCTGGTGCGCCTCATTTCCGAGATCCGGGCGACGGGGTGCGGAGTCGGGCTGGACAACTTCGGCAACAGCCTGGCCTCGTTCGCTCACCTCAAGGCGCTGTCGGTCGACTACGTCAAGATCGGCGGGCACTACATCCGGGGCGTGGCCGACGACCCCGTGTACGGCACGCTCGTGAGCGCCGTCAACGAGATCGGTCGAATCATGGGCATCACCACGATCGCTGACGAGGTAGAGAGCGAAACCATTCTGCAAAAGCTGCGGGGCCTCGGGGTGGGTTATGCCCAGGGGCATGCGGTGGCGCCGCCGGCGCCGCTCGTGGACAAGGACGGACACGTCGCACTACCCCATGTTCCACGGTCGGCGGAGGCAAAGAGATGAGGCGAAGGCGCCTATCGTCCGTTCCCGTCGTAGCGTACCCCGCCACCGCCAGCGCACGCGGCAGGCGAACATCCTCCCAGCGGATGAAAATGCGACTTAGCTAGTTGGGTGCAGGCGAGCTGGTCAGCTTGAAACGGTGGGCCGGTCGGTCTGCGACACGGAGGACTTGTGCGGGTGAGCGGCGATCTGGAAGCGGCTGTGCAGGGCAAGCTTCTCCAGAATGTTGTGCACGTGGCTCTTGACCGTGTAGGTGGCGATGTTGAGGCGCTGGGCGATCTCCTTGTTGCTCATGCCCTCGGCGATCAGGCTCATAATCTCCCGCTCGCGCTTTGTCATCCGAACGGCTTCCAGCACCGCTGCAGTGCTGCGCGTAACCGCTTGATCCACAATGTGTGACAGCAGCGTTCCCGTTAAGGCGGGGGGAACCACGTCCGCCCCCTCGGCCACCGATCGAATGGTTCGGACGAAATCGTCGATCGTGGCATCCTTCACGATAAACCCATTCGCGCCGGCCTGGATGAACGCGATGACGTCTTCACGCGCCGGCAGCAGATCCATCACAATGACCTTGCTCTCGGGAGCTTCTTTCCGGACGGTCTGCACCAAGCGGTGGCTGTCGTGACTCCCCAGGGCCGCGTCCACGAGCACGACGTGCGGCTTGGTCTCCCGGACCTGGACCAACCCCGCGTCTCCCCCTTCGGCAGCGGCGATCACCCTGAAGTCCGGTTGCTCGTTCAGCAGGGCGGAAAGGCCCTCACGCACCAGCCGATTGTCTTCGATCACCAACACCCGGATTCTGTCTCTCACGACCCGCCCTCCCAGGCTTTACGCATGATGGCCCGGATCAGGTGACGGTGCAAGAGGGGATCACGAATCTCGGGAAAACCGCGAGGGGGTGTCGGGAGAATCCCCGACACCCCTTTGCGCTCAACTTTTTGTCTGCGCGTTACGGCTTGGCTTCTCTATCAAACGCAGCCGCTGAGGCTCCTGACGTCAGTCAACGTCACGGCGGCTTTCGCAAATGCCCGCCCAACGAAACTTCCACGGGTCAGTGTGATCCCTGCACCCGAGAGAATGTTGCCCTTGAGCTCGGAATCCGTCTGCGTCGCGGCTGCCTCCGACCACCAGATTACGTTGCACGCCAGCGCGCCACCAGCCAGAACCACCGAGAAGCTCGTGCCGGTGAAGGCGCCGGTGGAAGCGCCGTCCGTGACCTTGAACGTCCAACTCGCGGTCGAAGGCCCGTTGAGCGTCAACACGCCCGTCTTCGCTTCCGCACTGACGCAGTAGATACCCGGCGCCAGGGTCAAGCCCGCGAGCGTACCGGTCAGGAGCGCACCGCTGCACGGTGTGGCCGCGATGTTGTTGTACGCGCTCAGGTACTCATTGTACGCCTGCGCGGCGGACGCGTCGCCCGCGTGAATGTTTCCGGTAATCGTGCACCCGGTGTTCGTGAACGCGGCGCTGCTGGCGACGCCTACGTCGCCGCTCGTCGTGGACCTGGTACACGTCACCGCCGGGCCACCTAGGATTGTGAAGCTCATCATGTCGCTGAGCGATTCGCTGATCGCTTCCGATACGCCTGTGCTCGCTTTGGCGTACGCGACCGGGGCGCCGGCGGATTGCGCGTTGGCGTCGTACGCGGTGACCAGCAGCACGCCAAGCGATGCAACAACGGCCAATCCGGCCGTCAGTCGGGGCAGAGTAAACATGGTTTTCTCCTAGCAGTCAATGTGATACGGGGCGGGTCTCGCGATCCATTTTCGGTATCGGACCTCGCTCGCCTCGACACGAAACATGCTGCCGAGGGCGATAGGGGCATATCGCCCGGCGGATGAAAATCGACGTACAAACTGGGAGTCCAATAGCTAGCTCTAGGGTGCAGGCGAAGGGGTCAGGCGCCTTTCGTGTGCTTGACAGCCCCCTGGTGTCGGGACACTTTCGGCGCCTCCTCACTGCGAGGGTGGTGCATACCGTGAGCCTCCGTTCTGGGATTAACCTCGGTGCCCTCGCGGTCTTGGTCTTGCTCGACGCGCCCTTGCAAGCGGTCGCCCAGCAACAGCCGCCCCAGACCGTCCGCATCAACTACGTCAACGCGGACCTCGGCGACGTCATCCGATCGCTCGCCACCGCACTCGGCGTGAACGTGATGCTGACCGACGTGCCCACCCGCCGGATCACGTTCCAGGCCCCCCAACCGGTCCCGGTGCCCCAGGTGGGGGCGGTGCTGGAGGCGATCCTCGAGAGCCAGGGCCTGGTCATTGTGCAGACCGGGCCCGTGGCACAGGTGATGCCCGAGGAGAGGAAGCCAGCCACCGGCCCCGTCCGGGTGGGGAAGGACTTCCCGTCCCCTCCGCCCCTCGGGCTGGTCACGCAGATCGTGCCGCTCGAGTACATCCAGGCGGAGGAAGGGGTGACGCTCCTCAGGCAGGTGGCGGGCAAGAGCGCGCGCATCGAGGTGGTCCCGCGCTCTAACGCTGTCCTCATCACGGACCGTGGCGTCAGCATCGCGCGCTACTTGGAACTCCTGCGGCAGCTCGACGTCAAAACCGGCGGCGAGGCGGGGCTGCGGACATACGTGTACCCCCTCAAGCACGCCAGCGCGTCGGAGCTGGCGGCGACGCTGGGCCAACTATTCGGTGCCGCCGTGTCGGGGCCGGCCGGCCGGCAGCGCGTGGCGGCGCTGGAGGGACGCAGCCTCTCGGACGAGCTCCGCAGCATGCGGCAGCGCGAGGTCGAATCCTTCCAGCAGCGGGCGCAGACCTCCCAAGTGCTCACCGGGCCACAGGTCGTGGCGGAGAGCGCCCAGGCCGAGGTTCGGGGGCTGGTGGGACGGACCGCGATCGTCTCCGACCAGGCCACCAACTCGCTCGTGATCCGCACCGCTCCGCCCAACTTCCCGCTGCTCCAGGAAACGATCCAGCAGCTCGACGTCCGGCCACCCCAAGTGTTGCTGGAAGTGCTCATCGCCGAGGTGACGCTCGACCGCCCCAGCCAGTGGGGGATCAACTGGCAGGTCTTCACGTCCAGCGACACCACACGGCGCGCCACCATCGGGCTCGGGCCCCAGAACGGTGGGGACACTCTCGGGAGCCTCCAGGGGCTCGGCGTCCAGATCATCCGGCTCGCCAATGTGGACGTGCGCGCCATCCTCCAGGCATTGGCGACGAAGACAAACGTCCAGGTGCTGTCCACGCCGCGTATCCTCGCGCTCAACAACGAGCAGGCGCGCATTCTCGTGGGCAGCGCAGTGCCGTTCACCTCGTCGACGCTTACCGGACTGAACGCCTTTGTGAACCAGGTCGTCCAGTTCCGCAACGTCGGAACGCAGCTCACGGTCGTCCCTACCGTCAACAACGACGGTTACGTGACGTTCCGCGTACTCCAGGAGGTAAGCGCGCTGTCGGCGCGGACGATCGCGGCAGCGCAGAATGCGCCGGTCATCACGACCCGCGAGGCGGAAACCAGCGCTATTGTGAAGACCGGGCACACGGTCGTGATCGGGGGCTTGATCGGGGAATCGGAGGAGATCACGGAGAGCGGCGTGCCCATCCTCAAGGACGTCCCCCTGCTCGGGTACCTGTTCAAGAGCCGGCGCGTGGCCCGCTCGCGCACCGAGATCGCGATCTTCCTCACGCCCTACGTCGTCTACACCGATGAACAGGCGGACTCCCTGATGCAGCGCGAGCGAGGGCGGCTGCGGGAGTCGAAGGAGAAGATCGACAGCATGTTGCCGCCCGTAGAGCCACGCAGGCCGTGAGCGAGGATCGTACCCCTGGCACCGGGGCTGCCGGCACGTCCGCGGTGCGAGATTCCACTACGCCTGACCAACGAGCGTGGCGGGTTGAGAGCGCCGACGCAGGCGGAGCGCCATCGGGTTGATCCAACAGCCCTATTCCGCCCTCAGCACCAGCATCGGGTTCACTCGCACGGCGCGCAGCACCGGCACGAGCGACCCTGCGAGCGTCATCACGCACACGAGCGCGACCGCACCGAGGATCGTGGCAGGATCTGCAGGCGCAACGCCGAATAACAGCGCCCGCATGCCGAGCGCCGCCGCGTAGGCGGCCAGCACACCGGGCACGAGCCCGACGAGCGTGAGCTTCATCGCTTTCGACACGATCATGCGCGCCACGCTCGACGGCTCCGCGCCCAGCGCCAGCCGTACGCCGATCTCGCGCGAGCGCTGGGAGACGGTAAAGGCCAGCAGGCCGTAGATGCCGACGCCGGAGAGCAGCAACGCGATTGCGGCCAACGCGCCGAGCACACGGAGCTGCGCACGGCGGGTAGCCGTCTCGCCCGCGACCACAGCGTCCAATGTCTGGACGTCGGAGATCGGCTGCTCCGGGTCCGCCGCATGGACGATGTCGCGCATCGCGGGAAGCAGCGCGCCCCCCCCGGTCGTCCCGCTGTAGCGGATGACGAGGTCTTTAGGATCGTCATTGATGAACGCCGTGTCCGGCACCTGACCGGCGGAGAGATAGAGCTGCGGCTCCTCCGCGCGCTCCAAGCCGCGCACCTTGACGTCCCCCACGACGCCGACGACCGCGCGAACTTCTCCGCGCGCCTCGAATGTCCGGCCGATGGGGTCGTGCCCCGGCCAGTAGTGCTTCGCGAACGACTCGCTGACGACCGCCGCGTTCGCGCGGCCGCGGATGTCGCCCTCCTCGATGTCCCGCCCGCGGAGCAGCGGAATCCCCATCGTCCGGAAATACTGCGACGTCACGGATCGCACGGTCACGACTTCGTTGCGGAAACCGGCAGGCACTTCGCGGCCCGGAATCACCACGTTCGTGATCCTTCCCGTCATCACCATCGGCAAGCCCGTGATGTAGCCTGCGCTTTGCACGCCGGGGAACGCCCGGACGTCGGTCAAAACGCGGTTGTAGAACTGCAGGCGTCGTTGGGTCATGTCGTACTTCGGTCGCGGCAGCACGGTCCTCAGCGCGACGACGCGCTCGGGCACGAAGCCGGGATCGATGGACTGAATTCGCCAAACCGCCCGGATCAGGAGACCTGATGAGATGAGCAGCACGACGGAGACGGCGACCTCCACGGCGACCAGTACGTTCCGGAGCCGCTGCTTCCGGCCGCCTCCCGAGCCAACGCCTTCGCGCAACGCGCTCAAGTCCACGCCTGTTCGGCCGCCGACGCGCAGCGCCGGCAGCAGCCCGAACCCGAGGCCCGTCAGCGCCGTGATCGCCGCCGCCAGCGCGAGGACGCGCAGATCGAGGCTCGGCTGACTCGCCACGGGTAAGGTATCCGGCACGAGGAGCGACAGGAGCGGAACGGCCGCCGCAGCGATCGCCACGCCCGCGATGCCGCCGGCGACTGCGAGGACCATGCTCTCGGTGACGATTTGCCGCACGAGCCGCTCTTTGCCGGCGCCAAGCGCCGCCCGCACCGCGAGCTCGCGCTCCCGCGCGCCCGCGCGCGCGAGCAACAGGTTGGCCAGGTTCGCGCACGTGAGGAGGAGGATGCACAGGCTCGCGCCGCAGAGGGCGAGGAGCATCAGCCGATAGCGCGGCGACATCGTGTCGCGCATCGCGAAGAAGCTGAATCCGGCGTCGCCGTTCACATCGGGGTAGTCGCGCGCAAGGCGCGCCGCGACGACGTTCAAGTCCGCGCGGGCCTGATCCATCGAGACCCCCGGCTTCAGACGTGCGACGGCCTCCAGATAATTGTCGCTGCGGTCCGTGTAGTTCTCGTCCCGAAGCAGCAGGAGGGTCCACATCTTCGTCTCTCGGGTCGGGAAGTACAGATCAGGCGGCATCACGCCGATCACCTCGTACGGCGTCCCGTTGAGGTTGACGCCGCGTCCCAGCACGCGCGGGTCGCCGCCGAACTGCGACTGCCACAACCCGTAGCTGAGGACGACGCCGCGGACATCCGCCGCTCCACCGCTCGTGGAGTCGAAGACGCGGCCCAGCAGCGGCGACACGCCGAGGAGCGGAAGCACTTCGGCCGTCACCTGAGCACCCGAGATCCGCTGCGGCTCCCCGCTCCCCACCAGATTCACGGCGTTGCCGAAGTACGCGCCTATGGCCTGGAACGAAGACGTCATGTTCTTGTAGTCGCGGTAGTTCGCGGGCGAGAGCTGGTTCATGCAGCCCCATCCCCCGCCGGTCCGCGGGCCCCAACACAGCCGCACCAGAGCGTTCGGGTCGGGGAACGGGAGCGGTCGAAACAACACGAAGTCCGCGACGGAGAAGGCAGCGGTGTTGGCACCAACGCCGATCGCGATGACCGCAACGGCGGCGAAGGCAAACCCACGCGACCGCTTGAGGGATCGCACGGTGTAGCGCAGGTCCTGGCGCAGCACGTCCCAGTGCGCCGCCGCCGCGTTCGTGAGCACGTCGAAGGCCGAGTCGAGCAGCGCCCACGATGATTCCCGGCGGCGTCGTGCGAAATCGGCGATCATATCCGCGCCGTACTCACGGCGGAACGACGCCGGGTAGAGCAGCAACAGCAGACGATAAAAGCGCATCAGGCCCCCGCCCGTCCTGGAGATAGTCCTTCGACACGCGCCATGCGCACGAGGTTGGCCATGCGCTGCGTCTCCGCGCGCGCCACGGCGGCGCCAAACGGCGTGATGCGGTAGTAGCGCCGTCGCTCATCGTCGAGCTCGGGAGCAGGCCGCTCGCTCGTTTCGGTGATTAGTCCTTGCTCGAGCATCCGCTGGATCGAGCGATACAGCGTGCCGGCGCTGAGTCGCAGCTCACCGTCGGTCCGTTTCTCCACGTCGAGCATGATGGCGTAGCCGTGACGGTCTTCCTGAGCCAGCGCGATCAGAATGTGGAACGTGGCGAGGGGCAACGGGAGCAGCGTGTCCACTTCGGTTCGAGAGTAGGCCATGACCCGATTATATCCACTGTGGCTATAGTAGCAAGGGTTGCTGGCTGCTATCATTGTCCGGACCCCACTGAAGGACACCTATGTCTCCCCCCCGCCCCTCCCTGGTGCTCGTGCTCATCGCGTTCGCGCTCACCACGTCCGTCGCGCAGGCGCAGATCCCCAACCTCCGCCGCAAGGCGAAAGAAGCCGGCCGACAGGCGATCACAGGCCAGCAAGCACAACAGCGCCGCCCGCCGCCCAAGTTCGACAACACGATGCTCGAGCTGAACCCGCAAGTCGTTGCGCGGCTGATCACGGGTCTCGACACCCGCAGCAGGATGCGCGGCACCGGTGGCCAAACCGCGGCGGAGCTGCGGAAGCGCTCGTCCGCCGCCTCTGAGGAAGCCGCGAACAGCAACAATCAGCACAGCGACGACCGCGCGCAGTGGGTGAGCGCGAACGACGCGGCCGAGAGCTGCGTGAGCGAAGAGCTCAACAATGTGGAGCAGCGGCACGCCCAGGAAATGCAGCAGCGCTTCATGGGCATGACGGGCGTGAACACTCCCGCGAAGACGAAACTCATGCAGGACTGGACCGCGGCAGGGCAGGAAGCCCAGCAGGCAGCGATGGCGAACGACACGGCGGCGATGCGGCGCGCCCAGGAAAAGATGAATAAGCTCATGGGAGTGGACGCGCGGGCCGACAGTGCCAAGGCGCGTGCCACGTGCCATGTCCCCGCGGTGCCGGCGTGGATGCGGCGCGCCGACTCGCTCGCCGCGATCTCCGACACGCTGGCTGTTCGCGCGCGCGGTATAGAAGGAGCGGGGAACGCCGCCGCCGCTCGCGCTGCCGAGATGACGCCCGAGCAATTCGCGATGGCGGCTGAGCGCGCCGAGGGGTTCGTGGCGCTCCAGGCCGCGGGGAACGTCGGCAGCGGCTGGGTGTTCACCCCGATCGAAGAGCAGGCGCTCACTGCGCGACTCGTCGACCTGAAGAAATACTTCGGGTGATCGGACGGACGGCGGGCAGCGTCATCGCGGTCGCGCTTTTTGCGGCGGCCGCTGGACCGGTCAGTCACGAAGACGCGACCTTGGCCGTCCGGCTTCCTTCCGGAGCGTCGCGTCTCTTCTGGCGAGCGTCACGCGCACAGGTCCAATGGACTGCGGCCGACGTGCGGCTCATCGGGCTCGTCACCTGGCATCCGGGACAGCCGGGGGTCGAATGGGCTACGCTTCCGATCGCGGGACAGGGCGAAGCGTACGCGCTCACGCTCGTGCTCGCGCGCCTCGATCCTCAGGCGGTGTCGTTTCATCTTTTGTGGGACATCGAGCGCGACCGGCCCGCCTGGACCGTCGATCGGGCGGATGGCGCGGCGCTTGCCCTCAACGCCGGAATGTTCGTGGAGCAGCTGCCTTGGGGCTGGGTCGTTATCGACGGCCGGGAGCGCCTCACACCTGGGCACGGGCCGCTTTCATCGGCGCTCGTCGGCCTCGCGGACGGCCGGCTCGTTTGGATCGACGGTGACGATGTTTCGAAGTGGCGCGCCCCTGCGCGCTTCGCGTTTCAGTCCTATCCCACCCTGCTCGCGGGCGACGGCGTGGTGCCGGCGCCGGTGCGCAACGGCACGATCAACGGCACTCATCGGGACGCGCGGTTGGCGCTCGGCCTCGATCGCCAGGGGCGTCTCCTTGTCGCCATGACCCGGCTCGACATCCCCATCCCGGGCGCGGACCGCGTCCCGTTTGGGCTCACGGTCCCTGAGATGGCGGCGGTGATGGGCGCGCTCGGCGCACAACATGCGATGCTGCTCGACGGCGGAATCTCGGCGCAACTGACCATCTCAGACTCGACCGGTCATGCGAGAATCTGGAAGGGACTGCGCAAGGTGCCGCTCGCGCTCGTGGCCCGCGCCGGGCCGGAGTAGACACGATATCATTACGCATGCGCCCTTTCCGTGCCGCAGCCTTCGTTTTCGTCCTCCCACTTCTCCAAGGCAACCCGCAACGCGATGACGGCCAGTGGACAATGCCGGCGAAGAACAACGCCGCGACGCGCTACAGCGGCTTGGCGCAGATCACGCCGCGCAACGCGCCGCGACTCCGGCCGGTCTGGACCTTCTCGACCGGCGTGCTCGGCGGCCACGAAGGCCAACCGCTCGTCGTCGGCAGCACGATGTACGTCGTCACACCGTTCCCCGATGTGCTGTACGCCTTCGATCTCACCCGCGAAGGCTACCCGCTCAAATGGAAGTATCGGCCCGACGTAAATCCGACGTCCCTCGGCATCGCGTGTTGTGACGCCATCAATCGCGGCGCGGTGTACGCGGACGGCAAGATCATCTACAACTTGCTCGACGGGCACACCGTCGCGGTCGATGCCGTGTCGGGAAAAGAGCTGTGGACGACGCAGATCGGGGATATGCAACAAGGCGAGACGACGCCGATGGCGCCGTTCGTCGCGGGCAATCGCGTCATCGTGGGACCGTCGGGCGGTGAATTCGGGATTTGGGGTTGGGTCAAGGGACTCGACGTCGCGACCGGCAAGATTCTCTGGACAGCCCACAACATGGGCCCCGACTCATCGATGCTCGCGCGGCCCGGCCACGGCCGGTACACCGGCGCTCCCAACATCGGCGTGTCGAGCTGGGAGGGCGATTCGTGGCGCCGCGGCGGCGCGCCGGTGTGGGGCTGGATCTCCTACGACCCGCAGCTCGACCTGATCTACTTCGGCACCGGAAATCCCGGCCCGTACAACACGGAACAGCGTCCCGGCGAGAACAAGTGGACCAACAGCGTCCTGGCGCGCCGGCCCGGCGACGGTTCGCTGGCGTGGGCCTACCAGTTCACGCCCCACGACAGCTGGGACTACGACTCCAACGCGGAGATGATTCTCGTCGATATGGTCGTCGGCGGGCGGATGCGCAGGGTGCTCGTGCATTTCGACAAGAACGGCTTCGCGTATACGCTCGACCGCGTGACAGGCGAGCTCCTGGTCGCCGAGCCGTTTGCGAACGTGACGTGGGCAAGGGGGATCAACAAGCGGACGGGCCTGCCGATCGTTGACACGACCAAGACGACGGGCGTCTCGCGGGGCAACGTGCAAGGCATCTGCCCGAGTCTCGAGGGCGGGAAGAGTCCCGCCTCACCGTCCGCCTATTCGCCGCGCACGGGCCTCTTCTATACCGCGACGAACAATCTCTGCATGAACTTCGAGGCGGCGCCCGTGACGCGGATTCCCGGCACTCCGTATATCGGCGCGACCACACCGTACTTCGCGGGGCCGGGCGGCTACATGGGCGCGTTTATCGCGTGGGATGCCGCACGCGGCCGCAGAGTCTGGAAGATCGAAGAGAAGTTCCCGGTCTGGAGCGGCAGCGTTGTCACCGCGGGAGATGTCGTCTTTTATGGGACGCTGGACGGCTGGTTCAAGGCGGCGGACGCAAAGAGCGGCCGCCAGTTGTGGAAGTTCAAAGTCGGTTCCGGCGTCGTCGGCGCGCCGATTTCGTTCCGCGGACCGGACGGCAAGCAGTACATCGCGGTATATGCCGGCATCGGCGGCGACTGGTTCCTGCTCTCGGGCGATGTGCGCTCCGACGATCCAGCAGACGTCCGGCCACCCGCTGACTTCGCACCCGAGCTCGCGCGACACACGAGCCAGGGAGGCATCGTTTGGATCTTCGGCCTGTGAACACGTACGTGGTGCGTGGTGCGTGGTGCGTGGCCTTGTCGCTGCTGGCAGCGTGCGGTCGGTCCGATTCCGCCGGCAGCCTCCCCGTGTCTGTCAGCTATCCCGAGCACGTTGCGGCTGGCGGCAACCAGCCTCCCGCCGGTGAGATCAAAAACCCGCTGCCGACCGACTCCGCGAACGCGGCCGACGGCTCGAAGGTGTTCAGCGCGATGAACTGCGACGGCTGTCACGGCGGCGGCGCGCTTGGATGGGTGGGACCGAGCCTGGTCGACGGGCGGTGGCGCTACGGCGGCACCGACGGCGCGGTGTTTCAATCGATCTTCTACGGCCGCCCACGCGGCATGCCTGCGTACGGCGGTATCATGTCGCCCGGGGCTATCTGGAAGGCTGTCAGCTACATACGTGCGCAGCCCGTACCGGTGACGGTGCCCACAGAGTCATTCAAGTAAGGGAAAGCATTATGTTGGGGCCCCCGACGGCACTATTCACCGCTGAGGTCCCCTATGCGTGTGCTTCGCGTCCTGTTGTGCTTCTTCATCATCCTGGCCGTTTTCGGATGCGGCGGAGGACACCGGCGAGTGGCGCGGCAGCGCGTGCTGCTCCCCCCGACCTTGAACCTCGTTCCCCATCACAACATCGGGTTGTTCGAGTTCTCCGTGGAGAATGCCAAAGGCACTCTCCACCAGTTCGCGACGCATCGCTTCGAGGAGTATGTCCTCGCGGCGCAGAGCGGGATCGAGATGCGCGAGTTCACTTCGACGGATTCGAGCCGGGTCTTCGCGTCGGCGGACGACACGAACGGCTGCCCCGTGGCCTTCTTCGGCCATATCAAGATCTCGAATGTGAAGCCGCGTGGCGGACTGACAGGGGGCCTCGCGCCGGTGCTCAGGGCGTCGGTCACGGTCGAGTTGTCGGTGTGGCTTGTGAACACGCGGACCGGCGGCGTCATGTGGCGGAGGAGCTCCGCGTCGACGGAAGAGGTCGGCGGTCTATCGTTCATCGGTGGCACCCCATCGTTCTCGGCGCGGGATCCGAACGACGCGTATGGCCATCTGATAAACCAGTTGGTGTACAACGTGACGTACGACGTGCGGTCGACGTGGGTGGATCAATAATCGACGGTAGATAAGGCGAC
>Ga0307290_10000041_pt1 | contig 45607 bp, 42 predicted proteins | sample ER_DNA_144_FD_194472 | JGI IMG/M metagenome (GOLD analysis project Ga0307290, IMG submission 194472) | Bulk soil microbial communities from the East River watershed near Crested Butte, Colorado, United States - ER_DNA_144 | ecosystem: Environmental > Terrestrial > Soil > Floodplain | place... | reverse complement strand
TCAGAGGTAGCGCGGTCGACCACGTCACGCTGCTGCTCGAGCGCGGCGACCTTCGCGGTCACGCCGTCGGCGAGCGCTTTCAACGTCGTGAGCTGCCGCTTGGTCTGCGCGGCCTCCGCGGCGGCCTGCGTCAGCTCCTTGAGCGTTTGGCCGACGGTTGCGGCGCGCGACTCGGTCTCGGCGACGCTGCGCTGCGCGCCCTGCTGCCGGTCCTCGAACGCGCTGAAGCGCGTGGCGACCGCTTCGCTCGTCTTGCGCAGCTCTTCCTGGCGCGCGCGCACCTGGTCGAACCCCTGCGTCAGCTCGCGCACCGCACCGCTCAGCGTATCGGCATCCATCCGCAGCGCCTTGAACCCGCCGCCCAGCTCGAGGAAGCCGGCGACTTCATTCTTCAGCGCGAGCGCCTGCTCGAGCACGCCGCGCAGCTCGTCGATCTCGGTGCGCAGCTCTTTTGCATTCTCGGAGTTCTGCGTGAGCTGGGTCTCGGTGCGCCGCTGCGACTTTGAGACGTTCTCGGTTTGTTCGTCGAGCGTCGCGAGCACCGGGACGAGCCGCTCGAGTGATTTGACGCGCGCCTGCAATTCGCTCACGACCTTCTGCGCTTCGGTGAGCGGCTGCATGAGCGTCGACAGATTCTGACCGGAATCGCGCGCGGCAGTGGTGAGGGCTTCGAACGCCACGCGTTCGCGCTTCATTTCGGCGAGGATCGCCCGTAGCTCGGCGGGAAGCTGCTCGGCGGTCGTTTCGCGACCGAAGATATTCCAGGCCATATGGCTATCCCTCGGTTAGGAGGGCTCCAAACGGGACAATGGCACTGGGAGGGGGGGCGCGGTCCCGTCCCGGGACGCTGCGAGTGGCGGGCCAATGTAGTGAAACGGGTGTGTAAAGTACAACGTGACGGGCCGCACGGACCTTCTGGGTCTCATGAAGTCCCCAAATGTCCCCATTGACCGCCTTAGCGACGGGAGCGTTCGTCGCGGGCCGGGCGCCCGCTGGGATTCAGGCCATTGCCGCGACCGCGTGAGCCGCGGTTGAGCGGGCGTTGACCCACGCACATATACTATGCATACATATGCATATGCGAACCACACTCATTCTGGATGACGCCCTCATGGCGGAGGCCAGCGAACTTACGGGCATCAAGGAGAAGACCGCACTGGTACGCGCCGGCCTCGAGGCTTTGATCGCCCGAGAGGCCGCCCGTCGACTCGCCGCATTAGGCGGCACGATGCCACATCTCGAGCCGATCCCACGACGCCGACTGCCGCCACACCCCATCCGACCGGGCTCGGGAAAAACGCGTAAGCGGTGAACGTGCTCGCGGATACGTCCGTGTGGATCGATCACTGGCGTACCATGAGTGCGCGCTTCGCCGACCTCCTGGGCGAGGACCGTATCGTCATACATCCCTTCGTGCTCGGGGAAATCGCCCTGGGCGCCATTGCATCTCGGGCGGAGCTGCTCCAACACCTTGGGAGACTGCGGACGACCAGCGTCGCGCAACACCGCGAGGTGCTCGGCCTTATTGAGCAAACTCCCCTCTGGGGACGCGGCATCGGCTGGGTCGACGCCCACCTCTTGGCGACGGCCATGCTCGACCGCATTCAGCTCTGGACTTTGGACCAACAGTTGCACGCGGCCGCCCAAGAGCTCGGAGTGGCGTTCTAGCACCTCAACGCCCTACCCCTTCCATTCGTAGTCCATAGGCTACACGATTCCGGGAATCACAACCATCACTCTGAGGGCCGTCATGTTCCAGCGCCTGTGGGCGGCTGCTGCCGTCCTCACCACGATCGCAGCACCAGTTTTGAGTCAGAATCCCCCTGCTCCACCGCCGCAACCCACGCAACGCCCCCCCCTCCCCCGTCCCCAACGTCCCGCTCCCAGCAACGTCGCCGTGACGACGGGCGCGCAGAACTCGAGCATGAGTGGAATCACACTCGACTCCACCCTCCTCGCCGGATTCCGCTGGCGCAACATCGGCCCGGCGAACATGATGGGCCGCGTCTCGAGCGTCACCGGCATTCCGAGCCCGTCGAAGACCTTCTTCGTCGCGGCCGCAGCGGGTGGCATCTGGAAGACCACCAACGCCGGCACGACGTTCCGGCCGGTGTTCGACAACGAGAAATGCGTGTCGATGGGTGAGCTGGCGATCGCCCCGTCCGACACGATGCAGGTGTGGGCCGGCACGGGCGAAGAGGACTCGCGCAACACGATCTCCCCGGGCTGCGGCATCTTCAAGTCGACCGACGGCGGACTCACGTGGAAGCGCGTCGGCCTCGAGAAGTCCGGCGCGATCGGCCGCATCGTCGTGCATCCGACAAATCCGAACATCGTGTACGTCGCGGCCCTCGGCCAACCGTGGTCGGCGAATCCCGAGCGCGGCCTCTACAAGACGAGCGACGGCGGGCAGACGTGGCAGTTGATCAAATTCGTATCAGATAAGGCGGGATTCATAGACGTAGCAATGGACCCGTCGAACAGCGACGTGTTATTCGCGGCAAGCTGGCAGCGCGTGCGCGGCCCCTACTTCCTTAATAGTGGCGGACCGGGCAGCGCCCTCTGGAAAACGACCGACGGCGGCAAGGCGTGGACCGAGGTGAAGGCCGGCGGTCTCCCCACGACGACCAGAGGCCGCATCGGCATTGCGCTCGCAGCGTCGGATCCGAAAGTCATGTACTTGATGCTGGAAGCCGACACGACCGCCAACGCCCAGGGTGGCCCGGGCAAGGCCGCACAGACTCGGCCTTCCGGACTCTACAGATCCGCGGATGGTGGAGCCACGTGGGAAAAGATGAACGGCAACGACGTGCGCCCCTTCTATTACTCCCAGGTGCGCGTCGATCCCAAGGATCCGAACCGCGTCTACTGGTCCTCCACACCGGTGAATTATTCGAATGACGGCGGCAAGACGATCGGCAACGCGACAGTCGGCATTCACGTCGACCATCACGCGATGTGGATCGATCCGAATGATCCCAATCACATCGTCGTCGGTGACGACGGCGGCGTGGCGCAGACGTGGGACAAGGGCGGCAACTGGGACTTCCTGAACACGTTCGCGATCGGGCAGCCCTACATCGTCAGCTACGACATGGCATTCCCGTACAGCGTCTGCGCGGGCTATCAGGACAACGGCTCGTGGTGCGGGCCGTCGCGCCGGCGCCAGGGCGACATCACCAACGCCGACTGGACCACCGTCGGCGGCGGTGACGGCTTCTATACCGCGCAGGATCCGACCGATCCGAACACGATCTACGTCGAGTCGCAGGGCGGCAACATGTCGCGCCTGAATTTCGCGACCGGCGAGCGCACCAACCTCCAGAAGCCGAACTGGCGGCCGCGCTACCAGATGTTCGAGGACTCGATCGTGATCGAGCGCCCCGACACGGCCAGGCCGGCGACCGGCGCGCAGGCGCGCCACCTTGCCGATCTGCGCGTCCGTCAGAAGGCCGATTCGGCCGACATCGATCTCCGCTGGAACTGGAACACGCCGTTCTTCATCTCGGCGCACAATCCCGAAATCTTCTACGCCGGCGCGAGCAAGGTGATGAAGTCCACGCGCCGCGGCGAAGACCTCTATGCGATCTCGCCAGATCTGTCGACGAGGGATTCGATGAAGATCCGGGTCAGCACGCGCACGACGGGCGGCGTCACGCCCGACGTGACGGGCGCCGAGACGTTCTGCACGATCGTGTCGCTGGCGGAGTCGCCGCTGCGGCCGGGCATCCTCTATGCCGGCACGGACGACGGCAACGTCTGGGTCACGAAGAACGACGGCGGCACCTGGGAGAACATCACCGGCCGGTTCCCGGGCGTTCCCGCCGGCACGTACGTGAGCCGGATCGAGCCGTCGCGGTTCGACACGGCGACGTTCTACGTCACGTTCGACAATCACCGCAACGGCGACTACGCGCCGTACGTGTTCGCGACGACAGACTTCGGGAAGTCGTTCCGCTCGATCGCGAACAATCTCCCGAAGGGCGATGACGGACCGGGCTACGTGCACGTGATCCGCGAGGACCTCGCCAACCGCGATCTGCTCTTTTTGGGCAGCGACGTCGGGCTGTACGTCTCGTTCAATCGCGGCGGGTCGTGGCAGCGCTTCATGAGCGGCTTCCCGACCGTGCCGGTGCACGATTTGCGAATTCATCCGCGCGACCGCGACCTGCTGGCGGCGACGCACGGGCGCTCGCTGTGGATCGTCAACATCGCGCCGCTCGAGCAGCTCAATGACAGCGCGATTGCGGCCGGCGCGTATCTCTTCCAGCCGACGACGGCCTACCAGTACGGCCAGCCGCCGTTGGGCGGCGGCAGTCCCGGACAGAAGGCCTTCCGCGCGTCGAGCCCGCAGTATGGTGCGGAGATCGTGTATCGCCTCGCGACCGGCAGCAGCGATCGCCGGGCGCGGACGCAGATCGTGATCCGCGACGTGCGCGGCGACACGGTCCGCACGATCCAGGGCCCCGCGGGGGCTGGGCTGCATCGCGTGGTCTGGAATTTCCAGGGCAGGACGCCTCCACCAGTCGCGCTCTCGCCCTCGCAGAAGCGCGATAGCGCGTGGCTCGTCGTGCGCATCAACGTCGTGTTCGACTCGCTCGCCAAAGCGGGAACCAACACGCAGCAGCTCGAGCCGATCAAGACCGCGCTCCTCGCCGGGGATCTGCAGGGATTGGCGCAGCGCTTTGGGTTTGGCGGCGGCGGGGGTGGTGGCGGCGGGGGCGGGGGGGGCGGATCGCCGTTCAACGCTGCCGGACGGTTCAACGAGCGGCCCGGTGAGTCGACGCCGCGCGCCGCGACGGCTGGTGCTGCGCTGCCGGCCGCCGGAAGTGAAAGCGGCGGTGAATCTGGCGATGCAGCCCCCGACGCGACGTTCCTCACGCAGTTGGGCAACCTGCTGCGCAGACCTGGTCAGGGCGGCGGCGGCGGGGGCGGCGGGGGCGGCGGCGGATTTGGAGCGCTGGGATTCGTCGCGCAGGCGTTTGGCCGAGCACCGGTTGGTGGAGGTGGTGGCTTCGGAGGGTTCGGGGGCGGCGCCCCTTCGGTCGCGACTGGCGACTATCTCGTGACGATCGCGGTTGATGGGAAGACTCTCACACGCGTCCTGCGCGTGGAGCGAGGTGACCGCTAGAGGAATGGCGTTTCTCGACAGCAAGCATCAGCGCGCCGCGCTCATCGTTTTTGCGTTGGGCGCGGCGCTCCTCTGGGCGCTGGGGCCGTATGCCACGGGGATCATCGGCATTCCGGTGCTCGCCGTGCTGTTCGCGCCGGTCCAAAACTGGCTGGTGCGAAAAGGCGTGCCACCGTCCGTCGCCGCAGCCGGTGTGACGCTATTCGGCGCCGTCCTGATCATCGTGCCGGGCCTGCTGATCGCGGGCCTCTTGATCAACCAGGCGCAGGAAATCACGCAGACGGTGCTCCAGAGCCCGATCATCGAGCGGATCCGCGGTCTGCAGATTCGCGGTATTCCGTTGGGCCCCCGTCTCGCCGAGGCGGGGGGCGGATTGTGGCGGCAATCGGTTCGAGCGCATTCGGTCTCGTCGGCACGGCGACGCGCCTGACGTTGAACCTCACGATCTCGTTTTTCGGCCTCTATTACGTCCTGAAGCATCCCGGGGACATGTTGCTCGACGCCCGTCCCTACATCCCCTTCTCCGATACCAACACCGAGACGCTTGGGAAGCGATTCAAGGACGTGACGGTGTCCACGGTGATCGGGACCGGCGTGGTTGCCGCGCTCCAGGGTGCGCTGCTCGGCCTCGCGTTCGCGGTCGCCGGGCTGCCGAACGGTCTGTTCTGGGCCGTGGTCACGATGGCGTTCGCGATCCTGCCCGTCGTGGGCAGCGGGATGATCTGGGGACCGGCGGCGATCGTGCTGATCATGCAGGGCCGAGCGCTGGCGGGTGTGCTGCTGATCGTTTGGGGTGTGCTCGTCGTGGGGAGCGTCGACAACTTCATCCGGCCGCTCATCTATCGTCGGTTCTCCGCGATCCATCCCTTGATCACGCTGATCGGCGCGATCGGCGGCGTCAGCTACTTCGGACTGCTGGGCCTGCTCGTCGGCCCACTCGCGCTGAGCTATTTCTTCGAGCTGATTCGCATGTATCGCGAAGAGTATCTCGAGGCGGAGTCGGCGGAGTCGCGGTAAAAATGACGGCCGCGACGGCCGGACGGCCCGGCCGAGGGAGCGCTGGAAGCTGGCGGCGCGCGTAGATTAAGGAAGCGATGACATATTCGTTTACGCTCTCGAAGGCCCAACACTGGCGTGCGACTCGTGTGGTTCAAAGCCGCACATTAGTGCACAAGCTCGCATGGGCGTTCTTTGGGGGCACGCCGGTCCTTATTGTGGCTGTTCTCGCATTCGCCGGCGCCGATGTCTGGGCATTTGTCGAATCGCACCCATTAGGAGTTCTAGGCGGCCCCGTGTTGATGGTGGCTGGCTTCCCGTTGATCCAGTATTGGACGGTTTGGATGCACCACCGCAATCATCCAACCTTACGCGGCGCCCAAGTCTTCGTCATTGAGCCCAGCCACTTGGGCATGAAGGGACCGCTTCACACTACGGACCTCAGTTGGGACGCCGTCTTGAGAGTTGTGGAGACCCGCGAGTTCATGTTGTTCTACATAGGCAAATCCGTTGCGTACTTCTTGCCGAAGGCCGCGATACCACCTGCTGAGCTCTCTACCTTTCGTGCGGAACTCACGCGGTGGCTGCCAGGTCGAGTGGCCTTCATGGCCGACACGCCCGTCCGCGCTGCAGCTTAAGCGCGATCCGCTAGGCGCCCAATTGCCGTTACCCATGCAAGATCACGCGCTTTTGAAGAGAGTGGCACGATCGGCCGAGCTACTGTTCACGCTCGACAGCCTTCTCCTATGGACCACTCTGCCGCTTCCTCCCACGCAGCGCGTGATGTGGAACTTTGTTCTCCTCACGACGTCGATCATCCTTGGCATCATCTTCTTCAGGTGGCTGAAAGCGGGGGGCACTCTCGCCTGGACATGCGCTGCACTGTTTGGAACCTTCATCCAAAGTGACATCCTCTTGGGAATCGCTCGCGGCGGACCACCCGATTGGTCCAGACCGCCGATCGTGATCTCGTTCATTCTGGTGTACTTGCTCGGTGTCACTCAGGGCGTCGTCGTCCTGTGCGCGGTGGCGCGGTGGTGGAAGGTGCGAAGCAGTCGCGAGGTGGCAATTGGCGCCTAACAAGCGCCGAGTGGTATGACGGACGACGCCAAGCTGCGCGCGCTGAAGGTATTCCTTCGCGCCTACGCGATCCTCTCGCTGATCCTGTTCGGCGGTCTCATGATCGGGTTTGTCGCCCGGGCACCGATTCTCGATCCTGGTGGCGCGTGGCACGTGCTGATCTGGGATCGCGTCACGGATCCCCTCCCGCCGATGTTGTTCGCGATCTACATCGTGTGGTCGATCTTCATTTATCGCGCCGCGCGCGATCCCCTCGCCCACAAGATGTTCCTGGACTTCACGGCCTGGGCCAACCTGGCCCACGGAATCGCCATGGTGCCCCACGCCCTGATGATGCCGGAATACCACATCAAGTTTCTGACCGACATTCCCTGGGTTCTGTTGCCCGCCATCGCGATCGCCTTCCTACGGCCGTCGTCATCACACAGCCGGAGCGGGACTCCGTTCAAGTAGATCCCATATGGGACATCACAGAAGTTGCCCCACGGTTGGTTTGCGAGGCGTGACCCCTTAGCTTAGGCCGACCTCGTCAGGCTGCGTCTGGGCACATGTCACTTCTAGCCGTTCGCATCGGTGCGGGCGTCCTCGCTCTCCTCGCTCTTATTACCCTGCGCGGCCAGCGCTGGGCCTACTTCGCATTCGTGGTGCTCGGGCTCCTCTATTTTCCCGCGCAAACCCATTTCCGCGTGCACGTCCCGAAGTGCGAGCAGCTCCTTCCCACGGTACAGGTGCTCGTCCTCTCGCTGCACAACTACGCGTACATCGCGCTGTTCGCCGGCTTCTACTGGTTGTCGTGGGTACAGTTCCGGAGGTTTGACGCGCGCGCCGTCTGGGCGCTTCTCGCGACGCTGCTCGTGGCAGCCCTCGTCGAGATCGCCGAGGGCATGACGGGCGGAGGACGTGGACAGGTACATTGCCGCGTGCGGGATCTCGTACCGGACGTCGCAGGGGCGTTGGGCGCGGCGCTGCTGCTCGCCGTCTGGTCCCGGCTCCGCCGGAAACCGGCTTACGTCCGAATCGTCAAGCCTCGTTCAGCGACGGCTCCACACCCGGCTGCCCCCACGGCCCGTGCTGTCGTTCCACCTCGCGGTGTCGTTCCGCCCCCGCCCCCCCCCCCGCCCCCGCCTCCCTCGCGGCGGGTCGTACCTCCGCCCCCCGATTTTTCACCGGGCCCGAGTCCTGTTACACCATCGGCGGACATGGCCCCGACGCATGAGGTCGCGCCAAGGGAGGGGGGGGCGGGGGCGGCGGGGGCGGCGGGGGCGGCGATCGCTGTACGTCGAGCGGTCGTGCAACGCCTTCGGACGATCCTGGGACGTCTCAGGGGAATGTCGCAACGCTTGTGGATGACCATACGTCGACGTCGTCGCACAGTCGTCGTGGGCGGCAGCATCCTGGCGCTTGTGGGCGCGGGGGCGTTCGTGATTCTGCGCCTCCCGGCACCCGCGCCTGTGGTCACCGTGCAGCCGGACTCGGAACCACCCCCGCCGCCACCGCCCCCGGCTCGGCCCCTCCAGTCGGAAGCCGAGGGGTACTACGAGCCGAGCTACAAGTTCACGGTCTCCGATCGGCGCTTCACCCGTCTGACGCTGCGTCCGCAGGCCTTTGTCACGTTCGCGCGGACCGGGACACGGGATGAAGTGGGGTGTGCAGATGCACGGATTAGCCCGGCTGCGGTACACCTGCGCTGCGAGTTCGAGCGCGTCGGCATCGTCGTCACGATCGAGGGCCAGTTCCCGTCACGCTCGGTCACGAGCCGCCTCGACGCGCCGGTCCTGGACGCCATGGTCACGATCACCAATACGCGCGGTGAGACGTTGTTCCGCGCGCGCCAGCCGTTCTATTGGCACGCGCCCGACTAGAGGATGGTCGGGGCGCTTAAAGAATCTAGGAGGCTCGATCATGCGCATTCGCACTCAACTGGTCTTGGTTTTTGGCACCGTGTTGATCGGCTGCCACCGTCCCACGGAAGTGCGTGGCATGTACCTCAATTACGATGGCAGAGGTACGCTCTTCCCTTGCGACAATTCACGCCTCGCGATGGACGTGCCGGATTCAGCACTGGCCGCCCACTACGACTCTCTGGCCGTCGGACATGAGCCGATGTTTGTGCGCCTGCGCGGCATGAAGGGTCATGCGGGGAGTCCTAAGGGAGGCCCGACTTATTACTTTCTGGTTCACCAGGTCTTGGAACTGCGAGGACGGGCCAGTGGGGAGTGCCCCGGCGTTGCTCAACCTATCGCCCCGCTGCTTCCCAAGCCCTAGCTCGGGCTGCCGAACGAGGACACGAACATGACTGCTCCGCCCCCTCAAGTCCCGACCGGCGTTCGGATCGCATCCACCCTGTGCTGGGTCGTCGGCGTCCTGACGATTCTCGTGTCGCTGGCGATCGGCATTCCCGCCCTCTCCTCCGGCGGGGGTTCCCTATTCCTCGGCGTAAACCTCATCGCCGGAGCCGCGGTGTGCCTGGCCGCGGTCCTCATTCGGCGGCAGCGACGCCTGGGTGTGCTCGTCATGCTTCTCGCGTGGGCCCTGCCGACAGTGGTTGCGGTCCTGAGCCACCACACCGTGCGCGGATCATTGCTCTTGTTCATCGCGTTGCTCTTTGCTGGCGCCAACTGGAAACATTTCAGTTGAACTGGCCGACGCTCTGAACTTCAAAATGAGGATGTTTTCTGATGAGCCCAAAGAAGCGCACCACCGCGATCAAGAAGAAGTTCAAGGGATTCACGGACGAGGAACGCGCCGCGATGAAGGACCGCGTCCAAGAGCTGAAAGCTGGCACGGGGGAGGGAGAAAGCGCCGTGCTCGCGAAGATCGCCACGATGAAGGAACCGGATCGCGCCATGGGCAAGCGGCTCCATGCCATCATCATGGCCAGCGCGCCCACCCTCGCGCCGAGACTCTGGTACGGGATGCCGGCGTATGCCAAGGACGGCAAGGTCGTCTGCCACTTCCAAAGCGCGCAGAAGTTCAAGACCAGGTACGCCACGATCGGCTTCAGCGACAAGGCGAACCTCGACGACGGGACCGTGTGGCCGGTCGCCTTCGCGCTGAAGGAGTTGACCGCCGCCGACGAGGCAAGGATCAGCGGGCTCGTGAAGAAAGCGGTGAGCTGAGGCCTACTTCGGCGCCGCCTCGAACGTCGCGGTCAGCACGCCGAACATGAACCCGTCTCCCGTCGCGTCAGGATTCCCGAACACGAAATACACGTCATGCAATCCCACCGTCGGCCGCAACGGCACGCGCAGGCGCACCGGCGCCTGATCGGCGGTGGGCCGAATCGGCTCGCTCTCACCCAGCACCGGACCGGTCGGCGAATCGAGATGCACGGCGATCTTCCCTCCCCTCGCCTGGTGCTGCGTCGGGGCCACCGCCAGGAAGGTCACCGCCCCGACGCCCGTGAGATCGATCTGCTTCAGGGCTACCGACGAGCTGGATCGGCTCACGACCGTGATCGGCACGGGCATGCCCTCCACACGTTCTTTCGACACGCCCTCCGACAGTTCACCGGCCGCCACGACGACAGTTGGCGACCGCAGCACGAGCGTCTGCTCGGCGGTGATCGCCGGCATGCCGTTGGCACCGCGGTCCGTGTACTCGGCGCGCAGCACCAACACTCCTTGCGGCGCATCACCCGAGCCTGCGGGAGGCGTATAGGTCCCACGCACGGGCAGCGACGTCGAGCGCGGCGTCGTGTCGGCGAGACTCATGATGTACGCAACCATCGCTGACGCCTGCTCGTCGGTGAGCGCCGGATGCGCGGGCATCGCGATGTTGCCCCACACGCCGGATCCACCTTCGCGAATCTTCTTCATGAGCCGCGCGGCCGCCGTGCTGTCCTGGTGGTACTTGCGCGCGACGTCGCGGTACGTCGGTCCGAGCGACTTGCGATTCAGCTGATGGCAGGAAAGGCAATCGCCCCCTTCGATCAGCCGCCGCCCTTGATCGACGGAATTTCCGCTCGACCCATCCTTCAAATACTGCGCGCGCACCGTCACGCGTCGCGCCGGGATCTTGCCACTGCGCAGCGTGCCGTCTTCGCGATCCGTCACGCGCACCGCGTAGCGCACCGGCACACCCGGGAAGAAGAACGACTTATTGCCGCCGACGAGATCGACGGCAGCACTCGGCGGCTGATTGCCCGCGACAATTTCGATCGGGGCCGCACCGGCTGACGCGCCCTGGGCGTCCGTCACCGTCAGCGCTGCCGTGTACGTCCCGGGTCGAGCAAATGTGAACGACGGGTTCGGCTCGGTCAGCCGACGCAGCACGGCGCCAGCCCCCCCCTTCCGCGCAATCGTCCACTCGTAGCGCAGCGAGTCCTCGTCGAGATCCACGGTGCCCGCTGCGGACAATGCGACACGCAGTGGCAGCGCGCCTTTCGGGTGATCCACCGCGGCTGCGACGATCGGCTTGCGATTGCCGGCGTTGTACTCGACGCGCACGAGCCGCGCGTCATCGTTGCCCTGGAACCACAACGTGCCGTACTCGAGGATGTACAGGTCCCCGCTCGGCGCGAATTCCATCTCGATCGGCGCGCTGAACGTCGCGCTGGGCATGAACTGCTCGATGGACGCGAGATCCCCGCTCTTGTCCATGGTGACCGCCATGATCCAATGCCGCATGAATTCGTAGATGAACAGCTTGCCGTCGTAGTACGGCGGAAACGGTCTCGCCGCGTTCCGGAAATCCTCGCGGTAGAACACGGGACCGGCCTCGGCGGTCCGTCCACCGGTGCCGACGATGGGGAAGTCGGTCGACGGCCCGTAGGGATACCAGATGTAGGCGCCGCGCGCCGGCGGCAGCGCGGTGAGACCGGTGTTGTTCGGTGAGTTGTTGACCGGATGCGCGGGATCGAATTGCGGGCCGCCCTGGGTTGTGACCGAATCGATGACTGTAGTTTTATTGTAGGCCTGGTTATTCCCCACGAAGTAGGGCCAACCGTAGTTCCCTGGGCTGCGTGCCTGGTTGATCTCATCGTACCCGCGCGGTCCGCGTCCCACCGAGTCGACGTTTGCGTCGGGACCGACCTCACCCCAGTAGAGGAAACCGGTGTGCGTATCCACCGAGATCCGATAGGGGTTGCGATGGCCCATCGTATAGATCTCGGGCCGCGTCTTCGCCGTGCTCGGCGGAAAGAGGTTTCCCGCGGGGATCGTGTACGTGCCGTCGGACTCTGGGTGGATGCGAATGATCTTTCCGCGCAGATCATTCGTATTCCCTGACGATTTCTGCGCGTCCCACGGCATCCGAGCTGGGCGCTCGTCGATCGGAGCGTACCCGCTGGCGAACGGATTGGAGTTGTCGCCGGTGGACAGGTAGAGGTTGCCGGTACGGTCGAAGGCAATCGAACCCCCGGTGTGACAGCACGCGAGCCGCTGCGTGGGGATCTCGAGGATCACCTTCTGTGATGCGAGATCGAGCGAGTCTCCCTGCAGCGTGAAGCGCGCGAGGACGTTCTTCGCGGCCGGGCCCGCCGGCGAGTAGTACATGTAGAGCCAGCCGTTCGCCGCAAAGTTGGGATCGGCGGCGAGTCCGAGCAGTCCGTCCTCCGCCTGACTGCTATCGGCGTACTTGGTGCTGACCGGAATCGTCGCGATGCGACGGACCCGGCCCTCGGCGGGCTTGTACAGATTGACGTAGCCGTGGCGCTCGATGAACAGCACGCGCTCGTCCGGCAGCACCGCAAGCTCGATCGGTTCATCCAACTTCTCGGCGAGCACGACTCGTGTGAAGCGATTCTCTTCGGGCCGCGCGCGATTGAAATCGACGCTCCCGGTTCCCATCGCGTAGCGCAGTCCGCCGAGCAGGTGTTGCAGGAACAGCGGCTCGGTGTAGGTCGCTGCGGTGTGCCCCATGTTGGTGTACCACGCCCGGCCGCCGGCGAAATCGTGGTACCAGCTCATGGGGTGGTGTGCGCCGTTCGTCCCTCCCTCGTAACTCGTTTCGTCGATCTCGACGAGCACCTGGATGGTCGGATCGATCGACTTGAAGTTGTAGAACTCGTCCTCGCGCTCGAAGCGACTGGGGAAGCCCTTCGTCGACACATGCGTCGTGTCGAGCGTGCGGTAGCTGCCCTTGCGAATGTTGGGATTGTTGGGATGGCCGTTGAAGTATGCCCCGGCCAGTCTGCCGTACCACGGCCACTCGTACTCAGTGTCGGTGGCGGAGTGCACGCCGACGTATCCGCCGCCCGCCTGGATATAGCGCTCGAAGTCGTCCTGCTGCGCCGCATCCAGTACGTCACCCGTCGTACTCAAGAAGACGACGGCACGATATCGCGCCAGGTTCTTCTGGGTAAAGGCGCCGGCGTCCTCGGTCGCGTCGACCGCGAATCCATTCTCCTGTCCGAGCTTCCGGACTGCGGCGATGCCGTTGGGAATGGAGCTGTGGCGGTATCCTGCCGTTTTGGAGTAGACGAGGACCCTGGGTTCTTGAGCACGTGCGGCGAGGGGGATCGAGACCGAGGCAAGGAGCGCGAGCGAAACGAGGAGTCGTTGCATGGCCATTGTCGTCAGCCAATCTGCAGCGCAGCTTGGAGTGTGGATAGAGAGACCATGATCATTCGCGCATTGCCGTTTACGCTCGTGCTGAGCGTCCTCGGCGGACAGGGTCCGGTCGGCGTCTTCACCGCGCAATCGGACGTGGGCCGAGCGACGGGTTCCGCCTCGTACGACGCCAGGCAGCAGGCGTATCTGGTCGCGGGGTCGGGCCAGAACATGTGGGACTCCCGCGACGATTTTCATTTTGTCTGGAAACGGATCAGCGGGAACTTCATCCTCTCCACCCGTGCGCGCTTCATCGGCGCGGGCGGGGAGGAGCATCGCAAGATCGGCTGGACCATTCGCTCCTCGCTCGACCCGCGCAGCGCGCATGTGACCGCGGCGCTGCACGGCAACGGCTTGATGTCGCTTCAGTTCCGGCGGCAGACCAGCCGGATGACGGAGGAGGCCAAGTCGGCGGACAGCCTCCCGGACGCGGATGCCATCATCCGGCTCGAGCGGCGCGATGGCGTGTATCTCATGTCGGTGGCGCAATTGGGCGATACGCTCGTCACGCAGCAACTCGCCGGCGTCTCGCTCCCCGACACGGTCTACGTCGGCCTGTTCGTGTGTTCGCACAACGACACCGTCACGGAGCGGGCCACGTTTCGCAACGTCCGCATCACGACGCCGGCGGAGCGTCGTTCCAAAAAGAACACTTCAAGGAGATCCTCATGAGATGCTCGGTAGCCGGAGCGATGTTCGCGCTCGTTCTGGTTCTGGCCGCGGTGCACGTGGCAGCGGGACAAAGTGCAACCCGCTCGATCACGGGGACCGTCATGGATTCCGCCAATCACAAACCGCTGTCTCAGGCAGGAGTTTATTTCGGCCGGATGCCGGCCGGTCAACGCACGGGAAACGACGGGAAGTTCAGCGTGTCGGCGCCGCCGGACGCGCTCCTGTTAGCGGTGCGCCGGTCGGGCTACGTCCCGGTGATCGTCGAGGTTCCTGCGGACACGGTCGCCACCGACGTCGGGACGAAAAGTCTGCGGCAAGTGAAGACGGACGAGGACCGGGCCGCCATTCAGAACGCTGACGTGAGACTGTACCCCGAGCTCGCGGAGTTCTACGACCACAAGAAAGGGTTTCGCCAAGGCGTGTTCCTGGCGCCGGATGATTTGTCGCGCCTCGGCGGGAGTTTGTTCACGCTCATCCGCCAGAAGCCCGGCTTTCACTTCATATGTATCGTGACTCGCAGGGGCGACGTGGATTGCGGGCAGGAGGCCAGTCGCGGCCGCACGTCGATCTCGAATCCCAACCCGACCAGTCGGGAGCAGGAGCCCTGCGAAATGCGCGTGTGGACGAACGCGCTCGGCCCCCAGCATACGCTCGATGAGATACTGATGGAGGATGTGTTGGCGGTCGAGGCATTCCCGACCCCAGGCGTCACGCCGATGGAGTTCGCCGGAAGCCCGTGCGCGACCATCATGCTGTGGATGAGACACAGCGGCCCGGTGACGGCTCGACCGTAGAGACGCATGAATCGTCGCGGTCTGCGCGGATTGCTGCTGACCATCGCCGCTGCCGGTTGCATGCGTTCCGGTGCGCCGCCGCTCGCCGGTCAGTGGACGCCGGTGAGCGCCGAGTTGTCCGGTCAAGACTTTCCAGTCGCGAATTTCGGAGGCGCCACGCTGCAGTTGACCGACAGCACGTACGAGTTCGCGGGCGACAAGGGCTCGTACGCGGTACTCTCCTCCAAGGAGCCGGCGAAGCTGGACATCCGCGGACAATCGGGGCCGCATGCCGGACGGACCATTCCCGCAATCTTCGAGCTGTCGGACGGGCAGCTGACCATCGGCTATCAGCTCGGTGGCGGAGAACGCCCGACTGAGTTCACGTCGCCGCAGGGCTCGCAAATTCTCATCGTCAACTACAAGCGCATCCACTGAGCGGAGTCATGGCTGGCTCCGCCAATAGAGAAACGCTGGAATTCCAAGTCCAATCAGCCCGGCGCCGATTGCCGCGTTCCTGGGGTTCGAGATGATCGCGCTGAAGACCACATATGCCGCGGCGAGGACGAAGATAATCACGGTGCCCGGATACCCGGGAACACGAAATCCCGTCACGGGACGATGGTCGCGTTTTCGATAGACAAACAGCGCCGCGGCCGTCAGTCCGAAGAAAATCCAATCCCCGAATGTCACGTAGTCAACGAGCTGGCCGAACGTCCCGGTCAGGGTCAAGGCGACCGCGCACAAGGCAAGGGCAACGATCGCGGCGGTCGGCGTCTGGTAGATGGGATGAAGGACGGCGAGCCGCCCGAAGAACACGCCGTCGGCCGCCATCGCCTGCAGCACGCGCGGTGTCACGAGGATGACGAGGTTGAGAAAGCCAAACGTCGAGACCGCGATGCCGGCGGCGATGATCTTGCCGCCTGCCGGACCGAGCACTGCACGCATCGTGTCCGCGGCGGGTGCGGTGCTCGCTGCGAGCCCATCCACGCCGAGGACCCGTAGGTAGGCGATGTTGGTGAGGAGATAAACAGCGACGACGATCGCGACGCCCAGGACCAACGCGCGCGGGAGATTTCTTTCGGGCTCGACGATTTCCTCGGCGATGAAGTTCGTCTGCTGCCAGCCGCCGTAAGTGAAGAGCACCGGAACCAGTGCTGCACCGAGTGCGCCCACTCCAGCGGTAGAGGGCGGTAGGGGGCGGTAGGAGGCGGTAGGCATCGTGAGAAGGATTCCCGCGCCGATCAGCATCGCGAGGGCGACGAGCTTGAGAATCGTGAAGATGTTCTGCGTGATCGCGGCGGGACGGACACCGACGTAGTTGATGCCGGCCAGAAAGACGATCGCCGCGACAGCGAGCGGCACCGAGAAGGTGTGCGGCAATCCTACGAGGGCGAGCGTGTAGTCGGCGAACGTCACCGCCACGGCGGCAATCGCGCCCGTCGCGATGACGAGCACCAGCGTCCAGCCGTACAGAAATGCCGGCAGTGGGCCGAACGTCTCGCGCAAGTAGACGTACCCGCCGCCGGCGCGAGGACGCCGCTGGCCGAGCTCGCCCCAGCAAAACGCGCCGATCAATGCGACAACGCCACCGATGACCCAGGCCAGCAATACCAGCCCTGGTGAGCGCAGCCGCTCAGCGACGGTGGCCGGTGTACGGAAAATCCCGCCACCGATGATGCCGCCCACCACGGCCATAGTGCCGGAGAACAGGCCGAGGCGGCGGGCATAGGTCGTCATGAAACATCTAACTAGCGCCTTCTCGGTTTGTCCGCCACGTTTCTTTTTACCTCTCCTCTCCTGAGGGACTGCCCTATGCCTTCGTACACCCTCCTGGTGAATGGCCGGCGCCGCACGGTCGAGGTCGCCGCGAACACGCCGCTCCTGTGGGTCCTGCGCGACAGTCTTGGAATGACGGGTACGAAATTCGGGTGCGGCATCGCGCAATGCGGTGCGTGCACCGTGCACCTGGGCGGTGACGCGGTGCGCTCGTGCGTACTTCCCGTCTCCGCCGTCGGCACACGCCCCATTACGACGATAGAAGGCCTCAGTCCTACATCCACGCACCGCGTACAAAAGGCGTGGGTCGCCGAGGATGTCCCGCAGTGCGGATACTGCCAGTCCGGGCAGCTCATGGCCGCGGCGGCACTGCTGCGCCGCACGGCGCAGCCGACGGACGCCGACATCGATGCCGCGATGACGAACATCTGCCGCTGCGGGACCTACCAGCGCATCCGGGCCGCGATTCATCGCGCGGCAAAGGAGGCCTGATGGAACGGCGCGATTTTCTTCAGGTCACGGGGACGATTGGCGCTGGGCTGGTCATCGGATTTCGGATCCCCAACCGGCGCGGAGCCGTTCCTTTCGCTCCCAACGCGTGGCTCCAAGTCGGCACTGATGACGTCGTGACGCTGACGGTCGACAAGTCCGAAATGGGCGAGGGGAATCACACCGCGCTCGCGATGCTGATCGCCGAAGAGCTGGATGCCGATTGGACCAAGGTGAAGATCGGCCCCGTGCCGGAGAATCCGGCCGGCTGGTCGCGCCGCATGTCGACCGGCGGCAGCACCAGCGTACGCACGTCGTGGGACATCCTGCGCAAGGCCGGCGCGACCGCGCGGGCCATGCTCGTCGCCGCCGCCGCGCAAACCTGGGGCGCCGACCCCGCGGCATGCCGCACCCAAAACGGCACGGTGACGCATTCAGGCACCAGTCACCGCTTGACGTATGGTCAGCTGGCTCAGAAAGCGGCAACGGTCCCTGTCCCGGCAAACCCGCCGCTCAAGGATCCGAAGGATTTTCGCCTGCTCGGCAAGCGCACGCACCGGCTCGATACGCCATCGAAAGTGAATGGCACGGCCCAATTCGGCATCGACGTTCGCATGCCGGGGATGCTCGTTGCCAGCATCGAGCGGTCGCCGGTGTTCGGGGGCAAGGTGAAGAGCTTCGACGCGACGGGCGCCAAGGCGATGCCCGGCGTGCGGCATGTCGTGCAGCTCGAGAGTACGCCGTGGATGGGGACTGGCGCCTGGGGCGTCGGCACCGCGAGTGGCGTGGCCGTCGTCGCGGACACCTACTGGCAGGCCGTCGAAGGACGTCGCGCGCTCCAAATCACGTGGGACGAAGGACCCAACGCCTCCCTCGGCGATATCCCCGTAAAGCTTGCGGCATTGGCGAGTCAGGATGGCGTTACGGCCCGCAAGGAGGGCGACACCGCCGCCGCGCTGTCCGCGGCGGCAAAGAAGATCGAAGCCGTGTACGAAGTCCCGTTCCTGCATCACGCCACGATGGAGCCGATGAACTGCACGGCGCACGCGCGCGCAGATGGCTGCGACGTGTGGGCCCCGACGCAGAATCAGACCCGCGCGCAAGAAGTCGCCGCGGAGGCTGCGGGTCTGCCAAAAGAGAAAGTCCGCATCCACACCACGCTTCTGGGAGGCGGCTTCGGGCGGAGGCTCGAGTCTGATTTCGTCGCGGAAGCGGTGCAGTTATCGAAAGCGGCGGGCGCCCCGGTCAAAGTGATCTGGTCGCGCGAGGACGACACAAAGCACGGATTCTATCGGCCGGCGACGTACAACCACCTGGCCGCCGGACTCGACGCGCAGAACAAGCCGATCGCGTGGGTCCATCAGCTCGTCGCCCCACCCATCCTCCTCAAATTCGGCCCGCTGCAGAATGGGATCGATGCGACCCTGATCGATGGCGCCGCCGACATGCCCTACGCGTTCCCGAACGTGTTCGTGAATCAGGTCGCCGCTGAGCTGCCGGCGATCCCGCTTGGGTTCTGGCGGTCGGTCGGCGCTTCGCAGAACGCGTTCGTCGTCGAGTGTTTTATGGACGAAGTCGCCGCCGCGGCGGGTCGCGATCCGTACGAGCTGCGCCGCGAGCTCTTACAAGCGAAGCCGCGTCATCTTCGCACCCTCGAGCTCGCCGCCACGAAGGCGGGCTGGGGCACACCTCTGCCTCCCGGTCATGGACGCGGCATCGCGATCGCCGAATGGGAGCCGACGGTGTGCGCCGAGGTCGCCGAAGTCTCGGTGGCGCCGGACGGAACGGTGCGCGTACATCGCGTGGTCTGCGCCGTCGACTGCGGCCCGGTCGTGAACCCCGATACGCTCGAGGCGCAGATGCAGGGTGGCGTCGTATTCGGGCTATCGGCCGCGCTGTATGGGGAGATCACGATCGAGAACGGCCGGGTGAAACAGGGGAACTTCAACGACTATCCGGTGCTGCGCATTCCGGAGATGCCGGTGGTCGAGGTGCACATCGTGGCCAGCACGGACGCGTTGGGAGGCATCGGCGAGCCCTCGGTCCCGCCGACCGCACCCGCGGTGTGTAATGCGATTTTTGCCGCGACAGGAAAACGGATTCGGAAACTGCCGATTGGAAGGGTCAGCGCGTAGAAATGGGTAGGGGCGCAGCATGCTGCGCCCCTACTTAACCCTCGGCTACCGCAGCGACGCCACCAACCCTGCATGATCTGACGGCCAAATCGGATACGACGGCCCCGTGAGGCGGTCCGCGGGCACATTGCCCAACCGATCGATGCTCCCCTGGGCCTTGCCGTCCTCCCGCGCGAACCCGCGTGTCCAGACATAGTCGATGCGCTGATCGAAGTTGGCGACGTGGTCCGACAGGTCAGCTACGTGGCAACAGGTCAAACCCTCCGCACCTGCACCCGGATGCATCGCCGTCCACGTATCCGTGTAGCCCGCTCCCGCCAGCACGCCGTACATCGGCGATCCCGGCGTGTCGTTCAAATCGCCCATCAGCACAACGCGGTCGCTCGACCCGAGTGCTCCCACGATCTCGGCCACCTGTGCGGCGCGAATTTGCCCGAGCAGTCCTGGTGGCGCCCCCGCGAGATTTGCTTCGGTGTGCGCGCTTGCGAAGGTGTAGGACCTGCCTTCGATGGTCGTGCGGGCAAACACCCAGCCGCGAATGAGCACGACGCCGTCGGCCACCTGCCCCAGGTTCACGGAGAAGTCCTGGCCGCTCGCCGCATTGATGGTCACGCGGTCGGCATCGATCAGCAGCGCGTCGTGATCCCGCAGCCGCACCAGCCCTGAGACCAGGTTGACGTTGATGTTGTCGGAGGTCGCGGCAACCTGATAATTCAGGCCTCGCGCCGCCAGCGCGGCCTGCAGCATGGCCAGGAAATCCTGATCGACGACGACCGGTACGCCGAGCGGGCGCAAATCGATGTTTATCTGCGAGACTTCCTGTAGCCCCACCGCGTGTGGCCGCTCGCGCGCGATCCGATCCGCGATCGCCTCGGCACGCGCCGGAAAATCAGTTTTGCCGACCGTCTCGATCGCGAACAGCAGCGCGGGGAAGTCGTCGTCCGGATTAGGCGTTCCCAGCGCGCGGATCACGAGATCGACATCGGCACCCACGTAGAGGTTCTGGGTCATGACGGTGATGTCGCTCGACCCGGTGCCGACGAGCTGTGGCGCGACGACTTGGAAAGGCTCCTTGCACGCAGCGCTCAGCACCAGGACGGCGGCGATGGAATACAGACGCTTCATAGCGGAACTCCGGGTTGAAGACTGAACGTCGTGATCGACGTAGCAGCATTGCCGGAGCCCGTCAAGCGTGTGTCAAGCCTTCACTCCCGAGCGAGCCCCGTGCGGGGATCGATCTCGCGCACGCCTCGGAGCACCATGATACGGAAATGAATGCGCTGGATCTTCGTCCAGTAGCCTTCCAGCGCGCGCGACTCGAGTGCGATCGTCGCGCGACGCGTGACGCCGGGCGGCGGTGGCACGAGCACCGCGAGCCGGTCGTACACCATACCCCGCAGCGGGACATCGACACGCTGGAGCAAATGCCACAGTGAGATCGCATCCTGCGCGCGCGCCAGCGCGAGCACGTTGCGCGTCGCACGCGCTCTCGTGCCCCGCTGCTCGAAATCGAACGCGATTATCGCGCGCACGAACGGCGCCGGGGCATCATCGACGTACGGCGTCCCCGGACCGGTCGGACGGATCTGCATCCGCGCGCCCAGCGGCACGCGCGAGGCGCGCGATCCGGTTTGGAACTCCACTTCCCCGCCCGTGACGTGCAGCAACCCCTTGCCGAGGGAATCGGTCTCGAGCGTGTACGCGCAGCCGAGGTCGATCGCGGTGCCCGCCGGTGTCTCGACGAAAAAGAGGCGCGGCACGGCGTCGACCTTGGCATCGATCGTCCCGTGGGCCAGCGCGAGGCGGTGCTCGGTCGTCCTGGCGACGACGAGCTGGACGCGCGAGTCGGGCCGCACCTCGACCTGCCCGATGCGCCCCACGGCGATGAGCGCCCGCGAGGAATCATCGGTCTGCAGCCAGTCGCCGACGCGCAGCCGGCCCGACGCCGCAAGGCGCTTCGTGCCGATGAGCGGACGGCCGGCGAGCGCGGTGACGTCCCACGCGCTGCGCTCGGCGCGTGCGATCAAGAGGAAGACGAGGACCGCGGCTGCCGCGAGCGGGACCCAATACCAGCGCCGCTGCCACGAGCGCGAGCCGGCCCGCGTGCCGAGACGAGCTTCGATCTCCGGCCACAGGTCGCGTGGCGGCTCGATGCTCTTGGGCAGACGGTTGACGGCGTCTTGCAGCTCGTGTTCGTTCATCGCTCCAACTTCTCCCGTAACAATCGGCGGGCGCGAAACAGCTGCGCCTTGGATGTGCCCTCTGCGATACCGACGAGCTGCGCGATCTCGCCGTGACCGTAGCCTTCGATGTCATACAACACGAAGACCTCCCGCGCTCCGTCCGGCAGGTCCGCGATGGCCCGCTCGAGATCGATGCTCAGGCCTTCCGTCGGATTCCCCTGGTTGCGTTCCAGCGCGGCCGGATCCTCGACCGGGGCAACGCGCCGTTCCCGTCTCCCGGTCGTGCGACGTTCGTTCAGGACGACGTTGACAGCCAGGCGATGCAGCCACGAGCTGAATGCGCTCTCTCCCCGGAACGACGACAGCTTGTCCCAGAGCCGCACGAAGACATCCTGGGTGCGCTCTTCGGCGTCGCGCCCGTCGCCGGTGAGCCGGAGACAGAGTGCGTAGACACGGCCGGCGTGCTGGTGATACAGCTCCCGAAAGGCGGTCTGGTCCCCGGCCTGGGCGCGGGCGACGAGATCGTCCGACACAGGATTAAGATGCCGAGCGTCTGAGGAGGGTTTGTATGACGCCGGCGACCTGCTGGGCGTTGGGAAGGGCCGCGAGCGTCAGCTCGCGAGCCACGGCCTCCGCCTTTTCGACCGGCGGCCTGTTCTCGCCCTGATTTGCCCAGAGGTGCTCGGTCGCGGTCCGGCCGCGGCTGACGACCACGTTGGGACCTTCCACGCGGACGTCTTCCAACTCCTTTGCGCCCACCCAGTGTACGTCCTCACCCTGAACCATGATGATCCGGCGATTCGATACGCCGTAGGCGACCAGGTGAACCAAGCGGCGTGCGCGTGACCACGCGGAGATAGTACCAAAGGCCAGGACTGCGGCGGCAGCCGCTCCGGCCACGATCAGCAATGTCCGGTTAGTTTGCGGATCGACGTCCAGGAACGCTCCGCGGACAAACATGACGAATACGAAAGTTCCGACCGCAGCCCCGACCGCGCCGTAAAAGCCCTTGCGCGCGGCGGCCGACGCCACGGGTCCGGCGGCGATCGGCTGATCGCACCACAGCAACTCTTCGCCCGCCCAGAGATGCTGCTCAATCATCCGCCGCGCGCCCGATTCACTCATGGCAGCCGGATTCGCGTGAGCTCGCGCAGCCGCTGCTCGAGCCGCTTCTGCACGTCATCGAGCCGAGCCCGTTGCTGCGCGACCTGGGCCTGCGCCTGGGTTTGCACTTCGTTCACGCGCGCCCGCACCGGTCCCACCTTGTCGTTGATCAACGCGTCCACGCGATCACGTTGCTGTTTCTCCGCCGCGGCGACCTGGTCACCAAGGACCGCGCGGAGGCGCGATGCGATCGCCTGATCGAGATTCGACCGCACGGCGAGATCCGGATGATGCAGGGCGCCCGACAGACGCGACTCGACGTCGAGGTTCGAGATGCCGGACACGGCCTGCCAGATCAGATTGCCGATCCTGCTGTTCGCGAAACCGGAGTCGCGCGTCCAACGCACGTTCGTCGAGCGGATCGCGAAGCGCGCGTGGATCGTGTCGCCGTTCAGGGCGAAGCCGAGCTGCGCCGTGGCCGCGCCCGGGTCGAGCTTGAGCGGCACGCCCGGGACCTCGAAGGCCGGAAGGGTGATTCCCCCGAGCGTGGCGCCGGCGGTGTCGACCGGAATCGCGCGCACGTGATTGAGCATGGCGCCGGCCGCGAGCTGCGGTCCCGTCGCCGCGAAGACCGTGGGTCGCCCATACAGCGCCGGATCGCTGGTCAGCCCCGTGAGCCGGCCGGCGTAGCGTTGCGGCAGGAACGACAGCTCGGCGCTGCGCAGCAGGAAACCCGGCAATGCGCGCTCTTTGGGAAAGCGCACATCTTCGCCGGCGCGCCGCACGCGGCGCGGTCCGGTCGTGGCGCGGGGCAAGAGCCCCGGCGGCATGTAGCGGCGCGCCAGCTGCGCGTAGTACAGGACACGCTCGAACGGCTTGATGGCGCCCGGCGCAAACAGCGCGGCGCCGATCTGCGGAGCGTCGAGACTCGGCAGCTTCAGCAGGCTGCGCGCGAACGCGTAGTCCCGGCGCCGCGCGCTGTCGAGCCCGGCAAGCCCGGCCTGCAGATCGGCGACGCCGGTTTTGACGCCACGCTCGAGTGCCGTGACGCGACCCTGCGCGCGCTTGAGCCGGTCGATCGCCTGCCGTGCTTCGTTCAGCGCGGCGAGATCGGTGGCGCGCGCATGCCGCAGCCGCTCGAGTGTGGCACTCGCCGAATCGAGCGTCGGGGCCAGGCGCAGCGTGTCGAACGCGGTCTGCCAGGCGCGGCGGCTCGAGTCGGCCCGGGCCCCCAGCGCGTCGGCAGCCGGAATCGTGGAGAGTCGACGGGGATCGAGCGAGTCGATGCTGATCTTGCCGCTCGCGAGCTGCAGCACCGGAATCTGGAATTGGCTAGCCCACTCCCGCGTCTCGGCGAGCACGCGGCCCGCGACCCCGTCGCCCGATTTCGTGGCCACGCGGCCGTCCGTCTGGCGCGGCGTGCCGAACCGCAGCCCGTTCGCCGCGACGCGGTTGATGATGAGCTTTTTCTCGGTGAGCGGCACCACGTCGAGATCGGCGACGAGCTCATCCGCCTGCAGGAGATTCTTGAAGGCCTCGTGGGGACTCGCGATCGTGAGACCGCGCATGAGCACCTTGCCGCTGGCGATGTCGAGATGGAGGTGCTCGATCTCGACCCGCGCGCCCAGCAGCTGCGTGCCCACCTTCTGCGACTCGTGCCGCGCGATGGTGTCGGCGAACAGCCACCAGAGCACGCCGCCGATGACGAACAGCACGAGCAACGGCCCGATCGCGCGCCAGCGGAAGATCCTGAGGCGTTCGCTCATGGCCGGAACAGCTTGTAGACGTTGTAGACTTTGGACGCCGTGACCGCCTTGTAGAATTTCGACTGCCGCACGCGCTCGCCAACGGTGACGCGATAGCGCGCCACGGCCCACCGCAGGAGAAAGAAGAGCGGCACGGCCGACAGGAGCGCGAACACCAGGCTGCCGAGTACCACGGTGTTGTTGAAGTTGGTGAGCGGCACGATCGGCGTGTTGTACATGGACGTCCACAATCCTCGCAACGACGGTGCGAGCAGCAGACTGTGGCCGATCCAGTCGAACAGCGGATCGAGCAGGAATCCCACCGGCACGAACAGCGCCCATCCCAGCAGTCCCCCGGCAAAGGAGACGTTGAGCAGGACGAGCAGCGCGAATACCACCGCGTTGTGCAGGTTGAACAGCGGTGTGAGTCCGAGGAATGCGCCCAGCACGATTCCGGCGGCGAGCTGCCCCGGCGTGCCCTCGGAGTGCAGCGCGCCGACCAGCGATTGGATCAGCTTGATCAATGCGAACATGTCAGCCGGTCCTCAGCAATCGCCAGAATTTCCCGCAGTGCCGTGCGCCGCTCTTCGTCGCGCGAGCCCCGCAGCCGAGCCTCGAGCAGCGGGACGATCGCCTCTTTGGATCGCCGATTCACGAAGACGACGAATCGGAATCCGAATTTCTCCTCGTACTCCTCGTTGAGCGTGGCGAGGCGCCGGAGGACCTCGGCCGGTGTGGTGTCGCGATCATAGCCTTGCTCGCGAAATGACGCGACCGACACCTTGTCCGGCCGCTCGCCAATCCGCGGATGCGCGTTAATCACGGCGATCTGCTCGGCCTCGGAAAGCTCTTTCACGATGGCACGGGCGCGCGCGAGCATCGCGGCACCGTTGGGGAAGGGCTCCTCCGCGCGAAGCCGATCCAGCAACGGACCCGCGTTCTCGAAGAGGTTCAACTGCCTCTGTAGCTCGAGCACGCAAACGGGGACATCAGGAGAGGGATATGATACCGGCGATTGGTGTCGCTGATTTCGAAGTCCAGGGTGGCACGCTGCAGGAACGCGGCAGTGCCCTTTTTCTTGTAATACGCGCCCACCTCGAATGACAGCCGGTACGTCCCCGCGATCAGCGCCCCGTCGCCGAGTGCCCCGATTCGTCCGTCCGCATCCGTCTCACGCGTCCCCTGCGACACGGACTCCTTGCCGTCGAGACGCCACAACGTCACCGCGACGCCGGCGGCGGGCTCGCCGCGCGTGGTATCGAGGACGTGCGTCGAAATCGTTGGACGGTTAGTGTTGGGCATGCTCAAGATCCGCGTGGGAGCCCTGACGTTTACGGCGCGGCTGGAAGAGAACGCCGCGCCCAAAACGGTGGCTGTGATCCGCAAAATGCTGCCGCTCAAGTCCAAGATAGTCCACTGCCGCTGGAGCGGCGAGTCGACGTGGATTCCAATGGGCGAGCGCAAACTCGGGCTCGATTTCGAAAACCATACCAGTCATCCGGGGCCGGGGATGCTGCTGCTGTACCCCGGCGGCATCAGCGAGACCGAGCTGCTCTTCCCGTATGGCTCGACGATGTTCGCTAGCAAGGTCGGGCAGCTGGCCGGCAATCACTTCGCGACTCTCACACAAGGTCAGGAGCAGTTGCCTGAAATCGGCAGGCTGACGCTTTGGGAAGGGGCGCAGGACATCACGATCGAAGAAGTGTGAGTTCCCTTCCCGATCTGGTCATTCGAGGCGGCAGCGTCGTCCTCCCGACCGGCCAGCGGCCCGCCGACATCGCCGTCACGAACGGAATCATCAGCGCCATCGGCAGCGAGGTCCGCGATGGCGCCGAAGTGATCGACGCAAGTGATCTCATCGTCCTTCCCGGCGTCGTGGACGCACACGTGCACTTCAATGAACCAGGCCGGGCAGACTGGGAAGGTTGGGAAGCGGGGACACGGGGAGCGGCCGCCGGCGGCGTCACGACGGTGCTCGAGATGCCCCTCAACGCCCATCCGCCAACCACGACGCCTGCAGCGTTTGACCAAAAGCTCGCTGTCGCTTCGCAGAAGGCGCTCGTGGACTTTGGTCTGTGGGGCGGTCTTGTCCCGAACAACCTCGACAACCTCCAGATCCTGCACCAACGGGGCGTAGTCGGCTTTAAAGCGTTCATGAGTCACAGTGGCATCGATGACTTTCCCCGCGTACCCGACGGCGTGCTCGCGGTGGGACTCAAGGCAGCCGCCCGGCTCGGCGCGATCGTGGGTGTGCATGCGGAGAGTCAAGAGCTGCTCGATCGCTACGTCGCCCAGCCGGATTCGAGCCGCCTGTCGTGGTGCCGCGCCCGTCCCCCCGCTGCCGAGGTGGAAGCCATCCGGCGGTTGCTTGTGGGCATGCGCGGCGCGGGTAAGGGCGTGCGCGCGCATGTCGTGCATGTGAGCTGCGCGGAAGGGCTGGCGGAAGTCGATGCGGCGCGGAACAAGGGAGTATCGATCACCGCCGAGACATGCCCGCACTATCTCGCGTTCACAGAGGAAGATTTCGAGCGGATCGGCCCGCCGCTCAAGTGCGCACCGCCGATCCGCGAAGCCGCAACGCGCGACGCGTTGTGGCACGAGGTGCTCGCCGGACGCGTGGACCTCATCGCTTCCGATCACTCGCCCTGCCCCGCCGCCGACAAGCAGAAGGGCGAAGACGACATCCGGCAAGCGTGGGGCGGCGTGGCGGGAATTCAAGCCACCCTTCCCCTCCTGATCACGGAGGGGGTTCACGAACGTGGACTTTCCTTCGAGCGCCTCGCCCATCTTACCGCGACGTCGCCTGCGCAGCTGTTCGGGCTGTACCCCCGAAAGGGGGCGATCGCGGTCGGCGCCGACGCAGACTTTGCGCTCGTCGATCCCGGGCAGCGGTGGACCCTCGCGCCCGAGCAACTCCAGACCCGGAGTGGGGTGAGCGCCTACCTTGGTCGAGCGTTCACCGGTAGGGTGGTGCGGACGATCGTGCGGGGAAACACCGTGTTCGTTGACGGCGAAGTGATCGGCAGGCCCGGTTTGGGGCAGTTCGTACAGCCCCACAGCCACATATCAACAATTATGGATATGTCGAATGGGGATTGACCGCACGGTGCTCGAGCGCCGGCTCGACGAGCTCTACACGATCGGCGCCGAGCCCGATGGTGGAGCCTACCGGCCTCTGTATGGCGCCGCGTGGGCGACCGCGGTCGAACGCGTTGAACGGTGGTTGAAAGACGCCGGACTCACGACTCGGCGTGATGTGGTCGGGAATCTGTGGGGTCGAGCGGAAGGCACTGATAAAGGAAAGAGCATCGCTACCGGATCGCACATCGACACAGTGCGGCACGGCGGCCGGCTCGACGGCACGCTCGGCATCGTAGCCGGGGTGACCGCGGTCGAGGCGCTCCTCAAGGACAAGGGCAAGCCGCGGCGGTCGCTCGAAGTCGTGGCGATCTGTGAAGAGGAAGGCTCCCGCTTCGCGACGAGTTTCTGGGGGTCGCGGGCGATCACGGGAGCGATCGACTCGGTGGACGCCGAGATCGCCGCGGCGATGCGCGAGCGCGGCCTCGATCCCACGAAGATCGCGAGCGCGGCACGCGACGATATCGACACGTTCGTCGAGCTGCACATCGAACAGGGCCGGGTCTTGGAATCTTCTGGCGGGACGCTCGCCGTGGTCAGCGCGATCGTGGGCACGGTGCATCTCGAGCTTGCCGTAACCGGCCGCCCCGATCATGCCGGGACGACGCCGATGGACCTGCGGCTGGACGCGCTCGCCGGAGCGGCCGCGATGGTGCAAGCGGTCGAGTCGATCGCGCAATCGCTCGGCAAACCCGCCGTGGCGACTGTCGGGAAGCTCAACGTCGAGCCAGCGCAGATCAACGTCGTGCCGGGCACGGTGGTCTTCACCGTCGACCTGCGACATGCCGACCTGGGCGGCCGCCGTGCGCTCGAGGAGCGCATCCGCTCGCTCTGCGGCACGATCTCCGAAGAGCGACGACTCGGCCTGGCGATTCGCACCTTGCAGGAGAAGGCGCCCGTCGCGATGCACGCCGAGGTGCGGGCGCTGCTCGCCCGGGCGGCGAAGGAGTGCGGAGTGCAAGCCACCGAGATGGTCAGCGGTGCGGGGCACGACGCGCAGATCCTCGCCGCGCGATGCAAGGTGGGCATGCTATTCGTGCCAAGTATCGGGGGTAGATCCCACTGCCCCGAAGAAGCAACGAGTCCCGAGCATTTGGAACTCGGGACTACGGTGTTGGCGAAGGCCTTAGAGTTGTTGGCCTACTAGGTGCGCGGTGAGCGGTGCGCGGTGCGCGGTAAGGCCGCGTCGTTCTTTTTGATGGCTTGTTGATCCGCCCCCATCATTTTCGAGTGTGGAGAGCTATCGTTCACTCTTAGCGTGGCAAAGAGCCCACGAGGCTGTCATAACGACGTTAAGAGCGAGCGATCAACACTACCGGCCTCAAGCACGAGCCGTATTTGATCAACTCAGGCGAGCAATAGTCTCAATCGAAGCCAACATTGTTGAAGGCTACGCCCTGCGGACACCACTGTTATTCCGGAAGCACCTGAGAATTGCGTTGGGATCAGCAGCCGAGGCAGAGTGCTTGGTGCGTGTATCCGGGGAACTGGAATACCTCCCGGGAAATACGATCAAAGACATCCAGCGGCTTTTGGACGGAACAATCCGTACATTGGTCGGCTTCATGCGGAAGCCTGTGGGGTAGGTAGTTCCCGCGCACCGCTTACCGCGCACCGCGCACATTTTCGAGCAGTTCTCGCAGTACGTTTTGCGTGACGGCACGCCGGTACGCCGCCGTCGAGCGGACGTCGTCGATCGGTCGGATGTCTTCCGCCACAGCCGTGATCGCGCCGTCGACATCGTTGCGCTCCAGCGCCGCTTCGGCGCGCCGGGCGCGCAACGGCACCTCGGCCACCGATCCGATCGCGATCCGCGCGGGATTCCGACTCACCGCCATCACGATCTTCGAGATCGCCTGCGCCGCCCGGGTGCCGACTTTGCGGAACGCAACCTGGCGGCCGATGGGAAAGCGCACAACGGTGATCAGCTCATCAGCCTGCAGCGCGGTCTTCCGATACCCGACAAAGAACTTGTCGATCGGAATCGCGCGGCGGTCGGTTACAACGACCGCGTCGTAGGCGAGGAGCACCGGCAGCGTATCCCCGGCGGGCGACGCGTTCGCCAGGTTGCCGCCGAGCGTGCCGCGGTTCTGGATCTGCGCCGCTCCAATCGTGCGGGCCGCCGCGGCAAGCGCCGGGACGTGTTGCTGCACATCCTTCGATCCGATTATCCCCGTGTATGACTCGGCAGCACCGATGTCCACCATGTCTTTCGTCCGCCGGATGCCCTTCAGCTCCGCGACCGACCACAGATCGAGCACCGCCTGCGGCTCGGGGCGGAGGGTTCGCGCGTGCAGCATCACCATGAGATCGGTGCCGCCGGCGAGCGGGCGGCATCCCGGGGTTGCGCGATAAATCTGCACGGCATCCGCGAGACTCTTGGGGCGGATGTATTTCACTTCGTGCATGACAAGACCGCGTCAATGATCTTCGTGTAACCCGTACAGCGGCAGAGATTCCCGGCGAGCCCCTCGCGCACGTCGTCTGCTGTCAGGCATTTCGACTGCTGGAGTAACGCGTGCGCTGCGAGCAGCATTCCGGGAGTACAGATCCCGCACTGCGCCGCCCCATGTTCGATGAACGCCTGTTGCAACCGCGAAAGCTTGCCGTCTTGCGACGCCAACCCTTCTACTGTTACGACATCTCCACCTTCCACTTGGCCTACGGCTACCAAACAGCTGTCGACGACCTGGCCGTCGATCAGCACGGAGCACGCACCGCACTCACCCTCACCGCAGCCTTCTTTCGCCCCCGTCGCACCGAGATCTTCGCGCAACACGTCAAGCAAACGGCGTGTACCAACGACGTCGAGCGAAACCGTTCTTCCGTTTAGCGTGAAGCGCACGCCGCCAGCACTTTCTCAGGAGTCGCCGGGATCTCATCAAGCCACACGCCCGTCGCGTCGTGGATTGCGGCAATGATGGCCGGCGCGGGTCCATCCATGGGAAGCTCCCCGATGCCTTTGGCCCCGAATGGACCCCGAGAGTACGGATTCTCGACCAGAATGGTGCGAATCCGCGGGGCGTCGAGCGCGGTGGGAATGAGGTAGGTCGCCAGCCGATCGTTCTGATAGCCACCGTCCTTCATTTTGATCTCTTCAATCGTCGCCCAACCGACTGCCTGCAAGCAGCCGCCTTCGATCTGCCCCTCCGCCATCACCGGATGGAGTGCCTTGCCGCAGTCGACCGCCGTAACGAGGTCGGTCACGCGGACCTCGCCCGTCGTCATGTCGACATCGACATCGGCAATCGTGCACGCCCAGGCGTACACGGGATACGCGTCGCCTCGGTAGGTGGTCTCGTCCCAGTGAATCGAATCGGGCTGGATGTACGACTTCTCGACCCGCAGCGGCGCCTTTCCCCGCTTCAGTCTTTCCTTGATCTCGGTAGCCGCTTCTTGTACCAGCCGTCCCACAATCATCGCCGTGCGCGACGCGACCGTGGGGCCGGAATCGGGAACGAGCGACGTGTCCTGCGGGGCGAGACTGACGCGCTCGAGCGGTACACCGAGCGCATCGGCGGCGAGCTGACAGAAGATCGTTTTCGTGCCCTGGCCGATCTCGGTCGATGCGGTGAGGATGCGGAACGTCCCGTCCGCCAGGGCTTCGAATCCGATGGTGCCCTGAAGTTTTTTCTCTCCGCTGCCCGTGAAGCCTGAGCCGTGGAAGACGAGCGATAGGCCGCGCCCTCGGCGGATGGGCGGATGGGCGGATGGGCGGATCGGCGGTGCAGCCTTGAGTGCAGCATCCAAAACGAGTTCAGAACTTACGCTTTCCGTGAGTACCTGCCCCGTCGCCGTTGTGTCACCCAAACGCAACATCCACAGCCGCCTCAGGTCGACACTCGACCTGCCGAGCCGTTCAGCCACGTGTTCGACCATCAGCTCAGCGGCAAAGAGCGACTGGGGCGCGCCGAAACCGCGGAACGCCCCGTTCGGCGGCGTGTTCGTGGCGACCGCCCGCGCCCGGATGCGGACATTGGGACAGGAATACGCACCGGCGGCATGAATGGCCGCACGCGACAGCACGACGGGAGTCAGCGTGCAGTATGCCCCACCATCCAGCACGATCTCGATGTCCTGAGAGACCAGTGTTCCATCCTTTTTGACGGCGGTGCGGTGCCTGATGACTCCTGGATGACGCTTGGTCGTCGCCGCGAGGTCTTCGTGCCGGTCGTAGATCAGGCGTACGGGGCGTCCAGCTTTGCGGGCGAGGAGCGCGGCATGCACCGCCACGATCGACGGGTACTCCTCCTTGCCTCCGAACCCTCCTCCGGTTTCCGCCTGGACCACCACAGCTTGCTGATCGGTGAGCTTCAATGCTCGCTTCAAAGCGCGATGGACGTAGTAGGGGCACTGCAGCGAGCCGATGACCCTGATGGTGCCGTCTGGTTCAGGGAAAGCGATTGCGCCTTGCGGCTCGATATACAGCTGCTCCTGCAATCCAACGCGAAACTCACGCTCCACGACGAGATCCGCCTCCCGCTGGGCCGACGCCACATCCCCCTTCGCTATGTCGACCGTGCTGAAGACTAGGGTGGCGCTCCCGATATCATAGACCGGCGTGGCGAGGTCGTACTCGATTTGGATATGACTGGCCGCCTCCTCCAGCGTGGCCCGGTCAGGCGCGGCCAGCAGGAGGATCGGCTCCTCCTTGTGCCTGATCTCGCCCCCCTTCGGCGCCAGGACCGGCTGGTCGTCCCGGATGAGCTGGACGACGTTGTCCCCCGGAATGTCGTCCGCCGTGACCACGACGACGCGCGACCAGTCGAAGGCGGGGTCCAAGGTGATCGAGCGGATCGCGCCGCGCGCGATCGTGGACCGGATCGTCCGGCCGTACCAGGCCCCGGCGACGGTGATGTCGTCGGTGTAGCGCGCGCGCCCCGTCACTTTGTCGGCACCTTCGCGACGGGGAACCGAGCGACCGACCACCGCGCCTGAAACGGGAGGAACCGAAGGGGGCGAACGCATGTGCGGTAATATTGCAACAGAATGTGGCGCGCTGTGCGCCCACCGCGCATCGTGCCCCTGCCCGTGCTTCAAAACGACTGATCTGGCGGGATTCCTCACCGGCGCGCATGGCATGAGGGTTGCAATACGCTAGCCGGCGGAAGCAGTACGCGGATGTCGGGGGAAAAGTCGGCAAAGGCGGAGCCAGGTAGTTGCTGGCACCGCGCCGACTGCCGCAGCGGCCGTGCACGGTCGCTGCGGACCCCCTCACCAATGTGGAGGGCATAGGGGCGGCTGGGGAATTGGCTGCGTGTCATCGCGCAGCATCCCGGCTCGCCCCACTTCTTTCCCGGGCACTTGGCCGCAGGCGGAGCGCTACATTGCCGATCATGACCACCGCTCGAACCAGGTCGGGCGCCGGACTCGAAGTGCACGCGCCGTTGGAGCCGGGGTTTGCGAGGATCCTGACGGCCGAGGCGCGGCGCTTCCTTACGACGCTGGCGCGGGCGAGTGAGCTGCGCCGCCAAGAGCTGCTCGCGCGCCGTGTGGCGCGCCAGCGACACCTCGACGCCGGCGAGCGGCCCGACTTCCTGCCGGAGACGCGTTCGGTGCGCGAGGCAGCTTGGACCGTCGCGCCGATTCCCGCCGACCTGCTGGACCGCCGCGTCGAGATCACGGGCCCCGTAGACCGCAAGATGGTCATCAACGCGCTCAATTCCGGCGCGCGCGCGTACATGGCGGATTTCGAGGACTCCCATGCGCCGACGTGGCGCGCCACGATCGAGGGCCAAATCAATCTGCGCGACGCGGTCGCGGGGACGATCTCGTATACGAGTCCAGAAGGAAAGCCCTATGCCCTAGGCCCCAGCCCCGCAACCCTCATGGTGCGGCCGCGCGGCTGGCATCTCGACGAGAAGCACGTGACCGTGGACGGACGCCCGATCTCCGCATCCCTCTTTGATTTCGGGCTGTTCTTCTTTCACAACGCCGCGGCGCTCACTGCGAAGGGCACGGGGCCTTACTTCTACCTGCCCAAGCTGGAGAGCCACCTCGAGGCCCGCCTCTGGAACGACGTCTTCAACCTCGCGCAGGACGAGCTCGGCATCCCGCGCGGTACGATCCGCGCGACGGTCCTGATCGAGACGATTCTCGCCGCGTTCGAGATGGACGAGATCCTCTATGAGTTGAAGGACCACTCCGCCGGCCTGAACTGCGGGCGCTGGGACTACATCTTCAGTTTCATAAAGAAGTTCAGAAGCCGGTCCGACTGCGTCCTCCCCGACCGCGCGCGCGTGACGATGGACCGGCATTTCCTCAAGTCGTACGTCGATCTCCTGATTCAGACCTGTCACCGCCGCCGCGCCCACGCGATGGGCGGCATGGCGGCGCAGATCCCCATCAAGCACGACCCGGCGGCGAACGAGGCCGCGCTCGAGAAGGTCCGGCAGGACAAGCTGCGCGAAGTCCGCGCCGGGCACGACGGCACCTGGGTGGCGCACCCGGGGCTGGTGCCGGTCGCGGCGCAGGTGTTCGACGCGTCGATGCCCGGTCCGAATCAGCTGCACATCGCGCGGGACGACGTGCGCGTGACGGCAGCGGATCTGCTCACCGTCCCCGATGGAGAGATCACCGAAACGGGTCTCCGCACCAACGTGGATATCGGGATTCAATATCTCGAATCGTGGCTGCGCGGGGTCGGCTGCGTGCCGATCTACAATCTCATGGAAGACGCCGCGACCGCCGAGATCTCGCGGTCGCAGGTCTGGCAGTGGATGCATCATGGGGCACGCCTGGCGGATGGTCGTGTGGTGACCGAGCGCCTGGTTGAGCAGGTCATCCATGAGCTCGTCCCAACCAAGAGTCTCGCCGCCGAGGTGTTTGCCCAGCTGATGACCGGCGCCGAATTCCCGGAGTTCCTCACCCTGCTCGCCTACGAGCATCTGGAGTAAGAGCATGAACAAAGACTCATTTGTATACGAGCTGGAGCGGCGCTGGCGGACCGGCCAACGGTGGCAGGGCATCACGCGTCCGTACACCCCGGACGACGTCTACCGCCTGCGCGGGACGCTCCCGCTCGAGCACACGCTCGCGAGCCACGGCGCCGCGCGACTCTGGTGGTTGCTGCGCGAAGACCCGTACGTCGCGGTGCTCTCGGCGCTCACCGGGAACCAGGCGGTACAGGAAGTACGGGCCGGTCTCAAGGCGATCTACATCAGTGGTTGGCAAGTGGCGGCAGACGCCAACTGCGCGATGACGACGTACCCCGACCAGAGCCTGTACCCCTCCGACAGCGTCCCGAACGTCCTCATGCGCATCCAGAACGCGTTGCGTCGGGCCGACGAAATCCACCACATGAACGGCGACCAGTCGGTGCATTGGTATGTGCCGCTCGTCGCGGATGCCGAGGCGGGATTCGGGGGCGTCCTCAACGCCTACGAGCTGATGAAGCTCATGATTGGCGCCGGCGCGGCCGGCGTGCACTTCGAGGACCAGCTTTCTTCGGTCAAGAAGTGCGGGCATTTGGGCGGGAAGGTGCTCGTGCCCACGAGCGAGTTCATCGCCAAACTGATCGCGGCGCGGCTCGCCGCCGACGTGTGCGGCGTAGAGACGATCCTGATCGCGCGCACCGACGCGAACAGCGCCGGACTATTGACGAGCGATATCGACGAGTACGACCGCCCCTGGTGCACCGGCGAGCGCTCGCCCGAAGGCTTCTTCGTGATCAAGGATGGCGTGGAGGCGGCGATCGCGCGCGCCCGCGCCTATGCGCCCTACGCCGACATGCTCTGGTTCGAGACGGCGAAGCCCGATCTCGCCGAAGCGAAGCAATTCGCCGAGGCGATCCAGAAGGAGTATCCTGGCAAGCTGCTCGCGTACAACTGCTCGCCGTCGTTCAACTGGAAGCGCCATCTCAACGAGGCGCAGCTCGCCTCCTTCCAGAAGGAGCTGGGCGCGATGGGCTACAAATTCCAGTTCGTCACGCTCTCCGGCTTCCACGCGTTGAATCACGCGATGTTTAGCCTGGCACGGGACTACAAAGAGCGCGGCATGGCGGCGTACGCCGACCTGCAATCGCAAGAATTCGCCGTGGAGCGGGAAGGCTACGAGGCCGTGAAGCATCAGGAATTTGTCGGCGTCGGTTACTTCGACGAAATCACGCAGATCGTGCACGGCGGCCGCAGCTCGACCGTCGCGCTGGAGGGCTCGACGGAGAAGGCGCAGTTCGTCTCGCACTGACCGATCACCGGTGTCTCGGCCCGCGGCCGACACGCGGATTGCGCGCGTCGGCGGCGGCGCAACAATGCCGCCCCCGGACCACAGCACCGGTCTAAATCCTCAATCTAGATCCTCAGTACTGAAGGCTACGGAAAAGTCCCCGGACCGCACGCCGTTGCCATTCACGTTGCCGCGTCGCATCCCGCGGAGTGCGCCCGCGGGTCTAGCCCATCGCCGAAAATGCCGCTACGCCACGTCGGCCGCATTCGGGCACGGAGGTTGCGCAGCGTGACGGTCGCGTCAAGAACTCACGACGCTTCATTCGACACGTTTAGAGGAGGTGAACAGCATGAGACACCTGAATCCCCAGCTCGAGCGGCTCGAGGAGCGCGTTGCACCGTGTTTGGGCGTTTCGCTGCCCACGCTGGGCATCACCATCGGGTGCCAGAGCAGCGGCGACGGTGGCAGCGGCAGCTCCGAGCGGAGTTGCGACGGCTCGAGCGCGTCGGGCAGCAAGAGCTCCAAGAGCAAGAGTCACGAGAGCTGTAGCTCTTAACGTTCTGTCGTAGCAAGAAGGCCGCGGGGATCGTTCCCCGCGGCCTTCCACGGACGCTGGTATCGAAGAACCTCGTCTCAAGAGAGGAGTTCCCCGCCGCCTTGATTCCTTCTCCGCCGAAACTCCGCACCGATCTCACCCTCAGTCATCAGCAGGCGGCGGGGGAGGCGCGATGCGTCGTCAAGGACCCGCGCTCCGGCAAGTTCTTTCGGTTCGGCGAGCTCGAGGAGTTCATCGCCGGGCAGCTCGACGGCGAGACGCCGCTCGACGTCGTGCGGCAACGGACGGAGGCGCGCTTCGATGCGCAGCTCCCGGCCGAGGGCCTCGCCGCCTTCGTCAAGAAGCTCGCAAAGAGCGGTCTCCTGGAAGGCGAGGGCGACGCGGACGACGGCTCAACGCGCTCGCACCGGCGGGCGAGAGGCACCCTGCTGTACCTGCGGTACCGCCTCTTCGACCCGGACCGACTCTTCAACCGCCTGGTGCACCACGTACGCTTCTGTTTCACACCACAGTTCCTGGTCCTGTCGGCGACGCTCATCGTCTTCGCAACGTGCCTCACGGTCTTTGGCTGGAGCGACATCCGCGCGGACCTGTCGCGGCTGTACCGTCTTTCGTCGATTCCGCTGTTCCTGCTGATCAGCCTCGGATTGGCCGCGGCGCACGAGTTCGCCCACGGGCTCACCTGCAAGCGGTTCGGGGGCGAGGTGCACGACCTCGGCTTCCTGCTGATCTACTTCACGCCCTCGTTCTACACGAACGTGAGCGATGCATGGCTCTTTCCGGAGAAGGCGAAACGCCTGTGGGTCGGCTTTGCCGGACCCTACTTCGAGCTGTTTCTCTGGGCGCTCGCCACGTTGGCGTGGCGGGTTACGGACGTCGATACCTGGATCAATTATGCGGCGCTGATCGTCATGACCCTGTCGGGCATCAAGACGCTCTTCAACCTGAACCCCTTCATCAAGCTCGACGGCTATTACCTCCTGAGCGACTACCTGGAGCTGCCCAACCTGCGAAAGCGGTCATTTCGGTACGTCGGAGATCTCGTCAAGCGTCTCGTGGGCGTGGGTCAGCGCATCGTCACGGATCCTTCACCGCGCGAGCGCCGGGTCTACCTCGCGTACGGACTGCTGGGCTCGGTGACCTCAATCTCCGTCCTGGTCTACGTCGCCGTCACCGCGGGAGGCTACCTGATCGACACGCATCAGTCGTGGGCCCTTCTGGCCTTCGCGGGGCTCACAGGCACCAAGTCACGGCGTAAGCTGCGCAAACTGTTCGGCGGAGCGGCGCGCCCCGACGACCCCGAGGACGACGGCGACGTCGGTGACGACGCTGCCGACACAGGGGCGTCGCCCGAGAACGGTACGCGCCCCGACCCGTCCTCGCCCACGCCCACGCCCCTTCCCCCTCCCCCTCCCCCCCGCGCGTGGTGGCGCGGCTGGTCGCCGTGGGTGAAGTGGACAGTGCTCGCGGTGACCGCCGCCCTGGTGGCGGCCTTCGTTCGCGTGCAGCTGCGCATCGGCGGCCCGGTGACCGTGCTCCCCGAACAGAACGCCGATGTGCGGGCGCCGGTCGACGGGATCATCGATCACATCCTGGTGGACGAGGGCGACACGGTTCGCGCGGGAGAGCTGATCGCGCGCCTGTCGAACGCCGCGACCGTCGCCCTGTTGCGCCAGACCGAAGGGTCGATCGCGGACACGCGCGCCCAGCTCACGAAGGCTGAAAAAGGTCCTGCGCCCGAGGAGGTCTCGCTGAATGAGGTAGCCGTGGCCAGAGTCGAGGACCGATTCCGGTCCGCCGAGGAGAACGCTGCGCGGATGACTCGCCTGTTCGAGACCGGGGCGGCGACCCGCCAGGAGCTGCAAGCCGCGCAAGACCAGCTCGCGGCGTCCCGACACGATCGCGACGACGCTCGCGGGCGGCTTGCCATGCTCTACGCGCGCATCCGTCCGGAGGACCTCGAGTCGGCGCGGGCGAAGCTGGCGGCGCTCGAACACCAGCAGCGCTTCCTCGCCGGAGAAGTGCGCGCGCTGACCGTAGTCAGCCCGGCCGACGGGATCGTCGCGACGCCGTCGCGCCAGCTGCGGGATATGCGCGGCCAACTGGTCACCCAGGGCGCCCTGATCGCCAAGGTCTACGACTTCAGCACCGTGCGCGCTCAGCTCATCGTTTCGGAGAAGGAAATCGCCGATGTCCGCGTAGGCCAGCCGGTCGCGCTGCGGGCACGCGCCTACCCCGACATCGCGTTCCGCGGCACCGTGACCGCAGTGGCGATCGAAGGGACACCCCAGTCGGGATCGCAGACGACGGTGGGCGGAACGCCCAGCGGGAGCAGCAGCAGCACCAGCACGTCAGCGAGCAGCAGCGCTGGATCGCCCCGGACGTTTGTGGTGACGACGCAGATCGACAATCACGACCTGCTCCTCAAGCCGGGGATGACAGGCCAGGGCAAGATCTACGCGGGAGAGCGACGCATCGTCGGGCTGATCACGCGACGTCTCGCGCGCACCTTCAAAGTGGAGTTCTGGTCATGGTGGTGAAATCCACAGGCCTCGCCGTCGCACCGGAGGCACGCCCCGCCCGCGCCCCGGCCACGCGGCCGGATGAATACCTGTATCTGACCGGCCGCCCCCGCATGCGAGACCTGGTCCGCTTCGCCCGGAGTCACGCCGTGAAGCCGCCGGACGAACCGGCCCTCGTGAAGGCATGGCAGAGCGCCCACGAGCGCGTCCGCTCTCTCGAGACGGACGAGGTTGGGCTGGCGGATGATCCGCCCATGCGCCCGCTGGGATCGAAATACGAGCCGCTCCTGATCGAGCTATTCCAGGACCCGTTGGTGCGCAACGGGTTCAACACCGTCCCCACCGACGTCGCCCTGGTCGAGCTGGACCGCCTGGTCGTGTACCAGAAGCACATCGACCTGACGTACGTGCGGCAGCTCGCGAGCAGTCTCGGGAGGGGTGGACGGACGCCGAGCGACGAGGAAGTGTTTCGGACCTGCCTGCTGCACGATCACGACGAGCCTCCCGTGAAGTGGTCCCGCGTGCAGCACGACCGGTTCGTCTTTATTTCCCCGTCGAATGATCTGCGGTTTCTCGGGGCGGGGCCGCTGCAACGCGATCAGATCAAGGACTATCCGGCACGCGGCAAGTTCGTCGGCCTCGTCGGGATCGCCGTCGGCCTCGGCTCCAACTTCCTCAATGCGGTGTACGCGGAGAAGCGGTTGGTCTTGAACAACGGCAGCCATCGGGCGTATGCGCTCCGCCAGCTGGGTGTCACGCACGTCCCGTGCATCATTCAGCACTGCGCTTCGCGGGACGAGGTGGACGCGGTGGCGGCCAGCGAGGTCCGAAAGAATCCCGACGCCTACCTCAGACATCCGCGACCCTCGATGCTCAGGGACTACTTCGATCCGGCGCTGCATCTGGTCATGCCGGTGTATCGCCGGCTGCGTCAGGTCATCGTACGGTTCGAGATCGAGGAGAACGCCGTACCCGCGCTGTGACGCCCGTCTCCCTCGTCAGTTGACAAGGCCCGAGCCGTCCCTAGGCTACGGGTATGAAAACCCTCCGCAACTACATCGGGGGCGAGTGGATCGCCCCCGGTGGTGTCGATTATCTCGACCTCACGAACCCGGCGACCGGCGAAGCACTCGGCAAGGTGCCGTTGTCGGGCGTGCGTGCCGTTGCCGAAGCGGTCGCGGCGGCGCAGGCGGCGTTCCAGAAATGGCGGGCCGTCCCGCCCGTCGTCCGCGCGCGGCATCTCTTCAAGCTGAAGTACCTGATGGAAGAGCATTTCGACGAGATCGCGACGACCGTCACCCGCGAGCACGGCAAGACGCTGGACGAGGCACGCGGCTCGGTGCGGCGCGGCATCGAAAACATCGAGCACGCGTGCGGGATTCCCGCCCTGATGATGGGGAAGACGCTCGAGGACGTCGCCAGCGGTATCGACTGCGAGTATGTGCGACAGCCGCTTGGCGTGTTCGCGGCGATCACCCCGTTCAACTTCCCGGCGATGGTGCCGTGCTGGTTCTGGCCCTATGCCATCGCGACCGGAAACACGTTCATCCTCAAGCCGAGCGAGCAGGTCCCGTTTTCGTCGACCCGGATTCTCGAGCTGACACAGGAAGCGGGCATCCCGCCCGGGGTGCTGAACATGGTGCATGGCGGCAAGGACGCCGTGAACGCCTTGCTCGCGCATCCTGGCATCGCCGGGATCTCGTTTGTCGGATCGTCTCCGGTCGCCAAGCACGTCTATCAGGAAGCTGCGAAGCACGGCAAGCGCGTCCAGGCGCTGGGCGGCGCGAAGAATCACGTCATCGTGATGCCGGATGCCGACATGGACCGCGCGGTCGCCAACATCAGCGAATCGCTGTTCGGCTGCGCCGGCCAGCGCTGCCTCGCGGGCAGCGTCGTCGTTGCGGCAGGCAAGGCTTACGAGCCGTTCCGCGACAAGCTCCTCGACGCCGCGAAGGATCTGCGGCTTGGCTACGGGCTCGACCCCGGTATCACGATGGGGCCCGTCATCTCGGCTCGGCACAAGGAGAAGGTGCTCTCCTACGTCGAGGCCGGGCGCAAGGAAGGCGCGACGCTGCTGCTCGATGGGCGCTCGAGCAAGGTCGACAAATATCCTCGCGGGCATTTTGTCGGCCCCACCGTCTTCGACGGCGTGCAGCCCGACATGACGATCGGGAAAGAGGAAATCTTCGGACCGGTGGCAGCGGTGACGCATGTGAGCAACCTGGACGAGGGGATCGAGATGGTGCATCGCTCCGGGTTCGCCAACGCGACGTCGATTTTCACGCAGAGCGGCAAGGCCGCGCGGGAGTTCCGCTATCGCGTCGGTGTCAGCATGATCGGCGTGAACATCGGGGTCGCAGCACCGATGGCCATGTTCCCGTTTGGCGGTACGAAAGGATCGTTCTTTGGAGATCTGAAGGCCCATGGTGACGACTCAATCGAGTTCTATACGGATAAGAAAGTGGTCATCTCGCGGTGGTAGGTTTTCTAACCCCGGGCGGCAGCCCGGGGTCAGCCGAACACAGGAGCTGTGAATGCGCAAGGTCGTCGGCGGGCTCATCCAGATGTCGAATCCCATCAACGATGCCAACGCGCCGGTCGCCAAGATCAGCGACGCGATGCTGGAGAAGCACCTTCCTTATATAGAAGAAGCAGGCAAGCGGGGCGTGCAAATCCTCTGCCTGCAGGAAGTCTTCAACGCGCCATACTTCTGCCCGAGCCAGGACGCCAAGTGGTGCGACATCGCCGAGCCGATCCCCGGTCCGACGATCGAGCGCATGCAGAAGCTCGCCAAGAAGCACGCGATGGTGATGATCGTGCCGATCTACGAGCGTGAGATGGCGGGCGTCTACTACAACACCGCGGCCGTGATCGACGCCGACGGCAGTTACCTCGGCAAGTACCGCAAGAACCACATCCCGCATACCGCCGGCTTCTGGGAGAAATTCTTCTTCAAGCCCGGCAACCTCGGCTATCCCGTCTTCAAGACGCGCTACGCGACGATCGGCGTCTACATCTGTTATGACCGGCATTTCCCCGAGGGCGCGCGACTCCTCGGCCTGCACGGTGCGGAAATCGTCTTCAATCCGTCGGCGACGGTAAAGGGCCTCTCGCAATACCTGTGGAAGCTGGAACAACCGGCCCACGCCGTGGCGAACGGTTACTTCATGGGCTGCATCAATCGGGTCGGCGTCGAGGCGCCCTGGAACGTCGGACAGTTCTACGGCTCGAGCTACTTCGTGGACCCGCGCGGCAACTTCCTCGCGCAAGGCAGCGAGGACCAGGACGAGATCGTCGTCGCGGAGATGAATCTCGACATGATCGAGGAGGTACGGCGGACCTGGCAGTTCTTCCGGGACCGCCGCCCCGAGACGTACGACGACATGGTGCGGCAGCTTCCATAGATGATGGCGCTCTTCCGTTCCATCGTATATGCGGCGCTGTTCATCAGCGCCGTGCTGGTGTTCATCCCGGAGCAGATTCTCACGGTCACGGGCATCACACGCCCCACGGAGATCGGCACTCTGGAATGGGTCGGGCTCGGGTTGGTGGTGCTGGGCGGTGGCCTCGCCATCTGGTGCATCCTCACGTTCGCACTGGTCGGCAAAGGCACGCCCGCCCCCTTCGATCCGCCCCGCAAGCTCGTCGGGGCCGGGCCGTACCGCTGGGTGCGCAACCCGATGTACGTCGGCGCGGGGGCGGCGCTCACCGGCGCGGCGGTGTTCTATCAGTCGCCTGCCCTCGTGGCGTTCGCCGCGGGTTTCCTGGTCATGGCACATGTGTTCGTCGTGTTCTACGAGGAGCCCACGCTCGAGCGCACGTTCGGCGCGCAGTACGCGGACTACCGCAACGCCGTCCCGCGCTGGGTGCCGACATGGCGCTCCTGATCCACGGCGGCCGGATTATCACGCCCACGGAAGACTTCACGGGCGACATCTATGCCGAGAACGAGACGATCACGCGGATCGAGCCGCACATCGATGCGAAGCTCGTGGCGCCGGGAGCCGAGATCATCGACGCGCGGGGGAAGTGCGTCTTTCCGGGATTCATCGACCCGCACGTCCACATCTACCTGCCGTTCATGGGCACCTACGCCGCCGATGACTATGAGTCGGCGAGCAAGGCGGCCCTCGTGGGTGGCACGACGACGTTGATCGAAATGATTTGCCCCGGGGCGGGAGATCAGCCGATCGAGGCGTTTGAGCTGTGGCGGTCGAAGGCCCAGAAGCTTGCCGCGGTAGACTACACGTTTCACATGTCGGTGGTGCGGTTCGAGGAGCACATCCGCGATCAGTTCCGGGAGATCGTGAAGGCTGGGGTGGCGTCGTTCAAGGTGTTCCTCGCCTACAAGGGTGCGCTGAATCTCTCCGACGAGCACCTGTTTGCCGCCATGAAGTTTGCAAAGGACCTCGGCGTCATCGTGACCGCGCACTGCGAGAACGCCGACGCGATCGACGCGCTCCAGAAATCGCTGCTCGCCGCCGGCAAGACCGGTCCCGAGTGGCATGGCCCGTCGCGCCCGCCCGTCGTCGAGGCGGACGGCGTCCACCATCTCTGTACGTTCGCCGAGCTGCTGGGCACGCACGTGTACATCGTCCATACGTCGTGCGCAGCCGCGCTGGGCGAAGCGCTCGCGGCCAGACAGCGGGGCGTGAACGTGTGGATCGAATCCGTCATCCCACACTTCGTTCTCGATGAGACCTACGCCGCGCGGCGTGAGTTCGAGGGTGCCAAGTATGTGATGTCACCTCCCTTGCGAGCCAAATCCAACCAGGGTGTGCTTTGGAATGGCATCAAGACGCGGCAGATCAGCACGATCGCCACTGATCATGCGCCGTTCCGCTTCGACGATCAGAAGAAAATGGGTGTGGACGGGTTCACAAAAATCCCCAACGGGATCCCCTCGATCCAGGAACGTGTCGACCTGGTCCACACCTGCGGCGTCGCCGCGGGACGACTGGGGCTGCAGGCGATGGTGGACGCATGCTCGACGCAGGCGGCCAAGCTGTTCGGGCTCTATCCCCGCAAGGGCGCGATCCAGCTCGGCAGCGACGCCGATCTCGTCGTGTACGATCCGAGCTATCGCGGCACGTTTTCGAAGGAATGCAGTTACTCGAACGTCGATTACAACGCCTATGAAGGATGGGAACAGAAGGGCCGCGCCTCCGTGGTCACGGTGCGTGGGCAGGTGCAGGCACGCGATGGAGAATTCGTTGGGACGATTGGTCGCGGTGTGTTCCTGAAGCGAGATCCGACACATTGATTGGGAGCAGAAATTGGATTCTCAAACCGTACGCCAGAAGCACAAGGACTTCCTGTTCCCCTGCGTCGCCAACTACTACGCCGAGCCCGTCGTCATCACCGAGGCGCACGGCTCGACCGTGAAGGATCTGGACGGCCGGGAGTATCTCGATTTCTTCGGCGGTATTTTGACCGCCGGGATCGGTCATTCTCACCCCGACTTCGTGAAGCGCATTCAGGATCAGGTCGCGCGACTCGTCCACACGTCGAGCGTCTACCCGACTGTCGAGCAAGTCTCCGTGGCGGAGCGGCTCACGCAGATCACGCCCGGCAAGCTCAAGAAGAGCTTTTTCACGACGAGCGGCACGGAAGCGGACGAAACCGCGATCATGCTGGCGAAGATTTATACGGGCCAGCAGGAGATCATCGCACTGCGGCACAGCTACGCGGGCCGCAGCCAGGGCGCGATCGCGATCACGGGCCAGCAGCCCTGGCGGGTGTTGCCCACGCAGATCGCGGGAATCAAGCACGCGCTGTCGCCCTACTGCTACCGGTGTCCCCTGGGGCTCGAGTATCCCGACTGCGGGATCCGCTGCGCCCAGGACATCGAGGATCTGATCAAAACCACCACGACGGGCCACCCGGCCGCCTTCATGGCCGAGCCGATTCAGGGCGCGGGCGGGTTCATCACGCCGCCCAAGGAATACTTCGAGATCGCCGTCGGCATCATCCGCAAGTACGGCGCGGTCTTCATCTGTGACGAAGTGCAGACGGGCTGGGGGCGCACCGGAGACAAATGGTGCGGCATCGAACACTGGGGTGTCGAGCCGGAGATCATGACCTTCGCCAAGTCGATCGCGAACGGTTTCCCGGTGGGGGCAACCATCGCGACGGAGCAAGTCGCGAACGCGTTCACCGGTCTCTCGCTCTCGACGTTCGGGGGCAACCCGATCTCGATGGCCGCGGTCGACGTGACCGTGGACGTCATGCAGCGCGAGAACACGCCCAAGCGCTCTGCCGAGCGCGGCAAGCAGCTGCGCGACGCGCTGGAGGAGCTCAAGAAGCGTTTCCCGTTCATCGGCGACGTGCGGGGGATGGGCCTGATGCAGGGAATCGAGTTCGTGGAGGACCGCAAGACCAAAGAGCCCTCACCCATGAAGACGACCGCGTTTCTCGAGGCGGCCAAGAAGCAGGGCCTCTTGATCGGAAAAGGCGGGCTGTACGGGAACGTGATCCGCATCGCGCCGTCGATGCTGATCAGCAAGTCGGAGATCGAGGACGGCTGCACGCGGATGGAGCGCGCCCTGGCGGAGGTCAAATGAGTACCCGGGCTGAGAGCCCGGGCTCGG